>Ga0302181_10003797_pt1 | contig 10220 bp, 10 predicted proteins | sample I_Palsa_E3_3_FD_198786 | JGI IMG/M metagenome (GOLD analysis project Ga0302181, IMG submission 198786) | Peat permafrost microbial communities from Stordalen Mire near Abisko, Sweden - I_Palsa_E3_3 | ecosystem: Environmental > Terrestrial > Soil > Palsa > Peat permafrost | place: Sweden... | reverse complement strand
GGCATGCTGCCGAAGAACACGCTCGGCCGCAAGACGCTGAGCAAGCTCAAGGTGTACGCCGGCCCGGACCACCCGCATCAGGCGCAGCGGCCTCAGCCGTACGAGATCACGCAGATCGCGCAGTAAAAGCAGTAAAAAGCTGTAAAGAGCTGTAAACAAGCAGGAAGTACGAGGAAGAGAACTGTGGCTGAGCCCACTGGCGTAACCACTCCGAGCGTCGAGGACGACGCCGAGTTCGCTGACGACGAGTACAGCGCGGAGGTCCCGTCGGAGTACACGACGGAAACCGCGCAGGACGCCCCGGCGCGTGCCGCCGCACGGCGCCCGGTCGTGACCGGTCACGCCGCCGGCACGGGCCGCCGCAAGGAGGCGATCGCCAGGGTCCGCATCCTCCCCGGCTCCGGCCAGTGGACGATCAACGGCAGGTCGCTCGATGTGTACTTCCCGAACAAGGTGCATCAGCAGCTGGTCAACGAGCCGTTTGTCACCCTGGGCGCGGAGAGCCAGTTCGACGTGGTCGCCCGGATCTCCGGCGGCGGCGTCACCGGGCAGGCCGGCGCGCTGCGCCTGGGCGTGACCCGGTCGCTCATCTTGCTCGACCCGGAGAACCGGCCGCCGCTGAAGAAGGCCGGCTTCGTCACCAGGGACGCCCGGGTCAAGGAGCGCAAGAAGTACGGCCTGAAGAAGGCCCGTAAGGCGCCGCAGTACTCGAAGCGGTAAGCGCCGCTTGAGCGCGCGTCCAACAACGCAGACGAGCCGAACTCATCAGGGCCGAGTTCGTCAGGCAGAGTAACGAGCGAGAGTAACGAGCGGGAGTGGCATGGGTGCATCGGGGGATGAGCTCAACCGTCTCTTCGGCACGGACGGCGTCCGGGGCGTCGCCGGTCGTGATCTGACCGCGCGCCTGGCCACGGATCTCAGCACGGCCGCCGCCTTGGTCCTCGGCGGAGGCACCGGAGCCACCGGAGGCGGCACCGGCCGTACCAGGCGCCCGCTGGCCGTCATCGGCCGTGACCCGCGCGCTTCGGGTGAGTTCCTGGAGGCCGCCGTGGTCGCCGGGGTGGCCGGCGCGGGCATCGACGTGCTGCGGCTCGGGGTCATTCCCACGCCGGCCGTGGCCTACCTGACCGGAGCCCTGGACGCGGCCTTCGGCGTCGTGATCTCCGCGAGCCACAACCCGGCCAGGGACAACGGGATCAAGTTCTTCGGGCGTGGCGGCATCAAGCTGCCGGACGCGGTGGAAGACGAGATCGAGGCCCGGCTCAGGAACCTGGAAAAGGGGACACGGGAGCGGAAGATACCGGAGCAGCGGACAACGGAGCCGGCCGTCACCGAATTCGGGCGGGTTCGCGACGCCACCGTCGAGCAGGAACGGTACCTGGAGCACCTGCTGTCCACGCTGCCAGGCCCGTCGGCGCTGGCGGGCCTGCGGGTCGTGGCCGACTGCGCGCACGGGGCGGCTTACCGGCTGGCGCCGGAGGCGCTGCGCCGGGCCGGCGCGGAGGTCGTCACCATCGGAGCCGAACCCGACGGCCTCAACATCAACGCCGGATGCGGTTCGACGTCCCTCGGCGCCCTGGTCGCGGCGGTCCTCGAGCATGGTGCGGACGCGGGCATCGCCTACGACGGCGACGCCGACCGGTGCCTGGCGGTCGACGGGGACGGGCAGCCGCTGGACGGGGACCAGATCATGACCGTGCTCGCGACCGGGCTGAAAGAGGCGGGCCGGCTGACGGGCGACGCGGTCGTGGTCACCGTGATGTCCAATCAGGGTTTCCACGTGGCGATGCGAGAGGCCGGCATCGCGGTGATCGAGACGCCGGTCGGGGACAAGCACGTGTCCCAGATCATGCGCGAGCGCGGTTACGTGCTCGGCGGGGAGCAGTCCGGGCACATCATCATGGGTGAGCACGCGACGACGGGCGACGGCGTGCTGACCAGCCTGCAGCTGCTGGCCGCGGTGAACCTGCGCGGGGTGTCGCTGGCGGCGGCGGCGAAGATGATGCCGAAGTACCCTCAGGTGCTGGTCAACGTGCCCGGCGACGCGTCGCAGCTCGGACCGGAGGTGGCCGCGGCGGTGGCCAGGGCGCGGGAACGGCTGGGCGGGAACGGGCGGGTGCTGGTCCGGCCGAGCGGTACCGAGCCCGCGATCCGGCTGATGGTACAGGCGGAGGACGCGAGCCTGGCCGAACGGGTCGTCGGCCAGCTCGCGGACGAGGTTCGGCTGGCCCTCGCCGGGCATTAGAACCCTTATGCGAGAGGCTTACCAGGTCGCCGCCGTCCGAGCGGCCGAACGCGCGCTGATGGAGCTCGTCCCAGCCGGGGCGCTGATGGGGCGGGCCGCCGCGGGACTCGCGTCGGTGTGCGCGTCCCTGCTCGCCCAGTACCCCGGGCGCGTGTACGGGACCCGGGTCGTGGTGCTGGCGGGCAGCGGGGACAACGGCGGCGACGCCCTGTACGCCGGCGCCCTGCTGGCCGGTCGCGGCGCGGCCGTCACCGCGATCACGCCAGGGTCCCGTGCCCATGCCGGCGGAACCAGCGCGCTCCGCGCCGCGGGCGGCCGGGTCCAGGCCACCCCAGACGGTGCCACCCCAGACGGTGCCACCCCAGACCGGGCGATCGGCCGGGCTGACCTGATCATCGACGGCCTGCTCGGCATCGGCGGCCGGGGCGGCCTGCGGGAGCCCTTCGCGGGCCTGGCCCAGCAGGCTGAGCAGGCCCGTCAGGCCGGCGCGACGGTGGTGGCCGTCGACCTGCCCAGCGGCATCGACGCCGACACCGGAGCCGTCGACGGCCCGGCGGTCCGGGCCGACGTCACCGTGACCTTCGGCGCGATCAAGCCCGGGCTGCTGATAGACCCGGGTGCCGGGCACGCCGGAACCGTGGAGCTGGTGGATATCGGCCTGGCCCTAAACGGACCCGCGGCCATCTCGCCGCAGCGTCACGACATCAGCGAACTGCTGCCCCGGCCCGGGCCGGAATCAGATAAGTACCGCCGGGGCGTCCTCGGCCTGCTCGCGGGCAGCGACCGTTTCACCGGAGCCGCGCTGCTGTCCACCGGCGGGGCGGTGCACGGCGGGGCCGGCATGGTCCGGGTGGTGACCGCCCAGGCCGCCGCCGCGCTGGTCCGGCAGGTGTGGCCCGAGACCGTGCTCACGGTTCATCCCGACGACCTTGACTGGGACCTGATCGGCTCGGTGGGCCGGGTACAGGCGTGGGTGGCCGGTCCTGGCATGGGAACCGGTCCGGACGCCGTGGCGCGGCTGACCGCGATTCTCGGCACTGATCTGCCGGTCCTGGTGGACGCGGACGGGCTGACGATCCTCAGCCAGGTCAAGGAGCTGCTGCCGCGCGCGGCGCCGACGCTCATCACGCCGCACGCCGGCGAGCTGTCCCGCCTGCTTGGCACCGACGGGCGCAGCGTCGAGGCGCGGCGGCTCGAGCACGCCCGGCGGGCAGCCGACCAGCTCGGCGTCACCGTGCTGCTGAAGGGATCCACGACCATCATCGTATCGCCAGCGGATTCAGCGGATCCTGGATCCCAGCCGGTCCTGGTCAACCCCACAGGTACGCCGTGGCTGGCCACCGCGGGCAGCGGCGATGTGCTGTCCGGGCTGGCCGGCGCGCTGCTCGCGCAGGGCCTTGAGCCCGCTCAGGCCGGCCTGGCCGCCGCGTACCTGCACGGCCTGGCCGCGCGCCTCGCCGCCGCCCCGGACCCGGACTCGGGCGAGGCCCCGATCGGGGCCTCCGATCTGGTCCGGGCGCTGCCCGCCGCGTTCCGGAGCCTGTGAGCGCCATGGACCGGCAGGCCTACATCGACCTCGGGGCGATCACGGGAAACGTCGCGGCGCTTTCCGAATGGGTACGCGGCAGCCAGGTGATGGCCGTGGTGAAGGCGGACGGGTACGGCCACGGCATGGTCCCGGCGGCCCGGGCGGCGCTGGCCGGCGGGGCCAGCTGGCTGGGTGTCGTCGACACCGCCGAGGCGCTCGCGCTCCGGCAGGCCGGGATCACCGCCCCGGTGCTCTGCCTGATGTCCTTCGGTGAGCCCGATGAGGCGATCGCCCACGGCGTTGACCTGTCCGCCGGCTCGGTCGCGTTCGTCGCCAAGGTCGCGGCCGCGGCGGTCCGGGCGGACCGGCCGGCCCGGCTGCACCTGAAGGCCGATACCGGCCTGAGCCGGGGCGGAGCGACCGCCCGGGACTGGCCGGATCTGGTCGACGCCGCCCTGGACGCCCAGGCCCGCGATCTGCTCCGGGTGGTCGGCCTGTGGTCGCATTTCGCCTGCGCCGACCTGCCCGGGCACCCGTCGATCAAGGCCCAGCTGGCCGCGTTCACAGACGCCGTCGCGGTCGCGGAGAAGGCCGGCGTCATTCCCGAGGTCAGGCACATCGCCAACACCGCCGCCGGGCTGACCGTGCCGGAATCCCGGCTGGACCTGGTGCGGTTCGGCGGGGCGAGCTACGGCCTGTCCACGTTGCCGGGCGGCGCGCCGTCCTGGCTGCGGCCGGCGATGAGCCTGCGCGCCCGGCTGGCCATGGTCAAGCGGGTCCCTGCCGGCACCGGCGTCTCTTACGGCCACCGCTACGTTACGTCCCGCGAGACCACCCTCGGTCTGGTGCCGCTCGGCTACGCCGACGGCGTGCCGCGCGGCGCGGCCGGCCTGTCCCTGGTCAGCGCGCGCGGCCGCCGCTGGCCGATCGCGGGCACGGTCTGCATGGACCAGTTCGTCGTCGACTTCGGCGACGAGCCGGTCGGGGCGGGCGATGAGGTGGTGCTGTTCGGCCCGGGAGATGACGGCGAGCCCACCGCGCAGGAGTGGGGTGAGGCCCTGGGCACCATCTCCTATGATCTGGCCACAGGTATCGGCGCCCGGGTACCGAGAATCTACCCAGGGGATCTTAAATGATTTTTCCGAACGGGCCCGGCCGCCCGCCCACGGCCATCCGGATCGCGACCGACGTGGCCATGCGGGACCTCGGCCGGCAGCTGGCCGGGCTGCTCCGCGCCGGGGACCTGGTCATCCTGACCGGGCCGCTCGGAGCGGGCAAGACCACGCTGGTGCAGGGCATCGGCGCCGGCCTCGGGGTGCGCGGGCCCGTCACCTCCCCGACCTTCGTCATCGCCCGGGTGCATCCCGTCGTTTCCGGGTCCGGCCCGGCGCTGGTCCACGCGGACGCCTACCGCCTGGGCAGCATCAGCGAGGTGGACGATCTGGACCTGGACACCGACGCCGCGGCCGCGGTCACGGTGGTGGAGTGGGGCGCGGGTCTGGCCGAAGGCCTGGCCCAGGACCGGCTCGAGATCCTGATCGAGCCCGACGCGGACTCCGACGTGCGAACTGTCCGGCTAAATGGTCACGGCGCCAGATGGAATGATGCGCTCATGGACGCCGTAGATCGTTTATAGTTCCGCAGTATTGATCCCCTTTTGCGTATCGCGCCCATTACGTACCGTTCCCCGATTCCGGAGGCGCGCCGTGCCCGAGCAGGAATACCTGCCGCCCCGCCAACCCGTCGACCCAGCCGGGTCCTACCGCCCTGACCGGGACGAGGAGGACCCGCCGCCCTGGGCTGACCTGCCCCCGGTTCGCCCCGCGACGCCCGCGGACGGGAACGAGGATGTGCCCCGCCCCGGCGGCCGCGCCATGCGGGCGGCGGCCCGCAGGCGGCGGCGGTGGCTCGTCCTGGCGGCCGTCCCGGTGGCGGCGGCCGGAGTCGTGATCGCGGTGGTGCTGCTGCTGCCCAGCGGGCCCGGGCCGGCCGCGGTCACTCCGGGCACGCTTATCACGACGTTCCAGCCGGGGGAACTCCGTCAGGTGCCGAGCGCGTGCGGCGTCGTGCCCACCGCCACCGTGCGGCAGTACCTGCCCGGCAAAGTCGCCCAGGCCTCTCCGCTGCCGGTCAACGGCGCGGCCGAATCCGCGTGTAACTGGACCGTCGACTCACCGCCCGTCTACCGGCTGATGGAACTCAACCTGCTCGCCTACGCACCGAACGGCCTGGCCAGCGGCGATGGCAGCGCTACCTTCGCCGCGATCGACGGGTACGATTCGGCGCTGCAGGGTATCGCGGACCCGCCGAAGAACTCACCCAGCCCCCGGGCCACCGTGACCCCGCTGCCCGGATTGGGGAACCAGGCGTCCAGCGCCCTGCAGGTGTTCCATGCGGGCGGTGCGATCACCGACGTGGCTACCGTCCTGGTGCGCTATCACAACGTGGTCATCACGGTCACGCTGGATGGACTTGAGCACTCCAACCGCGGGTCTTACGGGCCGGTGTCGGAGCCCGCGCTGTCGGCCGCCGCTCTGGCGTTCGCCCGCGCCGCCGAGGCCTCCCTGCACTGAATCCGTCCCACCGGCCGCCCGTACCGGTCGGCCGCCCTGGCGTGCCTCGCGGTTGGGCTCAGTGACGCCGCGCGCCGACTAGGCTGGTCGGCGTGCTTGTGGTGGGTTTTGATACGGCGACTCCCGCGGTGAGCGTGGCCATCCACGACGGGGAACGGGTCATCGGCGAGGCGTTCGCCGTCGGTGCCCGGCGACATGGCGAGCTGCTCATGCCCATGATCGCGAAGGTCATGGCGGAAGCGGGTGCGTCGCGCGCGGATCTGACCGCGGTAGCCGTAGGGGTAGGGCCCGGCCCTTACACCGGCCTGCGGGTCGGCGTGGTGACCGCCAGGGTCCTCGGAGCCGTGCTCGGGATTCCCGTACACGGCGTGTGCACCCTGGATGTGATCGCGGCGGCCGCCGGGGGGAGCCAGGAGTTCTGCGTGGCGACCGACGCGCGCCGCAAGGAGGTCTACTGGGCCCGGTACGACCCCGACGGGCGGCGGCGGGAAGGTCCCCTGGTCGGCGCGGCCAGCTCCATCCCTGGGGCACCGGGCCTCGCGGTGGCCGGGACCGGGGGGCAGCTCTACCCGGAGGCGTTCGGCGAGGTGATCGGACCCGCCTACCCGGATGCCGGGACGCTGTGCACGATCGTGGCGGGACGACTCAGCGAGCCAGCCCTGCCGCCAGCGGCGGGGCCCGGGCAGCCGCCGCTGCTGGCGCCGGATCCGCTGTACCTGCGGCGGCCCGATGCCAGGGAGCCGGGACCGCCGAAGCGGGTAACGCCATCGTGAAGGCCCGGCGACGTGATACCCGCGGGCTGCGGCTGCGCGGGATGAACAAGCGTGACATGCCTGCGGTCATGGCTCTGGAGCGGGAGCTTTTCCCCGACGACGCGTGGACACCCGAGATGTTCGCGGCGGAGTTCGCGCAGCCGGCCTCGCGCCGGCTCTACCTGGTGGCCGAGGAGGAGAACGCGCTGATCGGGTACGCGGGGATGATGTTCACCGGCGGGTCGCAGGCCGACGTGGTGACGCTGGCGGTGGATCCGGCCCACTGGGGCCGCGGGACCGGCACGGCGCTGCTCAACTCGTTGCTGGACGAGGCGGGAAACCGCGGCTACGCGGAGGTCCTGCTCGAGGTGCGTGAGGACAACCCTAGGGCCAGGGAGCTCTACTCGCGGCACGGCTTTACCGAGGTCGGGATCAGACGTGGCTACTACCAGCCGTCCGGCATCGACGCCGTGGTCATGCGGAAAGGACTGGCGTGATGGCGTCACCGCTGGTGCTCGGCATCGAGACATCCTGCGACGAGACCGGTATCGGCCTGGTCCGCGGTCACGACATGCTCGCCGACAGCGTGGCCTCGAGCGTGGCTGAGCACGCACGGTTCGGCGGTGTCGTGCCCGAGGTCGCCAGCCGCGCGCACCTGGAGGCGATGATCCCGACCTTCGACCGCGCGATCGCGACCGCGGGCGTCCGGCCCGGCGATATCGACGCCGTGGCGGTCACCGCGGGTCCCGGGCTGGCCGGTGCCCTGCTGGTCGGGGTGGCGGCGGCCAAGGCGTATGCGTTCGCGCTGGGCAAGCCGCTCTACGGGGTCAACCACCTGGCCGCGCACATCGCGGTCGACCAACTGGAACACGGCACGCTGCCGTCGCCCGCGGTGGCCCTGCTGGTGTCCGGCGGGCATTCCTCGCTGCTGCTCGTGCCGGACGTGGCCCAGGAGGTTGTTCCGCTCGGCGCCACCATCGACGACGCGGCCGGCGAGGCCTACGACAAGGTGGCACGGGTGCTCGGCATGCCCTTCCCGGGCGGGCCGCCCATCGACAAGGCGGCTCGCGACGGTGACCCGGGCGCGATCAGCTTCCCCCGCGGCAAGTACCACGACGGCTCGCTCGACTTCTCGTTCGCGGGCCTGAAAACGGCGGTGGCCCGCTGGGTGGAGGCGCGGCAGGCTGCCGGGGAGCCGGTCCCGGCCGCCGACGTGGCCGCGTCCTTCCAAGAGGCCGTCGCGGACGTGCTCACCCGCAAGGCGATACAAGCCTGCCAGCGGCACGGCGTCACCGACCTGATCGTCGGCGGCGGCGTCGCGGCCAACTCCAGGCTGCGATCCCTGGCCGCGGAGCGGTGCGAGGCGGCCGGCATCAAGCTGCGGGTGCCGAGACCGGGACTATGCACCGACAACGGCGCCATGGTCGCGGCTCTCGGTGCCGAGATCGTGTCCCGCGGTATCGCGCCCTCCCCGCTGGACCTGCCCGCCGACTCTTCCCTACCCGTCACCGAAGTCGTCGTCCGCTAGCACCTAACGAGTGCCCGGTTTAGGATCCCATACGGGAGGACGCCTTGGGCGCGGCAACGACGATCGTGAACGCGAAGGTATTCGACGGGACGAAGTCGCAGGACTGGACTTCGGTCCGGTTCGCCGACGGGCTGATCACCGAGTGCTCGGCCGCCTCGGCCGCCCGAGAAGGCGACGAAGTGATCGACGCGGGCGGCGGGACGGTGCTTCCCGGTCTGATCGACGCGCACGTGCACCTCGTGCCCGGCGCTCTCGCGCAATCGTTGACCTTCGGCGTTACCACCGTTCTCGACATGTTCAGCCAACCCGGCCTGGTGGCCAGCGCTAAGGAGCAGGCCGGCTCCCGTCCGGACGTGGCCGACGTGCGTTCCTCGGGTGTCGGTGCCACCGCGCCCGGCGGGCACCCGTCGATGATGTACGCCCCGTTCCCGACGTTGACCGCCGCTGACCAGGCCGGGCAGTTCGTGGCGGAACGGATCGCGGCGGGCTCGGACTATCTGAAGATCATCTCCGGCACCGGGGGTCTATGGCCCTCGCTGGACCCCGAAACCATCCAGGCACTGGTCAGTGCCGCGCACGCCCGCGGCCTGGTCGTCGTCGCTCACGTGAGCTCGACGGCCGGTGTCGAGGAGGTCGTGTCCGCCGGTGTCGATGTGGTGGCCCACGTCCCCGCGAACGCCGAGCTGGACAAGGCCCTGGCCGGACGCATGGCCGAAGCCGGAATCGTGGTCGGTCCGACGCTGGCCACCATCGAGAACACCCTCGGCGAACCGGGTGGCGCGGCAGTGGCAGGGGACCCGCGGCTCGCTGAAGCGCTCGGCGACGCCTGGGCACGCCGGCTGACCTCGGCTGCCCCGGGATGGCATGGCCGGTCAATGCCGCCCTACTCCCGGGCCGAGGACAACGTGCGGCGACTGGCCGATGCGGGGGTCACCCTGCTGGCGGGCACGGATGCTCCGAACCCGGGGACCGTGTTCGGAGCAAGCCTGCACCGAGAGCTCGAACTCCTTGTCCGGTGCGGCATCAGCCCGGCGCAGGCCCTGGCCGCTGCCACAACCGAACCGGCACGAGTGTTCGGCCTCGCCGACCGAGGACAGGTCGCCGCCGGGCAGCGCGCGGACCTGGTCCTGGTGTCCGGTGACCCGTTGACGGACATCACCGCGACGCGCGCCATTGAGCGGATATGGCGCGGGGGCATAGCCTGCGACCGGCACGCCTTCGCCGCGAGCGCGGCCGAAGCTGAGCAGCTTGACGCTTTCGACGCTCAGCTCGCCAAGGTCGTGGCCGCCGTCCGCGAACGCTGGTCCAACTGATCCGGGGAAGGCCCCCTTGAACGCGGGTCCCGCCTCGCCCAGCCGGGCTAGGCAGGTCCCGGCGCCACCCGAAGCTAGCGTCCCCATGGAGGTGGGCGAGCGGCGCCCGGGTGGGCTACCCGGCGCGGGCGGGCGGGCTGTGGCTGCGCAGCACCTTGGTCCGGTCGCGGTTCCACGCGGTGGTGGTGCCGTCGGGGTTGCGGACCAGGGTCCAGCCCATCCGGTGGATCATCACGTTATGGTGGAAGAAGCAGACCAATATGCAATTGTCCAGGCTGGTC
>Ga0302181_10003794_pt1 | contig 10224 bp, 11 predicted proteins | sample I_Palsa_E3_3_FD_198786 | JGI IMG/M metagenome (GOLD analysis project Ga0302181, IMG submission 198786) | Peat permafrost microbial communities from Stordalen Mire near Abisko, Sweden - I_Palsa_E3_3 | ecosystem: Environmental > Terrestrial > Soil > Palsa > Peat permafrost | place: Sweden... | reverse complement strand
GATGTCGAGGCCGAAGCGCGCTCCTATCGCGGCGTGGAGGGCGCCGATGATGGCGCGGCCGGGCTTGAGGATGGCAAGTCGCTGGTCCAGCGGGGACCAGCTCGTCGCGGTTGTCGAGCCGGGCCGCGGCGGTGAACGCGAAGCCCTCCCGGCGGTCCACAGGCATCGCCTCCAAGCGCCCCTCCGGGGTGGTGAAACGCCGGGCCTGGCCGAGTCCCGCGCCGCCCTCCGCCCACTCGCCGAACCCATCGCGGCCGAAGTCCCCAAGCGCGCGGGCCATGGCGCTAAGCCAGGCGCGGCCGACCTGCGTGCCGTCTCTGCAGACGACACCGTAGACCGCGCTCAAACGAATGAGGCAGGACTAACGCCATCGCCCAACGAACCTGGGCCGCTCAAGGTGCCCTCGAGTTTGATACGGGTGATAACGGGGCGGTGCCATTGCGGGCGAGAGTTCGTGGCTGGCGAGGGGCAGGAGATCGTCTCCCCCGCTTGTGCCAGCGAGTGGTCCGAGTCGTCTGCCATGGCCGCTCTTCCTTTCCGTTGACTGGTCTGTTCCGCCGGCCTCATCTCGGGCTAGCCACTGATGGGCAATCGTGCAATTTTCGGAGATGGCGGACAGGTCCCGTCCTGGACGATGTCTGCGAGTTCGCCGGCTGTCCACCGGCCGCGTGGCCGGATGAGCCGGCGGATCGGGATGCCAGAGCCGGCGACGGTACCGGCGACGGTCAGGTAACTGGCGCGGTCAAGCAACGCGCTGGCGATGCGCCGGTGGTAACCCATCGCTCCGAAGGCCTCAAACCGTGAGATGCCTTCCACTCCGTGCACCTCGATCGGGTCGAAGCCGTGGACACCGAGCCACCAGATCGCCCTGACCGGCCGCGCCTCATCGACGAACCCGGCCTCCCAGCCGACGGCCCGCTGCGACCCCGACGGACCGAACTCCGTGACGTCGGCCCCGCCAGCCACCGACGTCGCAACTCCTCCAACGGAATCGGGCCACAGGACCATCTCCGGCCATGTCGGCACCGCGACCGGCGCGCCCGCGTCATCGAGGGTCACCGGCGCGAGGTCGTCGGTCAGCAGCCCCCATCCGCGCTGTACCAGCGTGGCGAGCAGGACGGACTTGCCGGCGCCTGAGTTGCCGGCCAGCACGACCGCATGCCCGGCCGGGTCGGCTGCGGCCGCGGCATGGAGCACCGGGATGCCGCGCTGCAGGTACAGCGCGGCCGTCGGGGTCATCCGAAGAAAGCGCCGTACCTCGCCGGCGTCGGCACCGCACGGCTCGATCTCCACCAGATTTCCGTCCGAGACGAGATAGCGAGCCACGTCAGGGACCTCGAGCAGCAACCGTCCGGGTGCGGCGCGCCACAAAACTCCCGAGTGCGGCGCGGCCGCCAAGTCGCCGACCGAAGCTGGGCACCGGATGACGCAGTCCTCAAGACCCATAGCCGAACCGCTCCATCGTCTCGTGATGCGCCGCCGTCAGGCGCTCTCCCAGCTGGTCCGGCAGCTCATCGCGCCACGAGCCGACCTCACCCCGGCGGAAGAACCCGCCCGGCGCCGCCGTCGACCGTTCCCGGAAGCCGGCCGACGCCTCCTGGCGCTGCAGCTCGGCAAACGACGAGAAAGCCACCGCGTTCTTGACCCGGTCCTCGTCGTAGTCGAGACCACAAGACATGACCACGCCGCCGAAAGCGCGGCAAGGATCGACGCTCAGGTCCTCGTAACGGACCACGTGAACCGGCCCGCCTGAGTCATCGACCCAGGACCGGACATGGTGACTCCACGACCCGACTCGCTGGCGGAGCTGGCCGGGTAGGCCGGGCAGGCCGGGCAGGCACTCAGCTGAGCCACCGCACATCCGCTCGACCGCCGCCTCTATCGACGTACCCCAGTGGTGAGCACACGACCCGGCCAGGTCAAGCGGGTTTCGGATGATGTAGACGACGCCCAGCGTGACGTCCGCGGGGAACATCGGCTCGCCGGTGTCGACGCGCGCCCAGGCGTCGTGCACCTTCATGAACAACGTGTCGTGCTCATCCCGGGCCGCGCAGCGGTACACCTGCGGGCGAAGCCGATCGACGACGTTCGCATTGAGCGCGGAACCTTCGACTCCTGCCCACTGGTCGAAGTGCTCGCGGGAGCCGGCGGCCGGGGCGCCGAGCAGAGTGTTGATGTCCGCGGGCTCGCCGGTGTCCCTGAGGTAGTTGGTGAGCAGCACGCGCAGCCACGTGTTGCCCGACTTCGGATACGACGCCAGCCAGACGATGCCGCTCACGGGACCAGCTCCGGCACGCTGCCCAGGATCGCGTCGCCCACCTCGCCGATCGACCACCGCCCGGCCGGCCGTTCCAGCCAGAAGAACGGCACGGTGTTGACGACCGTCGACATCAGAGGAAAGAAGGCCGGGTGCTCCTCAGCGAACATCGGACCGTACACGCACTCCTGCAACGCATGGAACTTGTCGCCACCATTGACCTGAGTCACCACGACGTCATCGCCACCCGACAGCCGCAGTACGTACAACGCCCGGAGCTGGCCGGCCCGCGATGCCATGCCGTCATGGGTGGGAATGGCGGCCTTCATCCGCCGCCACGGCTGCAGCTGCGCCGGATCGACCGTGTAGCCGAGGCCCTCGACGGCGTCCTCGGCGAGGTGGGTCTGCGCCACGCCGGGGAGGACCTCCGCCGACCCGGACGCACCACCGGGCCGCAAGGCGGTCACATCGTCGGAGAGCATCCGGCCGCCGCGATCCCGCAGCGCGGCCAGGGTCGTCGATTTCCCGGCGCCGGACTCGCCGCCGATCACGACCACGCCGCCGGACACCTCGACCGCGTTGGCATGCAGAACGAGCAGGCCGCGGTGACGCAACAACGCGGCCAGCACCTGGTCGGTAAAATGCCGGGCGAGGATGGCGTCCTCGCACCCGGAGTTCCGCTCGAACGTCACGGCGCCCGCTTCGACCAGGAATCGCCCGGCCCGCCGGCCGCCGCGCACCAGGAACACTCCCGGGGCGGCATCCCACGATGCCCCGCTGGCCTGCGGCGCGCGCAGCCGCCGTGGCACCAGGCCCTCACGCACGACGACATCCCCGCCAGTGACATCGACGCCAGGCGCAACGGAGCCGCCGTCGGCCGAAGTCAGCGCCGGGCATGCGAACGGCACTCGGATCGTTAGCCCGTAGGCCCGGTAGGTGTAGCTCATCCGCGCAGGCCGGCCGATGGCCGATAGGCGGCGATAACGGAATACCGGTGCTGGCTGGCACCTCCGGTCACGACGCGGTCACCGCACCTCAACCAGCTGTGAGCGATGAGCTCGCCTCCGGCATCCTTGGCGACGCCTAGATACACGACGCTCGGCACATTATGCCGGCGGAGCATCACGTAACCGGCCAGCGACTGGACCAGGCAGGTACTCAACCACGGCGTGCGGGCGGCCACAGCTTGCACCGCCCACCCGATCGCCTCGGCCCGGGCCCGGTGGCCTGCGCCGGATGCGAGCGAGACTTCCGAAGGATCGGACTGCGTCAGCCCCAGCAGCGATGCCAGCCGCCGGAACGGCAGCATCAGCACCGCGACCCGCAGCAGTCCGAGCCACCCGATCGCCGCGATGAGCAGACGCCGCTCCGTCGGCGAAAGGCCCCGGGCGCGGACCACATCACGGCCCAACGACACGCGCGATCCCTTCGCCGGTCAGCTCCGCTAGGAACGGCAGCACGTCGGCCGCGACCTGGTCCGGCGTGGTGTCGAAGTCCTGGCTCAGCTTCCGGCAGAGCTCGGCCACCTCGTGGGGCTGCTCGATGAGATCCCACACGGCGCGGCCGATCGCGTCGAGTCCGACGTAGTTGTCGCGGTACGGATTCAAGATCACGAAGTCGTCGTCGACGGCCGCGCTGAGCAGTCCGGCGGTCCGCACGACGATCGTGCCAGGCTCGATAGTCAAAGACAGGTCCAATCCGTTAGGAGGGGCGTCCGGCGAGGACATCGTGACGGCGGGCTGGTACGACCCGGCCGTCAGCCACCGTGATCACCTGGTCGGCGTCACGCAGGGAGGAGCGCTGATGCGCGATAACAAGAATGGTCATGCTGCCGTGCAGCATCGCCAGCGCGTCGAGGATGGCGGTCTCGTTCCCGGCATCGAGCGAGCTGGTCGCCTCGTCAAGTACGAGCAGCGTCGGCTCGCGGAGCAGCGCACGAGCCAGGGCGATGCGCTGACGCTCTCCGCCGGAGAAACGCTCTCCCCGGTCGCCGACGACGGTGTCGAGACCGTCGGGTAGCTGGCGCACGAGCGCCTCGGCCGACGCCAGCGCCAGCGCCCGCCACAGATCGCCCTCGCTCGCGCCTGGCTGGGCCCACAGCAAGTTGGCCCGGATGCTCTCGTGGAACAAGAAGACGTCCTGGGGCACCATCGCCACCTCCTCGCGCCACTGCGGAATGAGCTCGCCGGCCAGCGCCGCGCCGTCAATCAGCACCCGGCCCGACGTCGGGACCAGCAGTCCCACGGCCAGGTCGGCGATGGTGGTCTTCCCCGCTCCTGACGGACCGACCAGCGCGGTGGTCGCGCGGGCGGGCACCTCAAGGGTCACGCCGTGCAGCACTTCGACCGGCTGGCCGTCCGGCCGCCGGTAGGAAAAGCAGACACCGTCGAGGCACAGTCGATCGGAGAGGGCGGGAGCGCGATCGGAGAGGGTGGAAGGGCGATCGGAGGGGACCGGACGGCGCCGGCTGGGAGCGGGCTGAAGTTCCCCTTCCTCGGCGGCGCGGGCGCAGTCGTCGATCACGGCGGTGAGCTCGTCGAAGGCGGGCAGCGACTGGGCCAGCGTCTGCACGTTGGACTGGGCCCCGGTGACCTGTGGCACCAGACGGGTGAAAATGAAGGCAAGCACCAGCAGTTCGGCGAGCGAGACGGCGTGCTGACGGGCGGCGACGTCGATCAGCACCGCCAGGACGACGGCCGTGGCGCTGAACTGCACAGCCGCGGCGGCGGCCTGAGCCTTGGTGAAGTCGATCTGCGAACGCCTGGCTCGGACAATCGCGCTATCGAAACTCGTGAGGTGCCCGGGCTCAAGCCCATGCACCTTGGCGATCTTGAGTCCGTCAAGGAACCCGGTCACCGAGGCGAGCACGCCCCGGTTAAGCTGGACCAGCTCCCGGCCCAGGCGGCGGCTGCGCGCTACCAGCGGCCACATCAGCGCCGCGAGCCCGATGCCGGTCGCCATGGCGAGGCCGGTGACCGCCGGGGAGATCCGCAGGGCCACCGCCACCTGCACGGTGATGACGACCACGGCGACGCCGAGATTCAGCACGGCGAGTGTCCCCTGGCCGACCCAGCTGACGTCGATAGTCAGCGCGGTGAGCAGATCGGACTGGCGCAGGCCGAGAAGGTGCCGCCACTCGGCACGGGCGATGGTTCCGTAGAGCCGCTGGCGCAGCTCATCGACGAACTCCAGGCGATAGCGGACAAGCAGTACGTTCTGATAGGCCGTGAGCGCCGCCGCGATGGCGACCACGGCGACGTAGAACACCAGCATGGCGGTGAGGGAGAGCGGGACGCCGAGGGCATCGAAGGCCTCGCGGGCGCGCGCCATCAACCCCCCCGCGGAGGGTGCCCGGCTGACTCCGGCCAGCTCCAGGAGCGGCACCAGCAACAGCAGCCCCACGCCCTGGATCAGCGCGGCGATCACCTGGACGGTGAGCACCCAGGCCAGCCGCCGCGGGTTGCCCGCGGCCAGGGCCGCGAGGAACCTGCCCGCTCCTGCGCCCGAGTGAGCCCTCACCGGCCGTCGCCCTTGGCGAGCCTTCGGCGGTCCCTGACGAAACGCACCGCGGATACAAAGGCCGGCGCGAGATCCCGCCACCACCGCGCATAGGCGAGCAGCAGCGTGCGCCCGTGCGCGTCAGGAAGGCGCGACACGTGGCGGATCCAGGCCGGGCTCGGGAGGAGCTTTGAGCGGATCCGCTGCGCCTTGACACGCAACGTGGGAGCGGACGAGAACTCGGTGAGCGACGCTGAGCCCCGAGGGGCGGAGAGCATCCAGGACCAGGGATCGGCCGGCGAGAGATAGGGCAGAGCGAGGCTGTCGGCAATTCCGGCACCGCCCGCTTGGAGGCGCAGCCCCAGCCCGAGGATTCCCTCGATGCCCAGTCGTGCCGCAAGGTCGGCGACCGGTCGCCAGTCATCCACCGACATCACCCTGATTGCTCGGCGGAGATCCTCGCTGGTGTGCCACTGGAATCCGTGCTGCACGGCGTGGACGACCACGTGCAGGGCGAGCGCGGTGCGGCCGAGCACACAGACCTGAACGTCGCCGACTCCGATGGTCTCGGTGCCCGCGCTGAACGCCTCCCACAGGACTTCTTCGGGTGTGGGCAGCATGGGCAGGTTGCGATGCAGGTCGACGACGTCGTCCGGGCCGCGGCCGAGTTCGCGCCGACGGGCGAACCCGATCTCCGCCTTCACACTCTGCTCGAAGGCGTGAAGCCCCTCCACCACCTCGAAAAAGCCGAGCGAATTGAGCATGGCCCCGGCGCGGCTGAATTCGCAGGCAGGAACGAGGAGGTCGGTGTCGGCGTAGCTTCGGCCACCGGACGGATACAGCCACCGGGCGATCGACGGTCCCTTGAGCAAGATGCTCGGAATACCGGCATCCTGAAAGGCGCCGACGACCTCGGCGCTGACCCGATCACAGCCCAGTGCGCGCGCCGCGTTAAGCAGCGCTCGACCTGGGACCGCCCCCCGAGCGATAATGCTGACCCCCTCAGCACTTCTGGTCCCAGTACCGAACACTACTCGCGTAACCAGCCTCGGGATAGTAAGCCCAGGCCCGCATGATTGTGGCACCCTGCACGAAAGTGTGCAGGGTGCCACAATTGCGGTTGCGCGCAGCGGCCGTTTAGGCCGACGGGGCCCGCTCGTTCGTGCACACCTGCACCACCAGCCGCCAGCCGAGCAGGAACAAGCCGAGGAACGCCAGCGCGACTCCGACAAAGGCGACCGCCGTACCCTGCCCGGACACCACCCGCAGCGCCATGCCACCGATGACCGCCCCGAGCCACGCGCCCACGCCCGCGGGAAAAAGCCCGAACGGCCGCCGCCAGGCCCGGGCCGCCAGCCAGCCGCCCGCCAGCCCGGCCAGGAACGGCCATGCCGTCGAGGCAATGCCGCCCAGGCTCTCGCCCTTGGCGTGGCTGGCCCGCCCGATGACCACGAACAACAGCACGCAGCAGCAGTCGAAAATCAGCGCCCTTTTCATGATCAGCGCTGCGGTTCGATGATGACCTTGAGCCCGGTCCGACGCGCCCCTTCCCCGAACGCCGCTCGGATCTCGCTCAGGCCCACCCGGCTCGTCACCACCGAGGCGAGATCCACTACCCCCCGCTCGGCCAGGCTGATCGCCCGCGGGTACACCTCGTTCATCCGCCGCACCATCGCGATCGTCAGCCCCTTACGCCGCGCGGCCGACGCCCCAAGCCGGATCGTGTCGTCGCCGGGGATGCCGGCCAGCACCACCCGCCCGCCCGGCCGGACCGAGGCGATCGCCAGCCCGACGCCCTCGTCGTTGCCCGCCACCTCGAACGCCACATCCACCCCGTACCCGGTAAGCTCGCGGATAAGACCGTCCCCGAGCGAGCCGGAATCGGCCACCACGTCAGCGCCCAGCCGCGCTGCCGCTTCCCGCCGGTGGGCCAGCGGCTCGATGGCGAGCACCGAGCTCGCGCCCGCCGCCTTGAGCAGACCGATGAGCAGTAGCCCGATCGGCCCGCAGCCCACCACCGAGGCCGAACCGCCGAACGCCAGGTGTCCCAGGTCGACGGAATGGACCGCCACCCCGAGGGGCTCGAGCATGGCGCCGTCCACATCGGACAGCCGGTCGGGCAGCGGGTACAGCTGCGCCGCGGGCCAGGTCATGAACTCGCGCATCATGCCGTCGGTCTCCCCGTGCCCGGAAAACTTGAGCCGGTAGCACAGGTTCCGGTAGCCGTCGCGGCACGCCCGGCACCGCTCGCACGGAATTGCCGGGTCGATCGCGACCCGCTCACCGCTCCGCGGCCCGTCCGCGATTACTCCGGCCCCCTCGTGCCCGAGTACGAGCGGATGCGTGAGCTTGGCGTCTCCGATCGCGCCCTCGTCCCACCAGTGCAGGTCAGACCCGCAGATCCCGACCGCGGTGACCCGCACCAGGGCATCAGACCCGTCGGCCGACGGCACCGGCTCCTGCGCCACCCGAAGGTCGCCGACCGCATGAAGTCTCGCTACGCGCACCCGATTTCCTCCCGCCTGTTTCACCCATTCTTAGCCGAACGGCGGTGATGCGTCTCCCCGGCCAGGTAACTCGACCCAGGTGTCCCAGCAAAGAAACGCGGCCGCGCTGGGGAACGCGGCCGCGTGGTGGGACGGTGCCGTTGATACGGCGGGACCAGTGATCCCCGGAAGCGGCCCGGGGATCACTGGTGCAGGGCCCGCCCTCCCCTAGCCCCCTCAGGCTGCGGGGCCTGAGGCCAGGGTCAGGGTCGAGGTGTGCGACTGGCCGGTCTGGTCAACCCAGGTGACCGAGATCGAATCGCCCGGGTGGTACTTGACCAGCGCCTGGGAGATGTCCTCGGCCGTGGAGACCGACTGGCCGCCCAGCGCGGTGATCTCGTCGCCTTCGCCTAGGCCGGCCTCGGCGGCCGGAGATCCGGCCAGGGTCCCGGCAAGACTCACGCCGCTCGTGCTGCTCTGGCCGCCGCCGAAGCCCCCGGTGCCGCCGAAGCCCCCGGAGCCGCTGCCCTCGCTCGCGGACTGGATCTCCACGCCGAGGAAGGCGGTGGCGCCGATGTGGACGTCAGCGGCGGCGGTCCCCGCCTCGATCTGCTTGGCGATGGACAGTGCCTCGGTGATCGGTATCGCGTAGGCCTGCTCCGCGCTGGTGCTCCCCGTGCTGCCCTGGCCAGTCGGTGACTGGAACGAGTATCCCGTGGAAGCCGCGGTGTCCATGCCGATCACCTGGCCGTAAGAGTTGACCAGCGAACCGCCCGAGTCGCCCGGCTGGATGTCCGCGTTGTCCTCGATCAGCCCGGTCAGCTGCTCGCTGGCGCCGGAGAGCTCGTCGGACGCGGTGATCGACTGATTGAGGGCGGTGACCGTGCCCGTCGCGACCGACGGGGTGCCGCCCTTGCCGCCGGCGTTGCCGAGGGCGACCACGCTGTCACCGGTCTGCACGCTCGACGAGTTCCCGAGGCTGGCGATGGTCAAGCCGGACGCGTTCTGCAGCTGGATCACCGCGACGTCCTGAGTGGCGTCGTACCCCACGACCTGCGCCGTGTAGGTCTTGCCGTTACCGATGTCGGTGACCTTGATGGAGGTAGCGCCCTCGATAACGTGGTTGTTGGTCAGCACCTCGCCGTTCGACGTCAGCACGATGCCCGTACCCGCCGAGGTCGCCTGCTCGTCGCCGTCGGTAGACACCACGTCAACCAAGCCTGGATCGACTCGGGCGGCGATCTGGCTGGTAGACAGCACGGTCGTGGAGGTCGCGGTGGCGGTGTTCGTCGAAGACGAGCTCGTGCTGCCGATCACCCCGCCCACCGCGGCTCCCGCCACGAGCGCAGCGGCAGCGGTGATGGCCAGCCCGCGCTTGTGACTCCGGCGCCGCGGCGGCGGCGGTTCGCTGCCGAACCCAGGTCCGCCCCCCTGTCCGCCGCCATAACCCGCTCCCGCCCCATACCCGCCAGCCCCATACCCGCCAGCTCCGTAACCCTGCCCGCTCGGGTAACCCTGCCCGCTCGGGTAAGCCTGCCCACCGGGGTAGCTCTGTCCGCTCGGATAAGCCTGTCCACCTGGGTAGCCCTGCCCACCGGGGTAGCTCTGTCCGCTCGGGTAAGCCTGCCCACTGGGGTAGCCCTGTCCGCCCTCCGGTCCGCTGGAGTGCTCAGGATTGTTCGGGTCGTAGGTCTGGCTCATGGCTTTCGCCCCCAACTCAATGCCGCCCGATCCGGCGGCTTCGTTCTTTCGTTACGTTTAGATCATCGGTCCCGTACCTTCGGGGGAGCCAAGGGCAAGCCCCGGCTAAGCTGCAAGTTTCCTGAAGGTCTTCTTACGGTGTTCAGGTTGGGACGCTTTCGGGAGCGACGTCGGGTTCCGTACCGTTTTCGCCGGCTCGCCATTCCCGTACGGCCAGGGCCGCCAGCGCCGGCACCAGGTCCCTGGAGCGCCGGAACAGCCAACCGGTGCCCTTGGTGGCCA
>Ga0302181_10003792_pt1 | contig 10226 bp, 8 predicted proteins | sample I_Palsa_E3_3_FD_198786 | JGI IMG/M metagenome (GOLD analysis project Ga0302181, IMG submission 198786) | Peat permafrost microbial communities from Stordalen Mire near Abisko, Sweden - I_Palsa_E3_3 | ecosystem: Environmental > Terrestrial > Soil > Palsa > Peat permafrost | place: Sweden: Abisko... | reverse complement strand
TGCGCCTGGTCATGGGCATGGTGGCCGCCGGGACCGCGTTCTGCGTGCCGGGCAACCACGAGGCCAAGCTGCTCAAGGCGCTGCGCGGCAAGAACGTCAAGCGCAGCCACGGCCTGGACGCCTCCATGGAGCAGCTCGACGCCGAGCCCGAGGAGTTCCGCGCCCAGGTCGACCGGTTCATCGACGGCTTGATCAGCCACTACGTGCTAGACGGCGGCCGCCTGGTGGTGGCCCACGCCGGCCTGGTCGAGCGCTACCACGGCCGCGCCTCCGGCCGGGTCCGCGAGTTCTGCCTGTACGGCCAGACCACCGGCGAGACCGACGAGTACGGCCTCCCGGTCCGGTACCCGTGGGCCCAGGAGTACCGCGGCCAGGCCCTGGTCCTCTACGGTCACACCCCGGTACCGGAGGCGGAGTGGCTGAACAACACCTTGTGCCTGGACACCGGCTGCGTCTTCGGTGGCCGTCTTACCGCCCTGAATTATCCCGAACGGACCCTGGTCTCAGTCCCCGCCACCCGCGTCTACCACCCCCCGGCCAAGCCCTTCCCAACCCCCGCGCCCTCCGCCGAGGGCCCCGCCCACCGCGAGCCAGACGTCCTCGACATTGGCGACGTGTCCGGGTCCCGTGTCATCGAGACCGCATACCTCCCGCGCGTCGGCCTCCGCGAGGCCCACGCCGCCGCCGCGCTCGAAGTCATGAGCCGGTTCGCCCTCGATCCCCGCTGGCTCCTATACCTGCCGCCCACCATGAGCCCCGTCGCCACCTCCACCCGCGAGGACCTGCTCGAGCACCCCGAGCAAGCCTTCGCCGCCTACCGCTCCGACGGCGTGCAGGCCGTCCTGTGCGAGGAAAAGCACATGGGCTCCCGCGCCGTCCTCCTGATCTGCCGCACTCCCGCCGCGGCCCACTCCCGCTTCGGCGTCCCCCCCATCCCACCAGCAGCGCAAGCCACCCCCGCCTCGCCAGCAGCCCAAGCCACCCCCGCCTGCGGTGCCATCTGGACCCGGACCGGCCGTCCGTTCTTCCCCGCCGCCCTGACCGCGGAGCTGGCCGACGGGGTCCGCGCCGCGGCCGAGCAAGCCGGGCTGTTCAGCGAGCTGGACACCGGATGGCTGCTCTTCGACGCCGAACTCCTGCCCTGGAACGTCAAGGCCGGCCAGTTGCTCCGCGACCAGTACGCCGCGACCGGCGCCGCCGCCCGGGCCTCGCTGCCCGCCGCCGTCGCCGCGCTGGAGCAGGCCGCCGCCCGCTCGCTCCCCGCCGACGGCCCGGCGGTCGACGCCCTCCTGAACCGGACCCGCGCCCGCCTGACGAACGCCGCCGCGTTCACCGCCGCCTACCTCCGCTACTGCTGGTCCACCGACGGCCTGTCCGGCGTGCGCGTCGCCCCGTTCCAGGTCCTCGCCACCGAGGGCACCGTCTACCACGAGCGTCCGCACACCTGGCACCTGGACGTCGCGGACCGGCTGGCCGCCGCGGCCCCGGACCTGATCGCCACGACCCGGCGCCTGCCCGTCGATACCAACGATCCCGCCTCGGTCGCCGCGGGCACGCAATGGTGGGAGGACCTGACCGCCGCCGGGGGAGAGGGCATGGTGGTCAAGCCCGCCGCCAACCTGACCCGTGGCCCCGGTACCGCCGAACGCCCCGGAGCCCTGGCCCAGCCGGGCCTGAAGGTCCGCGGCCGGGAGTACCTGCGCCTCATCTACGGCCCCGACTACACCGAGCCGGCCCACCTGACCCGGCTGCGCCAGCGCGCCCTCAGCCACAAGCGCTCCCTCGCCCTGCGCGAGTACGCCCTAGGCCTGGAAGCGCTGGACCGCCTGGCCCGCGGCGAGCCCCTGTGGCGCGTCCACGAATGCGTCTTCGCCGTCCTAGCCCTAGAATCCGAGCCCGTCGACCCCCGCCTCTAACCGGCCCGTCTGCTGGCCCCGTCCGTTAGCGTTGGCATGTGACCGTCATCGGCGTTCCCTACCACCTGGACGAGTACCTGCCCGACCTTGACCTCACGCCCGAGCCCGCGGAACTGGTCACCCCCGAGCTGCCCGCGGGCGAGATCTGGTCGCGGCTCGCCGTCCTGTACGCCGCCGTGGCCCGCTCCGTGACGCGCGGCCGCGGCGACGACGGACGCCCGGTGGTCGTGGCCAGCGGGGACTGCCTCACCGCGCTCGGCACGGTCGCCGGGCTGCAGTCGGGCGGCGCCGACCCGGCGATCGTCTGGTTCGACGCGCATGGTGACGTGCAGACGCCGGAGACGACCTCCTCCGGCTACCTGGCCGGCATGTCGCTGCGCCTGCTCACCGGGTACCGCCCGGAACTTATCGCCAGCCGGCTAGGGCTCAGGCCGGTGCCCGAGGACCGGATCGTGCTGGTCGGCGCCCGCGACCTGGACCCGCCCGAGGCCACCTACCTGGACCAGGCCCCGATCCGCCGCTGCCAGGTCACCGACCTGCCCGTCGCCGAACTCCCAGACGGCCCGCTCTACGTGCACGTCGATCTCGACGTGGTCGACGGCGCCCAGCTCCCCGGACTGCGTTACCCCACGCCGGGCGGCCCGGACATCGGACAGGTCGCCGACGCGCTGAGCCTGCTGCTCGGCACCGGCCGCGTCGCGGCGGTCGGCATCGCCTGCAGCTGGCTCCCCGGCCACGGAGCCGCCCGCCTCATCGCTCCGTACCTGGAGATCGCGCTAGCCAACGCCTAAGCGGGGCTTATTCCGCGTAGGTGCGCATCAGCCGCAGCGCCGTGGCGCCGTGCGGTCCGGTGGCCCTCAGCCGCGACGAAGCAGGCGCGAGCCGACGCGCCGCGACCCGGCAGAAATCACCCGCCGGACCCGCGATGCCCGACTCGGCCTCCGCCGGGCCGAACTCCCACACCGCCTCGCCGTCCGGCGCGACCAGCTCGCACCGCACCGGCGTCGGCGGCTCCCCGGCCAGCGTCATCGCGTACGGCAGCGTGCGATGCGCCAGCCAAGCCACGTGCCGCAGCCGTTCGGTGTCAGGGAACTCCACGCCGAACGGCCCGGTGATGTCCAGGCCGTGCGCCCAGTGCTCAGCCAGTCGCGTGGTGGCCAGCGTGGCCGGCTTGACCGGTGCCGCCACCCACGCCAGCGCCCGGTCCGGATCCGCGCCCCGCAGCGCGTCCAGCGCCGCTCGCCGGGCCCGCTGCCACCGCCCGAACACCACGCCCGGCCCCGGCCCGCGCTCCGCGCTGACCAGGAAAGCGACCCTCTCGTCCACCGTCCCGCCGCCCGTCCGCCCCGGGCCGGTCCGCAGGTCGCCGCCCGACGCGCTAACCACGACCGATTCCTCGGACTGGGCCAGATGCAGCACGACGTCGGCCACCGTCCACCCGGCCGCTCCCGAAGCCGACATCCACTGGGCCTCGTCCAGCCCGCCCAGGATGCCTTCCAGCCGTTCCTGCTCCGCGGCCAGGTCGTCAAAGACCGTCATGCCCAGGACTATCGCACACCAGCGTCGCGACAAACATCGCCCGCCGTGGGTATTAATTGATCATGAACGCGAGCGTTGCCGACTACGCCGAGCACCTCACCGAGGCGGACCTGCGGCTGCTGTCCGCCGTCGCCTCCGTCGCTGACGGCGCGCCACCCGCGCTGCCCGGCGGCGCGCCACCCGCGCCCGGCGGCGCAAAACCCGGACTGGCCAGCGACCGGTCGGCGATCGAGGCTCTGCTCGCCGATCCGCGGGTGTTCGAAGCCGTCTTCGGGCGGGCCGCGGTGGCGGCCGGCCAGGCCGTCCTGGTGTCTCCGTTCCTGGCCTTCGGCGTGGCGGTGCACCGCGCTGCGGCCGATCTGTCCGACCTGGATTACCTGCCGGAAAGGTCGGGACGCCAGCGGGTGCCCGTATTTGACGCGCCTGAATTGCGCGACTTCCTCGGTTCCGCGGCCCGCCGGCTGTTCCTGGCCGAACTGCTGGCGTCCTTCACCCGAGTGACCAGCGGGCGTTACCGGGTCCAGTCCGGCGGGCGGTCGCGCACGCGGAGGTTCAGCGAGCTCGACCCGGTACGGCTGGCCGGGATGCTTGAGGCGGTGCCGGAGGAATCCCGGCCCGGCATCTACCGCAGGCTCGGCGACGTCTCACTGTTCCTGGCGGGCGTGTTCCCCGACTACGCGGCCGCCCACGCGTTCGGTCCGCTGGACGCCGGCCGGCTGCTGCGCTCGGCCCGGGTTCCGTCGGGCGAACGGGACGAGCTAGCCGCCGCCCCCGCCCTCGAACTGCTGGAGTACCTCGGCGCCCGGTGGTACCGCGCCGCGCTGGCGGCTGCCCCGGTCCGGACCGCGAACCTGGCCGTCGTCGGCGAGGTCGCGGCCCGCTTCCGCCAGGCCAGGCGGATCCTCAACCACCTGGCCGATCGCTACCTCCTCGGCCCCGACAGCCCCTGGTTCGCCCAGCCCGGCCCCCCGTGATCGCGGGACCCGCGCGGGCCAGGCCCGGGCCCTCACCCGTCCCATTAACCTCACTAGCGCTTGTTCCGCTCACGTGTTCGATCTGACGATCGTTTATTGTGGTTGATTCGGGTTTAATGGTTGATTAAGGGGTCTACAGGCCACCGGATCCACCACGGAGCCCGGATCCACCACAATCTTTCCCGGATGGAACGCCCGGTTGCGCCACACGGGACACGCAGACACCACCCGCCACACCGAAGACTGTCGCGCTGAGGCGGCAACCCATCAGCAAGCAAGAGCCGTCAGGTAGTCACGACGACCGGTTGGGCGCCCGCTACTGGCTCTGCTCACATCGAAATCCTGATCCTGCCCCCTATTGGGCGCAGTGGAAATGGCCGCGGCGGAAATTATCCGGAATAGAACACGCTCACCGGGTATGACGTGCTGAAACGCGGAGCGGAACCGGACCTGGTGCCTTTTTGGAAACCGCCGAACATCAGCGCCAGCACCACCAGAACTACGATGAGGATCAGCACCCACATCAGGCACCCGACGGCCCGGGATCGCGGACGCCACCGGCGTCGCGGACCCTGGTTCCAGTTCTCGTAGCTACTGGAGGGGCGCCGCCTGCGGGACCGGAACGGGCTCATGCCCTCACTATTCCCAAGCCGACGGCGATATCCCGGGTCGGCCGGATTATCTCCATCTGCGGGGGTACATCGTTATGCGGCGGCAATGACGGCGTACCTACCGGACCTCGGATGTGACGGAACGGCTGATGAATAGGTTCACAGAAACCACGCGGGAAACGACGGAAAGACGCGAGCCGCGCGAAGTGCGGATCGTGATGCCGCGCCTGCCCGGGACGGGACGAGCGGGCGGGATCGTGGCCGCGATCGTCGCCGTCGTCGTGCTCATCGTGGTGCTGTCCGCGGTGCACCTGCTGCCCCAGCTGCGCAACCCCTTCGGGGAGACCACCACCGTTCGCAGCGAACCCGTCATCCTGAAGTCCATCACCGAGCTGAGCCGCTACGAGGCGGCCAGCGGCTCGTTCGAGGTCGTGGTCGACCTTACCCAGCGCACCTCACTGCTGCCGTCGTTTCTCGCGGGCAGCGAGACGCTGTTCATCGGCCAGGGCACCGACATCGCCTACGTCGATTTCTCGCAGCTCAAAGGCCAGGCCATCCAGGTCAATGCGAACCGCACCGAAGTGACAGTCAACCTGCCGAAGGCCCAGCTAGAACCCGCCGTGCTCAACGTCTCGCAGTCCTACGTGTACGCCCAGCAGCAGGGCCTGTTCAACCGGATCGGGAACTTCTTCTCCGGCAACCCGAACAGCCAGCAGCAGGTCTACATCCTGGCCCAGCAGAAGATCGAGACCGCCGCCCAGCAGAGCCCGCTGCTGAGCCAGGCGCAGAAGAACACCGAGGGGATGCTCGACGGTATGCTCGCCTCCCTCGGCTTTACCCACGTCAGCGTCACCTTCGGCAGCGCCCAGTCCAGCTAAAACAAAGGCCAGACCAGGAAGTTTGCGTTAGAGCGCGCTCTAACTCATAGGCTCGAAGTCGTGACCACCTGGACCATCGGCGAGGCCGCCGAGAAGTGCGGCCTGTCCCAGCACACCCTGCGCTGGTACGAGCGCATCGGCCTGCTCGCGCCCGTCGAGCGGGGCAGCGACGGCCGGCGCCGGTTCAGCGACCGTGACCTGGACTGGCTGTCGACGATCACCAAGCTGCGCGCCACCGGGATGCCGGTGCGGGACATGCAGCGCTACGCCGAGCTGGTCAGGTCGGGCGCTGGCCAGGCCGAACGCCTCGAGCTGCTCAAGCGGCACCGCGAACAGGTCCGGCGGGCGATCGCCAGCCAGCGCGAATGCCTGAAGCTGCTCGACGCGAAGATCACCCACTACGCAAGCGACCTGAAACCGCAAAACAAATCCTGAAGCAAAAGGAGCACGTACGCATATGCGCACCACCAAACTCGGCGATCTGACCGTGTCCGCCCAGGGGCTGGGCTGCATGGGGATGAGCGAGTGGTACGGCGCCACCGACTGGGACGAGTCGATCGCCACCATCGGTCGCGCCCTCGACCTGGGCGTGACGTTCATCGACACCGCGGACGCCTACGGCGCCGGCCACAACGAGGTCCTGGTCGGCCGCGGCATCGCGCACCGGCGCGACGAGGTGCAGCTGGCCACCAAGTTCGGCATCGACCGGTCGGGCGGCGATGCGCACCGCGTCATCCGCGGCGAGCACGACTACGTGAAGCGGGCCTGCGAGACGTCGCTGACCCGGCTCGGCGTCGAGGTTATCGACCTGTACTACCTGCACCGCCCGCCGCAGACGGCCGAGATCGAGGAGACCGTCGGCGCGATGGCCGAGCTCGTGGCCGAGGGCAAGGTCCGCTACCTGGGCCTGTCCGAGGTCAACGACGACCTGCTGCGCCGCGCCTACGCCGTACACCCGATCACCGCGGTGCAAAGCGAGTACTCGCTGTGGACCCGCGACCTGGAAACCGAGGTCCTCGGCGCGATGCGCGACCTCGGCGTCGGCCTGGTGCCGTACTCCCCGCTCGGCCGCGGCTTCCTCACCGGCACCGTGGACCTGAGCTCGCTCGACGCCAAGGACTTCCGCCGCCGCAACCCGCGGTTCACCGGCCAGGCCGGCGAAGCCAACCAGGTCATCGCCGACGCCGTCCGCGACGTAGCCGACGCCCAGGGCGTGGCCCCCGCGCAGGTCGCCCTGGCCTGGGTCTACGCCCAGGAGGAGCGCCTCGGCGTCCCGCTGGCCCCGATCCCGGGCACCAAGCGGATCAAGTGGCTGGAGCAGAACGTCGCCGCCCTCGACATCACCCTGACCCCCGACGAACTGGCCATCCTCGACCCGCTCGGCCACCAGGTAGTCGGCGCCCGCTACTGAAGCGCAGGGCCAATACCGCGACACGCCGAAAAAGTCATCCGGGTTCACGAATTATCCGGACTTGACGCAAATAATGCTGCTGTGGATCCACGGGGAAGCCTCAGTGTTCCGCGCCGGGCCGGCGCCTACCCTGGCCACCCCCAGACGTCCGCTCGGCAGTACAGGTTCCGGCGCGCCGTGGTCCTCGTCGCGGTGCTGTCGCTGGTGGCGCTGATCGCGGGCTGCCTGAGCCGTTCCGGGTCGGCGCCGGCCCCGCTTCGCCTGGCGTGGGCCTTCTCGCCCGCCTCGAATACCGTGACGATCCAGGTAACTCCGCCGGACGGAACGGACGGAACGGCCGGCCGGCAGCTTCTGGCCCAGAGCCGGCTGGCCGTATCGGAGCACGGCAACGGGCACACCGAACGCTGGTCCGCGGCGGGCGGGACGATGCAGGTGCCGGTGCCCGCGGGCGACCGGACCAGCCTGCTGGTCCAGCTCACCGGTCCGCAGCCGCTGACCAGGACGCTCACGGTCAGCGCCCCACGGGCGCCGCGGATCCTCACCTCCGGCGCCAGTTCCGGCCGGTGGCTGGTGTGGACGTCCGACCCGCTGCGGGCCGGCCCGTCCCGGGCGCTGTGCGGGACCGACAAGGTCAGCCTGGTGGCACCGCAGCAGCTCGCGGTGTCCGAGAGCGCGGCCGCGTGCCAGGCTCAGCTGCAGCTCACCGGACAAGACGGCGAGCAGGCGGTCGTCCCGATCACGATCCCCGCCCTGTCCAAAGCCAAGGCGCGCGCCGTCTCGGCGGCCCAGCTGTACTGCTTCGCGAACCCCGCCGGGCGGGCCATCTACATCACCATCGATGACGGCTGGACTCCCAGCACGGAAGTGCTGGACCTCATGCACAAGACTTACCTGCCGATCACGGCCTTCCTCATCGCCGACGCCGCCAAGGAGCACCTGAGCTACTGGAAGGCCTTCGTCGCCGCGGGCGGGCTGATCGGGGACCACACGGTCTCCCATCCCTACCTCACCAAGCTCACCCTGGCGAAGGCCACCACCCAGTGGAGCCAGGCCCGGACGGACCTCGGCCGGTGGCTGGGCCAGACCCCCGCCATGGGACGCCCGCCGTACGGCGCCTTCGACCACACGGCAGAGGTGGCGGCCGCCCGGGCCGGCCTCACGGCCCTGGCGGGCTGGAGCGCCACCATGTCAGGCAACCGCATCCAGACCTGGAACGGCAAGCCGCTGACCCCGGGCGAGATCGTCATCCTGCACTGGGTACCCGGGCTGGGCCACCAGCTCACCGCGCTCCTGGCGGCGATCCGGGCCCTGCACCTGAACCCGAAGCCGCTGACGCTGGCCAGCTTCACTGGAATCACCCCCCAGCAGCACTCCCTCGACGGCGACTGACCCGGCCGCAGCCAGACCCCTGGACGTCCAGTCTGACATAGGTAAGACTGGACGGTATGTCGTACATCGAGATCCTGATCCTGCGGCGGCTGCGGTCCGGCCCCGCGCACGGGTACGAACTGCGCAAGCGTGTGGAGCAGACGACCGGCGTCGTGCTGCACAACAACTCGCTGTACCCCGCCCTCAAGCGGTTCGAGGAGGCGGGCGCGGTGACCAAGACCGCGCAGCCCCAGGACGGCCGCCCGCCCCGGCTGGTCTACACGCTGACCGAGGTAGGCCACGAACTCCTGCATGACATGCTCGCCGACTTTCCCCCTGACCATGCGGCTGATGACCGCGAGTTCCTGGCCCGTCTCGGCCAGTTCTCTCTCCTCAATTCCTCCGAACGGGCCGTGGTCCTAGCCGCCCGCACCCGCGCCGTGCAGTCCCAGCTGGCGCACCTAAAGACGATGCTCGCCCTAGCCACCGAGCACGCCGAGCGCTGGGGCGAGCTAGCCACCGCCGAACTCATCCGCCGCCACGAACACGAACTAACCTGGCTGGCCACCCTCGACCACCTCGCCGCCCACCCGGCCCCAGACCCCAGCCTGGCCCCAGAGCCCAGCGCGCACCCCGCCCCGTGACCGCGCGCGCCGAGCTGTCCTCGCCGCAAGACGCGGACCCCGCGCGCCCGCCCCGCCTCGGCCCGCTGGTCCAGTACGCGCTGCTGGCCGGCCCGCTGCTGTCCATGCTCGACTCCAGCATTGTGAACGTGGCGGTCGAGCCGATCGCCCGCGAGTTGCACGCCGGCCTGAGCACGGTGCAGTGGACGGTGAGCGGCTACCTGCTCGCCCTCGGCGCCGGCCTGGCCGGCACCGCCTACCTGGCCCGCCGGTCCGGCACCCTGCCCGTGTACCGGGTGAGCGTCATCGCGTTCACCGTCGCCTCCGCGCTGTGCGCGCTGGCCCCGGACGCCGCCGTGCTGGTCGCCGCCCGGGTACTACAGGGCCTCGTCGCCGCGCCGCTGGTGCCGCTGGCCATGAGCATGCTGCTCGGCCGGGCGACCGGCGCCGCCCGTTCCATCTCCCCGGCGGCCGGCATCATGCTGTTCCTCGGCCCCGCGCTCGGCCCGACCGTCGGCGGAGCGCTGATCGGTGCGGTCGGCTGGCGCGCCATCTTTCTCATCAACGTCCCGCTCGGAATCCTGGCCGCGCTCGCGGTCCGGCTCGTCCCGCCCGGCCTGGCCCCCGGCCGCACCCCGGGAGCCCGGTTCGACCTGCCCGGGCTGATCCTGCTCGCGGCCGGCCTGACCGGCCTGCTGTTCGGGGCCAGCCAGGGCGCCGCGTCCGGCTGGACCTCGGCCGCCACCCTGATCCCGCTGGCCACGGGCGCGGCGCTGCTGGCCGGTTACATCCGCTGGGCCCCGCGCCGCGACCAGCCCGCGCTCGACCTCTCGCTGGCCCGCCACCCGGTGCCCGCCCTGTCCATGGCGCTGTCCGCGCTGGCCTCGGTGGTGACCTGGGCCGCGG
>Ga0302181_10003791_pt1 | contig 10227 bp, 7 predicted proteins | sample I_Palsa_E3_3_FD_198786 | JGI IMG/M metagenome (GOLD analysis project Ga0302181, IMG submission 198786) | Peat permafrost microbial communities from Stordalen Mire near Abisko, Sweden - I_Palsa_E3_3 | ecosystem: Environmental > Terrestrial > Soil > Palsa > Peat permafrost | place: Sweden: Abisko... | reverse complement strand
CGAAGGGCAGCCGGTCCAGGTGCGTGACCGCCGGAACCCAGATCAGGATCAGCGCGATCAGCGTGAACACGTAGATCGTCCGTGACACCGTGCGCAACAGCACCACGTCGATGTTCCTGCTGTAGATGCGCTCGTCCGGGGTGGCGCGGGCCGCGCTGATGAAGTGCCTGATCGCGCCAGCCGAGTCATGCCGCCTGAGCCTGATCCGGCCCAGCTCGTTCATCGCGCCGCTGTGCGCGGGATCGAGCGCGAGGGCTCGTTCCTGGTGCTCACGCGCGCCGGTCAGGTCACCCCGGGCCAGGCTCACCTTGCCGGACAGGAAGTGGACATCCGGCTCGTTCGGGGCCAGGCCGCGGGCCCGGGTCGCCGCCTCGGTGGCGAGGTCGAGCCGCTGGGCGGCCAGCGCGGCCTGGGCGACGCAGACGTGCGTCTGCCAGTAGCTGGGGGCCAGGCTGCGCGCCTCGTAGGCCGACCGCAGCGCGCCCGCGAAGCTACCGAGGTGGACCAAGGCGTTGCTGGCCAGCCGGTGCGGCCACTCGTCGTTGGGGTCCAGGGCCACCGCGCGGTTGGCAGCGACGGTAGCGTCGGCGTAGCGGTCCGCGCCCAGGTGCGCCCGGGCCATCAGGCACCAGGCCCGGCTGCTCTCCGGTTCCGCCGACACCACGCGGGCGAGCAGCTCGGAGGCCTCATCGAAGCGCTTGACGTCGAGCATCGCCGAAGCACGTGCCAGCTCCTGCCGCAGCTCGATCACCGGCGCATGCTCAAATCAGGCGGCGCTTGCGCAGGTAGGCGGCCAGGTCGTCGTAGGTTCCGCCCTCGTTGGCGAACAGCGCCACGTTGCGGGCGGTGTCGAACCAGGCGCCAAGCGATGGCTTGACCTCGGCGATCGCCGCCTCCAGGTCCGGAGTGCCGATCATCCGAGGCTCGCCGCGGCGGACCGAGTCCATCAGGGCCCGCTCGGCCGCCGTCTCGCAGATGTGCGCGATATCGGCGCCCGAGTAGCCCTCGGTCTGCTTGGCCAGCTTGGCCAGGTCGATGCCGGCCACCGGGCGGTCCTTGAGGTGGTAGCGGAACACCCCTTCGCGCGCGGCGCCGTCGGGTGGCAGCACTAGCAGCGTCCGGTCGAAGCGGCCGGGCCTGCGCAGCGCGCTGTCCACGTCCCACGGGTGGTTGGTCGCCGCCAGCAGGAAGACGCCTTCATTGTTGCCTGAGATGTCGTCAAGTTCCAGGAGCAGCTGATTGACCGCGCTGCGCATGGGCGTGTGCCGCAGCTGCGAGCGCTTCTGCCCGATCGCGTCCACCTCATCAAGAAACAGCACGCAAGGCGCGTTCCGCCGGGCGATCTCGAACAGCTCGTGGATGTTCCGCTCGCTCTGCCCCACGAACATGTCGATGATGTCCGCGAACGACACCGCGATGAACCTGGCGCCGAGCTCGCCCGCTACCGCGCGGGCGATGAACGTCTTGCCGCACCCCGGCGGCCCGTAGAGCAGCAGTCCGCCACGTAGCGACTTACCGTAAAGCCGTCGAAGGTCAGGGTTGCGCATCGGCGCCAGGAACGCCGCCTCCAGGCGCGCCTTCACCTCGGTCATCCCGGCCACGTCGGCGAGCTTAAGGCCGGTGTGCTCGGCGTCGTACGCGTCCGCCTCATCGATGCCCGCCGACGCCGGGTCCTCGTCACCATCACCGACGAACATCGCGGGCAGGACGTCGCGCAGCTCGTCCTCGGCCTGAGACCAGTCGTACCTGGACGGCTTGCCCTTCTCGCCAGCGTCCTCCCCGGCCGCCGGGGCGGGTCGCGGGGGCATAGACCCGGCCCGTTCGGGAGAAATGACAGCCGGATCAGACGGAGGCGGCCCTGCGGCAGCACCCGGCTCCGGTGGCAGGACCGGGCCCGTCAGCAGGCTCAGCGCCTGCGCGTTGCCCGGATCGCGCTGCAAAACGGCGCCCAGGTGCCTGACAGCCTCGTCGCGCTGGCCTGCCCCAAGCAGCAGCGTGGCCAGGTGCAGGCGGAGCGGCACATCCTCGGGCATAGCGTTAATCGCCTTGCGGAGGCTGTCCAGCACGGTGGGTTCGGGTTCCATGCATCCGTCCGGGTAGATTCGGCCATTCGCCTGCTGCCAGTGCGCTAATTACAGGGTAGTGCGCCCTAGCCCGCGCAAGGGCAGTGTCCGCCAGCCCGCGCTAGCCCCGGCGGGGTCGGCGGCATCCGGCCGGCACCTATCCGGCGGGTCCGGGTCCGGAGGGCCGCCGGTCCCGGGCAACCGCCAAAACCATCCTAAACACCCCCCAAAGTGGCGCGCCTGGGTGCTGCCGCCGCATGATCAGGCCGCACCGATGGAACATCGGGCCGGTCCCATCCGGCCCGATGTTCCATCGGTGCGGTGGCGACGCGGCCCGCGGGTGGCCGGGCCGGGCCGAGGTCGGGTGGGTGGAGCGGGGCGGGGCGGGGGGGGCGACGGGTCTTGGCGGGGCTGCCTGGGTGCTGGCTCAGAGGGTCTGGGTGGGTGGGGCCTGGGGAACGGGTTTAGGTCCATAGGTCGGTCACGCTGAAACCGAGCTCGGCCAGCAGGCGGCGCAGCAGAGGCAGGGAGATGCCGAGCACAGTGCCGTGATCGCCTTCTATCCCCTCCACGAACCAGCCGCCCCGTCCGTCCAGGGTGAACGCCCCGGCCACGGCGAGCGGCTCGCCGGACGCGACATAGGCCGCGATCTCCTGCTCCGACGGTGTACCGAACCTGACCCGGGTCGCGGCCACCGCGGTGGCTCGCCGGCCGGTGGCCGCTTCGATCACGCAGTGCCCGGTGACCAGGGTGCCGGTCCGGCCGGACATCTCGCGCCAGCGGTCGGCGGCCTCCGCGGCCGAGGCGGGCTTGCCCAGCGCGCGCCCGTCCAGGTCGAGCAGGGAATCGCAGCCGATCACCAAGCCGCGCTCAAGGCCGGAGGCCACCGCGGCGGCCTTGGCCTGGGCCAGCAGGCCCGCCAGTTCGGCCGGGGTGCCCGCCGCGAAGGTGCTCTCGTCGACGCCGCTGACCATGACCTTCGGCTCAAGCCCGGCCGCGCGCAGCACCGCGAGCCTGGCCGGCGATGCCGACGCGAGAATGATCGACGTCACGCCACCAGACCCTATCTGGCGCCGAGCCGACCCGCGGGTAAGGTGCAGACATGATCGAGACGACCACGCTGGGCCGGAGCGGTCCGGTTGTGTCCCGGGCCGGGCTTGGTCTGATGGGCATGTCGGGCATCTATGGCCGGGCCGATGACCGTGAGAGCCTGGCTACGATCCATGCCGCGGTCGACGCCGGTATCACGCTGCTTGACACCGGCGACTTCTACGGCATGGGCCACAACGAGCTGCTGCTCCGCGATGCGCTGCGCGATATCCCCAGGGAGAGCGTATTCATCCAGGTGAAGTTCGGCGGCCAGCGGGATCCTTCCGGCGCGTTCATCGGCCACGACGCCAGCCCCAACGCGGTGAAGAACTCGCTGGCCTACACGCTGACTCGGCTCGGCACCGACTACGTCGACCTGTACCAACCCGCCCGGCTCGACCCGCGGGTACCGATCGAGGAAACGGTCGGGGCGGTCGCGGAAATGATCAAGGCAGGATACGTCCGCTATCTTGGCCTGTCAGAGATGGGCGCGGACACCATCCGCCGGGCGCACGCGGTGCACCCGGTGGCCGCGCTGCAGATCGAGTACTCGCTGATGAGCCGTGGTATCGAGGCGCGGATCCTGCCAACCGTGCGGGAGCTCGGCATCAGCGTGACCGCCTACGGGATTCTCTCTCGTGGCTTGCTGAGCAGCGGCACGGCCCGGCTGGCCCCGGGCGACCCGCGCGCCCGCTTTCCCCGGTTCTCCGACGAGAACCACGAGAGGAACCTGGAGCTGCTGGCGGGGCTCGAGGCGATAGCCGACGACCGCGGGGTAACCGCCGCGCAGCTGGCCATCGCGTGGGTGGCCTCGCGCGGTGATGACATCATCCCGCTGATCGGAACCAAACGCCGGGATCGTCTGGCTGAGGCCTTCAAAGCCCTGGACCTTACGCTGAGTACGGACGACCTGGCCGCGATCACGGCCGCCGTGCCCGCCGACGCGGTCGCGGGAGACCGGTACGAGGCCGCGCAGATAGCAACGCTAGACAGCGAGCGCTAAAACCAGAGCGCTAAAAACCAGAGCGCTAAAACCCCCTAGCGGTGGTCGCGGGCCAGCTCGCGCAGCCGCTCGTGGGCGCCATCCATCGCACCGCCCGGGCTCAGGTACCGCTTGGCCATCTTGGCGATCGAGGTGTAGTTGGTGTCGCACACGTTGGCCAGCGGCGATTCGACCGCCTGGGTGACCAGCTGGTAGGCGTCGAGCGGGTCGAGGTCGCACAGCCCGGCGACCCAGGTCACCATGTCGTGCTGGGCGATCCGGAACGCGTCTTCCAGCGGCCGCGCAGAACCGGCCGACATGATGTGCGTGTCCGATTCCAGCCGCGGCCACGCGCAGGGCACGCCCTTGATCAGGTCCACCACCAGGACGGTGTTCATCGCGCACTCGACCGCGACCCCGCAGGTCTCGCCCTCACCCTGGCGAGCGTGCCCGTCGCCCAGGGACAGCAGCGCGCCGGGGACGTTGACGCCGAGGTAGCAGGTGACCCCGGCGCGCATCTCAGGCGTGTCCATGTTCCCGCCGAACGCGTCGGGTACCAGGGCGCTCCGCACCTCCAGGTTCGCGGGCGCCACCCCGACCGTGCCGTGCATCGGCTCCATCGGCAGGTCCATCTCGAACGAGCCGCGCCGCGCGCTGAACCGGCAGGTCCGCGCGGCGGCATCGAGCTGCCACAGCCACACCACCTCGGGCAGGGGCTGCTGCAGCAGCGCGGTCAGGTGCGTGCCGGTGAGCGCGCCGAACAACGGCACGGTCGTTGAGGCGGCCACCGGGCGGGCCGGCTCGATCGACACGAAGTGCACCGCGACGGTGTCGCCCGGCTCGGCGCCCTCGATGTAGAACGGCCCGGTCTGCGGGTTGAGGAAGGGGAACTCGCACACCTGCGAGACCAGGTCCTGCTCGCTGCGCACCCGCCCGGCGAAGCAGTCCTCGGTGTACACCTCAAGCACCGCGGGCGGCTGTATCCGCAGCACCGGAGCGGCACCGCCGAACGTCCAGGCGTACTGCGCCGGCTCAGGCCGGAAACGGATCACCTCAAGGTCAGCCATGGCGTCAGGATCGCACGGGCATTTCCCCGGGCACAGGGTCGGTCAGGTCTCCGGCACCCAGGGCGCGATCCGGGTCCCGGCGCCGTACCGCCCGGATCAGGCGCTGCATCGTCAGGACCAGCGCCACCAGCAGCCCCGCCACGATTCCGTCGAGCCAGAAGTGATTGGCCGTCACCACTACTACCAGCATGGTGAGCATCGGGTAGCCCGCGGCCAGCCAGCGCCACCGGCTGCGCGACGCCGTGATCACCGCGACGGCCACGATGAGCGCCCAGCCGACGTGCACCGACGGCATGGCCGAGAACTCATCCGCGTTGAAGCCGCCGTGCCAGGAGTACACGGACTGGCCGTACCGCACGGCGGTGTCGACCAGTCCGGTGCCCGGTAGCAGCCGGGGCGGCGCCACCGGGATCAGCTGGATGAGCAGGCTGGTCCCGGTGAACAGGGCCACGGTGTTCCTGATCGCCGGGTAGGAGTCCCGGTGCCGTACGTAAAGCCAGATGAGACAGGCGCCCAGGACTGGGAAGTGCAGGATGTCGTAGTACAGGTTGAACGCCTGGATCAGCACCGGGTGGGGCAGAAAGAGCCGCTGCACGCTGGTCTCACTCGGCAGCTGCAGTATCCGCTCGGCGTGCCACAGCCAGCGGGCCCGCGACACCGCCCCGGCCGAGCTCATCACCGTGAACGACCCGGCGAACTGCCACAGCCCGTACAACCCGAACAGCAGCGCGGCTTCGGCGGCCAGGCCGACCCGGCGACCCCACCGGCGCCTGATGACCGCGACCGCGACCGCCAGGCAGCAGGCGATGACGATCGCGTCCTGCCAGGACAGCATGAAATGTGGCACGGTCAGCCCGAGCGGTCAGGTCATGCCGTTGCGGCTGAGGCCAGAGGGGTCGGGCTCGCCCTGCGGCAGGGACACGTTGCCGGTCACGTCCGCGGCCAGCCGCACCCGGTCCCCGTCGACCAGCCGGACCTCGGCGCCGGGCAGCACCCGGTCGTCGTTGACGAAGGTACCGTTGGTCGAGTTCTCGTCCGTGATCGAGGCGTGCCCGAAGTCGTCCACCAGGACGGTGGCATGCCGTCGCGACACGTTGTCGAAGCGGGCGAAGGCCGCGGCCACCAAAGACTCGGCTGGGTCCCGGCCGAGCATGACCGATGTCCCCGCCGGGATGTCCACATTGCCGGTGGGGAAGGTGATCCGCATTACCACCGGCGAGATGCGCCGACGCTGGCCGGTCGGCAGCGGGTCTCCGCAGGTGGAGCAGACCACGTCCGCCGCGTCGGAGACCGGGGCCCCGCAACTCGGGCAGAAGGCCACGGGGTCGGATCCGGCCGCGATGAACCGCTGCGAGATGGTCGGCGTCAGTACGTCATCTTCTGGCTGGGCGGTGTGCGGCAGGTTCGCGCCGCACCGGAAGCAGATCAGATCCTCCGGCTGGACCTTGACACCGCAATCGGGACAGCTCAGGCTGGCCATGTTCTCGCTCTCATGTTTGGGTATCCGGCCCACGTTAGACTACTCCGTTGCCTCGGGGGGATGCTCCCCCCAGACCCCCCGCTACGGGGTGGCTCCGCCCCCCCGTGCCCCCCCGTGCCCCCCTGGGGGGAGCTTCGCCCCCCGTGCCCCCCTGGGGGGAGCTTCGCCCCCGGGGTCTCTTGGCATTGCACCGACGCCCCGTATGCGAGCATTGCCCTGTGGATCATGCGGAAGCACAGGCGTTCGCCCGGCAGTGGGTCAAGGACTGGAACGCACACGACGTTGACGCCCTGCTGGAGCATTTCACCGATGACGTCGTCTTCACTTCACCGGTAGCGGTCCGCATCTTCGGCGGCGACGGCGTGATCCGTGGCAAGGAGGCCCTGCGCAAGTACTGGTCCGAGGGCGTCCGCCTCATCCCGGACCTCCACTTCGAGGTCCTCGCCCTGTACGTCGGCATCAGCACCCTTGTCATCAACTACCGTAACCAGGCCGGCGGAGTGGTCAGCGAGGTTCTCACATTCGAGGGCTCGCTGGTCAGGGAAGGCCACGGCACGTACCTTGCCCAGGCTCACACCGGCCTGGAGTAGCGGTCCTGCCGGTCACGGTCGGCCCCTGAATCCCGGCGGCGGTCCGCTGCCGGCCCCGTCGGCTACGGCTTCATGAACTCCTCGCCCGTCGGCCGTTTCTATCGCGATGCCAAGATCCTGGAGATCGGCGAGGGAACCTCAGAGGTCCAGCGCATGCTCATCGCCCGCGAACTTGGTCTCGGCCGATAGTTCTGCTAGGTGAGGAGAAAATCGTGCGGGTAATCCTAATGAGCTAACAATAACGGGCAATTAATATCATTATGGGCTGATTAGGCGACGCGAGATCAGGCCAGGCCGGCCGAACTTCATGGTTCGAGGCGGGATCGGGTGCGTGCCGGGGCTTTCGTTTTTCCGCCGCGGTGCCGGGCCGCGGGCGCCGCGATACCCGGCCGTCGGCCGGGGTGCCAACCGCACGTAACCCAGGTGGTCCGACGAGTAGTCCGAGAGGCGCCCGGACCGCCATTTACATACGGGGAGTCACCCTTTAGTCACAAAATAGTGGTAAGATGCACTCGGCCACAGCGCGGCGGGGATGGCACGGTACTCTGCTTCATGAAGATCTCGCTCGTTTACTTGCGAATGCCCCGTGGCGGCCACCCAGAAGATGATTATATGTCCTTACCCGTTTTGTGACGCGAGAGTGTGGCCCCGGCCGCTCTGTTGACCCGAGCAGCGGCGATCGCTGCGGAGGGAAAGAGGGGTGCGTATGTTGTCCGGCCTATATGGTCGCTGCCCGACATACGTACAGGTCAGGTTGGCCGATGCGAGGTGCAAACGTAGTGCGTAGACGATCGGCGACGAATCTCGGCGAAACAGCCAGTGATACCGGATCCGTCAACGGAGGGCAAGCCAACGGGGGAGGTTCAGGGCTTCTAGCGGGAGGCGACGCCACGGGTGACCCGGGCGCGGCTGGTGCGGCCAGCAGATGGGATGCGGGGTCTACAGGCCCCCAGGTCGCCCTCGGCCAGGCCGCCGCGGCGCAGGGCGTTCAGGGCGGCAGCATTACCGCCCAGGAGGGCTACGGCGCCCCGGCGGGTCAGGGAGGCCAATCCTCAGCGGATCAGGGAGGCCAAGGGGTCCAGGCCCCCCCCGCAGCCTTGCCAGGTACCGGTCGGCCCGCTCAGTCGCGGGCGAGGCGGCCTGCGTCTTCCCGGTCCAGGTTTGCACTGACCAACTGGCGCGTCCGCTGGCGGCTGGTGGCCATCATCGCGGTCCCGACCTTGACCGCGGCGGCACTCGGCTCGCTGCAGATCTACGGCGACGTCAGCAACTGGAACGCGTCTGGGCGCGTCCAGCACCTAGCCCAGCTCAACTCCGCGGCGGTGGCGCTCAGCCAGGCCCTGGAAGACGAACGCGACCTGTCGGCCGGCTACGCGGCCGCCTTCCCGACGATCCGGACGGCGGGCAGGGGCAGCCAGCAGGCCGTCAACCTGGCCAAGGCGCAGAGCGCCACCACGGCCGCTGCCAAGATCGTCACCACGCTCGCGAACGGCGTCGACGTCGGAGCCGGGTACCAGCCGGCCACCGTGCAAGACCTCAACACGCTGACCGACAGCCTCCAGGACCTCAACTCCATCCGGCACGAGGTCACGACCTCGCCAGCCCCCGCGTCGAAGATCGTCCAGGTCTACACGGAAAACATCCTCGACCCCGCGAACACGTTCAGCGCCGCCACCGGTAACGGTGCTAACGACGCCGACCTTGAAGGCAACGTCACCACCCTGGGCGCGCTGCTGCGTACCGAGAACGACATGTCCGAGCAGCGCGGCATCTTGTTCGCGGCGCTCAGTTCCCCCACGGCGACGCTGACGCCCGAGAACCTGACCACCTTGACGCAGGCCTTCCAGCAACAGCAGGCGGACGAGTCCGACTTCAGCAACTCGACCGACACTGCCGAGCAGCAGAACTTCAGCAACACGGTGAGCGGCTCCGACGTCGACTTGGCGTCCTCCGAGGAGACCCTCGCCGAAGCGGCATCGGCTGCCAACCCCGGCACTCCGCTGACGCATGAAGGCCTGAGCGCCGGCAACTGGTACACCGATATGGGAACGACCATCGACGACACGCGCAAGGTCGCCGACGGGCTCACCAGCGCCGTCACCGCCCGGGCCAACACGCTCCGGTCACAGGCCACCAAGACCCTGCTGATCACCAGCGTGGTAACGCTGCTGCTGCTCCTCCTGGTCCTGCTGGTCTCCACCATCGTGGCCCGCTCGCTGATCCGCCCGCTGCGCAAGCTGCGCAGCGACGCGCTCGACGTAGCCGGCCACCGGCTGCCGGAGATGGTGCGTCGGCTCAGCCAGAGCGAAGGCGCGGACGAGGGTGTCGAGATCGAGCCGATCGGCGTCACCTCGACCGACGAGATCGGTGAAGTCGCGCGGGCCTTCGACCAGGTTCACCGCGAGGCGGTCCGGCTGGCGGCCGACGAGGCCATGTTGCGCGGCAACCTGAACGCCATGTTCATTAACCTGTCCCGGCGCAGCCAGTCCCTGATCGAGCGGCAGCTGTCGCTGATCGACTCGCTCGAGCAGAGCGAGCAGGACTCGGGCCGGCTCAGCAGCTTGTTCCGGCTGGACCACCTGGCCACCCGCATGCGCCGCAACTCTGAGAACCTGCTGGTCCTGGCCGGCCACGAGGTGACCAGGCGGTGGAGCCAGCCGGTCGCGCTCGTCGACGTGCTGCGCGCGGCGATCTCGGAGATCGAGCAGTACGAGCGGGTCGTCCTGAACGTGCAGCCCGGGATCGTGGTGGTCGGTCAGGCCGTCAACGACGTGGTGCACCTGGTTGCGGAGATCGTGGAGAACGCGACCACGTTCTCCCCGGAAGACACCCAGGTCTACGTCTCGGGCCAGCCGCTGAGCAGCGGCGGCGTGCTGCTGGACATCACCGACAACGGCGTGGGGATCTCGGACCAGGAGATGTCACACGCGAACTGGCGGCTGGACAACCCGCCCGT
>Ga0302181_10003789_pt1 | contig 10228 bp, 9 predicted proteins | sample I_Palsa_E3_3_FD_198786 | JGI IMG/M metagenome (GOLD analysis project Ga0302181, IMG submission 198786) | Peat permafrost microbial communities from Stordalen Mire near Abisko, Sweden - I_Palsa_E3_3 | ecosystem: Environmental > Terrestrial > Soil > Palsa > Peat permafrost | place: Sweden: Abisko... | reverse complement strand
GGAGGAGTTGGAGCCGGCGGCGGCGCTCGAAGAGCTGCTTGAGGAGGTCGCGGACGGGCTGGGACTCGACGTCGAGGTCGACGTGCAGGAGGGTGACGGGGTCTTGCGAGGCTCACTGCGAGGTGGGGACGTCGGCTTGTTCATTGGCCGGCGTGGACAGACGATCGACGCCGTCCAGCACCTGGCCCAGCGGATCGTATTCCCCGAAGGCCCTTCGCAGATCCGTGTGGTGGTTGACGCCGATGGCTATCGGGAGCGGCGTGTGGAGACGCTGCAGGCCGAAGCCGAGCAGGCGGCTGAGGAGGCGTTGCGCTCGGGCGGGCCCGTGGAGCTCGAGCCGATGCCCGCCTCGGAGCGGAGGATCGTCCACGAGTACCTGCGCGAGCGGGGCGGGGTGCAGACACACAGCGAGGGCGACGAGCCGCAGCGGCGGCTTGTGGTCTCACCGCTCGTTGATTGACCAGCCGCCGGACCGTTTCACGTGAAATCAAGTGGCCTCACTAAGTTAGGCGAGCGGTGGGGGCTGGGGGATGGCCAGTTAGCTCAGCTAAACACGATTCTCGATGCGCTGAAGAACGATGCGTACGCCCCGACGACGGTCATCGATGCACACGAGGCTGTAAACGTCCACCTCGCCGATTCGCTGGCAGCGTTGGAGATTGCGGTGGTGAGGGAGGCTCACCGGATCGCGGATATCGGCAGCGGTGCGGGATTCCCCGGTCTGGCGCTGGCCGTGGCGCTGCCCAGCGCCGAGGTCAACCTGGTGGAGAGCCAGCGGCGCAAGTGCGAGTTCCTGGAACGGGTCTGCCTCGCGGCGGCGGTCGAGAACGCGCGGGTTGTGCCGGCGCGGGCGGAGGAGTGGAGCGATGGGAGCTCACACCACGACCTGGTGCTCGCACGGGCGCTCGCGGCGCAGCCGGTCGTGCTCGAGTACGCCGCGCCGCTGCTGAAGATTGGCGGAACGCTGGTCGACTGGCGCGGCAGACAGATCCCGGTGCAACAGGATGCGGCTGACCGCGCTGCAGCGATGCTGGGGCTGCGCAGGACGGAGGTTTGTAGGGTCGTCCCGTTCGAGGGAGCGAGGGATCACCATCTGCATGTCTTCGAGAAGGTCGCCGAGACACCGTCGCGGTTTCCCAGGCGTGCGGGAATCGCCCGCAAGCGCCCGCTGGGTTGTTAGTGATCTCAGCTGAGCAGGAACGTCCGGGACCTGCGCTGCTAGCTTGCGAGGGGAAATGGGCACCGTGTATGCGATCGCCAACCAGAAGGGTGGGGTTGGCAAGACGACGACGGCCGTGAACGTCGCCGCCTGTATCGCCGAGGCCGGGCGGAAGACGCTGCTGGTCGATGTGGACCCGCAAGCGAACGCGACCGTCGGGCTGGGTCTCTCGCGCTCGCAGGTACCCGGTCTGTACGAGGTGCTGACAGGCGATGTGGCGGCGACGGAGGCCTTGGTCGACACAGTAATCCCTGGCCTGCGGGTGCTCCCGGCGGGTCCCGGGCTTGCGGGCGCAAACGTGGAGCTGCCAAGGATCGAGGGTTTCGAGCAGCGCCTGGGCGAGTGTCTGGAGCCGGTGCGGGGTATGTTTGAGTTCATCCTGCTCGACTGCCCGCCCTCGCTCGGGCCGCTGACGGTCAGCGCGCTGGTGGCGGCCGATCGGGTGATCGTGCCGGTGCAGACCGAGTACTTCGCGCTGGAGGGGCTCGCGGGGCTGCTGGAGACGCTCGCGCTCGTGCAGCGCGAGCTGAACCCACGCCTGACGGTCGCGGGGATGCTGTTGACGATGCACGACTCGCGCACCCGCCTGGGTCGGGACGTCGAGCGCGAGGTGCGCGAGCACTTCCCGGAGCTCGTGTTCGACACCGTGATCCCGCGCAACGTGCGCGTGGGCGAGGCGCCGAGCTATGGGCTGCCGGTCACTCATCACGACCCGCACAGCGCGGGCGCGGCGGCGTATTTCGAGTTGGCTAAGGAGGTAGCAGCCCGTGGCTAAACGCAAGCCGGGGATGGGAAGAGGCCTGGACGCGATCCTGTCGGTGTCGAGTGGCGGGGCGGACGCGGCGGCGGACGAGCTGCGCGAGCTGCCGGTCGAGCTGATCGTCGCGAACCCGAAGCAGCCGCGGCGACGGTTTGACGAGGAGGCGCTGCAGGCGCTTGCGGGGTCGCTTGCCGACCGCGGGGTGTTGCAGCCGGTGCTCGTGCGGTCAAAGCCCGGTGGCACATATGAGCTCGTCGCCGGTGAGCGGCGCTGGCGCGCGGCGCAGATCGCGGGCTTGGAGAAGATCCCGGCGCTCGTACGCCCGCGCGGCGACGCCGAGTCGCTGGAGCTGGCGCTGATCGAGAACATGGCGCGCGAAGACCTGAACCCGGTCGAGGAGGCCCGCGCGTGCGCGGCGCTGGTCGAGGAGCTGGGGCTGACGCGCGAGGACGTGGGCCGCCGCGTGGGCCGTGGCCGCGTGGCGGTGAGTAACCTGATGCGGCTCCTGGACCTGCCCGACGAGGTGATCGAGCTGCTGGAGGAGGGGGCGTTGAGCGAGGGCCATGGCAGGGCGCTGCTGCTGGCCGAGGATCACGGCGCACGCGGGAGCCTGGCGCGGAGCGCCGTGCAGGAGGGCTGGTCGGTGAGGGTCGTGGAAGCGCGCGCGAGAGAGAGCAACGGTGCGGCTCGCAACGCAACGGGTGAGAGCGAGGGCAAGACGAGGACGGCTCGCACGCCACACCCCGACCAGGTGCAGGCGGCACAGGAGATCGCGGAGGCGCTCGGCGGTGCGCTCGGCGCCGATGTCCAGGTGAAGCCGACCCGCGCCGGGAGCTATCGCGCGGAGCTCGAGTTCGCCACGCCCGAGGAGGCGCTCGAGCTCGCGCGCCGCCTACGCCCGCGCGCTGTGGCGTAGGTTGGGGCCGGTGCGGGCGATGGCGGGCGGGAAGCGGTCGCTAGAATCGGCGCCCGCGGGCGATTAGCTCAGATGGTTAGAGCGCTTCTCTGATAAGGAAGAGGTCCCAGGTTCGAGTCCTGGATCGCCCATTGTGAATCTTCTGCAAGCAACCGGTTGCTCTCCTCGGCAAAAGCAGGTCGGAAACTTCGGGCCGGCCGAAAGGCCGCGCAGTCGGCCGGCCGGGACGAAGTTCCGATCCTGCGCCGGTTTGAGTCCTGGATCGCCCATATGAGACACCTGAAAGGAGCCACTGACGTAGGTGATGGTCCCTTTCACGAGGGGCAACCTGTGTGGGTGATCCAGAGTGACGGTTCCCAACGAGCCGCCGAGTACGTCGGCGGGGGTGAGACAAGCGCGTGGTTCGGGGGAGCGCCCACCGTCTTCGTCGCCTACCCCGACACGCGCTCCGGTGAAGCCGTCGAGGTCGATCGCGTGATTCCGCGCGATGTTTAGCGCGTTGGCGCGCGCGTCTATCCCCTGAGGCAGCCGCCCACGTTTCGATAGCAATCCTGCAAGCTGCGTCCGCAGGGGCTAAGGCATCGGGCGATCACTGCCGATGATGGCCTCGTGATCTCCTTTACTCGCTTGCTCTCCCAGCTGGCCGGTCTCAAGTCGGCGGCAACGAACCGCTTGGCACTTGCCCTCTGCGCCGCGACTGCGCTCTCGCTCTTTGCAATCACGGCGCCCGCAGGCGCCGTGGTGAAGAAGCTGCCCACCGGTTTGGGCTCCGAAGAAGTGACCGTCGGCCTGCAGCCCCGCAGCATTGCGTTGCATGATGGGGCCGGTCACGAAGCAAAGGCGTTCGCGAACTCGACGGGCGCACCGGTGCTCCCGACGAACAAAACCTATGCGATCTATTGGGACCCGACGGATAACTATCACGGCGACTGGCAGGGGGTGATCGACACCTTCTTTCACAACTTGGGCGCCGGCAGCGGTTCGTGGGGCAGCGTCTACGCGGTTGACGCCCAGTACACCGACGCCGCCAACCAGCACGCCGACTACGCGTCCACTTTCATGGGCGCCTACACCGATACCGATCCGTATCCGACGAGCGGGAAATGCACCGACCCGCAGCCTCTGGAAGATGAAATCTTTCCGGAGGAAGAACCGGCCGCGATCACGTGTATCACCAACGCGCAGATCGAAACTGAGCTGAAGCTCTTCATTGCCGATCATAAACTGCCGACCGGCATGGGCACGATCTTCTACCTGCTCACCCCCCCCGGCGTCACCGTCTGTCTCGACGAAGGCGGCCCCGGAGGTCACTGTTCCGATTTCATTGGCACCACTAAAGAAATTGCGGAATACGAAGAAGCGAAGATAACTTATCTCAAACGGATGGCCGAATACAAAAAGGCAGAAGAAAAATACATCAAAGAAGAATTCCCCAAGTACCAAAAAGAACAGAAGAAATACGAAGCTGAAGTAGAAAAGTACGACAAACAAAAAGCAAAAGACGAAAAAGAACACGAACCCGACGTCGAAGCCGAACCTGTCGCACCCGCTAAGCCAGCCGAACCGATCGAACCGGCCCATCCCAAAGAACCTGTTGGTTATCAGAGCTACCAAAACAGCTTCTGCAGCTATCACTCGGACGTAAATCCCGGTAATCCCGCAAACGGCGGTCCCGGCACGATTCTCTACGCGGCAATCCCCTGGAGCGCCGGCGGTCTCGCCGATGGGCACATCAACGATGAGGTGTCTGCGTACGACTGTCAGGATGGGGGCTTCGATCCGAGCAGCAAACCGGGTGAGGAAAAAGAGAAGGCGAAGGAAAAAGACGCCAAGGAAACGGAAGAATTTGCCGAAAAGAGCAATGAAGCGAAAGGCAAGCAGGAAGAAACGGAAGTGCTCGCCGGCCCTCACCAGCAGGAGCCCAACCAGGTGGTGCCTTGCCCGGACTCGGATGGTACTTGCGACACCGGTCTGGCGGACCTGATCATCAATCAGATCGGCGTCGAGCAGCAGAACATCGTCACCGATCCGCTGCTCGACTCGTGGAAGGATCCGAGCGGCGACGAGTCGACCGACGAGTGTCGCAACTGGTTCGCGGACGTCCTCGGCGGCAGTGTCACCGCCAACCCCGAAACTTTTGCCGGCACCTTGTTCAACCAATCATTCAACGGTGGCGACTACTACCTCAATGACGCCTTCAATCTGGCGGCGCTCAACCTTTCCTATCCGGGGGTCCCCTGCCTCACAGGTATTCGTCTTCAACCAAAATTCACCGCTCCCGACCCGGTCAACCCTGGTGAAATTGTCGGCTTCGACGGCATGGAGTCTGACATCACTCTGAACGAGGGCACCGCCTACACCGGGACGACGGCCAAAAAGACGTATGCCACATACACGTGGAACTTCGGCGACGGTACTCCGGAAGTCACCGGCTTTGCCCCGGGCGCTCCGACGCAGAATTCCCCCGAAACGACGCTCTGCGCCGAGCCGTGGCTGACTCCGTGCGCCGCGAGCACATTTCATTCTTATCAATCCCCCGGCGTATACACCGTGACGCTCACCGTGATCGATACCGGTGGCAACAAGGAAAGCGTGAGCAAGGAAATCACCGTCATCGGCCCGCCCTCGCCACCCGCGCCCCCTGCACCTCCCGCCCCACCGGCCGGTGGCTCCTCCGCCGCCGCCGGGGCTGCCACGGGCACCTCGGGCTCGACATCCCCCCCCGCCACCGTCAAGCCCGCGCTCCCCGGCCCGGTGGCGAGTGCCGCGGTCGTGTCAAACTCGCTGCGGAGCGTCTTGAAGAAGGGCCTGGTGATCGGCTACTCGGTCAATGAGCAGGTCGCCGGTCAGTTCCAGGTGCTGCTCGCGTCTTCGATCGCCAAGCGCATCGGCCTACACGGCGCGCTGGCCACAGACATGCCCGCGGGCTCTGAACCGTCGATCGTGATCGGCAAAGCGATCCTGATCACGACCAAGGGCGGACGCGGCACGCTAAAGGTCCAATTCGGCAAGAAGACCGCGGCGAAACTGCGCAAACTGCGCAGCGTCACCCTGACGATCAGGCTCGTCGTCCGCAACGCCTCTTCGCGCACGCCGCTCTCGACGACGGTGATCAGCACCGTCACCCTCTCGCACTGACGCTGCTTATAAGCCCTGTGGGTGGCGCACGGCGTAGCCTTCCAGCGGCGGCGTCGCCACCAGCCAGCGCGATGCGTACGGCCCGGAGCGCCCGGCGGTGTCGAACCACATGCCGTCGACGTCCATGAACGTGTGCCCGGCGTTTGCGTAGATCGTGATCCAGCGTCCCGGGCCCGGTTCTCCCCAGGTGGCCAGGTCGCCTGAGACGAGCGGCGCGCTGAGCAGGCCACCCGCGGCCAGCGCATAGCTGACCGAGCCCGAGCAGTCATATCCGTTGGCGATGAACGACGCGTGCCCGCCACCCCAGATGTAGGGGAAGTCGGCGATCGCGTTGCCTCCGGCGATCACCTTCTGGACGACTTCCGGCACGCCTGAGGGGATCGGGATCGTTCCGTTGCCGCCGACCGACTCGCCGCCGGCGACGGGGGTCAGCTCCTGACGTTGCGTCTGCGCCGCCGCGCGTTCGACAGCGTGCATCTCGTTCAGCTCCCGCTTCACTTCGGCGTCGGAAGGCGCGCCCGGCGCCACCGCGGCTTCGCCGGCCACGCTGGGCGAGCTGGCGGACCGATGGTTCACCGATGCGGGCAGAGGAAAGCTCTTGGCTTCTTCCGGATCGCGGACCTCGGCCACCTCTACGGGGCCGTGGGGGGTCTTAACCGTCGCCGTCTTCAGAGCCGGTCCGCTCGTCGTCGTCGGGTCGGTCCCCGCCGTCGCCGTCGCTGTCGTCGTCGCCGGCGGATCGGTCTTTGCGCTCGCTGTGGACCCGTGCCCGGCGGCGCTGCCCTGAGCCCCGCCACAGCCAGAGAGGATCGCCACGACCAGCAGGCAGCCACAACCGGCGAGCCACCGGCGCACCAATCCGGTCTTCGAACTCGACGCAGGAAATCTCACTCCCGTAAGGCTAGCGGGGACATCCCCGCACTCGTGCCGCTACCCTGGGGGGCATGCGCGACGAGGCGACCGCCGTCGAGATTCGCACGCACATTCGCCTTCTGCATGGGATGCGCAAGCCGGCGAACTGGTTGCAGCTCGTGAGGTTCGGCCTGGTGGGCGGTGTGGGCTTCGCGGTCAACCTGATCGTGTACGCCCTGTGCGTGCACTACGCGAAGATCGACTACCGAGCCGCGAACGTCGTCGCGTGGCTGGTCGCGGTGATCAACAACTTCGTGCTGAATCGCCACTGGACGTTTGACGCACGCGCCGGCCGCGCGCACTTCCAGGCGATGCGCTTCTTCGTGGTGAGCCTCGCGGCCGAGGGCTTCAGCCTGCTGCTGCTGACCGGACTCGTCGAGGGGGCGGGCGTGGCCAAGCTCCCCGCCCAGGCGCTCGCGGTGGCCGCGTCGATGCCGCTGAACTTCCTGGGCAACAAGCTCTGGAGCTTTCGCGCGTAGGCAGAGCGAGGTACTCTGGGCTCTCCCCATTTGGAGGATTCTGTTGCAGGAGATGGTCATCTACGGCGTCAGCTTCGACATGGTCGGCAAGCAGCCGATCGTGCTGTTGAAGACCGCCGACGGCAACAAGTTCCTGCCGATCTGGATCGGCCACCCCGAGGCCGCCTCGATCCTGATGAAGCTGCAGGGCGCCGGCACCCCCCGGCCGATGACCCACGACTTGCTTTGCGACATCCTCGGCGAGCTCGACGTCAAGTGCACGCAGGTCAGCGTGACGGAGCTGCGCGAGAACACGTTCTTTGCCTCGATCACGTTGAACGTGGCCGGCCGCGAGCTCGAGATCGACTCCCGCCCGAGCGACGCGATCGCGCTCGCGGTGCGCTCCGGCGCCCCGATCTACGCCGCCGATGAGGTGCTCGCCGAGTCAGCGATCGAGTTCGAGCACAACGTCGACGAGTCAGAGGACGTCGTCGAGAAGTTCAAGGAGTTCTTAGACCATGTGTCTCCGGAGGACTTTGCGGCGGGCGATTCTTGAGCGGGTTGGGGGTTGGGCCGCATCCTCGCAGGTGCGCTTCCCCCACAAGGCGAGTTGGGCGGGGCCTCCGTGCCCCGCAACAGAGCGTTGATTCCTAACGGGTGAAGGCGCTTGCGAGGATCCGGCTTATCAGCTCATCGAAGTCGATTCCCGCGGCGTCTGCCGCCAATGGCAGCAAGCTTGTTTCCGTTAGACCCGGCCCGACGTTCGTCTCCAGCACCGTCAGCTCGCTGGTCGCCTCGTCGAGCATCAGGTCGATGCGCGCGACGCCGTGGCAGCCGAGCAGTTTGTATGTCGCCAGCGCCAGCGCCTGAGCGCGCTCGGTCACGCCATCTCCTAGCTCGGCTGGGCATACGAACGTGGTCATGCCGATCTCGTAGCGCGACTCGTAGTTGTAGAACTCCTCTTCGCGCGGGATCGCCTCGACCACCGGCAACGCCACGGGCTCGCCGGCGGGCGGGCTTCCATTCATCCCGTCGAGCACCGACACCGCCAGGTCGCGGCCCTTTACGTAGCGCTCGATCACGACCTTCCGGTCGTAGGACAGCGCCCCCACGATCGCTCCCGGCAGCTCCTGTGCCGAGCGCGCGAACTTCACGCCCAGCGCCGAGCCCTGACTCGACGGCTTGACTACCATCGGAAACCCGAGCCTGCGCTCGACGTCTCCAAGCGCTGCCGCCACCCCGAGGTCCTTGATCGCGCTCTCCTTGAAGGCGCTGAAGTCCGGCGTTGGAATTCCCGCCTCGCGCATCAGATACTTCGCCAGCGCCTTGTCGGTGGCGCGCATGCACGCTGACGGCCCGGAGCCCGTGTACGGGACGCCGATCGCCTCCAGCAACCCCTGCACGGTCCCGTCCTCCCCGTCACGGCCGTGCAGGGCGATGAACGCCGCGTCGGGCCGGCAGTCGTGCAGCTGGGCGACGAGCTCAGGCCCGGCGTCGATCGCCACCACCTCGTGACCCAACCTTCCCAGCGCGCTCTGCGCCCGCGCGCCTGAGCGCAGCGAGACGGTGCGCTCCAGCGAGCCTCCGCCCTTGAGCACGGCGACCTTCTTGGCGGGACTCATCGATCCTGCCGCCGCCACTGTGCCGCCGCCGCTGGGCGGCCACCGCCGCTCATCGACCCTGCTCGCGCGCGCGGCCGCGGTCGGGCCTGCGCGGTAGCTCGAGCACGTCCGCCAGCTCTGGAGGCGGCTCCTCCATCGCATCCTCGTTTGCCGCTTCGGCCTCACCGGACGGGGATCCGGTCAACGTCCCGAGCAGGCCGGTGTCCGGACCCAGCGTCCTACCGATCCGGCGGATGCCCTCGCGGATGTCATCGTCGGGAACCCCGGCGAAGTTCAGGCGCATCGAGGAGCTTCCCCGCCGTCCGTCCATGTACGCGGCGCGCCCCGGCACGAAGGCGACGCCCTCGCTGCGCGCCAGCAGGTCGGTCGTGTCCACGCCGTCGAGCGTCGCCCAGATGAACAGGCCGCCCTCTGGCCGCGTCCAGCTTCCGCGGCCGGCGAAGTGCTCCTGGAGCGCTTGGAGCATCACGTCGCGGCGGCGGCGATATAGATCACGCAGGCGCTCGACGTACTCGCTCCACGCCGGCCCGCCGGCAGCAGCGCGCTCGGCGAAGTAGGCCGCGACGAACAGCTGGGTCATCGGCGAGCTGCACAGGTCGGTGCCCTGTTTGCCGAGGTTCAGCTTTTCCAGCACCGCCGGCGGTGCGACCGACCAGCCGAGCCGCAGCCCCGGGGAGAGGATCTTCGAGAACGTGCCCAGGTAGATCACGAGGTCCGAGGAGACCCCATCGCCGCCGGCCCCACCCGCGCCGAGCGAAGCGTCCAGCGAATAAAGCGTCGGCAGCGCCTCACCCTCATAGCGCAGCAGGCCGTAGGGATTGTCCTCGAGCACCAGCAGCTCACGCTCGCGCGCGAGATCGACCAGGCGCCGCCGGCGCGGCAGTGACATCGTCACCCCGCCCGGGTTCTGAAAGTTGGGGATCGTGTAAATGAACTTCGGCCGGCGCCCTTCGGCATGGAGGCGGTCCAGGGTGCTCTCCAGCTCGTCGATCGGCATCCCGTCGCCGTCCATCTCGATCTGCACGACGTCCGCTTGATAGGCCCCGAACGTCGGCACCGCTCCGGGGTAGGTCGGCGCCTCGGCGACGATCACGTCGCCGGGATCGATCAGCGCCTTGCACACCAGGTCGATCACCTGCTGGCCACCGGTCGTGACGATCACGTTTGCCGGGTCGACCGATGTCCCCTCGGCGGCCATCACCT
>Ga0302181_10003788_pt1 | contig 10229 bp, 11 predicted proteins | sample I_Palsa_E3_3_FD_198786 | JGI IMG/M metagenome (GOLD analysis project Ga0302181, IMG submission 198786) | Peat permafrost microbial communities from Stordalen Mire near Abisko, Sweden - I_Palsa_E3_3 | ecosystem: Environmental > Terrestrial > Soil > Palsa > Peat permafrost | place: Sweden... | reverse complement strand
CATGCGGGCCTACTGTGTCTGCAAAGAAGTGCGCGGCCATGGCCGCGCGATACCAACCATAAGATTCTAGGGGAACATTATGCGGACTCTGGCCCTCAAGGTGAGTGTGGCTGCCACCGCCTCTATCCTCGCGACGATCGCGGCTCCGGCACACGCCCAGATCACTTATGTATACGATACCGTCGACGTGCCGGGCCAAGCTGGCTCTTTTGTCACCAGCCTGAACGACAACGGCCAGGCGATCCTCGATGCCAATACCGGCCAGTTCCTCTACAGTCCCACGAACGGCCTCACGCCGCTGCCGAATCCTCCTGCTTCGAGTCCGTACTTCAACAACGTGGCCGCGTACGGCATCAACAACAGCGGTGTGACAGTGGGCGCCGGCTGCAACTGCACCAACTCGAACCAGATCGGCACGCTTACTCAGGGGTTCATTCTGCAGAACGGCACCTACACGTTCTTCAGCTACCCGGGTGCCAGCGACACGGTAGCGCGCGGGATCTCTTCGAGCGGTCTGATCACCGGCTATGACAACGTGAGCGGCGGCTTTCTCTACAACCCCGCCAATGGCACGTTCACCGCGATCTATCCGCCCGCCAGCCTGTCACCGAACGTGTCTTACGCACAGGCTAACAACCAGGCGAACTTCACCCCCGCGCAGGGTATCAGTGCGAGCGGGCAGATCGTGGGCAGCGCCTTGCTGACCGCGAACAACCCCGCCTCCGCCTCGAATCCGTTTTTCTCCGGCTACGTGTACAACCAGGGCAGCAACAGCTACACCACCTTCCAGGTGGACGGCGATTCGACCCAGGCCCGTGGCATCAACAATGCGGGGATCATCACCGGGTTCGTGCAGCTCGCCAACGGTAGCAGTGATGCGTTCGTGGGTACGGCAGGGCATTTCCAGCTGCTGAGTGATCCGAACGCACTCGCCGGCACCTACGGCGAAGCGATCAACAGTTCCGGTCAGATCGCGGGGGTGTATTACGTGACCGCCCCGAACGGCGGCGTCAACTCGAGCGGCTTCATTGCCACGCCCGCCAACACCCCGAGCAGCAGCCACAACGGCGCCTACACCTTTGACGTCGCCGGTGTCGGCGGCAGCATCACCTATCTTGGGCCGATGGTTGCAGGTGCGTACCAGTACCAGACCGGCAGCGGCAATCCCAATTTCGCGAGCGTGGTGCTGCCACTGGGCTTCGACGCCAATAACTCCTTCACGCTGTCGCTGTGCAACGGCACGAGCCTGGGCACGATCAGCGGTGGGCAGACCTTTGCGTTCGCAGGTGCCGGTGTGTCCTGCTTCGACGTTACCGGGATCAGCGGCGTGACCGCAGGGGATGCGGACGCCCTGGTCACGGGGCTTACCTTTGCCGGATCGGGAAGCTTCACCGGTACGGTGGATCCCTTCAGCGGCATGAGTTCCGGCGGCGGCGGCACGGGCGTGCCGGAGCCCGGTACGTTCGCGCTCTTCGCTCTTAGCCTCGCGGGACTTGGGCTCGCGCGTCGCCGGCGCGGAGCCTCAGGGGGCTATTTGACTACCTTCAGCTGAGGGCGGCGCGGGCCGCCCTCTTCCGCCTGCGGCGGGTGGCTGGGGGGCTGGGGACCCAAGTCCTGCTCGGAGAACACCATGCCCTCGCCGGTCTCGCGGGCATAGATGCCAAGCACCGCCCCGACCGGGAAACGTACGTGGTGGATGACCCCGGCGAAGCGCGCATCAAACTCCACCACGTCGGCTCCGAGGCGCAGGCGCTGGGTGGCGCCCTCGCTCAGGTTGAGCACGATCTTGCCGTCCTTGACGTAGGCGCGCGGAACTTCCGCACCCTCGCGCCCGGCGTCCACAATCACGTGTGGCGTGTTGCCGCAGTCGGTGATCCACTCATGCATGGCGCGCAGCAGGTAGGGACGTTTGGGCAGCACCTGACTCATGATTCTCAAACCTACAGGAGGCGCATCTCCTGCTCGCGCTCGGACAGGGCTTCGCGGAACGCGGGACGCGCGAACACCAGCTGCGCGTACTTCTCGATCGCCTGCGCCTGGGGCGCCAGGTCGATCTCGTAATAGGGCAGGCGCCACAGCATCGGAGCGATGGTGGCATCCACCAGCGAGAACTCATCCGAGAGGAAGTAGGGCTTGACCTTGAACAGCTCGGTGCTCTGCAGGATGGTGTCGCGCAGGATCTTCTTCAGCTTCAGCGTCTGCTTCTTGTCCGGCTCCTGATCGATCTGGCGCGCGAGGCTGTACCAGTCGCGCTCGATGCGATAGAGGGCCAGGCGGAACTGCGCGCGCGTGACCGGATCGACCGGCATCAGGGGCGGATGCGGAAAGCGCTCATCGAGGTACTCGATGATCACCCGCGAGTCGTAGAGCACCAGGTCCCGGTCCACCAGCGTCGGTACGCTGTGGTAGGGATTGAGGTCGAGCAGGTCCTCGGGGAAACGGCCCGCTTCCACGCTGACGATGTCGATGCTGATGCCCTTTTCCGCCAGCACGATGCGCGTGCGATGACTCCACGGGTCATTTGGTGCAGAGAACAGGGTCATGATGGATCGTCTGTTCGACAACTTTCCGCTCCTGCGACCCGTCTACCGCTTCAGGGCGCCAGGGCGCGTCCTGCACCCGGGGCGACATTCAATGGACGTCTTTCCAGTACTCGTGCTTCATCATCCACGCGAGCCAGGTGAACAGCAGCAGGAATAGCACCACCCACACCCCGAGTGAGCGCCGCGCCGCCTGGGTCGGCTCGCTCACGTAATCGAGGAAATTCACGGTATCACGTACGAAGCCGTCGTATTCCGCCGCCGTGAGGCGTCCCGGTGCCGCCTGCTCGAAGTGATCGAACACCTGCTCGTGAACGGTCTGGCCGCCCTCGGTCCTGGTGACGTCCTTGAACACGGCGGTCTTCAGTCCTTCGAGCTCCGAGAGCACGTGCGGCATCGCAATCGCGGGCAGGCGCAGATTATTGACGCCGGTGGGACGCGTGGGATCGACGTAATAGGTCTTCCACAGCTGGTAGAGATAGTCCTTGCCGCGCGCGCGCGCCATCAAGGTCAGGTCCGGCGGGGTCTTGCCGAACCAGTTGGCCGAGTCGGCGGCCGGCATCGTGGTCAGGATGTAGTCGCTGGTCTTGTCTCCCGGCGGCAGCAGCTCCTTCTGCAGCAGATCGCCGGGAATGGCCAGATCGGTACCGAGACGCGACCAGCGCTCGTACTTGAGCGAGTGGCAGCCGAGGCAGTAGCTCACGAAGTTACGGGCGCCGCGCTGCACCGAGGCCACATCCGTCACGTCAGTGTTGACGTGCCAGTGCTGCCAGTCAGCGCCATCGGCGGCCGCCTTCTCCTCGGCAGCGGCAGCCCACCCGCTACCGCCGGCCACCGCTCCCAGCAGCAGCGCCGCCGCCCAGGCCACGCGCCGCACCTCAGTGCGCATGGTAGACCACCCTTTCCGGAACGGGCTTCGCGCCGATGGGCGAGTACCAGGGCATGAGGATGAAAAACAGAAAATAGATAACCGCGAAAATGCGGGCCAGTACCACATACAGGCCTTCCGCAGGCTGCAGTCCGAGATAGCCGAGTACCACGAACGACACCGCAAACAGCGTCAGCGCCACCTTCGAAGGCAGGCCCTTGTAGCGGATGGACTTCGCCGGCGAACGGTCGAGCCACGGCACGAACAGGAACACCACCACTGCGAAGAACATCAAGAGCGCGCCCATGCGCTGATCCGGCACGGCGCGCAGGATCGCGTAGAAGGGCGTGAAGTACCACACCGGCGCGATGTGCTCAGGCGTCGACATGGGGTTCGCCGGCTCAAAGTTCGGCGCCTCCAGGAACAGACCGCCGAACGTGGGCACGAAGAATACGATGATCGCGAGCAGGATGAAGAAGACCGCTATGCCGACGACGTCCTTCACCGTGTAGTAGGGATGGAAGGGAATGCCATCCAGCGGCTTGCCGTCCGGTCCGACCTTGTCCTTGATCTCGATGCCGTCGGGGTTGTTGGAACCGGTGCGCCGCAGCGCCACGAGATGCAGCGCCACCAGCAGCAGCAGGCCGAGCGGGATCGCCACGACGTGCAGCGCGAAGAAGCGGTTAAGCGTTGCGTCCGCGATGCCGTAGTCACCGCGGATCCACTCCACCAGGACCGGGCCGATGCCCGGAATGGTACCGAACAGGTTCACGATCACCTGCGCGCCCCAGAAGGACATGTTGCCCCAGGGCAGCACGTAGCCCATGAAGGCTTCCGCCATCAGCGCCAGGTACACCGCCATGCCGAACAGCCACAGCAGCTCGCGCGGCTTGCGGTACGAGCCGTAGAGGAAGGCGCGGAACATGTGCAGGTAGACGACGATGAAGAACGCGGAGGCACCGGTTGAGTGCAGGTAGCGGATCAGCCAACCGAAGTTGACCTCGCGCATGATGTACTCGACCGAGTCGAACGAGGTCGTCTCGCCCACCTTGTAGAACATGGTGAGGAAGATGCCGGTGACCAGCTGCAGCACCAGCACCACGAGGGCGAGGGAACCGAAGAAGTACCAGATGTTGAAGTTCTTGGGCGCGTAGTAACCGGTCAGCTGCTCGCGGATGAACTCCGTGACCGGCAGGCGTTTGTTGATCCACGCCCACAGACCGCCCTTGGCGTCCGCGGTGTCGGCGCTATTGGCGGCCATCAGGCAGGTCCTTTCTCTTCGGCGCCGACCAGCAGCGTGTGTTCATTCGGGTACGAGTACGGGGGCACGCGCAGGTTGATCGAGGCCGGCGAGCCGGTGAAGACGCGGCCGGCAAGGTCGAACCGCGAGCCGTGGCACGGGCAGAAGAAGCCGCCCGGCCAGCTCGGATAGAGCTCCCCGGCACTGAAGCGCTGCTTGGGCAGGCACCCGAGGTGCGTGCAGATCCCGACCAGCACCAGGATCTCCGCGGTACGCGAGCGCGTCTCGTTCTTGGCATACGCCGGCTGCGTGGAATCCTTGGAGTCCGGATCCTTGAGGTCGGCGTTGTGGCCGGCGATGCGCTGGACCATGTCCGGGGTGCGGCGCACGACATAGATCGGCTGCTTGCGCCACACCGGGGTAATCATCTGCCCCGCCTCGAGCTTGCTGAGGTCCACCTGCACCGGCTCGCCCTGGGCGCGGGCGCGCTCGGAGGGCATCCAGGACTCGATGAACGGCACTGCGGCAAACGCCGCACCCACCGCTCCCGTGGCGATGGTGGCCCGTGTAAGGAATTTGCGCCGGCTTAAGTCGACAACGTCGTCGGCGACGACTGCGTGATCCGCCATCCACCCGTCTCCCGCTTTGTACTGCACGCCCGCCGCCTCGGGTTCGCGTTCTCGCCACCGCCGTGCGGACGTGGCTCAGGCTCACGCGCGATTTCATACCTTGCGGGGGGCGGCGCATTATACACAATCGAACACTCCCTTCCGGACGCGCGCAGCTGCGCGCCCGCAGGGGTTTCCCCGGAGCTCAACGATGCTGAACCGCCTCGGGCGCGGACTGATATTCATCGCCGGATCGGTGGTCGGGGGCTTGGCGCTGGCCTTCCTGATCGTCGCGGTGCGGCCGGACCTGATCCGCGGCAGGAGCGGCGCCGGCAGCGCCGCAGTCGCCATCGCCGCCCCCGATACGGCCGCGGTCGCGCAGGTCAGTTACGCGGCGGCCGTGCAGCGGGGCGCGCCCTCGGTGGTGAACGTCTATGCCGCGCGCCTGGTCACCGAGCGGGTGGCGCCCTCTCTGGGAGAACTCTTCGGCGACTACATGCCGCGCTACCGGCAACGGATCGAGCGCAGCCTCGGTTCCGGTGTAATCGTCGATGAGAACGGTCATATCGTCACCAACCACCACGTGATCGCCAACGCCGACTCGATCCGCGTACAGCTCGCCGACGGCCGGGTGGCCGATGCGAAGATCGTCGGCCGCGATCCGGATACCGACCTCGCGGTGCTGAAGATCGAGGTCACGCCCCTGCCGGTGGCGGTGTTCGGCCGTTCGGACCTTTTGAGGGTGGGGGACGTGGTGCTTGCGATCGGCAACCCGGTGGGTCTGTCACAAACCGTCACGCACGGCATCGTCAGTGCCACCAGCCGCCAGCAGCTGGGCATCGCCCCGCTCGAGGACTTCATTCAGACCGATGCCGCCATCAACTTCGGCAATTCCGGCGGTGCGCTGGTGGATGCGACCGGGGCGCTGGTGGGCATCAATACCGCCATCGTGGCCAAGAACATCGGTGTCGAGGGCATCGGCTTTGCGATCCCCGTAAACATGGTGCGCGGGGTCTTGAGCGAGATCATCGCGCACGGGCGCGTCATCCGCGGCTGGATCGGCATCGTGCCCGAGGACCTCTCGGACGAGCAGGCGCGGCAGCTGGGACTCGCGCAATCGGGCGTCGTCATCGGCAACCTCTACGTCGGCAGCCCTGCCCAGCAGGCGGGGCTGCAGCCCGGGGACCTGCTGACCGAGATCGACGGCAGCGCGCCCCACAGTGCCCAAGACGCCCTCGGGCGCATCGCCAGCCACAAGCCCGGCACGACCATCCTCCTGCGCGGCCTGCGCGGCGGCCGTGCCTTCGAATTACGCGCGCAGGTCGGGGAGCGTCCGCATCCGCCATGACCACCCTCACCACCCGTACCTTCAGTTCGCGCGCTGCACTCGATACTGCTCTCACCGAGCGCCTCGGGCGGGCGCTGACCGCGCGCGGCGCCAGCGCCGTCATGCTCGCCGGCGGCAGCACCCCGATGGCCGCCTACCGCAGCCTCGCACGCCAGCCCCTCGTGCACGATGATCGCCTGCACGTGCTCTTCAGCGATGAGCGTTACGTGCCGGCCGATTCCAGCGCCAGCAACTACCACCAGTCGCGCCCGCTGCTGGATGCTCTGGCCCTGCCGGCGGAGTCGCTGCTGCGGGTGCGCACCGAGCTGCCCCTGGATGAGGCAGCCGCGGCCTACGATGCGGCGCTCACCACGCTGCTCAGTGCCGGGATCCACATCGGGCTCGGACTCCTCGGCCTCGGCGCCGACGGCCACACCGCCTCGCTGTTCACGCCGGGAGACATCGAGCGCGCGCGCGGCCGCTACGCCCTTGCGGTGCAGCGCCCCGACGGCATGTCAGCCGTCAGCGTGACGCCTGAGCTTCTGGCCACCGTGCGCGAGCCGGTGTTCGTGGTGGCCGGCGCCGGCAAGGAGCACGCGGTGCGGGCGCTGCTGGCACAGGACAAGTCCCTCGTCGCCTGGCGCGCGGTGCAGGGCTGCGCGGACGTCGAGCTGTGGTACGCGCCGGACGCGTGAGCGATGGCGCTCGCTGATACGCCGCAGAGCCTGATCCGGGAGGCCGAACGCCTCGCGGCCGCCGGCGAGCTGGCGGCCGCCATCGACCTCTACCAGAGCCTGCTGGCGCGTTGGCCGCAATTCGCGGACTCCTGGTACAACCTGGGACTGCTGCAGCGGCGCGCAGGCCAGTTCGAGGCCGCGCTCGCCTCCTACGGACAGGCGCTCGCGCACGGCATCCGCGGGCCCGAAGAAGTGCATCTCAATCGCGCGGTGATCCTCACCGATTTCCTGCGCCGTGACGAGCAGGCCGAGCAGGAGCTGCGCCAGGCGCTGCATCTGTCGCCCGAGTACCTCCCCGCCCTGATGAATCTTGCCAACCTGCACAGCGATCGCGGCGAACGCGCGCAGGCGGCAGCCACCTACGAGCGCATTCTTGAGCGCGACCCGCGCGCCTACGAGGCACTGGCGCGCTATGCGCAGCTGCGCGAGTTCACCACGCCCGAGGATCCGCTGATCCTGCGACTGCAGGCAGCGCTGCGGCGCGCCGACCCCACGCCAGCCGAGCGCGCGGCCCTCGGCTTCGCGCTGGCACGCGCGCTGGATGCCGGCGGCGCCTACCGCGCAGCGTTTGCGGCGGCGCGCGCGGCCAATGCGGACAGCCGCGCCAGCACGCAGCCGCCCGCGCGCTACGATCGCGGCGCGCTTGAGGCTTTCGTCGATGCCCTCATCGCCGCCTTCCCGGCGGGCGCGAACGCCGCCCTTACCGCGGCGCCCGCGGCCGCGCCGCAAGCGCTGTTCATCTGCGGCATGTTCCGCTCAGGCTCCACCCTCGCCGAGCATCTGCTCGCCGCCGATCCGCGCGTGGCGAGCGCCGGCGAGCTCGATCTGTTGCCGCGACTGGTGCAGGCGCACCTCTCGCCTTTTCCGGCAGCCATGTCACAGCTGACAGTCGCCCTCAGCACGCAGCTCGCCCGCGAGTACCGCGATGCCCTCGCCCGGCGCCATCCGGGTGCCTTGTGGGTAACCGATAAGCGGCCGGACAACTTCTTTTATATCGGCCTGATCAAGAGTCTGTTCCCGCAGGCGCGCATCGTGCACACGACGCGCGACGCCCTGGACACGTGCCTGTCGATCTATTTCCTGCCGCTGGATCCGCGCTTCAGCTACGCCCTGGAGCTGGACGACATCGGCCACTATTTCCGCCAGTACCGTCGACTGATGGCACACTGGGAGGCCGTGTACCGTGAGGATATCTTCGACTTGAACTACGACACCCTGGTCCGCGATCCGCGTGTGACCGCGCAGCGGCTGTTTGAGTTCTGCGGACTGCCGTGGAAGGACGCCCACCTCGATTTCGCCACGCGCGCGGCGAGCATCAAGACCGCGAGCGTCTGGCAGGTGCGCGAGGGGCTCTACCGCCGATCCTCCGGACGCGCCAGCCACTACGCGCCGGAGCTTGCCGGCTTGGCCGCCCAGCTCGGCATCGACCGGGCATGAGTTCGCCGCCGCCGCTGCGGGCGATCTTCGCCACGCCCTTTGCCTCCCTGCCTCTCACCAGCGGCAGCACCCTGAACCCTAAGCTGGCAGCGCTGCTGCGCGCGCGCGCGCAGCCCGAGCAGCGTGAGCCCTCGACGCTCGAGAACGCACTCACGTTCCGCAGCCGGGAGGACCTCTTTGGCTGGACGGATGAGCCCGTGCGGCAGCTGCAGGCCGAGATGCTGGGCGCGCTGGCTGCGGTCGTAAACGCCGCCAGCCTCTACCCGGAGGATCATATTGCGCGCCTGCGGCTGCAGGCCCGGGCGCGCTTCGTACTCATACGCCCGGACGGCTGCCTCGCAGGCTCCGCCGCCCACAACTGCTCCTGGTGCATGGTCTACTGCGTAGCCGCTCCACGCCCTCCGGACAAGCGCTGGGACAGTGGCGCCGTGAGGCTCTTCGATCTGCGGATGCGGACCGGCTACATGGACGCCGGAAACGCGTTATTGCGACCCACGTTCGGCGTAAATCACCACATTTGGCAGCCAACTCCAGGCTATATGACGGCTTTTCCCGGGGGAATCGGTTTCGAGGTCGCCCTCAACCGTACGCCGGAGGACATCATCCTCGTGATCGCACGGGCGCGGTTCGAGGCGCCCGGGCAGGAGTCAGCCCTGCCATGGTAGAGGGCTTAAGGATCAGCGCCGTCTTCGCGACGCCCCTGGCGGAGACCTTCCTGCGGCCCTGCGAACGACTGAACCGGGAGCTGGAAGCGCTGTTTCTCGCCCGCGAGAATGACGCGCACTCCAATCCGACGCCCAGCCAGACCCCACAGCAGGAGACGTTCGAGAGCCGCTTCGACCTCTTCCGCTGGCCGGAAGCCTGCGTGCAGGAGCTGCGGACCTTCGTGCTCGACTCCATCGTTCAGACGGCGCTCCACACCTCCGATCTGCAGCCGGAGGACCTGTCGCGCCTCACGCTCCACAACCACACCTGGTTTCATGTCACGCGTTACGCCGGCTCGTTCATCGCCCACAACCACGCGCTCGCGTCCTGGTCGGCGGTCTACTGCGTGCGCGCCGGGGAGCAGCGCCCGGAGTACCCCGAGAGCGGCGTACTGCGATTCCTGGACACCCGGGTCGGGGCCGACGCCTACTCTGATCCTGCCAACCGCAGGCTGAAGTCCGCCTTCGCGGTCGGCCCGCTCAACGCGCGGCTTGAGGCGGGACAGCTGCTGGTCTTTCCCTCCTATCTCTATCATGAGGTCGCGCCCTTCTACGGTCGCGACACCCGCATTACCGTGGCGACGAACTGCTGGTTCGTCTGAAGTCCCCGCAGCCGCTGCTGCAAAGCCTAAGCCCGGCCTTACGGACCTGTCCCTAAGGCCGTTGCGTAATCGCAACGGGGCTGTTTGCGCGTCTATCCTCGGACTTAAAAGGCCTGTACGGGATGGATTGTGGCCGCAGAGGCGGGTTGGCAACACAAAGTCGCCG
>Ga0302181_10003783_pt1 | contig 10240 bp, 8 predicted proteins | sample I_Palsa_E3_3_FD_198786 | JGI IMG/M metagenome (GOLD analysis project Ga0302181, IMG submission 198786) | Peat permafrost microbial communities from Stordalen Mire near Abisko, Sweden - I_Palsa_E3_3 | ecosystem: Environmental > Terrestrial > Soil > Palsa > Peat permafrost | place: Sweden: Abisko... | reverse complement strand
GCTTCGTCAAGGGCGCACCCGATCAGCTGCTGGCCCGGGCCGCCACGGTCGTCGGCGCCGGCGCCGACGCCGGCGGACGGCGAATTCCGGCAGCGGTACCTGGCCGAGAACCAGCGGCTAGGGGAGCTGGGCCTGCGAGCCGCGCCAGGCGGCGCCCATGGTCCGGGGCGGGGCCGGCGAAGCCCGCGTAGAACGCCGTCGCCGCCATCTGCTCCGGCGGCGTGCTGCGCTCGGCGATCGCGCCGGCCACGCCCACGTCCTCCAGCACCTCCATCGCCCGCTGGTTCAGCACATGGACCTTGGGCAGGTCAGAGGCCTGCGGCCGCGGGCTGACCAGCAGATGCTCCACGCCCAGGCGCGCCAGCAGCGCCACCTTGGCTGGCCGGTGATCACCAGAGCCCCCGCCGCCAGATCAGCCGGCGGTGACCAGGGACGTCACCTCTCACATGTCGATGATGGGGCGCTCGGGCGTGCCCGCCAGCCGCGATGCCCCAGATGCCTGCGCCCGGCAGTGCGGCATTCACCGGTGCCATCGCTCTTGACAATCATCTGATCATGTCTGATAACTTATTACAAGACTGATGAACCCTGACAGTAGGTTGGGGCGCGAAGGAGCTGATCATGATGAAACAGGACAGCCAGACGGAGGTCCTGGCCGGCGTGGAACAGGCCCAGGACCCGCATCGCTCGCTGCACAGCGAGACCGTGGCGCGGCCCGGGGAACACCCCGGGCGGTCGGGTAATCCCCTGGTCAAGGTGGCCGGCCTGGCATGGCTGGAGTTCGACAAGCCGGACCTGGACCGCGCCGAGCGGTTCGGCACCGACTTCGGCTTCACCGTGGCCGAGCGGACGCCGGAGACGCTGCTGCTGCGCGGCCGTCAGGCGAGCGCGGCGTGCCTGGTGATCCGCCGCGGTCCGCAGCCCCGTTTCGCCGGGGTCGCGTTCCAGGCGGCGGCCCGGGACGACCTCGACCGGCTGGCCCGCGGTACCGGCGGGACGGTCATGACGCACTGGGGCGGGCACGCCGTCCGGCTGCGTGACCCGAGCGGGTTCCCGGTGCACGTCGTCTACGGTGTCCCGGACCTGCCCGCGCTGCCCGAGCGCGCCCCGCTGCCCATGAACTTCGGGTCCGGGCCAGCCCGCGTCAACGCCACCCAGCGGCCGGCCCGGCGGCCCGCGGGGATCCAGCGGCTGGGGCACGTCGTGCTGGGCACTACCCGGTTCCGCGCGGCCCTGGACTGGTACCTGGACACGCTCGGGCTGATCGTGTCCGATTTCCTGTACCTGGACGGGCAGCGCGACCGCGGCCCGGCGATGGCGTTTATCCGCTGCGATCTGGGCAGCGTCCCGGCGGACCATCACACCCTGGCCATGGCCCTGCAGCCGCACACCGGATATGTGCACTCGGCCTACCAGCTCACCGACCTGGATGAGGTCGCGGCCAGCGGGGCCTACCTTCGCGAGCAAGGGTACCGGCACTCCTGGGGCCTGGGCCGGCACATCCAGGGCAGCCAGATCTTCGACTATTGGCGCGACCCGGACCGGGCGATGTTCGAGCACTACACCGACGGCGACGTGTTCGACGCCGCGATGGCGCCCGGCTGGGCGCCGCTGTCGGCCAGCGGCCTGGCCCAGTGGGGCCCGAAGGCGACCGCGGACTTCACCGGCACCAGCGACCCGCGCGTCGCCGTCGCGGCGATCAAGGCCCTGCGGGACAAGGGCAACGAGATTGACCTGCGCGCGCTGCGCGGCCTGATCAAGGCGATGAGCTCATGAGCACGAGCCTGGCCCGGACCGCGGACGGCTGGTGGGCGGTGACACCGGCCGGGCTGGTCCGGCTCGGCCTGCCCGCCGCCACCACGGCCGCGCTGCTCGCCGGCCGGACGGCCCTGGCGGCAGCCATCGAGGCCGCGCAGGCCACCGCGGCCACCGCGCCGCAGGACGTGGTGCCCGCGGACTCGCTGGACCTGCTCAGCCCGGTGACCGCTCCCGCCCGGGTGGTGGCCCAGGCGGTGAACTACCGGTCCCACGCGATCGACTCCGGGTTCGACCCGGACACCGTCCCGCCGGCCTTCTTCCGCAAGGCCTCGCACTCCCTCACCGGCTCGGCCGGGGACATCATCCGCCCCGACGGGGTCGGGTTCCTGGACTACGAGGTCGAGCTTGGCCTGGTCATCGGGGCCGACCTGCCGGTGGGCAGCACGGTGACCGAAGAGAACCTGGCCCGGTACGTCGCCGCGCTGGTGGTCGCCGACGACGTCAGCGCCCGGCAGATCCAGCTGGTCAAGACCCAGTTCTACGAGGCCAAGTCCTATCCCACCTTCACCCCGGTGGGTCCCTGGCTGACCCTGGTGGACGCGGCGGACCTGGCCCGGCTGGGCTCGCTGCGGCTGACGCTGTCGGTGAACGGGCAGGTGCGGCAGGACAACACCGTGGCGGACATGATCGTCCGGCCGGCGCAGGCGCTGACCTGGCTGTCCCGGTTCCAGCCGATGGCCCCCGGCGACCTGCTGCTGACCGGCACGCCCGGCGGCACCGCGCTGAAGGCGCCGGGCAAGATCGCCGGGCTGGTCGCTGGGCTGCTGCCGCCCGCCGCCCGGTGGAAGCTGTTCTTCGGCCGGGAGGCGGCCAATCCCCGCTACATGCGTGACGGCGACGTGATCACCGCGACGATCGCCTCGCCCGACGGCCAGCTCGACCTCGGCACGCAACGCAACACCATTATCGGGAAGCTGCCATGATCACGCGAGAGAAAAAAATACTGCCGCGGCCGGAGTCGACTTACCAGCTGCTGCTGGACGCGGCCAGCGTCTGGCCGGACGGCATCGCCACGCAATGGATCCCGGACCCGGGCGCTCACACCCGCTGCCTGGCCCGAACCTACGCCGAGCTGGCCGGCACGGTGACGCGGATCGCCAACGCGCTGACCGCTCTCGGCGTGCGGCGCCAGGACGCGGTGACGCTGGCCAGCGTCAACACCTCGATGCTGTACGCTGCCACGCTGGCCGCGCAGGCCGTCGGGATCGCCGCCCCGGTCAACCCGGCGCTCAGCGCGGAGCGGATCGCCGAGCTGATCCGCCGGACGGGATCGCGCGTCCTGGTCGCGGCCGGTCCGGAGCTGGACCCGCAGCTGTGGCAGCGGCTGCTCGGGGTAGCCCGCGAGGCGAGGATGACCGCCGTCCTCGTGCTGCGGCCCGACGGCGCGCACGGCGACCTGCCTCCCCTGATCGGTGACGCGCCTGCCGGCGGGACCCTGAACGGCCGCGGGCCGGTCGTGGCCTACCTGGACGACGTGATCGCCGGGCAGCCGGCCGGCCGCCTAGCCGGCGCGGAACCGCCGGCGGCAGATGATCTGGCCGCGTTCGTGCACACCGGCGGGACCACCGGCGCCCCGAAGGTCGCCGCGCACACCCACGCCAACCAGCTCGCCTGCGGTCGCGGCATCGCCCCGTCCAGCGGGCTGGCTGCCGGGGAGGCGATGCTGGGCGGGCTGCCGCTGTTCCACGTCAACGCGCTGATCGTCACCGGCATCGCCCCGCTGTTCAGCGGCGCCCGGGTGGTGTGGCCCGGGCCGGCCGGCTACCGCGACAAGGCCCTGTACGCCCGGTTCTGGAAAATCGTCGAGCACTACCAGATCGCGGCCATGTCCGCCGTCCCCACCGTCTACGGCACCCTGGCGCAGGTTCCGATCGACGCTGACATCAGCACGCTGCGCGTGCCGATCGTGGGCGCAGCCCCGCTGCCCGGCTCGGTGCGCGAGGCCTTCGCCGCGCACACCGGGCGGCACCTGCTGGAGGGGTACGGGCTGACCGAGGCGACCTGTGCGAGCACCTGGACCAGGCCGGGCGAGGAACGGCCCGGGTCGGTCGGCCGCGCCCTGCCCGGCCAGCAGGTCAAAGCCGTCCGGATCGGCGGCGACGGGTCCTGGACCGACTGCGCCCCCGGCGAGTCCGGGGTGCTGGTGATCGGCGGGCCCGCCGTGTTCGCCGGGTATGTCACCGACCCGGCGCTCGGCGGCCCCCGGGTCAGCCGGGAGGGCATCGTCCGTGACGGCTGGCTGGACACCGGCGACCTCGGCAGCGTCGACGCCGACGGGTTCGTCTCCCTCACCGGGCGGGTCAAGGACCTGATCATCCGCGGCGGCCACAACATCGACCCCCGGGTGATCGAGGAGGCGCTGCTGCGTCACCGCGGCGTCCGCGGCGCAGTGGCCGTCGGGCGCCCGGACCGGCACTCCGGCGAGGTCCCGGTCGCCTACGTCGTACCCGCTGCTCCGGGCCGGTTCGACGAGGCCGACCTGCTGGCGTGGGCCGCGGACGCCATCGACGAGCCCGCCGCGCGGCCGAAACGCATCTACCCGGTCACCGCGATCCCGGTCACCGCGGTGGGCAAGCACTTCAAGCCCGCGCTGATCGCCGACGCCGCCGTCCGCGCCATCACCGAGGCGCTGGCCCAGGCGGGCCTGCCGGATGCCCGGGCCACCGCGGCGCACGAAAACGGACGGCTGGTCATCACCGTGACCGGCGCCGACCCCGACCAGGTCCGCGACGCCGTCGCCGGATTCACCCTCACCGTCCGCTCCGGGCCGTCGCCCGCCGAACAGACCACCAACAAGTGACCCGCAGAAAGAGAGATGACCATGAACGGCCAGAACCCCGCGACCCAGGAGCCCGTCATCATCGTCGGCGCCGGCCCGGCCGGCTGCACCGCGGCCCTCCTGCTCACCGACTTCGGCATCCCCGTCACCCTGCTGGAACGCCACACCCAGCCCCACCCCCTGCCCCGCGCGGTGCACCTGGACGACGAGGTCGCCCGGGTCCTGCACCGGATCGGCGTGAGTGAGGGCTTCCTGGCCCGGTCCCGGCCCGGCAGCGGCCTGCGGCTGCTGGACGCCGGGCACCGCGTGATGGCCGAGTTCCACCGGGAGCACCAGGCCAGCCAGTACGGCTTCCCCCAAGCGAACATGTTCCACCAGCCCGACCTGGAAGCGCTGCTGCTCGCCCGGGTCGAGGCGTACCCGCTGATCGACTTGCGCCGCGGCACCGAGGTGATCGGGTTGGACGATGACGATGCCCCCGGCCCGCTCACCGCGGCCCCGGTCCGGGTGCACGCCCGCGTCGCCGGCCAGCCGCAGACGTTCACCGGGCGGGTCGTGCTGGGCTGCGACGGCGCCAACAGCACGATCCGGGAGCTGACCGGGATCACCATGGAGGACCTGGGCTTCACCGAGCGCTGGCTCGTGGTCGACATCCAGGTCGAGGACGGCCTTAACACCTGGGACGGCGTGGAGCAGGTCTGTGACCCGGCCCGGGCCGCCACGTTCATGCAGGTCACCGGCGACCGGTACCGGTGGGAGTTCCGGCTGTTCGACGGCGAGGACGAAGCCGGCCTGATCACCCCGGCCGCCCTCGGCGCCCTGCTGCAGCCCTGGACGGGGCGCGGCGACCTGGACGGCCTGCAGATCATCCGCAGCGCCAGCTACACCTTCCGCGCCCGGCTGGCCTCCCGCTTCCAGGCCGGGCGCATCTTCCTGCTCGGCGACGCCGCCCACCTCACCCCGCCGTTTATTGGCCAGGGCCTGGCTGCCGGGCTGCGCGACGCCGACAACCTGGCCTGGAAACTCGCCCACGTGCTCACCGGCCGGGCCGGGGCCGGCCTGCTGGCCAGCTACGAGGCCGAACGCCGCCCGCACGCCCAGGCCCTGATCAAAAAAGCCGTCCGGGTCGGCTGGGCGATGACCGGCGGCCAGGACCGCGCCGCCGCCGTCCGCCGGATCGCCCTGGCCGCCGCCGTCCGCAACGACCGCATCAGCGAGTTCATGGGCTCCACGGCCACCCCCCGGCTCAAAACCGGCGCCCTGCAGCCATCCCCGCGGCGCTTCCTCCCGTCCGGTATCCCCGCCGCGCTGCGGCCCGGCGGCCTGATCCCCAACCCGCTGGTGTCCACCGGTGACGGCCCCCCCGTCCGGCTGGACACGATCCTGGCCGGACGCACCGCCGTGCTGACCGCGCGGCGCCCCGACGCCGGACTGACGGACTTCTGCCGCCGGCACGGCCTCGTCCTGGTGCGGATCAGCAGCACATCCGGGACCGGCACCCCCGCAGGACCGGGCGCCGGGGAGGACGCCGACTGGATCGACGTCCGTCTCGCTGGCGACGCACCGCCCGCGGGCATGCGGGCCCTGGTGGCCGACCCTGCGCTGACCGTCATCGTGCGCCCCGACCGCGTGATCGCGGCGGTGGAGCCCCGGTGCCGGCTGCCGCGCCTGCCCTGGTACGTCCCGGCCACGGCCGGCCGCGGGTCTCCGGTCACGGCTCACCCGCCAGCTCAATCTGCAAAAATATTCTGGGCTCGCCGATTACTTCGCGCTAAGCAGCTCTACTCGGTAGGCCGCCCTGGTCCAGTTCCCGAGTACGAGCGGCGCGGAAAGGATAGGTGCGACAGTAAGCGGGGTTGTCCCTGTGCGCCGTCGCGACGGCGCACAGGGACGGTACATCGTGAGGCGCCCCGCCTCGTCACCTGGGTCATCGCAGGCCGAGGATGCGGAGGATGGCGTTCTTGGCCTCGAGCGGCAGGCTCGAGATCAGTGGCCACATGCGTGACGCCAGGAGCCGTCCGGACCTGAGCCGCCAGCCGGGCCACGAACTGCTGGAAGCTGCCGTCGCTGACGGTGGATCGCTTTGAGCTGACCACGATCACGTCAGTCGGCCGCTGGCCGGCCGACGCACCCAGCGCCTGGCGGTACAGGGCTTCGGCCTGGCTGGACTGCGTCGTCCCCACCACATGGACACTCGTCGTCAGGCCGCGCAGCCAGGTGCCGACAAGAATCAGCGCCACCACCACCGCGATCCCCCAGATCGGGTAACCGTTAACCAACGTGTCACCAGCCCCAAACGAGTGTGATCACGCTGGTCACGAGTAGGACGCTGCTAGTCATCTGGGTGCTCATTCGTTCCTGGCGACCTCGGGGCCGGTAATCCGCTGCAGCAGCGGAAGGGTCGAGGCGATGATCCCCAGTGACGCGACCAGGCCGGCGAGGACGATGAGGTAATACTGCATCCCTGGTGGCTGGAACGACACGTCGAACTGGGACCTGAGGAACAGTGCGGCGCCCAGCAGGCCGGTTCCCGCCGAGATGACGGCAATGACGACGAGCGGCACCGCGGATTCCAGGGCGACCACGCGGCGCAGCATGCCGAGCGGGACACCGGTGAGCCGCAGCAGGCTGAAGGGGCGCTTCCGGTCGGTCAGGCCGGCGGCGACGCTCACCGCGAGGCTGCACCCGGCGATGGGCAGGCTGGCGATGATCACTATCTCCGCCTCGCGCTGCCACGCCGCGATCTGCGCCCCGGCCGCCGCAGTGAGCTGGTCAACGGTCGCGGGGAGGCCGAGGTAGGGCGAGGCGAGGTCAAGGACGGTTCGCGCCTGCTCGATCGCGGCGCTCGAGCCGTTAGTTCTCACGGCGATCAGCTGGACCGGGAGCCCCGCCAGGCGACCGGGAGAGACAGCGGCGGCGGCCCAGACTGCCGTGCGCTGGGATGGCAGGCCCTTGATGGAATCGGTGAAGTCCGCCGTGACGAGCGCCACGGATGCCCCGGGGGCGCAGCGGCCGAGAGCCGGGTCCTGGGCCAGCTGTGCGCAGGAGATGAGGCCTGCCGTGTCGTAGGGGTTCGCGTTCTGGGCGGCACGGGGGTCCGCGCGGATGACCGTCACGGCCTGGACGCCTCGTATCGAGCGAAGCTTTGCCAGTACGGGTTCCGGGATGGGATCGGCGGTCGTGGCCGCCTTGCCCGGGGCCGCGTAGTAGGAGGCCTGGTCGAGGAGGGTTTCGCGGGCAAGGGTGCTGCCGCCCAGGCCGCCGCCGCCGTGGTCATCGACGAGCGTCGTGATCACCCCGACGGCCGTTCCCGTGACGAAGAGGGCGAGGATGAGGCCGCTGATCGCGCGGAAGGCGGCCCGCGGGTTGTCCGAGAGCCGGCGCCCGGCGATGAGCATGGCCGGGCTGCTGGCCCGCCTGGCCATGACCCGCGCGCCCGCCATCATCAGCCACGGGCCCGCGATTATCAGTCCCGTCATGAGCAGGAGGAATCCGAGGAAGAACGCCACTGCCTGGCCCCCGGTGGTGCCGGGATGCCCGGCGACGGCGAAGTAGCTGAGCTCGGCGATGCCCGCCAGCAGCGGGATGACCCGCCAGGCCCGGAGGGCGCGCGGTGTGACGCGCCGGCTCACGCCGAGCGGGGAGATCTGCACCCGCCGCAGCGCGACACGTGCCGCCACCGCTGCCGCGGCGGGGATGCCGATGGCGACGAGCAGGATGTCCGCCAGCCCCGGTGACAGATCGCCGGGGAAGAAGGGCTCACCGGTGAAGTCCGCCGTCGTCAGGGCCGGGCGGAGCAGGAAGAACAGGCCGAAGCCGATGGCCACGCCGCCGACGGCGGCCAGGGAGGCTTCGACGGCGGCGATCACGGAGACCTGCCGTGGGGTCGCGCCCACCAGACGCATCGCGGCGAAGCGCTGCTCGCGGCGCGCCGCGGCGAGCCGGGTCGCGGTGCCGATGAAGGTGAGAACCGGGAAGAGCAGTGCACATGCCGCGGCGATGAATATGTACTTGAGCGTCGCGGAGTTCTCGACGCCTGCGGTCCCGCCGGCCGCCGCCGCCGGGGTCTCGATGCTGGTGACCTCCGTGGCGTTCTGGGCATGCGAGAGCTGGCTGGCGCTGTGCCCGATGACGATGACCAGCGCATCCGGGCCGGTGAGCGCCGAGTCGCCGATCGTGCCGATCTGCTTTCCCGGGAATCGGTCGCCGAGCTGGTTGGCCGGGGTGTCGCGGATCAGCTTGCTGAGCGCCGGCGAGGCGTAGTACTGGCCCGGCCCCGGCAGGTGCGCGATGCCGGGCGGGACCGGTGAGTCCGGGCCGGTGGCGGCGAGATCCACCCGGTCGATGGTCTGGTTGCCGAACTGGTCGGCGGTGAGAATCCACCACAGCGGATCCGACGCTGACTTGCTGCCGCTCGGGCTGCTGGTGCCCTGTTCCCCGGAGTCGAGCCATTTGGCGCGGCCGTTCTGGGCATTGAGGGCGTTCAGGCACGCCAGGGCCGCCAGCAGCAGGCCCACGCCGAGCGCGACGGCGATCGCGGTGACGACCAGGCGCGCGGCGGCTTCCCTGCCGCCGCCCAGGGTGAGGCGCAGGCCGAGGCGGATCATGAGACGGCGCTCCTGTGTGCGAGCGAGTTCACCTTGCCGTCGCGGACGATGACCTCGCGGTCGGCGTAGGCGGCGATCCGGGGGTCGTGGGTGACCAGGATGACGGTGGTGCCCTGATCACGTGAGGCGGCCACCATCAGTTCCATGACCTGCTCGCCGGCCAGGGAGTCGAGCGACCCGGTCGGCTCGTCGGCGAACAGGACCTCGGGCCGCGCGACAAGACCGCGGGCCAGGGCGACGCGCTGGGCCTGCCCGCCGGACAGTTCGCCGGATCTGCGCTGCTCCAGGCCGTCCAGGCCGAGGCGCTCGAACCAGGTCCTGGCTTCTTTCAGTGCTTGCGTGCGGCGGGTGCCGCCGAGCAGCAGGGGGAGGGCGACGTTCTCCGCGGCGGTCAGCTCGGGGACGAGCTGGCCAAACTGGAACACGAACCCGAAGCGGTCCCTGCGCAGGGCGCTGCGCTCTTGCTCGCGCAGGCGATCGACCCGGCGCCCCTCGAACCAGACCTCTCCGGAGTCGGGAGTGAGGATGCCGGCCAGGCAGTGCATGAGGGTCGACTTGCCCGAGCCGCTCGGGCCCATGATGGCAAGGATCTCGCCGGCGACCGCCGAAAGGCTGGCGCCCCTGAGTGCCGGAGTCTGGCCGAACGACAGCACGATGTCGCGCGCCTCGATGAGGGAATCCTGGGCACCGCGTGCCGCGGGAGCGCCGGGCGCTGCCGGCAGCCTTACGGCGTTCATTTGCGCACCTCCGCCGCCAGCACACGGCGCGCCCGCCTCGCGCTAGCCGCCGCCAGCCTTTCGGTCAGGCCAACGGAACCGCGGCCTTCCGGTGGCAACGCGGCGACGCCCGTTTCGTGGGCGGCATCGGGGCCAGCGGCCTGCGCCGCTATGGGATGGGCCGGCGGGCGGACCCGCAACCCCGAGCCTGGCGCGTCATGGCCTGCCTCATCCGAATTCCGGGAAGAATCGTTGCGCATCGTGGTCTCCTTTGCTGTGTCCTGACGGTCCGGCGCCATCGTGCGCTGGGCGGCTACTGG
>Ga0302181_10003777_pt1 | contig 10251 bp, 8 predicted proteins | sample I_Palsa_E3_3_FD_198786 | JGI IMG/M metagenome (GOLD analysis project Ga0302181, IMG submission 198786) | Peat permafrost microbial communities from Stordalen Mire near Abisko, Sweden - I_Palsa_E3_3 | ecosystem: Environmental > Terrestrial > Soil > Palsa > Peat permafrost | place: Sweden: Abisko... | reverse complement strand
GGGCGCCGGCCAGGTAGATCGGTGCCATCTGATCCTCCCTCGCACTTCCCTATCACTGATAGGAGATTATCCTATCGTCGATAGGAAGTCAAGAATTTCTCTTGCGCGCGCCCGGGAAGGGGCGGGTTCCATGACGGGGTCACGTCGCACAGGTGCGCGGTTCTGGGACATTACCGATCCCAAGCTGGCCGTGCTCGTGCATTCAGTGGTCGGCGGAACTCCCGCTTACCGGCGGGAGCTCCTGCGCGAAGACACCCCCGCCGACCTCGCTGACTTCGACCCGTGGGTGATCCGGACCGTGCTGAATCCGCAGACCCCGCTCTTCCGGGAAGCCCGCTACCTGCTCGCCGATGAGACCGACATCCGCGACCCGTCGCTCTATCATTCTGTGCTCGCGGCCGTCGCCGAGGGAAATAACACCTCCGGCGGAATCGCCAGCTATATCGGCCGGAAGTCCAACGAGGTGGCGCATCCCCTCCGGGTCCTGGAGGATTCCCGGCTGCTGATCAAGGAGCCTGATCTGTTCAGATCGGGACGGGCGAGGTACCGCATCGCCGAGCCGCTCATCACCTTCTACCAGGCCATCATGAGCCGGGAATGGGCGCGTCTCGAACTCGGCGGCGGATCAGCCGTCTGGTCCGGAGCCTGCGCACGTTTCCTGTCCCAGGTAACGGGACCGCATTTCGAAGCGATCTGCCGCGACTACGCGATGGCGGCCGATCCCGCGGTCTTCGGCGGGCCGCCTGGGGAGGTAGGGTCCGGCATGGTCTCGGACCCAGCCAACCGGACCCAGATCCAGATCGACGTCGCGGTGCTCGCGCCGGCCGAGCACGGCCGGCCGCGCAAGATTCTCTCCCTCGGCCAGGTGAAGTGGGACCGGGTTATGGACCTGCGCCACGTCGAGCGCCTGCGCCGCGCGCGGGACCTGCTCGCGGTCAAGGGATTCGACACTCAGCACGCGGTACTCGCCTGCTACTCCGGCGCAGGCTTCGACCGCGAACTGCAAGCCGGCCAACGCCCCGGCATCCGTCTTGTCGGCCTGGATCAGCTCTACGCGTATTAGCGCGGGATTGAGTCGCAGACTGTGTGGGCCGGGCTTATTCGGCCTCGGGTGGGCCGCCGATGACCTGCGTGTGGGCGCGGCGCACCTCCGCCAGGGCGTCGAGGTGGTGGGCGCAGCTCACCGGCTGCGCCGGGTAGGCGCAGAGCAGCGAGAACGGGTACTGGCCCCCCAGTTCGTTCCACATCGCCTCGACCTCGATGGCGGCATCGATCCGGCCGGCCTCCCACAGCAGCGAGACCATCTCGCCGAAGACGCGAACCGGCGGCCCGGCCTTAGCGGCCTGCCTGAGCAGGGGGCTGATCGCCCGCCAGAACCCGCCGGGATCTGGCCAGTCGGCGACCATGAAGCCGCGCATCGTCTCGCTTGCGTCGTGAGCGAGGTAGAAGCCGCGTGCGCGGGCGCCTGCCACATCGACTCCGAGGCCGGCCAGGTGTCCTTCGAAGGACCGGCGGTGAGCTGGAGTGGCGACCACGATCGCCACGCCGCCGTCCTGGACGGCGGGGAGAAGGTATTCGCTCACCCGCTCGGTGAGTTCCTGCTCATCGCGGTAGAACAGGGCAAGATGGTCGTCGCGCCCAGCGTCGAGGACCTCAGTCCCGATAGCCACGGCGTCTCCCGTCACAGCGCGATCGTCATTCGGCTCTCATAGTACGTGGCGTATCGCTGCGATGCTGAGCGGCCCATGCTCTAGTGCCGGACGGGAACGCGATCGCCGGGACCTTCAGCGGTGGCGCGCAGTGCGGCATCGAGCATCCGTTCGCGCCGGTCAATTTCCTCGCCCATGTACAGGACCAATGACGCGAGTTCGGCGGTGTTCCGCGGCCGGATCCGAGCGCAGAATGCGGCCAGCCTGTGCGCGAGCGCGCGGTGCCTGCTCATCGGCGTCCGCGTGATCATCTGAGGGATGCCCAGGCACCTGAGCGCGAGGAGACGGCCATCCGGGCAGCCGGGGCCGAGGGGATTTCCGGTGGCGCTGGCCGGTAGTCCCGGCTTGGTAGCTGTCATCTGAATCAGTTCGTCCTTCGGGATGGGTTGCCGCGGGCACTGCGTGCGGAGTTGGACGCGCCGCGCAGGCGCCTGGTTGACAGGAGCCGGCGCAGTAAGTAATCAAATGGTAACGCCAAGGGCTCAGGTGCCGTGACACGGTCACGGTGATGCCGGTGCTGACTGAGGTCGTTCGCCGGTCCTGCTCGGCGTCCTTGCCGGTTCAGGCGGGCCGGAATTTCAGCCGGCTCCGGACAGCCCGGCGCCTTGGAGCGGGGGGAGCGCGGATGCGCGCATCCGCCGAAGTAGCCGGGTGGCGGCGGGTCGTACCAGCGGGTGGGTGCCGTCGTTGCGCTCGGCTTCGGCCTGCCATTGTGCCTGCCGTGCCGCGAGCGTGGCCGGGTCCTGCAGTTCTGCGCAGTCCAGGGTGTCGTGGTTGACGTCCACGACGATGGTGTCGCCGTCGGCGATGAGCGCGATGGGGCCGCCCAGCGCGGCCTCGGGTGAGACGTGGCCGATGACAAGTCCTACCGATCCGCCCGAGAAGCGGGCGTCGGTCATCAGCGCGATGGTGATGCCGCGGCGGCGGCACAGCGCGGTGATCCGCGACGTCGGATCGAGCATTTCCGGCATGCCCGGAGCGCCGCGCGGACCCTCGTAGCGGATCACCACTATGTCGCGGTCCTCGAACCGCTCCGGCGCGGAGGCCAGCGCCTCGATCAGCGCCGCCTCGCTGTCGAAGACGCGGGCGCGCCCGGCGAACCGGCCGCCGGCCATCCCGCCCTCGATCCCGGCGAGCTTGATCACCGCGCCGCCATCGGGGGCCAGGTTGCCGCGCAGCAGCCGCAGGCCGCCTGTCGGCTTGAACGGCGCCGACAGCGGATGGATGACCTCGCCGTCCGGGGCGGGCGGGCCGAGCCGGGCGACCTGCCCGGCGAGCGTCTCCCCGGTACAGGTCAGGCAGCTGCCGTCGAGCAGCCCGGCGCCGAGCAGCTCACCGACGATCACCGGCAGGCCGCCCCTGGCGTCGATGTCGACCATCGAGTACCGGCCGAACGGGCGCGCGTTCACCAGCACCGGCAGCGTCCGCGACACCCGGTTGAACTCGTCCTGGGTGATGACCTCGCGCCAGAAGTCCAGGCCGGCCGCGCGGGCCAGCTCCGGCGCGTGCAGCACCACGTTGGTGGAACCGCCCATCGCGATCGCCACCAGCATCGCGTTCCGCAGCGACGCCGCGGTGACAATGTCACGGGGCCGGATATCACGCGTCGCCTGCACCTGCAGCGCATCCAGCAGCTGGGCCGGGAACTCCGCGGTACGGCGAGGATCCTGCGAGGCGGGGCTCACCATGTGCAGCGGCTCCATGCCGCAGGCCGCGATGAACGACTGCATGGTGTTGTAGGTGAACATGCCACCGCAGCTGCCGTGGCCGGGCGAGGCCTCCAGCGCGATGCGGCGCCGTTCGGCGGCCGGCTCCGCCGCCGCCTGAAAGCAGGAGATGATGTCGATCGGCTCGCCGGTGACCGAGTCGATGCCGGGGCGGATCGACCCGTCGGACATGATCACCGCGGGCACATTGTGCTCCAGGATCGCGGCCAGTGTCCCGACCGGCGGCTTGTCGCAGGCGACCACGGCGATCACCCCGCGCAGGTCGCTGCCCTCAAGGTGCAGGCACACGCCGTCGTTGGTGGTCTCCCGGCCGATCAGCGAGTACCGCATCTCCGGCGTGCCGTTACGCTGCCCGTCGGAAATCCCGCCCGCGAAGTTGGGCTCGATGACCCGCACCGGAAGATCAGCGTCCGCGACCCGGCGGCGCAGCTCGGCCTGGATCGCCTCGACCTTCGCCGGAACCCCGGCGTAGCAGATGCTGTCACCCAGGTTGCCGATGACCCCCCAGGCGGGGCAGTGGATCTTGTCCGGGTCCTGTCCCAGCAGCCGCGCCGTCGCGACCGCCTGGGTGTCCTGTCCCGGCTTCCAATAATCCTCCACGTCGGTCATCGTCAACCCCCCGTGTCCCGCGCTGCCGGATCGTGGTCGATGGTATCCAGGCGGGCAGGCTTGCCGTCGAGGCGGGGTCCAAGCGCGCGGGCGGCACGGCGGCCACCCGCGAGCGGACCAGGCTTTACCGAGCGCGCGGCGGTCCAGGTGCGGGATCCACAGCCAGTGACCGTGGGTTCAGTGCGCGCTGGGCCGCGAAGGTCTCGAAACCGGCCCGCTGTTCGGCTGTGGCCCGTTGGGCCGCATGGAGCCGCTCCGCATCGGCCAGGCTGGGCCGCACCAGGTTGACGGCCCCGCCCAGCTTCGGGTCGGGTTCCGCCTCGAGGCCATCGGCCCGGGCCAGGCGCCGGTTGAACTCGTCCTGGGAAGGTCCCAGGGCCGGCATCACCCACAACGGGGCGTCCACGCCCAGCCGGTAGGAGCAGTAACTACCACCCCAGGGCTGCGCCGCGGCGCGAACGTCGGCGGCGAGCCTCGTGCCGTCAGGTTCCACCGGCACGGCGTCGCTGCCGAGGGCGGCACTGAACGCCCGGTGACCCTCGGCCATGACGGGATGCCCCCGCTGCGCCGACGACTCGTGGTTCTCGGTCGCACCGTGTTCGGCGTAGAAGGCGTGCAAGTGGGCGTGCTGCACATCCTGCCGGGGATTCTTGGTGGTCGCCACGCCGGTGCCGGTGCCGGTGCCGGCCAGGGTCCCGCTCGCGATTTCCACGTCGCGCAGGTAGTCCAGGTTCGGTGCGCTGTCATTGGCGCAGAACACCACGTGTCCGCCGTCCGTGCTGCGGTACCACGCGGCGACCAGGGCCATCGCCGTACGACAAGCCGCCAGTTCGGAAGCCGTGGCCGACGACCACCCGTCGCGATGGCGGCGGGGCACCAGGAGTACGTGGGGCCGGGCCACCCGCCGGGGTCCGTTAGCCAGCATGTAGGGGTTGCGGTCGAGGACCAGGTCGACCAGGGCGGTACCGTCAGGCGCGGTAACCGTCCCCAGGTAGGTAGGAAGCCCTGGCACGTCGGCGAACACGTCCACGGGCCGGAACCGGCGTGAGAATTCTCCCGCCGGAACGACGCCCTGGACGTTTCCGGTCGCCGGGTCGGCCAGGACCCAGCGGCCGGCCCCGGCGGTGCCCCCCGGCCGCCAGCACCCTTTGATCGTGAGGGCGTCATCACTGTACGTCCACATTCCGCGCATCTCGATCTGGGTGAACGGAGAGCGCAGGCGCTCTGGGTGATCGACCACGCTTCCATCTTCGGCCCTCCGCAGACGACGGGCGGGCAAAGCAGGAAAGCGGGCGAACCCGGCAGCACAAGCGAGAGGACGTCCCGGGCCAGCGCAGCGGCGGCGGCTGCACCCGGCCGGAGGCACCCGGACGGCCCGTGACCCATAACCAGGGTCCGGGCCAGGGCCTCCCCCTGGTGTGCCCGGGGGCCTGCGAACGCGATGGTGGGAACAGGACTTGACCGGCGGCCTGGACTCAGACCGCCGGCACCAGGAAAGGGAGCAGAATCATGGAGTACGGACTCGAGGTTGTCACCGGGGTGTTCCGCCACGCCGGGACGACGGCACGGGGTCGCTGGCCCGGGCTCCGGAGCACGCGAGCTACGGTTCGTTCGTCGCCTTTGAAGACCCGGGTGGCAGCGGCGGGCTGATCCAGGAGGTTACCGCCCGCCTGCCGGGCCGGTGACGGGCGGGCAGAGGGTATAAGAGAGGCGGTCAGGATGAACGAGACGCTCAGCTATCAGAGGATGGGGACGGCGGCCCGCGGCCAGGCGCATGCCCTGTTCGCGCAGACGATGGCCTACGTCGCGGCCACCGCCGCGTTGTTCGCGCTCGGCGCCTGGCTGGGCCACAACCTGACCGGCGGCGTGGGCATCGTCGCGTTCATCGCCGCCTTCGTCTGCCTCATCGGCATGCGGTTCGCTGCGCGCAGGTCCCAGCAGCTTACCGTCGGGCTGCTCGCCGCCTTCGGCCTGCTGATCGGGGTGGCGGTGGCGCCCACAGTCGCGTACTACGGCAGCATGGACCCGCGGGCGCTGTGGGAAGCGGGCGGGGCGACCGCGCTGTTCATGGCCGGGTTCGGCGCGGCGGGCTACGCCACCCGGCGCGACCTGACCGCGATCGCCCGGGTCTGCTTCTGGGCGCTGCTGGCCCTGATCGTGGCCGGCCTCGTGCTGACCTTCGTGCACATCCCCGGGGCCGATCTGGCCTACTCCGTGCTCGGCCTGGTCATCTTTGCCGGGTTCACCATGTTCGACTTCCAGCGGCTGCGCACCAACCAAGACACCGCCTCCGCGCCCCTCCTGGCCGCGTCGATCTTCCTTGACCTGCTGAACGTGTTCTTGTTCTTTCTGGAGATCTTCTCCGGCTCGCGGGGAGCGGAGCGGTGATGGTCACCCTGACCCTGACTGGAGGCTCGCCATGCGGACCAGAAAACACCCGCTGACCCCCCTCGGAGCCGTCGTCGCCGGCCTGCTGGCCGGCGGCGTGGGCACCATCTGCCTGGACACCGTCCAGTACCTGAAGCAACGCCGCGCGGGCGGCACCGAGAGCCCGCTGGCCTGGGAATTCGCACCGGTCGACAGCTGGGAGACGGCGCCTGACCCGGGGCAGGTCGTCCGCCGCGTGATCGAGGGCTTCACCCAGCGCAAGCTCCCCGACCGCCGGGCCTGGCCGATCAGCACCGTCGCGCACTGGGCCTACGGATCGACCGCCGCGGCCGGGTACGGCGTCGTCGCCGGCTCGGCGCGCAGGCCGAACCCGGCGTACGGCCTGCCCTTCGGCGCCACCGTCTGGGCCACCAGCTACGTCGTGCTCCCGCAAGCCGGGCTGTACCAGCCCATCTGGAAGTACGACGCGAAGACCCTGGCCTGGGACCTGAGCGCGCACCTCGCCTACGGCGCGGGCACCGGAACCACGTTCTGGCTGCTGACCAAGATCATCTGACCGAACGGGCCACCGTGCGTGCCCCGCGTCAGGTGAACAGCGGATCAGGTGAACAGCGCATCAGCTGAAAAGCGCATCAGCTGAACAGGGCGTCCCCCCAGTGCTGGCCCGGGCGCAGGCCCGGCGGGCAGGCGAATACGGCGCTGCCGGTGTGCTGGATGTACTCGTTCAGCGCATCGGCAGCCAGGGCGGTCTGCAGCCGGATGAACTGGGCGGGGTTTTTCATGAAGGCGATGAAGAACAGGCCCCCCAGCAGGGTGCCGGCCTGCGGGTCGATGCCGTCGGTGAAGGAGTAGCCGCGGCGCAGGATCCGGGTTCCGCCGTTGTGCTCGAAGCTGGCCAGGCGGACGTGCGCGTGAGCGGGAATGGCGGGCCGGCCGCCGGTTCCGGTGGCGGTGAAGTCGGGGGCGGTGAACTCGGTCCCGCCGGATAGCGGGGCGCCGGAGACTTTGCCGCGGCCGATGACGTTCTCCTGGTCCTGCAGGTAGTCACGGTCCCAGTTCTCCACGAAGATGCGGATCTTGCGGGCGATGAGGTAGCTGCCGCCGCGCAGCCACGGCTGGTCGGTTTCTGCGCCGACCCAGACGTAGCTGTCCATAAGTTCCGTCTGTTCGGCCTTGACGTTGCGGGTACCGTCCTTGAATCCGAGCAGGTTGCGCGGTGTCTGCCGCCCGGTGGTGGTGGCGGAGGTGCGGCCGAAGCCGAGTTCCATCCAGTTGTGCTCGACGACGCCCATGCCGATTCTGGCCAGGTTCCGCACGGCGTGGAAGGCCACGAGCGGATCGTCGGAGCAGGCCTGGACGCACAGGTCCCCGCCGGTGTAGCCGGGGTCGAGGTTCTCGTTGGGCAGCGGCGGCAGCTGGGTCAGCGCGGCGGGCTTGCGGGCGGCGAGCCCGAACCTATGGTCGAACAGCGACGGACCGTAGCCGAGGGTGATGGTCAGCCGGGAGACGGAAGAGCCGACGGCCTCGCCGGTGTCCACGGGCGGTGCGTAGGGCTGGGTGTCCTCGCCGACGGGTTCCCCTGCGGTCATCCGCGCGGCCGCGGTCGTCCAGTCGCGCAGCAGGTCACGGACGTCAGCGCGGGCCGCGCCTGGAACAACGCTGAGCGCGCCGAAGGCGAGCCGGTCCTGGGCCGGGGTGGCGATGCCGGCCTGGTGGGTTCCGTAGAACGCGACGGCCTGGTCGTGGTCGTCTGCCGCGCCGCCGGCGGTACCAGCCGGCCTGCTCCCCGGCCGGGCGAAGTAGCCGGCCAGGCCGCCCGCCACGACGGCGGCGCCGGCGGCTCCCGCGCCGGCGAGCAGCCGCCGTCGCGACGGCCCCTGGTTCCCGGCCGGATTGTCACCCGGCTCGGCTGGCGCCGCGTCACGGGCTGTCATCCGCTCGTTTCCTCTCGTCGTGTCCGGCCTGGTGCTAGCTGACCTGGACCGACAGCCGGGACAGGGACTCGGCCAGCGCGTTGACCGCCGCGGACAGCTGCCGGCGCTGCGGGTCAAGGACGGTGGAGTACTCGACGTAGCCGGTGTCGTCGTAGCCGGGGCTGGCCTTGTACCTGGCCAGCTGCTGGCCGATCGCGGCGTTCCTGTTCTTGATCTGGGTCAGCAGGCTCGGGGCCTTGTGCTGCAGATACGGCTGCAGCAGGCTTACCACCTCCATGGCTCCGTCGACGTTGGCCGCAAAGACGGGGAGATCGGTGTTGGAGTAGCGCTCTTCCTCGCCGGTGATCTTCGCCGTGGCGGCCTCGTTGATGAGGTCGGTGGCGCCGCTGGCCATCTCCAGCGGGTTGTACTGCGCACTGCGCACCAGCGTCAGCAGCTGCTGTTCGTGGCTGACCAGCCCGGCGCACAGCTTCGGCGTTCCGGCCAGGGTGTTGTCCGCCCAGATCAGCTGCTCGATCTTGTGGAACCCGATGAACTGGGACGCCACCGTGACCGGATTCTCCCACCGGCCGTCGATGTCGGTGTCCAGGCTGCCCCAGATCTCGGCCACCGGCTCGATCCGCTCGTAGTAGATCCGGGCCTGCGGGTAGAGCACCTTAGCCCGGCTCATGTTCCCGGCGTCGATCCCCTGGCAGAAGGTCTGGGTGTGGCTGACCAGTTCGGTGGTGTTCTGGTCGATGTAACCGGAGTAGCTCTTGACGGCGGCGGCCAGCTGCGGGTTGGCCGGCCAGGACGGCCCGGCGGCCTTCCCCGTGACGGTGAGGTCCCAGTGCGGCTGGGCGGCGCCTGGGCAGTTGATCTTGTAGCTCCCCGGCTGGATGCCCAGGGAGAAGCCGCCGGACAGGCCGGGGGTGAGGTTCTCCTGCTCGGCCAGGATCTTGGCCAGATCCGAGGTGCGCAGCTCGGCTTCCGACACCGCCCCGGCGTCCTTATTGGACACGGTGAAGTCGACCTCGCCCGCGGGGATCCTGGCCGGCTTGGGCGCGCAGCCCTGCGGCGTGAGGGTGATCGTGACCGAGCTGGTCTTGGCCGAGCCCGGCGCGGACGCCGTCGACCCGTGCGGGCTGGAACTGGAACAGCCGGCCGCGGCTAGCGCGAGCCCGGCCGCGATCACGCTCGCGATGAGGTGGCGTGGCCTGCTGTTAGCGTCGGTGGGCATTACCGGTAGGCCCCTTCGTTCCTGGTGTTTACGGCTAGGGCACTCCGCGCGGGCCAGGCCACGATGATCAGCATCGGGACCAGGTAGGCGAGCCAGGAGATGACCTCGATCCACACCGGGTAGGGCTGGATCCCCAGCACGCCGGTCAGCAGTGACGACACCGGCGTGCCCGGCCGGACCAGCCAGGACAGGTCGAAGGCCTGGACCTGCCCGGCCGACAGCCAGCCCGCCTCGTTGGCGGTGTGGAAGGCGGTCATCACCAGCCCGGCCGCGACGACCACCAGGACCAGGCCAGTGATCTTGAAGAACCTGGCCAGGTTGAGCCGGACCCCGCCGCGGTAGATGCCATAGCCGACCACGGCCGCGAGCAGGATCCCGATCACCGCGCCTGCCCAAGAGGTCGTGGCGTCGCCAGAGGCGTGGAAGGTGGCCAGCAGGAAGACCGCCGTTTCGAAGCCTTCTCGCAACACGGCCAGGAACGCCATCAGCACCAGCGCCCGGCTGGACCCGGACGCCAGCGCGGACGCCGTCGATCCCTCCAGATCCCCTTTCAGGTCCCGGGCGTGGCGCCGCATGAAGATGATCATGTAGGTGACCATGCACACGGCCAGCGCGCCGACGACGGTCTCCAGGCCTTCCTGCTGCTGCGGCGGCAGGTCCGAGGA
>Ga0302181_10003776_pt1 | contig 10256 bp, 9 predicted proteins | sample I_Palsa_E3_3_FD_198786 | JGI IMG/M metagenome (GOLD analysis project Ga0302181, IMG submission 198786) | Peat permafrost microbial communities from Stordalen Mire near Abisko, Sweden - I_Palsa_E3_3 | ecosystem: Environmental > Terrestrial > Soil > Palsa > Peat permafrost | place: Sweden: Abisko... | reverse complement strand
AGCGTTTCGGTGATCCGGCTGGTCGCGGCGGCGTGCGAGTCGACCGCGAAGATCAGCATGGCGCTGATCGGGACCTCCAGGGCGTCCTCACGCAGCCGCAGCATCAGGCCAAGCGCGAGCGCGCCCGCGATGAGCAGGCCGAGGACCCACCAGCTGAACGGGACGTAAGCCGATACCGCCACCGCGGCCAGCACGCCGGTGGTGACGCCGATGACCCGCTGCACGGCGCTGCGGATGGTGTGGAACAGGGTCGCCTGCACCACCAGCAGCGCGGTCAGCGGGGCCAGGACCGACCGGACCGACCCGCCCGGCAGTTGCAGCGCGACCAGGTAGGCGAACACCGCGGTTAGCGTCATCCGGGTGATGTACACCGCGGCCGGCTGGGCCCGGTGGCGCACCAGGGTGAGCTGCTCGGCCTGGCGCTTGGCGACCGCCTTGGCGGCCTCGCTCACGCTCTCGCCGGGCACGCGGCGGTTGCGGAAACCTTTCATGGGATCAATACCGAAATCGAGTGGGCGGCGGGAGACAAAAAGGCTTTAGTCGAGAGCAAAATCATCACTAGCGGCTAACGCGTGCCCCGCGCAGCTATTCCCGCCCGCAGGTCCAGCTCTCACCCGCCCCTGACGCCGGCGTCACTCACCGCCGCTCCGGTTTCCCGCGGTTCTCCACCCGCCAGACCAGGCGCAACCCGGACCAGTCCTCGTCGATGGCGGCCACCTTGACGTCGACGAGGCCCATCGGCAGCGCGTGCTCGCGGATGACGTTGTCGGTGATGTCGCTGCGGTGTCCGCCGGCCCGGCGCGGCCACGCGATCCACAAGGCCCCGGCCGGGTAGATGCGCTGCCCCAGCCCGTCGAGCTCCCCGCCGATCTCGCCCGCGGCGGTGAAGAACGCGATGATCACGTCGGCCGGGCCGTCCGGGCCCGCGTCGGTCAGCCCGCCCGGCGGATCGGCCAGATCCCAGCCCGGCGGTGGATGGTGCAGGCCGACCCGCTGCCCGGGCCGCAGCCCCAGCTTGGCAGCCTGCGGCCGACCCGAGCCAGGTGGGCCAGACGAGCTAGCAGAGGCAGGCGACACGAGAACGAGTCGATATCACACGCAGAAGCGAACCGCAAGCAGCCGGCCGGGCCGACCGCCCGGATAACACGTTAACTGCCGCAGGCCGGGCCCGCCGTGCTTGCCCTTGTCGCCGCGCCGCTCCAGGATCTCGGCCGCGCCCCGGACCACGCAGCGCAGCGGGTCCTCGACCAGGACCGCGCCGATGCCCGCGGCGGTCTCGATCCGGCCGGCCAGGCCGGGCAGCAGCGCACCGCCGCCGGCCAGCCTGATCTTGCCGCGTACCACGTCCTCGGCCAGGCCCGCCGGAATCTCGGACAGCATCTCGTGCACCGCGGTGGCGATCGTCGCCACGATGGGCTCCAGCGCGGTGGCCACCAGCCCGCCCGGCACGTAATCCGTCCGGGGGGTGCGCTGCCCGGCGTCGAGGCCGACGGCCTCGGCCCAGCCCTCGGCCCCGCCGGTCACGCCGAGCGTCATCTTGAGCTGCCGGGCCGCGCGCTGGCTGATGATCAGCCCCATCTCGTTCCTGATCGCTTGCACGATCGCCTCGTCCATCGCGTTGCCGGCCTTGCGCAGCGATCTGGCCCGGACCACGCGCCAGCCCGCGACCGCGGCCACCTCGGTGGTCCCGCCGCCGATGTCGACCACGAACCCGCCCGCCCCGCCGGTCAGGTCGAACCCGGCGCCGGCCGCCGCGGCCACCGGCTCGTCGATCAGCCGCACGTTGTAGCGCGGGCGCCGGACGCTCAGCGCGGCGACGATGGACCGCCGCTCGACCGGGGTGGCGCCGCTGGGCACGCACACCAGCGCGTTCGGCCGCAGCACGCCGAACCGCCGGGTCCGGCGCAAGAACTCGTGCAGCATGGCGGCCGTCGCGTCCAGGTCGGCGATGACCCCGTCCCGCAGCGGGTGGATCACCTGGATGTCCTGCGGTTCCTTGTCGGCCAGCGCGTCCGCGGCCAGGCCGACCGCGGCGACCTTGCCGACCGCCGTGTCGATGGCGATCGCGGTAGGCTCCTCGAGCAGGATGCCGCGCCCCGCTACCCAGACGAGCGTATTGACCGTGCCGAGGTCAATCGCCACGCTACTCCGGAAGCGCATGTTGCTCTCCTCTGCCGCTGCGGCCAGACCCCCCGCCGCGTTGACGGTGGACTAACGTGCAGGTGGGTATGCCTACAGGCGAGTTGCGGTGCTCGCCGTTAGATTGTTCCGCTTTGCATCAGATTATGTGGGTCAGGGTGACCGTGCCTGGCGGAGGGAGCGATTCATGCCGGTAGGCAGGCTGACGGCGGCCGCGATCGGCTTCTGCCTGGTCGCGGTGAGTGCGGCAGCCGGCCTCGCGCCCACGGCGGCGCCCGCGGCGGTGCCCACGGCGGCGCCCGCAGCAGCCACACCGGCCCTGGCTGGCGTCAGCGTCCGCCCCGGCGTGATCCACGTCGGCCGGGCCCAGGCCGGCCTGCTCAGCACGGCCGACTGCGAGAAGCTGTACCAGGTCGCCTGCTACGGGCCGGCCCAGATCCGGCGCGCCTACGGACTCCCCGCGCTGTACGCCAAGGGCGTGACCGGCCACGGCGCAACGATCGTCATCGTCGACTCCTACGGCTCCCCGACGATCCGGAACGACCTGCGAGTCTTCGACCGCGCCTACGGTCTGCCCGCCCCGCCGGAGTTCCGGATCATCCAGCCCGCGGGCCGGGTGCCGGCCTACGACCCGGCCAGCTCGGACATGGTCGGCTGGGCGGGCGAGACCACGCTGGACGTGGAGTGGGCCCACGCGGTCGCGCCCGGCGCGAACATCCTGCTGGTGCAGACGCCGGTCTCGGAGACCGAGGGCGTGCACGGCTTCCCGCAGATCGTCGCGGCCGAGGAGTACGTGCTCAAGCACCACCTCGGCGACGTGATCAGCCAGAGCTTCAGCGCCACCGAGGAGACCTTCTCCTCGGCCAGTGAAATCAAGGCCCTGCGCGGCGCGTACCAGCTCGCCGACCGGGACCACGTCACGGTGCTGGCCGCCTCGGGCGACTCGGGCGCCAGCGACCTCGGGCTGGACCAGGCCACCTACTACGCGTTCCGGGTGACGTCGTGGCCGGACAGCGACCCGCTGGTGACCGCGGTCGGCGGGACCCAGCTGCACTTCACCGCGCGGGGCACCCCCGCGGCCCCGACCGTGTGGAACGACACCTACAGCCGCGAAACCAACGAGTTCACCGACGGCGACCCGGGCCCGAACCCGCTGGCCAGCGGCGGCGGCATGTCCCTGTTCTTCACCCGGCCCGCCTACCAGGACAGCGTGCGCGACGTGGTGGGCGGCAGCCGCGGCGTGCCGGACATCTCGATGAGCGCCGCCTGTGACGGATCGGTCGTCACCTACGCGACCTACGGCGGCGCCCCGCCCGGCTGGTCCCCGGAGTGCGGCACCAGCGAGGCCACGCCGCTGTTCGCCGGGATCGTGGCCCTGGCCGACCAGGTGGCAGGCCACTCCCTGGGACTGATCAATCCGGCCCTGTACCAGCTGGCGGCCGCCGGTAAGCCCGGGATCGTGGGCGTGACCTCGGGTGACAACACGGTGTCCTTCAGTCAGGACGGCCGCGAGCAGACGGTGGCCGGCTTCAGCGCCCGGCCGGGCTACAACCTGGCCACCGGCCTCGGCACCGTGAACGCTCCGTACTTCGTCCCGGAGCTGGCTCGGCTGGCCAGACCCTAAATTTATGCCGAACGAAGCCTGGTACCCGCTCCCGGCCCCCTGACCTGCCGCGGTCGGCAAGGGTATATCCTGTAACAGATCGTCACTCATCCCTCACTAAAACGGTTGGGGCCCCGGTTGCGCGAATGATTTCCCGCGTACTGGGCATGTGCGCCGATCGCAGGCAGTAAGTCGCAGGGAGGGGTAAGGAGATGCCGGGGAAAGGCCGAAAACGAGGCACGCGGCTGGATCGGGAGGTCGCGCTCGGACTGCTCGAGGACGCCATGGGGCGGGTCGAGCAGCAGCAGGAGGAGGAAGGTGAGCCCGCGGCGGTCCCGTATCCCCGGGCCGGCCGGGCGGCTCCGGCCGTACCCGATCCCCAGGCTGGCCTGCCGGCCGACGTGCCGGTGGACAACAGCGCCGGACCGGAACCCTTGCCCGAGGACGAGTCCGCCCCGCAGCAGCGCGAACTTCCCGCGCAACGCTCGGGGAAGGCCAAGAGCACGCGCCACGGGTCGTTCGGCTGAAATAATCTTTTACTGAGGCGACCCGAAGAATCTGCAGCGAGCCCTCAGCTGATTATCAGCTTGATGGTGCTCACTGGAGGGAAGGATTCCGCCGCCCGACCCTAAGGCGTGATTGCGATGCAGGATTACAGCGGCTACGGTCAGCCTCCCGCGGGCCCGTACGGGCCGACTATGCCGATGCCGCCCATGCCGCCGCGCCCGCCCCGGCGCCGCGTCGGCCTGCTGAGCTACCTGCTTGTGGCCCTGGCGGCCGGCGCCCTGGGCGCGGGCTCGGTCGTGGCGCTGTACCACCCCGCCTCCAGTACCGCGCCGTCGGCGTCGGCGCAGCCCACCAGCGGCGCGCTGAACCCCGTCCCGCAGCCGAGCATCGCGCTCCCGCAGCCGAGCAGCAGCCCCAGCACCACCGCGGGCGAGCAGGCCATCGTGAACAAGGTCGCGCCGGGCCTGGTCATCATCAACACCACGCTGCAGTACAACGGCGAGCAGGCCGCGGCCACCGGCATGGTGATCACCTCCAGCGGCCTGGTGCTGACCAATAACCACGTCATCGAGGACTCCACCGCGATCACCGCGCAGACCGCGACCGGCCATAAGTACCAGGCCAAGGTGGTCGGCTACGACGTGACCGGGGACATCGCCCTGATCCAGCTGGAGGGCGCGTCCGGCCTGCGGACCGTCCCGCTCGGTAACTCCTCGTCGGTAACGACCGGAGCCTCGGTGGTGGCCATGGGCAACGCCGAGGGGCAGAGCGCCATCGTTCCCGTCACCGGCCAGGTGACCGCGGTGAACCAGACCATCACCGCGGGCGACCAGGGCGGCTCGGTCACCGAGGAAACGCTCCATAACATGATCGAGACCAACGCGGACATCGTCTCCGGCGACTCCGGCGGCCCGCTGGCCGACACCGCGGGCGACGTCATCGGCATGGACACCGCGGGCAACGACGGCGGCTTCGCGGTGCAGCAGTCGGCGACCGGCTACTCGATCCCGATCAACAACGCGCTGGCGGTGGTCCAGCAGATCCGCTCGGGTCAGGCCAGCTCGACGGTCACCATCGGCTACCCGCCCTTCATGGGCGTCTACATCGGGCAGGGCGCGAACAGCAACCCGCAGGCCCAGGCCGAGCAGCAGAACGGCGGGTTCGGCGGCAACAGCTTCGGCGGGCAGGGCGGCAACGGCAATGGCAACGGCAACGGCAGCCAGGGCTGCTACACCAGCGACCGTTACCTAGCGACCCCGACGAGTATCGCCAACGTCAGCTCGGGCACGCTGATTCTCGGCACCATCTGCGGCGGCCCGGCCGCGGCCGCGGGCATGACCGCCGGATCGGTCATCACCGCGGTGAACGGCCAGGCCGTCGGCTCCCCGGAGAGCCTGACCGGCGCGGTGTCGAAGTTCCGCCCGGGTTCGGTGATCTCGATCACCTGGGTCAGCCCGTCCGGTCAGCGCACGACCAGCAGCCTCAAGCTCACCCAGGGCCCGCCCCTGTAGTAGCCTGCCTGACGGTGCGCTAGGTAGCGAAGCCGGTGAAGTCCGCTCAGTAATCATTTGCTCATTAGTCACAAGGACCATTCCGGCGCTGTCCCGCAACTGTGACGGCCCGCCCGGGCCCAAGCCAGGTCGCCTCCTGCCGCGCTTGACGAAATCGACCCTCGTGGGAAGGGCGATCCGTCCTGGCGGGCGTTCGGCGGCCGCCAGCGGTCTCGCCTTCCTTCCCGCTTATCGGGAGGAAGCCATTGATACCCAGAATCGCGCTCGCGGCGGTAACCGCCGTCGCGGCGACCGCCGCCCTGGCCGGCTGCGCGTCGAGCAGCGCCCCGTCGGCCAGCACCCCGTCCAGCTCCCCATCCACCCCCCCGGCTGCCTCCCCGGCCGGGGCCGCCGCCGGATCGGCGTTCCCGGTCACGGTGACCGCGGCCAACGGCGCGGTGACGATCAAGGCCAAGCCGGCCCGGATCGTCTCGCTCGCGCCCACCGCCACCGAGGACCTGTACGCGGTCGGGGCCGGCCCGCAGGTCGTCGCGGTCGACCAGGACTCCGACTACCCGGCGAACGCCCCGGTCACCAAGCTGAGCGGCCTGACCCCCAACCTGGAGGCGATCGCCAAGTACAACCCGGCCCTGGTCATCGCGTCCCAGAACTCCGGTGGCCTGGTCTCCGGCCTGACCAAGCTCGGCATCCCGGTGCTGATCGAGCCGGCCGTGGCCAACCTGGCCGGCGCCTACCAGCAGATCGACCAGATCGGTCAGGCCACCGGTCACCTGGCCCAGGCCGAGCAGACCACGGCCTCGATGAAGGCGCAGATCGGCGCGACGGTCAAGCAGGCCGGCGCGTCGCACCCGGACCTGACCTACTACTGGGAGCTGACCGCGAACCCGTACTATTCGGTCACCTCGGCCACCTTCATCGGGCAGATCGTGGCCCTGTTCGGGCTGAAGAACATCGCCGACGCCGCCGACCAGGCCTCGGACGGCGGCTACCCGCAGCTGACCGAGGAATACATCCTCAAGGCCCAGCCGCAGATCATCTTCCTGGCCGACAACCAGGCCGCGGACGGCGGGCAAACCCCCGCCATCGTGGCCAAGCGGCCCGGCTGGTCCGCGATCCCCGCGGTCAAGGACCACGAGGTCGTCGGGCTCAACGATGACATCGCGTCCCGCTGGGGCCCGCGGCTGCCGCAACTGGTGACCGAGATCGCGCAGGCGGTCGAGCAGGCGTCGAAGTGATCCGCACGCGTGGCAGGCGGCTGCCGGCCGCGCGTGCCTACGGTGTCGCGGCGGCCTTCCTGGTCGCCGCGACACTGGTCAGCGCCCTGATCGGGGCGGCCGACCTCAATCCCCTGGACACCATCACCGCGCTCCTGGACCGGATCCCGCTGGTGCACCTGCCGTCCGGGCTCAGCCCGCTGGACCGCGCGGTGCTGTTCCAGATCCGGCTGCCGCGCATCGTGCTCGGGGCCATGGTGGGCGGGCTGCTGTCCGTGGCCGGGGCGGGCTACCAGGGCGTGTTCCGTAATCCCCTGGTCGACTCCGGGTTGCTCGGCTCGTCCGCGGGCGCCGGGCTGGGCGCCACGCTGGCCATCGTCTACCTGGGTCACCAAGGCCCGGCGGCCGTTCCGATCGCGGCCTTCGCCGGCTCGCTGGCCGGGGTCGCCGTCGCCTACCTGTCCGGCGCGGTGGGCGGCTCCGGCACCGCCACCTTGCTGCTGGCCGGGGTGGCGGTGGGCCTGTTCCTGACCGCGGTCCAGACCTACGTCCTGCAGCGGTCGGCGCAGGACCTGCAGCAGGTCTACTCCTGGCTGCTCGGCTCGCTGTCCGGCGCGACCTGGCAGCAGGCGGGGGAGATCCTGCCCTACTCGGTAGTCAGCGTGGCCGTGGTGCTGCTGCACGGCCGGCACCTGGACGTGCTGTCGGTGGGCGACGAGGAGGCCCGCGCGCTCGGGCTGCACCCGGGGCGCACCCGGCTGATCGTGGTCGCCGCGTGCGCGCTGGCCGCGGCCAGCGCGGTGGCCGTCAGCGGGCTGATCGGCTTCGTCGGGATCGTGGTCCCGCACGTGGTGCGCCGGCTGACCGGCACCAGCTACCGCCTGGTGCTGCCGCTGTCGCTGCTGGGCGGCGCGGGGTTCCTGGTCCTGGCCGACACGCTGGCCCGCACCATCGTGTCGCCCGCCGAGCTGCCCATCGGCGTGGTCACCGCGCTGGTCGGCTCGCCGGTGTTCGTCTGGATCCTGCGCACCACCGCCGCGGTCCGGACATGAACGCGATCGCGATCGACCAGGTCGCCGTGGACCTGGACCGGGTCCCGGTCCTGCACGGCGTGTCCTGCGCGGTGTCCTCGGGCGGCTGGCTGGCCCTGATCGGCCCGAACGGCGCGGGCAAGACCACGCTGCTGCGCGCGGTGGCCGGCCTGCTGCCGCACCGCGGCACGATCACGCTGGACGGGATGGATCTCGCCGCGCTGCGCGGCCGGGGCCGGGCCCGCCGCATCGCCTACGTGCCGCAGATCCCGGTCCTCCCGCCGGACATGACGGTCGCGGACTACGTCCTGCTGGGCCGCACCCCCTACCTCGGTTACCTCAGCGCCCCGGGCCGTTCGGACCGGGCGAAGGCGGCCGAGGCGCTCGAGCGGCTGGACGTGACCCGCTTCGCCGCCCGGCGGCTGAGCCGTCTGTCCGGCGGCGAACGCCAGCGCGTCCTGCTGGCCCGGGCCCTGGCCCAGGAACCCCAGGTGCTGCTGCTTGACGAGCCAACCAGCGACCTGGACCTCGGGCATCAGCAGCAGGCCCTCGAGCTGGTCGACGACCTGCGCCAGACCCGGGGCGTGACCGTGCTCTGCACCCTGCACGACCTCACCCAGGCCAGCCAGTACGCCGGCCACCTGGTGCTGCTGGCCGAAGGCCGGGTCGAGGCGTCCGGCGCCCCGGCCGCGGTGCTGACCGAGGAGCTGATCGCCCGCGTCTACGCCGCCCGGGTCACGGTGAGCACCGGCCCCGGCGGCCACCCCGTGGTGACCACCGTCCGCCCGCCGCCCGCCGGGGCTTCAAAACCCGGCCGGGAGTAGTCACACTGATCATGTGCACGACTACGACGTCCTGGTGATCGGCTCGGGCCCCGGCGGCCAGAAGGCGGCGATCGCCGCCGCCAAGCTGGAGCGGCGGGTGGCGATCGTCGAGCGCAAGGACATGATCGGCGGCGTGTGCCTGAACACCGGCACGATCCCGTCCAAGACCCTGCGCGAGGCCATCCTCTACCTGACCGGCCTGGACCAGCGGGAGATGTACGGGCAGAGCTACCGGGTCAAGGACGAGATCACCATCGCCGACCTGGCCGCCCGCACCACCCACGTGGTCGGCCGCGAGATGGAGGTGGTGCGCAGCCAGCTGTCCCGCAACCGGGTCACGATGCTGACCGGGACCTGCAGCTTCCTCGACCCGCACACGGTGCGGGTCGACGACGGCGACGGCCGCAGCCGCCAGGCCAGCGCGGCCAACATCGTGATCGCCACCGGCACCCGCCCGGCCCGGCCCGCCACCGTGGAGTTCGACGAGCGCACCGTGATCGATTCCGACGGGATCGTCCACCTGCAGAAGGTGCCGCGCTCGATGGTCGTCGCGGGCGCCGGGGTGATCGGGATCGAGTACGCGTCCATGTTCGCGGCGCTGGGCACCAAGGTCACCGTGGTCGAGCAGCGCGAGCGGATGCTTGAGTTCTGCGACGTCGAGGTGGTCGAGGCGCTCAAGTACCACCTGCGCGACCTCGCCGTCACCTTCAGGTTCGGCGAGACCGTGGTCTCGGTCGAGGCCCGGCCCGAGGGCGCCATCGCCACCCTGGCCAGCGGCAAGAAGATCCCCGCCGACACCGTCATGTACTCGGCCGGCCGCCAGGGGGCCAGCGACGCGCTCAACCTGGACGCGGCCGGCCTGGCCGCCGACCAGCGCGGCCGGATCGTGGTCGACGAGATGTTCCGCACCCCGGTGCCGCACATCTACGCGGTCGGCGACGTGATCGGTTTCCCCGCCCTGGCGGCCACCTCCGCCGAACAGGGCCGGATCGCCGCGCACCACGCCTGCGGCGAGCCGTTGCACAAGGTCAGCGACCTGCACCCGATCGGCATCTATTCCATCCCCGAGATCAGCTTCGTGGGCCGGACCGAGGAAGAGCTCACCCGCGAGAACGTGCCCTTCGAGGCGGGCATCTCCCGCTACCGCGAGCTGGCCCGCGGCCAGATCATCGGGGATTCCTACGGCGTGCTCAAGCTGCTGGTGTGCCTGGAGGATCACCGGCTGCTCGGCGTGCACGTGTTCGGCACCGGGGCCACCGAGCTCATCCACATCGGGCAGGCCGTGATGGGCTGCGGCGGCGCCGTCGACTACCTGGTCGACGCGGTGTTCAACTACCCGACCCTGGCCGAGGCCTACAAGGTCGCCGCCCTGGACGCGATGAACAAGATGCGCCAGATCGCCCGCTTCTCGTAAAGCCGGGCCGCAG
>Ga0302181_10003767_pt1 | contig 10271 bp, 7 predicted proteins | sample I_Palsa_E3_3_FD_198786 | JGI IMG/M metagenome (GOLD analysis project Ga0302181, IMG submission 198786) | Peat permafrost microbial communities from Stordalen Mire near Abisko, Sweden - I_Palsa_E3_3 | ecosystem: Environmental > Terrestrial > Soil > Palsa > Peat permafrost | place: Sweden: Abisko... | reverse complement strand
CGTGGTGCTGCGCACCGCGGAACGTGAATGCGTCCGCGAGCTGGCCGCCCTGCGGGCCCGGGCCGAGACGCTGGCCGAGGGGGCCCGGCGTGGCGCGGACGCGTCCGGGGCGCTGCTGGCCGACCCGGACCGGTTCGCCGGCGTGCTGGGTTCGTTCGCCGCCCGGTTGCGGGTCGCGGACGGGTACGAGGTGGCCATCGCGGCCGCCCTGGGTGCCGCCGCCGAGGCCATCGCCGTGACCAGCCTGGACGCTGCCGCCGAGATCCTGTCCGCGCTCCGCCAGTCCGACGCCGGCAGCGCCGCCCTGGTCATCGCCCACGACCCCGCCGCCCGGCCGCCCGCCGCCCCGCCGCCCGCCGCCTTGGCCGCCCCGGGCGTCACGCCGGCCAGCGACCTGGTGCGGGCGCCCGCCGAGCTGGCCCAGGCCACCGCCGAGCTGCTGCACGGGGTCGTCGTGGTCGAAGACCTGCAGCAGGCTCGCCGGGTCGTTCGGGATAATCCCGCCCTGAAGGCGGTGACCAGGACCGGTGACCTGCTCGGGGCGCACTGGGCCCGGGGCGGCGGCGCACGGCAGCAGAGCCTGTTCGAGCTGCGGGCGGCGGCCGACGAGGCGGCCGCCGGGCTGGCCGCGGCCGAGTGGGCCTGCGAGGCGGCGGCGCAGGACCTGGCGACGGCCGCGGAAGCCGAGGAAGCCGCCCGGCAGGCGGTGGCCGAGACCCTGACTCGCAGGCACGAAGCGGACGCCGCGGCGGCCGAGATCTCCGGCCGGCTGGGCCGGCTGGCGGGTGCGGCCCGGGCCGCCCAGGACGAGGCGGGCCGGGTCGAGACCGCCATCGCCGCGGCCCGGCTGGCCGCCGAGAAGGACCTGGCCAAACTGGAGCAGCTCCAGGCCGAACTGGCCGAGTCCGAAGCCGGAGCGGATCTGGATGACGCGCCGGAGGACGAGACCGACACCGAGGACCTGGCCGGGAGGTGCGCCGCGGCCCGGGATGCCGAGATGGAGGCCCGGCTCGAGGTCCGCACCGCGGAGGAACGGCTGCGCGCGATCAGCGGCCGGGCCGACTCGCTGGCCGCGGCCGCGGACGCCGAGCGGCAGGCCCGCGAGCGGGCCGCCCAGCGCCGCGCCCGGCGCGCCGGACAAGCCGCCGTGGCCCGCGCCGTCGCCCTGGGCGCCCGCTACGCGGTCGAGGCGGCCGAGTGGTCGGTGGCGCAGGCTCAGGATCGCCGGACGCAGGCGCAGGCGGCCAGCGCGGGCGGCGCCGGTGAGCTCAAGGCCGTCCGGGTCCGGGTCCGCGACCTGGCCGCCGACCTGGACACGGTGGTGGACACGGCGCACGGCACCGAGATCGCCCGGGCCGAGCACCGGCTGCGGCTGGCTCAGCTGTCCGAGCACGCGCTGGAGGAGTTCGGCGTCGAGACCGACGCCCTGGTCGCCGAGTACGGCCCGCAGGCCCCGGTGCCGGTGCCGGTGCCCGGTGACGAGGCGGCCCCGCCGATCACTGGGCCCGCCCGCTACGACCGGGCCGAGATCGAACGCCGGGCCGCCGAGGCGCAGCGCCAGCTCGACCGGCTGGGCCGGGTCAACCCGCTGGCCCTGGAGGAGTACGCCGCGCTGACCGAACGCCACCAGTTCCTCGCCACCCAGCTGGACGACCTGCGCAAGACCCGCCGTGACCTGCTCACCGTGGTCAAGGAGGTCGACGACCGGGTCCAGGAGGTGTTCGCCTCGGCCTACGCCGACACCGCGCGGGAGTTCGAGCAGCTGTTCTCGCGGCTGTTCCCCGGCGGGCAGGGCAACCTGGTCCTCACCGAGCCGGACGACATGCTGGCCACCGGGATCGAGATCGAGGCCCGGCCGCCGGGCAAGAAGGTCAAGCGGCTCTCGCTGCTGTCCGGCGGGGAGCGGTCGCTGACCGCCATCGCCTACCTGTTCGCGATCTTCAAGGCCCGCCCCTCCCCGTTCTACGTGCTGGACGAGGTCGAGGCGGCCCTGGACGACACCAACCTGCAGCGCCTGCTCGGCGTCTTCGAGGAGCTGCGCGAGAGCTCCCAGCTCATCGTCATCACCCACCAGCGGCGGACGATGGAGGCGGCCGACGCCCTTTACGGCATCACCATGCGCGGCGACGGCGTCTCAGCCGTCATCAGCCAGCCGATCGCCTCCCGCCAGCCCGCCTAGCGGGCGCTGGCCCGTCCCGGGGCCGATCGTCAGGAACGCCCGGCGGGCAGTGTCGCCGACGTGGCCCAGCTGCTCTGGTTGACGAGCCCGAGTGCGGCCATCCGGCCGGAATGCCCGTCGGTGAGCTTGGCGAATCTCTTTCCGAGCTGAGCCGGGTCACCGCCGGCCAGCAGGCGGGCGAGCGGCTCACGCTCGGCGGCTACGCGCTGTGCCTGGCCCAGGGCCTCGCCTACGATGCGCCGAGCCCACAAGGCCAGCCGCCCGGCGACCGAAGGATCCGCCAGTATCGCGGCCCGCACGCTGGCCACTACGAAGTCGGATCGACCCGTCGTATCCGCCAGCACCTCGTAAACGAGGGCCTGGGTCCGCGGATCGAGCAGATCCGCGATCGTGCGGTAAAAGTCAGCCGAGATGCCGTCGCTCACGTAGGCCTTGACCAGTCCCTCGATCCAGTCGGCGGGACGGGTGCGGGCGTGGAAGGCGTCCAGCGCGTGCACGAACGGCTGCATGGCGGCGTCCGCGTCGGCGTCCAGTTCCTCGAGCCGCCCCAGAACCTGCCGGAAGCGGCTGTGCTCGGCGACGGCCATCTCAGCCAGCGCCACCTTGTCGGGCAGGGCCGCGGCCAAAGTCGCGTCATCGGACAGCCGGAAGAAGCCAGTCAGGGTCGCGTAGGCCAGCATCCCGAGCAGGTCCACCACACCGTCAGAACCTTGCTCCAGTTTGGTTTCGGTCACCGCGAACCGGGGCGTGAAATCCGTGCCGGACCTGCTGCCCCGCCCTCCTCCTGCCGGTCGTCCGGTTGTTGCGTCAATGTTTCAGCCAATCATCGCAGCATGTTCCTGAGCCGGTCAATGGCGCCCGATCGGTGCCTGCTCCGGGCCTGCACCGCCCGCCGTGGCCGCCGGGCGAGTTCGGGTACTGTCGTCCTCGCGGACACGCCGCAACCGGGCAGGTCAGCGTCGATAGTATGGGCTCAGGCAAAGGAGACCGATGGCAAAACGTCGCACCGTCCTGGCCGGTTCCCCGGTCTTCTGGCTGTTCCTGAAGTTCGTGCTGCTCGGCCCGTGGCTGCGGCTGATGTTCCGGCCCAAGGCTACCGGCCTTGAGCATATCCCGCCCGATAGCGGCGCCTTCATCGCTTCCAATCACGTCTCGTTCCTGGATGGCCTGCTGGTGTCGCTGGTGGTCCCGCACCGCCGGGTCATGTACCTGACCAAGACCAAGTACATCAACTCGCCGCTGCTGCGCTGGTTCCTGACCGGGGCCGGCGTCATCCCCGTCGCCACCAATGACGTGGGTGCGGCCGGCGACGCGGTGACGGCCGCGGTCGAAGCCGTGCACTCCGGCCGGCTGGTCGGGATCTTCCCGGAGGGGACCCGCTCGCCGGACGGCCGGCTGCACCGCGGGAAGACCGGGGTGGCCCGGATGGCGCTCGCCTCGGGCGCGCCGGTGGTCCCGGTCGGGATCACCGGCACCGATCGTGCCCTCCCGCGCGGGTCCAAGCTGCCCCGGCCGCACCCGGTGCACATTGCCTTCGGACCGCCCATCAGGCCGGCCGTGTCCGATGGCGAGGCAAAGGACCCGGCCCACATCCGGGCCCTCACCGACCAGGTGATGGCGGCCATCCGCGCGCTGTCCGGCCAGGATCTCGCCGGCGAGATCAACCCCGCGGCCGAAGCGAAACCCGCCCCCGGCCCTTCGTCGGCCTAGCCCTTCGTCCGCTCAGCCCTTCGTCCGCTCAGCCTTCGTCCGGTCGGCGTATTCGCTCGCTCGGCTTTATCCAGCCAAAGGCGCGTTCGACCGCCCGGTGCCAGTTCTCGTATTCCACCTCGCGGCGCTCGGCGTCCATGGCCGGCAGCCACTGCGCCGCGCGGTGCCAGTTGCGGCGCAGCACCTCTAGGTCGGGCCAGTAGCCGGAGGCCAGCCCGGCCGCGTACGCGGCTCCGAGCGAGACGGTCTCGATGGCCATCGGCCGCATGACGGGAATGTTGAGCACGTCGGCGATGAACTGCATGAGGAGGTTGTCCGCGGTCATGCCGCCGTCCACCCGGAGCGCCTTCAGCGCGAGCCCGGTGTCGGCGTTCATCGCGTCCACGACCTCCCGGGTCTGCCAGCCAGTCGCCTCCAGGACCGCGCGGGCCATGTGACCTTTGGTGACATACGAGGTCAGGCCCACGATGACGCCGCGGGCCTCGTTGCGCCAGTGCGGCGCGAACAAGCCGGAAAACGCCGGGACGATGTAGCAGCCGCCGTTGTCATCGACCGAACGCGCGAGCGTCTCGATCTCTGCCGCCGTGCTGATCAGCCCGAGCCCGTCGCGGAACCACTGCACGAGCGCGCCGGTGATGGCGATCGAGCCTTCCAGGGCGTATACGGCGGGCTCGTTGCCGATCTTGTAGCCGACGGTGGTGAGCAGGCCGTGCGTCGAGCGGATCAGCTCGTGGCCGGTGTTGAGGAGCAGGAAGCTGCCCGTGCCGTACGTGCACTTGGCGTCCCCCTGGTCGAAGCAGGTCTGCCCGAACAGCGCGGCTTGCTGGTCGCCCAGCGCGGCCGAGATGCGCACGCCGGGCAGAACCCGCCGGGCCAGGCCGAATGTCTCGGCCGACGGGCGGATCTCCGGGAGCATCTGACGCGGCACGCCGAAGATCGTCAGCAGTTCGTCGTGCCAGTTCAGGGTCGTGAGGTCCATCAGGAGCGTACGGCTGGCGTTGGTGACGTCAGTGACGTGCCTGCCGCCGTCAGGGCCGCCGGTAAGGTTCCAGATCAGCCAGCTCTCCATGGTTCCGAACAGCACGTCGCCACGCTCGGCGCGTTCGCGTAGGCCCGGGGTGTGGTCCAGTAGCCAGCGCACCTTCGGGGCGGAGAAGTACGTGGCCGGCGGCAAGCCGCAACGCTGCCGCACCGTCTGTCCGTCGGGGCTGCGGGACAGCTCGTCGACGAAGGCGTCGGTGCGGGTGTCCTGCCACACGACCGCTCGGCTGACCGGCCGTCCGGTGTGGCGGTCCCACAGCACGGTGGTTTCCCGCTGGTTGGCGATGCCGAGCGCGACGATCTGGTCGGGGGTGGCTCCGGCTTGGGCGAGGGCCTCGGGCACGATGCGTTCGAGGTTGTGCCAGATCTCGACCGCGTCATGCTCGACCCAGCCCGGCTTGGGAAAGTGCTGCTTGTGCTCGCGTTGCGTGACCGCGACCAGTCGCCCGCCATGGTCGAACAGGATGCATCGCGTCGAGCTGGTGCCCTGGTCCACGGCCAGCACGTAGCGCTCCACCACCCTGTTCCCACCTCCTTGTGCGGGAAGGCGGACGTCACCAGCGGGAGACTCCAAGGTCACGAGAGACCGCGCGGGCCGCGTCGCGCACGTAAGCGACGAGCGACGACTTCGGCTGTCCCTTGCCGTCGCAGATACGCTCGACGGCCCCGGATATCCCTATGGCGCCGACCACGAGCCCGCCGTAACCGCGAATCGGCAACGCCACGCTCGCTTCACCGACGGTCATTTCCTCTACCGCGGCGGCCCAGCCGACCTCACGCACCTCCGCCAGCGCGCGGGCGAGCGCCCTGGTTGTCGTTATTGTACGCCGGGTGTACGGCTCCAACTGGTCCTGGGTGAGCGCGGCCGTGGCGTTCGCGTCGTACGCCAGCAGTACCTTGCCCAGCGCGGTGGCGTGCAGCGGCAGCAGTGCGCCGACCTCGAGGGTCTGCAGCGTGTCATCGGGCCGGAAGACGTGGTGGACGACGAGCACCTGGCCCTCGAGCAGGGTGCCAAGCCGCACCGCCTCGCCGCTGCGCGCGGCGAGCGCATCCGCCCAGTTGATCGCGCGCGATCGCAACTCGTTGACGTCAAGGTAACTGGTGCCCAGGTGAAGCAGTCGTGCCCCGAGCTGGTACTTGCCGGTCGCGCCGTCCTGCTCGACAAAGCCGACGCCCTGGAGCGTCCGCAAGATGCCGTGGGCGGTGCCGCGGGCCAGGCCGAGCGAATCGGCGATCTCGCTGACCCCCAGCCGCCTCGAGCCGTCGGCCAGCAGCCGGAGGATCGCGGCCGCGCGCTCGATCGACTGAATCGGGCCGGGCATGGGTGGAACCCTACCGCAGCCCCGCCGGGCCATATTTCGATTCGGCAATGTCGGCACGGCTTTGTTGACGCCGGTTGCCTGGCGGCTTAGCGTCCAAGAAGCGGTGACTCAGGCCACACGTCCTCCGGGTGACCATCCGCGTGCGGTGTCCGCACCCGGCCGGGCTATCGCCAACGAGGGAGCCATGATGGACGCTGAAGTCTTTCGGGCCTGGATAACGTGTGCCGCCAGGGTCATCGAGGCCAACCGTGACCACCTGACCCAGCTGGACGCGGCGATCGGCGATGCCGATCACGGCATCAACCTCGACCGCGGCTTCACCGCGGTGCTGCGCGCGCTGAACGCCGGCCACGGAGCCGCGGCGCACATGACGCCAGGACGGATCCTGTCCGTCACGGGCAACACCATCATCTCCGAGGTGGGCGGCGCGGCCGGGCCGCTGTACGGCACGGCGTTCCGCCGGGCCGGGCAGGCGCTGGGCGACGCCGCCGACGTGGACCTGCCCGCGCTGTCCGCCGCGCTGGACGCGGCGCTCGAGGGCGTGCAACGGCTGGGGGCCGCCCGCGAGGGCGACAAGACCATGGTCGACGCGCTCCTGGCGGCGACCAGGACCTTCGCCAAGGCGATCGCGGAGGGAGCATCGCAGGACGATGCCCTGTCCGTGCTCGCGGAGGCCGCCTCGGCCGCCGCGGTCGCCACCATTCCCTTGCAGTCGCTGAAGGGCCGGGCCAGCTATCTGGGGCCGCGTAGTGTCGGCCACGAGGACCCCGGTGCCGCCTCGACCGCGCTCATCCTCGGCGCCCTGCGAGACGCCGCGCGGACCGGACGATAGCCGCCCCGGCGCGGGCCGCCTGACGGGCCGCCCGCCGACCTCAGCCTGCGCGCCCTCAGCTGAGCGCGGACAGGACCATTCCGCCGCGGCCCGCACCCAGGTCACGCGACACCGCCCGGGCCGCCTCCAGTACCAAGCGCACGAGGTCGTCGCGGGTGCCGGGGGCCAGCAGCCGGTCAGCCGCGCCGACCACCCCGATCGCGCCGGCCACCAGGCCGTCCCGGGCCAGGATGGGTGCCGCCAGGCCGGCGTCGCCCACGGTCGCCTCCTGGTCCTCCACCGCGTAGCCGCGCCGGCGAACCTGGGCCAGCGCCCGGGTCAACGCGGCCCGGGTGGTCTTGGTCTGGCCGGTCAGCGGGGTCAGGTCGGCGGCCAGGGCCCGGGTGCGCTGCGCGGCGGGCAGGTACGCCACGATGGCGTGGCCGGGCGCGCAGGCGTGCCACGGGATCGCCGCGCCGACCTCCAGGATCTGCACCACGTTGTCCGGCCGGAACACGTGGTGCAGCACGATCACCCGCGACCCGGACAAGGTGACGACCCAGACCGCCTCGGCGGCCCGCTGGGCGAGCGACTCCGCCCACCGCAACGACCTGGCGCGCAGCTCGGATCCGTCCAGGTAGGCGTTGCCGAGCTGCAGCACGCCCGGTCCCAGGCTGTACTTGCCGGTGTCGGGATCCTGCGCGACCAGGTCGTCCGCCTCCAGGGTGCGCAGCAGCCCGTGCACCGTCGGCTTGGCCAGGCCGACCCTCTCGGCAATCTCGGTCACGCCCAGACGGGGCGTGCCCGAGCCGAGCACCCCGAGGATCTGGGCTGCGCGTTGTACCGACTGGATCATGTCGCCCTTTCAGCGCTAGCGAACAATCTTCAGGATATGGCATCGGACGCCTGCCACGCTCAGTGTCGTACCGGTTCCGCGCCGCAGCCAACGCGCCGCACCTCACCCACCTGCCCCTAAGTCCCGCATCCGCCGCTCGCGATTAATGATCAAGAAGGCTGGTCCGCCCTCTTGACGGCGACCGCTACCGGATTTATGTTTCATGAAACACGTTCGACGATGTTGAACACGTTACGGATTACTGTCGCGCAGAGGAGGTGGGGAGGCCTCCGGACGCGCGGGGTGGTCCACGACGAAACGCATGGCCGCGCCTTGGAGATACCGGGCTTCTCGGCGACGACCTGCCAGCTCACTGGCGTGCTTCCCGAACCGCGGGACGCGCCGACGCGCCGGCCGGCCTGGCGGGAGCGCCAGAACCAAGCCCCCGCGGAGGAGAGGTGGGGATGCCGGTAGCCCTGACCTAAGTTTCCGCTTCAAGTCACACAAGTAATAGCTTTCCGCTTCATGTCACACACGTAACAACAGCTGCTAGACGCGGCCCGGTCAGTCCTGGCCGCGTGATTGCGATGCATGCCGGGCCTACCCGCGCATGCGCAGGAAGGGTTAGGAGGGAAGTAGTGGCTGATATAACGCCTTTGCGCGGAGAGGGCCGTACGGTCGGGCGGATCACCGGCACGTGGGGCGAGTGCCTGGCGGAATTCTTCGGAACGTTTGTCCTGATCGTCCTCGGTGACGGTGTGGTGGCCATGGCCGTGGCCGCTCTGCCTGGCTCGGGGCGCACATCGGGTCCCACGGTCATCTTCGATGCGGCCGGCGACTGGCTGCTGATCACGTTCGGATGGGCGTTCGCCGTCGTGATGGGGGTCTATGTGGCCGGCGGCGTGAGCGGCGCTCACATCAACCCGGCCGTCACCATTGCGCTGGCCGTACGGCGCAAGTTCCTGTGGTCCAAGGTCGGTCCCTACATAATCGCGCAGGTGGTCGGCGCGTTCGTCGCGGCCGCTCTGCTCTTCCTCATCTACCACCAGGCCATCGATGCGTTCAACCTGGCGGCCAAGACCCCGAAGAGCTCAGGACAGGCGCTGGCGACGTACTCGATCTTCGCCACGTTCCCGGCTAAGTACTTCGGCGGGTCGGCCATCTGGCCGCTAGTCGACGAAATTGTCGCCACCGCATTCCTGCTCATATTCATCGTGGCCATCACGGACAGCAGGAATTCGCTGCCCGGTTCGAACCTGGCCCCGCTGATCGTCGGCTTCGCCGTATTTGCGGTCGGTACGTCCCTCGGCGCCAACACTGGCTACGCGATCAACCCGGCCCGTGACTTCGGGCCCCGACTATTCGCCTACTTCGCGGGGTTTGGAAAGGTGGCCCTTCCTGGGACCTTCAGCTCGCCAGGGTTCAACTTCAGTAATTACTTCTGGATACCGATCGTCGGTCCGATCATCGGCGGCATCATCGGTGTACTCCTCTACGACTTCTTCATCGGCGACGTCCTGCACGCGAGGCTGAAGGCCCAGGCCGCCGGCGAGCTGGAGGAAGTCCCGGCCGGCCGGGCCGGCCCGGAGCACCCGACCGGCGAGGTCCAGTAACCCTGAGTCTGGACGGGCCACCGCGGAGGCGCCTGGCGCCAGTTCGGTGGCCCGTCCCCTCGGAGAACTAGCCAAAGCTAAAGCAGGGCACAGGAGGCCTGGAAGATGAAGAAACTTATTAACGATCCGGCCGACGTGGTCAAGGAGGCGCTGCAAGGCGTGGCCGAGGCGCACGGGGACCGGCTGAGGGTCCTGACCGATCCCTACGTCGTGGTCCGGGCGGACGCGCCGGTTCAGGGCAAGGTCGGCCTGGTATCCGGCGGCGGGTCGGGGCACGAGCCCATGCACGGCGGCTTCGTCGGCCCGGGCATGCTGGACGCGGCCTGCCCCGGCGAGGTGTTCACCTCGCCCACCCCGGACCAGATGCAGGTCGCCACCAAGGCGGTGGACGGCGGCGCCGGCGTGCTGCACATCGTGAAGAACTACACCGGCGACATCCTGAACTTCGAGATGGCGGCGGACCTGGCCCGCGAGGACGGCATCGAGGTCGAGTCGGTGGTCATCGACGACGACGTGGCCGTCCAGGACAGCCTGTACACCGCGGGCCGTCGCGGCGTCGGGGCGACCGTGCTCGCCGAGAAGATCTGCGGTGCCGCGGCCGAGCAGGGCCGGTCGCTGGCCGAGGTGGCGGAACTGTGCCGCAAGGTGAACGCCAACGCGCGCAGCATGGGCATGGCGCTCACCTCGTGCACCGTGCCCGCGGCGGGCAAGCCCACCTTCGAGCTCGGGCCGTCGGAGATGGAGATCGGCATCGGCATCC
>Ga0302181_10003757_pt1 | contig 10281 bp, 5 predicted proteins | sample I_Palsa_E3_3_FD_198786 | JGI IMG/M metagenome (GOLD analysis project Ga0302181, IMG submission 198786) | Peat permafrost microbial communities from Stordalen Mire near Abisko, Sweden - I_Palsa_E3_3 | ecosystem: Environmental > Terrestrial > Soil > Palsa > Peat permafrost | place: Sweden: Abisko... | reverse complement strand
CCCTGGGCCTGGAACTGGCCGATGACCTGCCGCGTCAGGGGCGGTTCGGCACGGGCGTGCTGGTGGCTCCGCTGGGCTCGGCCATCGGGCTGGACGCGGACGTCGTCTTCGTGCTGGGGCTCGCCGAGGAGCTGGTGCCGGGCCGGCTGTGGGAGGACGCGCTGCTTCCCGAGCGGGTCCGGGCGCTGGCGCCGTTGCCACGGTGTGACCGCCGCTGGTGATCACCGCCCCCGCCGACCATGATCGCCGCCTCCAATCGCAGCTACCGAATCGCACGCTAGCTAACGTATAGTAATTACTAAATTACTCTCCGCTCAGGTATTTCTTCGTTGTCGCGAATGTGCCCCGGTGTGGCCGCACGGCCGATGCATGACTAGGGCTGTTGCTGACCGTGCTTGGGAGGGGGAAGGCGGCGTGAGCCATCGGATTAGCACGTGAGGTCTGTGGTGGTGGTCACGCAATTCGGCACCCCGGCGGTCGCCGCATTGTGTGACGTGCTCGCTCGCGTCCGCCACGGCGACCCGATGACGGCGGTCGACGTCGCTGTGCCCTCCGCCTTTGCTGGGATCACCGTTCGCCGTCGGTTCGCTAATCCTGGTCTCGTGGGCGTGCGCTTCGCGCCGTTGCCTCGTCTGATCGCCGACCGGGCGCTGCCGGTCCTCGCCGCTGCGGGCGTGCAGCCGCTGACGTCTGTACAGCGCCGCGCAGTAACCCGCGGCGTGCTTGCGAGGTCGGGCGGTGGGCTCGCTGACAGCGCCCGGCGATCCGCGCGGACGGTGGACGCCGTCACCGGGGTGTTCGCCGAACTCGAGGAGTCCGCAGCGGACGCGGCCGCCATCAGGACGCTCGCGGTGGGGGGCCGATGGCCAGCTGAGCTCGCTGTTCTCTACCGGCAATACCTTGACGCGGTTGCGACGGCAGCAGGGCCGGGTCAGGTGGCCGAGGCAGCGCTGGCGAGCAGGCGGGACACGCCGCTGATCATCTACCTGCCGCGTCGGCTGACGGGGATCGAGCTCAGGTTCTGCGGCGGGATTGCCGCCCGCGGCCAGCTACATGCCATAGTCGCCGTCACCGGTGAGCAGGCCGCCGACCGCGATTCCCTGGCAATCCGTGACGCTCTCGATCCGGTGCGCGCTACGGCTGCTCCCCCGTTCCCGGCCCGGGCGCGGGCGCAGACGTGCGGCCTCCCCGACGCCGAGGAGGAAGCCCGTTACGCGGTGCGGCGGATCTTCGCCCAGCTTGAGACGCAGCCGGGCACCTGCCTGGACCGCATCGCGATCGCTTATCGTGCTACGACGCCGTACGCGCGGCTGGTCTCGGAGCAGCTGTCAGCGGCCGGCATCCCGCACCATGCACCACCGCAGCGCTCGCTTGCCTGGACTGTGCCGGGCCGGACGCTGCTCGGCTTGTTGCGGCTGCCGGGTACCCAGTGGTCGCGTGCCGCCGTCCTTGGCTGGCTGCGCGATGCCCCAGTCCGCGACGGCGGCTCCCGGTTGCCCACCGCGACGTGGCAGCGGCTGGCAGCCGAAGCGGGAGTCGCCCGCGGGCCAGCCGGGCAGTGGGCAGCGAAGCTTGAGCGTTTCGCTGCGCGCACAGAGCAGCTCCCCGCCGGCGAGGGAGGCACGTGGGCGGTGGAACGTGCGGCCAGCGCCCGCGCGCTAGCCGGATTCGTCACCGACGCGGCGCAGCGGGTCGGGGAACTCAATGCCGCCGGGACATGGGCGGAGGCCGCGGCCCTGCTCGGTAAGATCCTCGATCACTACCTCGGCGGGTCGAAGGCGGCCGCGTCGTGGGGACCGCATCCGGATACGCTGGCCGACCTTGATGTGCGTGCCCGTTGCGACGTGGAACGCACTGCCTACGAAGAAACGCTTGCCGTCATCGGCGGCCTTGGGAGCCTCGACGCCGCCGGAGTGCCGGTGGACGCTGGCACCCTGCGCGACGTCCTGGACCAGGAGCTGGCGTGCGAGGTGCGGGAGGCGGCCGGTGTGGGCCGCGGTGTCCTTGTCGGTCCGTTGCGCGACGTGGCGGGGGCGGACCTCGACCTGCTGATCATGGTCGGTGCCGTCGAGGGCAGTTACCCGCCGCGCGGCCAGGAGGATCCGCTGCTGCGCGACGCGATCCGCGCCGGCCTCGGACTGCGCACGCTATCGGATCGGCGTGCCACCGAGCGCCGCGATCATCTCGCTGCCCTGGCGTCGGCTCCCGTAGTCGTGCTCACCTTTCCGGTCGCTGACATCCGGGCACAGCGGGGCGCGGAGCCGGCGCCGTGGCTGCTCGAGCAGACCGAGCCGCGGCTGACCTCACGCGAGGAGAAGCAGGAAGCGCCGGCATCGTTCCAGGCCTCCGTGTGCGACGTCGGCCTGCCGGCCGCGTCGCAGAGCGAGTACGACGTGCGGCTCGCCGTCCCGGCCGCACCGCTCAGCAAGAGCCAGCCGCTCGTCGTGGCCGTGCCTGCGCTCGCCCGCGGCCTGACGGCAGCCCAGCAGCGCAGCGGCGGGATCTTCGGACCGTGGACCGGCGGGCTCACCCATCCCGTCCCAGAGGCCGTGACCGCCCGGTTCACCGGGGCCCTCTCGGCCACGTCGCTGCAGCGGTACGCGGTGTGCCCGTTCAGCTACTACCTCCAGGACGTGCTCGGCGTCCGCCCGATCGAGGAGCCCGATGAGGACAAGATCGATGCGTCGGAGCGCGGCAGCGCGGTGCACAGCGTACTGGAGTGGCTGGTCCGGGCGGCGATCGAGGCAGGCAAGGCTCCGGCAGAGCCCTGGTCGCAGGCCGAGCACGCCAGCGCGCAGCAGATGCTCGCTGAGCAGGCGGACAGGATGCTTGCGGAAGGCAAGGCCGGCCGGGCCGCGCCGTGGGCGGTTCAAGTAGAGCGGTGGCGGCGGCAGCTTCGCCAGGTGCTGGTCGCTGACGACGCTTACCGTGCCGCGCGCGGCGCGGTACCACGGGACGTCGAGCATGCCTTCGGCCGCGATGATCAGCCACCGTTTGTGCTCGATCTGCCGGGCGGACAAGTGCGCCTCGGCGGTTCGATCGACCGTGTAGACGAGACAAGCGACGGCGAGCTCGTTGTCATCGACTACAAAACGGGGAAGTCTAAGAAGTACGAGACCTTCCCTCGCTGCGACGACGCCGCTGCTGCGGCCGGGACCGACCTGACCGAGCGCGGCAGGAAGCTGCAGCTGCCGCTGTACGCGCTGGCTGCACGGCAGGTCTATGGCGGCGACGCCACGCCGGTATCGGCGTATTACTGGTTCGTCGATGAGGGAGACGCCCGCCGCGGTGGTCCCGTCGGCCAGCTGGCAGTGAACCGGTTCCACGAGGTGCTCGGCGTGCTCGCCGAGGGCATCCGTGACGGCGCATTCCCGGCACGGCCAGGCGAATTCGACGCCTTTTACAGGTCGTTCGAGAGCTGTTCGTGGTGCCCGTTCGACCGGGTGTGCAGCAAGGCGCGTGACGACGAGTGGGCGCAGATCCGCGGTGACACGCGGGTGAGCCGGTACGCCGGCCTCGCGGAGCCGACAGGCAGCAGCGGATGACCGCAGCGCTGGCGGACCAAGAGGCGCGCGACCGTATCGTGTCCGCGCATGACGCGAACCTGTTCGTCGATGCCGGCGCGGGCAGCGGGAAGACCAAGCAGCTGGTCGACCGGGTCGTGTCCATGGTCGCCTGCGGCTACCTGAAGTCGGTCAGCGGTCTGGCCGCGATCACGTTCACCGAGAATGCCGCAACGGAGCTGCGCACACGTATCCGCGAGGCGCTCGAGGCCGCCAGCGCTGAGTCCGGCCGGACCGCGCAGGGGCGCGCCCGCTGCGCCCTGGCGCTCGAGCAGTTCGATGACGCGGCGATCACCACGCTGCACGGCTTCGCCGCGCGGCTGCTCACGGACGCGCCTCTGGAAGCCGGGCTGCCGCCGGATTTCCGTGTCATGGACGCGGTCCGCGCCAGCATCGACCGCGACGCCTGGTGGCGCACCCTGCTCGATGACTGGTACGCCGACGAGACGCTAGCCGAGGTGTGGCGGACAGGGCTGACGCTCGACCTCAACCCGGCGTCCCTCAAGGAAGTCCTGGCCTCTTTCGACGGCAACTGGGACCTGCTGGCCGGCCACCCGATCTCCGTCAAGCCGTTGCCCGCACTGAACGCGGAAGCCATGCTGGAGCCGTTGCGGCAGTTGGTTGCCTACGCGGGCGGCAGGGGACCAGCCCCGGATCTGCTGGCCAAGCGGATCGATAAGGTGCTCACACCGCTGCTGCAGGAGGCGTCCGCGGAAACCGACCCCTTGCAGGTACTCGCCGTCTTGCGCGGCGCCCCGCTCAAGGACGGAGGCAACGCCGGTGCCTGGACAAAGGCGGGGCTCGACAAGGCGACGGCGTGCGCTTTCCTGCGCGAGGCGCGTGCGGCTGTGGACGCTCAGCTCGCCGCCTGCCGGGCCGGCGTCACCGCCACGCTCGCCGAGCGGTTGCGCCGCGCGGTGCTCGAGCACGCCGCGCAACGACGAGACCGCGGCGAGCTATGGTTTCACGACCTGCTGGTCTACGCGGTCAGGCTGCTCCGCAATGACAACGAGATCCGCGCGGCTCTACGCGAACGTTGGCAGGTCATCTGCGTCGATGAATTCCAGGACACCGACCCGCTGCAGGTGGAGCTCGTGCACCTGGCCGCCGGGCTCGGCAAGGGCTCTTGGGCCGAAGTAGTTGTCGACGGCGGCAGGCTGTTCTTCGTCGGGGACCCCCAGCAGTCGATCTACCGGTTTCGCCGGGCTGACGTGGGTTTGTTCACACGGGTGCGGGACCGTTACGACGGCGGGCGCCTCACCATGCTGCAGAACTTCCGCTCCCGGCCGGGCGTCCTGCAGGTTGTCAATGAGGCTTTCGGCCGGCTGCCCGTCGATGACGCGGTCGGCTACCAGCCGCTGCGCGCCGCGCGGCAGAACGTGGCCATCGACCCCGGTCCTGACGTTCTGCTGATAGGAGGGCCCTCGGCGGAGCGGATCGGCGACATCCGTGCCGCCGAGGCGGATCACGTCGCATCAACGCTGGCCCGCGCCCGCGACTCGTGGCTCGTCTCCGGCGGCACCCCGGAGACGAGCCGCCCGGCAGGCTTCGGCGACATGGCCATCCTGGTTCCGACCCGCACGCCGGTCGGCCAGCTCGAGGACGCCCTCGATCAGTACGCCGTGCCGTACCGGATCATGAGCCGCTCGCTGGTCTGGGAGAGCGATACAGTCCGCGACCTGATCACCGTGCTGCAGGCAGTCGATGACTCCGCCGACTCGGTGGCGCTGGTCGCCGCGCTGCGGCATCCGATGTTCGGCTGCAGCGACGACGACCTCGTCGCCTGGAAAACCGCCGGCGGCACCTGGCGGTATGACGCATCCGCGGGCGGGGTCGCCGGCGAATCACCGGTTGCCGATGCGATGGCCGCACTGCGCCGCTACCACGACCTTCGCTGGTGGCTGCCCGTCAACGTCTTGCTCGACCGCATCATCCGTGAACGCCGGACGGTAGAGCTCACCGCAGCGCACAGGCGGCCCCGCGACCACTGGCGCAGGCTGCGGTTTCTCGCCGACCAGGCCCGGATGTTCCTCGACAGCGGGGGCGGTGGCCTGACCGGCTTCGTTAGCTGGGCGCGGGAGCAGATTGATAGCGCCGCCGACGCCATCGAGACCATCACGCCCGAGCGCGACGACGACGCCGTGCAGATCCTGACCATCCACAGTTCGAAAGGGCTTGAGTTCCCCATTGTCGCGCTCGCCGGGATCAACACGCCGCCGCTCACGCGCGGGCACGTGATCTGGCCGCCGGACGGACCGCCAGAGATCACGTTGCACAAGGAGTTCAACACTGCGGGCTTCGTCGACGCCCAGCAAGCTGAGAAGGTCCTCGACCAGCAGGAACAGCTCCGGCTGCTCTACGTCGGCATGACCCGCGCCGCTGACCACCTGATCATCTCCCTCTACCACCACCCGCCAGGCCACGGAAAGCCGTACACGCACGCCATGCGGCTGTCCCACATGCTGGCTACGCTCCGCGAGGCAGGCGCTGCCTGCGAACCGGCAGCGCCTGCCGTCCCCGCTTGCCTGCCCGAACCGGCCGTTGCGGTCGCCGAGGTACCTGCCGAGACCCGCCGCCTGTTCCTCACCGCGCGCGAGGAACTGCTGAAATCACTCGTGACGAGGCTGCCGACAACCGCGACCGGACTCGTCGATGCCGCAGCAGAACAAGCGCAGGAGCCACCTGACCCGCTAGAGGCCCCAGCCACCGGACCCGCAGACTCGACTGCCGCCCGACCGGCCGGCCGCGGCGGCGGCGCCGTGCTGGGCAGCACCGTCCATCGCGCACTGGAGCTCCTCGACCTCGGCGAGACGACGGACCGGGCTGTCAATCAGGCCACCACGGCAGCGTGCGCGGAACTCCGCGTACCGCACGTGGCCGGGGAGGTGCGGTCACGGGTTCAGGCCGCTCTCACAGCGCAGATCATCCAGCTCGCCGCCACACGCCGGCACTGGAAAGAGGTCCCGATCGTCGCCGAACTCGGCGGCCGCGTCGTCGAGGGCTTCATCGACCTCGTGGTCGACACCGACGACGGGCTCGTCATCGTCGACTACAAGACCGATTCCACCCAGTCAGAAGCGGACATCGAGACCAAGGTCCACCACTACACGCCACAGATCCGCGCTTACGCCCAGGCACTCGCGCTCGCGACCGGACGAAAGGTCGCCACGCCACAAATCCTGTTCTGCCGACCAGCCGGTATCACCGCCGTCAACGTGCCGCTACAGGCATTACGGGACCCTGACACGGGAGGAAGCGAGGAGACACGCCGAGCCACCGATTCTCCGGGCACCACCCGCTGTGTCTGTTCCGCTCAGTGCTGAGGGGGCGGGCCATGACCTGCATGCCTCAGATTGAGCGGGACTATTCACGTCGTCGCGTTGATCACGAGGCATCCAAAAGGCCCACCTCACTGCCGGTAGCGACGCTGCTGCTGCAGGGCACCCGCCGACAGCGACACGCCGCCAGCAGTGCGTGACAACCGCCTCCGGCCCTTACTCCTCGGCATTAAGGCTAGGGCGGCTAGGTCTTCGTAGAAGATGGCGGGTGCGACTCGATTCCACCGGTGCCCGAAGAGGAGGCGAGTCCCATCGGTGCGGCGAGGAAAGGTGGATACGTGGTTGGCCGCGAGCGGCGCGGCGCGCAGCGTTGCGGAGGCCGACGGCCGGCGCGCAGGCCGGTCCGTGCCCGGCAACCGCGTTGTCACACGGCCCCTGACGACCAGAGAACGACAGTCAGCTGGCGGGTACTTCCCGTCTCGCAGGAACGTCTGTACGTGTCGGCGGTCATCGCCTAGGAGAAAGACCGAAACGCTGGCGCTGAGTGGTCAACCGAGCAACCGAGACTCCGGCCACTCCTCGTTCACATAGGGAGTTTCCTTTTCGGCGTCAGCGCGACTCAGCCCAGATCTCAGCTTGACCACCTTTGCGGAGTCGATGTCCTCCGCATACCAGAGTTCGTAGAGGCTGTAGTTGCCATCCTCATCGCGAACCGCCATGGTTTCGCACATCGGCTCCTGCTCCCCGCGCACTACGTCGCCGGGCCAATCATAGTCACATTCCGGGCAGAACCATTCATCGTACTCAGAGTCTTCCTCCAGACTTTCGCCGCCGCATATCGGACAGGTGGGTGCCGGAATAGCCATGGATGCCCTATGCTCACGCCTTACCTCTGGCGCTGATCACCCTGCGTGCCTTGGTCGCGATTTTAGAGTGCGCGCGTAAGCGTACAATACACGTAGATGCATCTTCTAGAGTTCCTGCCAGCCCGAGCTGGAGGCTTGGGACGGTGCGATCCGCTTCCTCAAGGGGTGAGTACTTCGAACGAGGGGCGGACGCAGGCGGTAAGCCTGGCCCGTTCGGATAGCGATTTTCAGCGAGGTGGGGAGAGCTTATGCGTCGTGATGTGATCGCGGCTTACGTGGAAAAGCTTCTGGCTGCTGTGACCGATACGCGGGACGTTGTGCCGGACCGGGATGGTGATTACCCGGTCCGGTTCGGCAGCGCGTTGTATTACGTGCGGTTCGTGGGCGCCGAGGACCCGGACGTGCAGGTGTTCGCCGTGGCGGTAGCCGGAATCGAGCAGTCGCCGGAACTGCTGGCGGAGCTTAACGACCTGAACAGCCGTATCCGGTTCGGGCGGGTTTTCCATGTCGCCGGGCAGGTGCTGGTCGAGACGGACCTCATCGGGGACGCGGTCGACCCACGGGGCTTCAGCAACGCGTGCGAGGTCGTCGCGGGCCTCACTGACAAGATCGGGCCGGAACTGGCGAAGAAGTACGGGGGACGGACCGCGTTCGAGGACAGCAAGGAACCCGACTACGAGCCGCCAGCACCTGGGATGTACCTGTGAGCGCTGTGATGAAGGGGCGGCGGCATCGTCCGCGGGAACTGATCAGGCTGGCGTACAGGTACGGGGTGAGCCCGGCTAGGGGCGGCCAGCTCAGCGTAGACGAGGTGGATGTTCCCCGGAATGCCCGCCGACCAGTCTCTGCTAGCGCACAGCCCAGCAGGCAAGCCCGTGGGCCAGCTCGGCAAGATAGCTGGGTCCCGCGCCGCTGCCATGGCGCCGCTGCCCGGCGCAATGGCGCTGGGACGGCTCGGCCGAGGAGCTGCGCGCTAGCGAGGAGGCAAATCAGTGAAAGACTGGATTGACGTGCCGGGCAACGCCTGGCTCTCGGTGAGGCGGCAAGCGCGTGGGGGCGGGCGGGAGCAGTGGGTCATTGTCAGGCGCGACGGTGCCCTCATCCTCCAGCAAGCGCGCCCCGGGGACGGCATTTGGCGGGAGGCAGGGTCGTTCCGGGGGTTCGAGGACGTGCTGGCTGGCACTCCCGAGCTGCGGGAGCTGCACAAGGGCGTGGTCAGCTTCTTCGACCTCGCCGGGCAGGCGGATATCAGCGAGCATGACTTCGCCGCGCTGCTCGACCTGTGTCCGCAGGAGGGCGGGGACGACCCGGCCGATTGGCCCGAGGCGGAGCTGGACGCGTGCGGGTGGGAAGACTTCGAGCTGTGGCGCCAGGCGAAGGAACTGCCCTTTATCCGGCGGTTGGCCAGCGTCAACGAGCTGGAGATCTCGGGGATCAGCGATGCCGGGAAGTGCGTCCCGGTCCTGGCCGACGAGGACGGGTTCGTCGCGATCGACGTCCCGGCGCATTCCGGCACGGATGCCCAATCCGGCGTATCGATGGTGGGCTGGGACGGCGGCAGCGACCTGGTGCTGCTGGCTCCAGGGCTGGTATGCAGCGTGCCATGGGGCGACGAGATCTCCTCCGGGGAGAACGGGTTCTTCCTCGTTGACTACCCGGAGCAGGGCACACCGGAGGAAATCGCCGCCGCGATCGCCGACTGGCTGAGGATTATCACGTTTGACTTCTGGGCGGCACTCGTCCTCGAACCGCTCGACCCGGACGGGACGCTGGACGATCAGGGCCGCGAGGCCTGGGCCGACTTCGAGGACGAAATGCTCACCGTATCCCCCGTCTTGCAGGTCGCGGAGGGCATCGAACCGCTTCTACGCGGCGCACTCACCCGCATCAGCGATTCCTACGCCCGCTCCGCGGAAGCGCGAGCCAACCCTGCTGGCCACGTCGCCCAGGTCATGCTCGCGTCCGATCAGCCCGCCCTGCACTACGGAGACTGGACGGGTCAGCTTTGACGGGAGGCAGTGAACGAGGCGGTTGGGGGCGACCGCGCAGAACCTGTCGATCATCTTTGATGCCGGAGGGTTACAAGTCGTGTAGCCGCGGCGAACCCCGTCAGCTTGTCTCGCAGACGGGCGGCGTACTCCTCGGTGTCGGCGACATGGGTGATGGGGTTTAGGCCCTAAGACCGGATGATGCACCAGGCCAGCGGAACAGGCGGCATCAGTGGACGTCCGGGTGCGTGAGGGAAGCCTGCGCAATCAGGACACTGCCAGGGCCGCCGACTTGGACGGTGAAGGTGTCGCCGGGTGTCTGCTACCGGTCGACGGTAGGTGGTGGGGACGTATATGGATAAGCGGTAAGTGATTGAATGGGCACGGGGACGAGCCATGGCTGCCCGAGGGGGAGGTCAGGGCCGCGGAGACGGTGGCGCGGGTGGTGTCTGGGCTGGCGGGACTCGGCGCGGTCGAGCCGGTGGCTGATCTGACCGCGCTGCGGCTCACCCTGGGCCTGGAACTGGCCGATGACCTGCCGCGTCAGGGGCGGTTCGGCACGGGCGTGCTGGTGGCTCCGCTGGGC
>Ga0302181_10003751_pt1 | contig 10288 bp, 9 predicted proteins | sample I_Palsa_E3_3_FD_198786 | JGI IMG/M metagenome (GOLD analysis project Ga0302181, IMG submission 198786) | Peat permafrost microbial communities from Stordalen Mire near Abisko, Sweden - I_Palsa_E3_3 | ecosystem: Environmental > Terrestrial > Soil > Palsa > Peat permafrost | place: Sweden: Abisko... | reverse complement strand
CTCTCGGGCAGTCCGGCTGACAGCCAGGCATTCCTGGCGATGTCGAAGGTCTGCGGGCCGATCTGCGAGACGCACCCCATGATCACGTCATCGACCGCGGCGGGATCGACCCCGGTGCGGTCAATCAACCCGCGCAGCGCGTGAGCCCCGAGATCGGCCGGGTGGACGCCGGCCAGCGATCCGTTCCGCCTGCCGATCGCGGTGCGCACCGCACCGGCTATGAACGCTTCCGCCATGACAGCCTCCGTATTCGGGTCCGGGGCGCCCGGCTCGGCCCGGGCCGGAACCCAAGCGCCGGTCCTTTTCTGCACAAAGTCCTCTTCTGTACCAGCCTCACGGTACCTTGTTTCGCGCCCGGCGGCCCAATGCCGTAGGCTCGTACCGGGTTCGCAAAACCGCAGGTTCAGGAGGCGGCCATGACCGGACTCATCTTGCTGGTATTTCTCGGCGGCATCGTCGCGTTCGGTTGGACGCGCATGCGCGGCAAGATGAAGCTAGGTGTCTCGGGTAAGCACTGGGCCGGGGCGATTACTATCTTCGTGCTCGTCGTTCTCATGATGTGGGCCTCGCACCAAGGCCACTGAGAACCACGGGAACACCGAGCAACCACGGGAACATGGGACCGCGCCCAGCATTCAGAGCACGGCCAGCACCTATCAGGCTCGGTTGCTGCTGCGCGGCATCTCGAACCACACCGCCTTGCCTTCCGGGGTCGGCCTGGATCCCCACCGAGTCGCCAGCTGTTCTACCAGGTAGAGGCCCCGTCCGCCTTCGTCAGTCTCCCCTGCGGTACGGATCCGGGGCAGCCGGAGATCAGGATCGAAGACCTCGACCCACACCGAGGTCGCGCCGCGCCGCAGGCGTAGCGCGAACTCCTTGGCCGGCGTGCCGTTTGTCTGGGCTGCCGAATGCGCGGCTCCGGGGGAACGGGCGGGTACCGGGGCCAGGGGGGTCATCGGTGCCATCGGGGTCATTGGGGTCATTGGGCCTGGCCCGGCGGGCGCGCTTACCGGGGTGGGCATGATCAGGGGCTCAAGCTCGAGGTCGAGGTCGAGCCCACGGCCCGGGCTCGGCGTGATCGATGCGTGCAGGACGGCGTTGGTGACGACTTCGGAGACCAGCAGGCAGGCGAGTTCGGACTGCTCGGCGTCCATGCCCCATGACCCGAACGTCTGGGCGGCCAGCCGCCGGGCCTCGGACACCATGATCGGCTCGGCGGGGAACACGCGCTCGGTCCAGGCGAGCTCGGAAGGCGAGGACTTCACCACCAGGATGGCCATGTCGTCGTCGATGTCGCCGGGGACGGCGTACTCCGCCGCCGTGGCCACGGCGTCGGCATCCCCGCTCGCCGCAGCCGCACGGACCGCATGCTGCAGCATTTCCGCCGCCTCGGCCTCCGAGTAATGCCCCAAGCCGTCCACGCGGGTCCGCCGGTCGGTCAGGCCGTCGGTGTAGAACACCAAGATGGCCCCGGGCGGCAACTCGATCGTCTGCTCCTTATAGGTGGGCAGCCCCCGGATGCCTCTGCCGCGCACCCCGAGCAGGACCCCCTTGTAAGCAAACTCAAGCTGCCGCACCTGCCCGCCGCTGATCAGCAGCGGGGCATCGTGGCCGGCGTTGGCGAAGGTCAGCTCCCTCGACCAGGCGTCGTAGATCATGTAGATGCAGCTGACGGTGGGCGGGTCCCCAGCGGCCTGAGCCCCGTTCTCGTCGGCGGGGGCCAGCGACCGGCACCACTCGTCAAGTTTGCGCATGATGTCCGCGGGTGACTTCTCGTCCTGTGCGAACGCCCGCAGGGCCGCACGCAGCTGGCCCATGATCGCCGCCGCCCGCGCACCTCTGCCCTCGACGTCGCCGATGACGATGCCCACCCGCCCGGCCGCCAGCGGGATGATGTCGTACCAGTCGCCGCCCACCTGGGTCTGGATCCCCTGGCCCTGCGTCTCAAGCGGTTTCGCGGGCACGTACCGGCAGGCGACCTCCAGGCCATCCAGTTCCGGGATCGCCTGCGGCAGCAGGCTCTTCTGGAAGGCCAGCGCGGTCTGCCGTTCCGTCTCGAACAGCATCGCGTTGTCGATCGCGATAGCTACCCGGCTGGCGATCGCGCCGATCAGGTCGCGGTCAGGTGTGTCGTAGTGGCGCTCGTCACGTTCGGTGAGCCTGGACAGGGCCAGGCTCATCACGCCGAGCAGTTCTCCGCGGGCGTACAGCGGCGCCGCGATCACTGACGTCAGGCCGGCCTGGTGAGCGGCCGACATGCTTTCCGCGCTCGGGGCCGGGTAATAACCGCTTTCCAGGTCATTGATCGCAATCGTGTCCAGCCGGGCCATCGCCTGCTGGCAGAAGTGCCCCTCCGGATAGTGAATCTGCTCGCCTACCTGGGCCCAGGTCCCCGGCGGCGGCACCCAGTCGTTCGCATGCCGCTGCACCCGGCGGACGAGCTGATCACCCTGGTACAGGTCGATGAAGCAGTGATCGGCGAACTGAGGCACGAGCATTTCCGCCACATGCTTGAGCGTGGTGACGATTTCCAGCGAGCCGGCCAGCCGCTCACCGACGCGCTCGAGCAGGGCGATCCTGTCCTGCTCCCCCTGGCCGTCGCGCTTGCTGGCCTCGCGGGCCAGGATCACGATTCCGTCGATATCGCCGCCCGGGTGGCGCAAGGGCACGGCGAAAGCCCGGATCAGCGCACGCGCCCCGTCGCCGCGGATGCTTTCGAGCGTTCCTTCCCAGGACCGTCCGTGCAGCACCTGGGCGGCGAGATCCTCCGTCTTCCGCACGTCATCTTCGGCGAACATGCCGAGGGACAAGACAGAGCAGCCGGCCAGCCGCGCCACATCACCGGAAATACGGAAAAGCCCTACCGCGTACTCGTTGATGTACAGGAGATTACTGAGCCTGTCCGTGACCACGACAGCTATATCCGCCTGGCCCAGGACCATGTCCGCCGGAAGGTACGCGTCGAAAGCAGCCTCACCCCAGCTCGTCACGCCTGCGCTCCCTGACCCAGGTAGCGTTGCCGGATGACATGATCACGCACCGGCCACTGGCTGATACTTGCTGCTAATAGATACAAATATATGCGCTGCAATCTGACTGGAAAGTTCTGTCGTGATTGCGTCCACCGAGTCGTCGGCTGTCACCCGAACACCATCGCCGCTTGCCATAAGAATCACCTCGCGTCCGGGTTGTATCCCGACGCGCTTGAGTTTAAGCATCAGAACGAGATCACTCTGGATTTGCTCGCCAATTCGCCGGATGACGACCCGTGCAGTACCCTCGGATGCGGCCTTTGTCATAGCCTCACCCGTCTCGTTTGTCGCTACTCGCACTTGTTCCAGCGCCTCGCCTGGCAGCCCTAGTTCTGCGAGACCGGGGATGAGATTGCCGTGCGGACAGCGAACAGGGTAACCGAGAAGCTCGAGAAGACGGCGCTCGACGCTCTCCGAGATTACGTGCTCCCACCGGCACGCCTCGATGTGCACTTCCTCCCACGGCAGCTTGATCACCCCGACCAGAAGGCATTCAGCCAGCCTGTGCTTGCGCATCACCCTGGTGGCGAGCATCCGGCCGACATCGCTGAGCGAAAGCTGCCGGTCCCCGGCGACATGCACCAGTCCGTCCCGCTCCATCCTGGCCACGGTCTGGCTGACGGTCGGGCCGCTCTGCGCCAGCCGCTCGGCGATGCGGGCACGCAGCGGTACCACACCTTCCTCTTCGAGCTCGAAGATGGTGCGGAGGTACATCTCCGTCGTGTCAATGAGCCCCTGGGCTGTCAACTCCTCATCCTCCTGCTTGTGATGCTATGCCGGGGAGGCGATGCCGTGGACTCGCTCGGGGACGCTCGAAGACCCGGGGACGCTCACGGAGAGAGGCGCTCGATAGTCCAGCCGTCATCGTGGCGCCGGTAGCGGAGGCGGTCGTGCAGGCGGTACTGGCCCCCCTGCCAGAACTCGACCGTCTCAGGTACGAGCAGGTAGCCGCCCCAGAAGTCGGGCATGGGCACGCTGGTCGTCGGCGGCCAGCGCCGTTCGAGCTCCTCGACGCGGCGGTCGAGTTCATCGCGAGAGCCGATGACCTGCGACTGCCTGCTGGCCCAGGCTCCGATTTGCGATCCGTGCGGCCGGGACCTGAAGTAGGGCTCGCTGTCCTCGCGTGACATCGTGACCACGCTGCCCTCGGCCGTGACCTGGCGCTGCATGGCGTACCAAGGGAAAACCACGCACACCCGGGGGTTGGCCGCTATGTCCCCGCCCTTGCGCGAGGTCCGGTTGCTGTAGAAGGTGAAACCCGTCTGGTCGTGTGCCTTCAGCAGCACGGTACGAGCCCGCGGGCGGCCATCGGCGGCGGTGGTCGCGAGCACCATCGCGGTCGGTTCCGGCCGCACCAACCCCTGGGCGTCCGACATCCACCGGGCGAACTGCGTCATCGGGTCGGCGGCCATCGTGCTCTCGGACAAGCTGCTCGAATCAGAATCACGTTGTGTCGCTTCCATGGGTAATGATCCTCACACCAGTTTTGGCTACCGCAACCCAGATCAGGGCGGTTGAATGGTAGCGCTGGATTCAGCCTCGCCGCCCATCCGTGCGGCCCGGCAGGCCGGCCGACGCATCGCGTGAGGTGGCTGCACACCCCACGAGGAAGCAGAGAGGAGCATCGATGTCGGACTTCAAGCCAGGACTTGAAGGCGTCATCGCCTTCGAGACCGAAATCGCCGAACCCGACAAAGAGGGCGGTTCGCTCCGGTACCGCGGAGTCGACATCGAGGAACTCGTCGGCCATGTCTCCTACGCGCCGGTGTGGGGCCTGCTCGTCGATGATGCCTTCACACCCGGGCTGCCGCCCGCCGAGCCCTACCCGATTCCAGTTCATTCCGGCGACATCCGGGTCGACGTGCAAAGCGCGCTGGCCATGCTCGCGCCCGCCTGGGGGTTGCGGCAGCTCCTCGACATCAGCGATGAGCAGGCTCGCGAGGATCTCGCCCGCGCCTCGGTGATGGCGTTGTCGTTCGTGGCCCAGGCGGCCCGCGGGGTCGGCTTGCCGATGGTGCCGCAGCGCCGGGTGGACGAGGCGTCGTCGGTCACCGAGCGGTTCATGATCCGTTGGCGCGGCGACCCCGATCCCCGGCACGTGAAGGCGGTCGACGCGTACTGGACCTCGGCGGCCGAGCACGGCCTGAACGCCTCCACCTTCACCGCCCGCGTCATCGCCTCTACCGGTGCCGATGTGGCCGCGGCCCTGTCCGGGGCCGTCGGCGCCATGTCAGGACCGCTGCACGGCGGCGCGCCCGCCCGCGTCCTGGGCATGATCGAACAGGTCGAGCGGACCGGGGACGCCGGGAAGTACGTGACCTCGCTCCTCGACCGGGGCGAACGCCTGATGGGCTTCGGGCACCGCGTCTACCGGGCCGAGGACCCGCGGGCCAGGGTGCTCCGCCGTACGGCCAAGGAACTCGGCGCGCCGCGGTACGAGGTCGCGCTGGCCCTTGAGAATGCTGCCCTGGCCGAGCTCAGGGCCCGGCGTCCCGACCGGGTACTCGAGACCAACGTCGAGTTCTGGGCGGCCATCGTGCTGGACTTCGCGGAAGTTCCGGCGCACATGTTCACCTCGATGTTCACCTGCGCCCGTACGGCGGGCTGGGCGGCCCACATCCTGGAGCAAAAGCGGACTGGCCGGCTGGTCAGGCCGTCGGCCCGGTACACCGGACCAGCCTCTCGGCCCATTCAGGACGTTTTCGGCGCGGCGGACGTGCTGGACCGGGTCTTAGCCCCCGGCGCGCCCGTCGGTAACCGGCCACGACCCGCCGGTAAGCTGCGAGAATGAGCACACTCGTGATCCCGGCCCAGCTCAAGCCCAAAGACGGCCGGTTCGGCAGTGGGCCCGCCAAGATCCGTCCGGAGCAGCTGGCGGCTCTCGCGAGCTCGGGAGCGACCTACCTCGGCACCTCGCACCGTCAGCCGCCGGTCAGGTCGCTGGTACGCAGGATCCGCCGCGGGCTGGCCGAGCTGTTCAGCTTGCCCGCCGGGTATACGGTCGTGCTCGGCAACGGGGGCACCAGCGCGTTCTGGGATATGGCCACGTTCGGGCTGATCCGCGAGCACTCGCAGCACCTGAGCTTCGGTGAGTTCTCGGCGCGGTTCGCGGCGCTGGCCGGCCGGGCGCCCTGGCTTTGCGCCCCCACCGTGGTGGAGGCCGCGCCTGGCACGCACCCGGTCCCGTGGCCGGAACCGGGAGCGGACGCCTACGCGCTGACCCACAACGAGACCTCAACCGGGGTGGCCATGCCGGTGCGCCGGGTGCCCGGCGCCGATCCTGGGTCACTGATCCTGGTCGATGCCACCAGCGCAGCGGGCGGTCTTACCGTGCGGGCGGAGGAGTTCGACGTCTACTACTTCGCACCGCAGAAGGGCCTCGGCTCTGACGGCGGCCTCTGGATCGCCCTGCTGTCACCGGCGGCCGTGGACCGGGTGCACGAGATCGCCGCGGGCGGACGTTATATACCCGACTTCCTCTCGCTGCGGATCGCCTTGGAAAACGCGGCCAGCGAACAGACCTACAACACGCCCGCGGTCGCGACCTTGTTCCTGCTCGCCGACCAGATCGAATGGATGCTCAGCCGCGGCGGGCTGTCCTGGACCACGGCCCGAACGGCCCAATCGGCTGCCATACTGTATACGTGGGCGGAGAAGGCGGCTTACGCTCACCCGTTCGTCGCCGATCCCGCGCAGCGCTCGCAGGTTGTCGGGACGATTGACGTCGTCGGCGGGGTGTCCGCTGACGATATAGCGGCATCCTTGCGGGCGAACGGAATCGTCGACACGGAGTCCTATCGGAAGCTAGGCCGCAATCAGCTGAGAATCGGCATGTTCCCCGGAGTCGATCCGGCGGACGTGGAAGCCCTCACCGTTTGTATCGATTACGTCGCCGAGCGAGTCGGCAGCTAACCGCATCGGCAGCTAACGGATGATCGACCCGATCAGCACCGTCAGCACGAGGAGCACGAGTACGGCCGGTAGCAGCCACCGGCGCAGCCGGTTCACATTGACAGCCTATAAGCCCGCAGCCGAGACAAAATCCGAGGTGGGTCATGAGTACCAATGCTCACAGGGCAGAAATGCTCGGCGAGCCTGCTCGCTCTCCGCGCACCGGTTTAGACCCGGGGACTCACCGGTCGCACGAGGGAGTCAGCCGACCGCCTGGATCCGGCCCGGTCACGGGTGAACTGATGCGGCTGTTCGTGGCCATCGCCCCTCCGCCCGCCGTGCTTGACGAGCTTGACGCTCTGGTCGAGCCGCTGCGATCCAGACGCCAGGACCTCCGCTGGACCAACCGCGAGGCGTGGCACGTCACGCTGGCCTTCCTCGGTCAGGTCGACGAACCCACCGTGGCCAGGCTGCTGCCGCGGATGGAGCGCGCGGCCCGGCGCCACGGCACTATCGCGCTGGCGTTCGCGGGTGCGGGCGCATTCCCCGCGGTCGGCCGGGCGAACGTGCTCTGGAGCGGGCTGTCCGGCGACCGCGGGCCACTCGCGCGCCTCGCCGAATCCGTGGCGGCCGGCGCAAATCGCGTTGGCACGCCTCCACCCGACAAGGGCCGCCGTTTCCAGCCGCACCTGACCCTGGCCCGGTGCCGCATGCCGGCCGATGTCACCGAGCTCGTCGCGGCGCTGGCCGACTACCAGGGGAAGTCGTGGACAGCGGACCGTGTTCACCTGGTCCGCAGCCGCCTGGGGGTCACCGACCAGCCGCGGTATGCCTCGCTCGCGAGCTGGCCGCTGCGCGCTCGTGACCGCGACACCGATCCCGCACCCTGAGCCGAGACTCGGCCGGCCGCGACCGGGCCGGACAGGAGCCCGCCCGCAACGACCGGGCCGGTAACGACTGGCTCAGCTTCTCCAGGATGGGGACCGCTGCCCGGAGGGTAGCGCGCTCGGCCGCGGTCAGCTCGGCCAGCCGCTGGTCCAGCCAGGCGTCCTTCCGGCGCCGGACGCGATGCACCACCGCCCGTCCCTCTTCGGTGACGGTGAGAAGTACCTGACGCCGGTCCGTCGGATGCGGCGACTTGACCACCAGGTCGCGCTCGGTGAGCACGGCGATCACACGGGTCATGGAGGGCGGCTGGACCTTCTCGTGCTCGGCCAGTTCGCCAGGGGTCATCGCATGGTGGACTTCCAGCGCCGACAGCGCGGCCAGCTGGGTCTCAGAAAGCACCGCCTCCGTCATACCTGACGCGGCGCGCTGGGCCCGCAGGCGCCTCGCCAGCCTGCTCACAGAGATCCGGAGAGCGGTGGCCAGCCCGGCATCAGTCCTGGTCCGCGTTGCTGTCATCTTCGGAGAACCTTCGTCGGCCAGCCTAGAGCGTGGACTAAGTACATCACGGCTGCGGACCGCATGCAGCCATCGGTTCCTGGTCAGCGGCCCGGGGTCGCCTGGACGTTCACGGCGCCGGGCGACCTCGTAGCCTAATGGGGTGAAGCAAACCCGCGAGCCGGGCCCGCGCTTGTCGCCACCGCCGCCGCTCGAAGGCAACGATCAGCTGGTCACCGGGATCATCACGGCCGGATGGGCCATCGCGCTCATCGTCCTGCTCATCGTCCGCAGTAGCGTTCCGTCCGACGTGCGGTGGTGGATCTGGACCTGTGCGGCCGGCCTGGGCCTAGGTCTCTTCGGCCTCTGGTACCTCCCGAGGCTCAAGCGCTCCAGGACAAGGGCGGCGGAAGCCAGGGCGCAGGCTCAAGTGGCCGGTCCGGATGAGTCCGGTCCGGATGAGGCCGCCGAGCGGGATCAGTCCGCCCCGCGAGACAGCGGCTCGAAGACGGTCTCTTCGACCGAGACCCCGGGCAGGTCGACGAGGTCGTAACCGAACTCGTCGATGACCGGCACCACCGCCCGTGCGGCCGCCTCGCTGGCCATAGCCTCCGAATGAGCTCCGCAGCCGTGATCAGCTGACACGACCCGGCCGTCGTCCGGCGCGTAGGCGTTGGCGCAAGCGCCGAACAGCCTGCCCAGCTCGCCGGTCAACGGCACGTAGAACCCGCAGCTGACGCAGTGGGCGGGGGCCGCGTGCGCCAGCGGCGTCCGCGGACCGTGCTCGCTGGAGTACCAGCGTTCGGACGCGTCCTCGCGGCCCACGACGGAAAGCACGCGTGATCGTCCCGGCGCGGGCAGCTCGGCTGGCTCCTCCGGACCATCGCCCTCGGCGTCGGCGTACCAGTCGGTGACGGCGTCATAGCCTTCCAGCACGACCAGCGGGACTAGCCGCTCGTCGTCGGGCTCGGCAGGCAGCAGATCACCGACCCCGAGATCTCCCGGCCGCACCCGGTCATGCCACGGCACCCAGTCCGGGGCGAGCAGGGCATCGGACCCGGGTACCAGGACCGTTTCGCTGACCGTAACGGCCTTGGCCCGGGGGGCACGGACGACCGTGACCGCCCATCTCCAGCCCGAGTAGGCCGGATCCGCGCAGTCGAACAGATGGGTGACGATGCGCTCGCCTTCGGCCTGCACGCCAAGGTGGTCGCCGACATCGGCGGCGCCCACGACGGAGATAACGGCGTCCCGCGCAAGGTCGACGGCCTCGGCGCACGCCTGATCTGGTTCCCGGGTACGGGTGCGGGTGGGACTCACGGCTACCAATTCTTGCTCATCACGCTCGTCGCATGTGCGAATACGCGTTGTTTGCTGCCTGGGCTGAGTCGCCGTAGTGGCGCACACCAACAATACTGGTTACATGCGCATGTCCGAGGCGATGCGGCGAACGGGTAGCGCAGCCCGCGCCACGGGCGGCGCGGTATGGTCGGGCGCGCGTGTCGGCGCCACCGCGACCCGCCGGACTGGGGGCCTCGTGCACCGGGTGACCGGCGCATCGGGAGCGGGCCGGACCGGACTGTCCACCCTGGTCGAACTGACCGCCGCCGGCGGGGCGGGAGACGCCTTCGTCGCCGTATCCCTGGCCGGGACGATCTTCTTCAGCACGTCCGTAGATCAGGCTCGCGGCAAGGTCGTGCTCTTCCTGCTGGTGACGATGGCTCCGTTCGCGGTCCTCGCACCGTTCATCGGCCCGGCCCTGGACCGCATGCGGCAAGGCAGGCGCTACCTTCTGGCCGGCACCCTGCTGGCCCGCGGCCTGCTGTGCTGGGGCATGTCAGCCGCGATCAACAGCCCGGTGACGCTGCTCCCGGCCGCGTTCGGCATCCTGGTGCTGCAGAAGGCGTACGGCGTGGCCCGCGCGTCCATCACGCCCCGGTTGCTGCCTGCGGAGATCACCCTGGTGACCGCGAACGCCCGGT
>Ga0302181_10003750_pt1 | contig 10294 bp, 7 predicted proteins | sample I_Palsa_E3_3_FD_198786 | JGI IMG/M metagenome (GOLD analysis project Ga0302181, IMG submission 198786) | Peat permafrost microbial communities from Stordalen Mire near Abisko, Sweden - I_Palsa_E3_3 | ecosystem: Environmental > Terrestrial > Soil > Palsa > Peat permafrost | place: Sweden: Abisko... | reverse complement strand
CACGGGCACCGCGCCTGCGCCGCCCGGCAGGACGCCCGGATCACCACCGTGTCCCCGGTGTCCTCCACCTGACCGATCCGCAGCCCGCGAAGGTGCGGGAACAGCATGAACAGCAGCTCCTCGCCCTGCCCGGAAACCTCCAGGACACGGCCGGCGACGGTGACCGCCTCCGAGGACGACATGGCAGACTGAAGCGGCAACGAGGCTCCCGGGGCGAGAGATCTTGGCAGACCTCCGCGTCCTACCGGAGCCTCGTTGCCAGACCACGCTGACACGCCGCGCGGCCGCCAGATCATCACATCCCGGCACGGCCAGCCCGACCTGGCCCCTTCACCTACCGTGACCCGTCACAAAATTCGCGCAAGAGCCACCTATCGCGAGCACGGTCATGGGGGTCCCCTTTCCGCGCGCCAGCGACAGGATCGTGAGCGTGCGACTTGGCGGGAGCCGTTGCCGTGACCCCGCGACTGGTCGGCCATCGACACGGCGAGTGACCGCGCCGGGATGTCACGGACGGGCAGGGCGCGCGGAACGAGTGATACACGGGTGATCATCTCCACATAACTTTTCCGAAAAATTGAGCGAGGATCACCCGTGTATCTGGCGTTATACGGCCGAAGGGTAGTGATCTGATCTTCGATCACCCGTATAACGCCGAATCGGTGCGCCTCACTCTGCTCGGGGCTGAGGTAGGCGCGGAGCCCATATCAGCCAGTTCTGATTCCTCAAGCCCCGCATGCGATCGGCCCGGGGCTTGGCATCGGCCGCAAAGAGGCTGGCCGCGGGCCGGGTGCTGAATGGCATAGCGACGAGCGCCGCGTCCGGCGCCAAGCATGCCGCAGCTTGGGTTCGTGCGGCTGCTGCATCCGGACCATGAGACCGCTATGCGGAACTGGAATTTCAGCCTGGTTTCCTCGCAGCCCGCCGCGGTTTCGCTCGGCTAGGCCCCGCGGCCTTTCTCGGCAAGGCGGCCCGTCGGCGGCCCGAGCGGGCGCTTTGAATCTCTGGGCAGACGCCGGCCCGACGGGTAGCGCTGTCGCTGGTGCTGGCTGCGCGTGGTCACGGTAGTTCCTGCAGGCGGAGCTGGTAGAGGCCGTCATGCCGGACCTCGTCGAGCCTGGCGAGGACCGCGTCGAGGTTGTCGTGGACGGACAGGTGCCGCCCGCTCAGGCCGTCGGCATGTCCCGCGGCCAGACGCAAGATGAGTTCGGCGGCCTGTGCGGGCTCAGCCCCGCGGCCTGTACTGAGTTCGTTGCGCACCCAGGCGTGCATGCGGTCTTCGGGCGAGCCGGGCGGTGCGCTTCGAGTGAGCGCTCTCTCGGAAAGCCCGATCGGGGTGAGGCCGGGGTGGACGCTGAAGACGCAGACGCCCAGGTGCCGGGCTTCTGCCGCAATGTTTTCGGTGAACTTGATGACCGCGGCCTTGGATACGGAGTAGGCCGATACCTGGGGCCAGCGCAGGACGCCGGCCTGGCTGGTGATGTTCACGATCCGGCCGCCGCCGCGGGCGGCCATGGCGGGCAGGACGAGCCGGGCGCAGCGGAAGACGCCGCCGAGGTTGACCTCGATGGTGCGCCACCAGGATTCGGGGTCGACCTCCCAGGCGTCGCCGGCCGGGCCGCCGATCCCGGCATTGTTGACCAGGAGATCAACTGGCCCGAGCTGGCGTTCGAGCTGGCGGATGGCCGCGGCGGTAGCCGCCTCCGTGGTGAGGTCGGCGGCTGCGGCGGCCGCGGCACCGCCGGCTGCCGCGATCAGGGTGACCGACTCGGCCAGCTGCTCGTCCGAGCGGGCGATCAGGCCGACGGCCGCTCCGGCTCCTGCGAGGGCTTGTGCCAGCACCCGCCCTATGCCCCGGCCGCCGCCAGTGACCAGCGCGACTGTACCGGCGAGTTCCTGCCCTGCGGCGGGAGTGGCGCGGCGCAGTTCCTGCCTGGTGGGGTTACCCACGGTCATCACCCACCGCCATCGAATCGGCCCGTTCCTGCTCGGCCAGGATCCGGCGCAGGATCTTGCCCGACGGCGACTTCGGGATCTCCTCGACGAACTCGAGACGGCGAATCTTCTCCTGGGGCGAGACCCGCTCGGCGACGAAGCTCAGCAGCTCATCTGCCGATACCGCGCCTGCCCGTACGACAAACGCCTTCGGCACCTCACCCGCCTCCTCGTCCGGGCTGGCCACTACGGCGGCGTCCGCCACGGCAGGGTGGGCCAGCAAGATGGCCTCCAGCGCGGCCGGCGCCACCTGGCTGCCCTTGTACTTGATGAGTTCCTTGACCCGGTCGACCACCGTGAACCAACCCTCGCGGTCGGCGACGACGACATCCCCCGTGTGCAGCCACCCGCCGGGATCGATCGTCGCCGCCGTGGCCGCTGGGCTGTCAAGATAGCCGCGCATCGTCCCGGCCGCCCGGACCAGCAGCTCGCCGGGATCGCCGGGCCGCGAGTCGAGCCCGGTGCCGCAGTCGACCACCCGGCACGCGATGCCCGGCAGCGGCGGGCCAATGGACTCCGGCTCGCCCGATCCGTTGTCGGGAACCATGTGGGTGGCGCCGCCGAGCTCGGTCATCCCGTAGCCCTGCTTGACCCGGCAGCTCAGCCGCTGCGCACAGGCCCGGGCCAGGCCGGCGCCCAGTGGGGCGGCACCGGAGGTGATCAGCCGCAGGCTGGAGAGGTCGTAGGTGTCGATGACGGGATGCTTGGCGAGGGCCAGCACGATGGGCGGCACAAGTTCCGCCCTGGTCACGTGATGCTGCTGGACCAGGCGCGCGAAGTCTTCCACATCGAACCGGGTCATGGTCACCACGGTGGCGCCTTCACGCAGGGCCAGGTTCAGCGTTACCTGAAGGCCGAAGATGTGGAACAGCGGCAGCGCTGCTACCACGACGTCGGAGCCGCCCGCCCGGTGGACGGCACGGGTCTGGCACAGGCTGGCGACCAGGTTGCGGTGCGAGAGCATCACCCCTTTGGGCAGCCCGGTGGTGCCGCTGGAGTAGGGCAGGAACGCCAGGTCATCCGGACCGAGGTCGATGGCAGGCACAGGGCGCTGCTCCTCAAGCAGCGCGGCGAATGACGTGGCCCCGTCGGCTGCGCCGAAGACGAACGTCGCGCGCGTCCCGGCCGCGGCTGCCGCATGGCGGCCCCTGTCGCTGAATATCGAAGGCGTCGTCACCAGCCACCGGGCACCTGAGTGCTCAAGCTGGCGAGCCATGTCGTGCCGCGTACCCAGTGGATTAACGGTGGTGATGATCGCCCCGGCGGCTGCTGCTGCGTACCAGGCGATGGCGAACTCCGGGCAGTTGGGGCTGCATAGCGCGAGTACATCGCCCTTAGCCACACCATGCGCGGCAAGTCCGGCGGTGACCTGTTGCACCTGGCTGGCAAGTTCGCCGTAGCTCACCGTATGGCCGCTGCCGCCATCGATGATGGCCGTCTTGCGGCCCCGCTCCCGTGCCTGCGCGAGCACATAGTCGGTCAAGGTAACGCTGGCCAGATCCACGTCGCTGTACGGGCCGCGGATGATCATGTCAGTCTCCTCACGAACCTGCCCGCTGTTTTGGCGAGCCTGCGGGCGGTCCGGGCGTCTGCCCGTGCGATCGGGCAGCTCGTCTGCTTCTGGCGCGAAGGCTTCCTGCTGCGCGAGCAGATGCTCAGCATCAGGCGGGCTGCTGCTCAGATAGCAGCGCCGAGCTGCCTGCGGCCCAGAACTCTGCGGGCAGTACCGTCCGGTGGATGGGACTGGCCGGCTGGTCGCCGGTTTCATCTGGGGTGCCTCTGGTCACGCGGTGGCCGGCTTGCGGCCCCGGGTTACGAACAGTAGGTGCGGCATCGCTAGCGTGCGCGGGTCGGCGAGATGGTCGCGGACCGCCCGGTCGAGCTGAGCAAGCTCCCGCTCCTCGGCCAGGCCAAGCTCGAGGATCATGGGGCCGAGGCTGCGCGCCAGGTCAGGCATTATCGTGCGGCGTGAATGACCGGCCGGGTACGCGGCAGCGTGTACTACTACCTCAATCTCCTCCAGCCCTGCCTGCCGGTATAGCTCGGTCAGCCGGCGGCCGATGCAGAGATCGGCGCCGGACCGGCTGAAGCTGGCATGGAAGATCTCGCCGATCCGGTCCCAGGCTGGCAGGGGCGGGTAGCACAGCGAATACTCGACGTCGGGTTCCTGGCTGGCCACCCAGCCGCCGGGTTTGGCCAGCCGCACCATCTCGGTGATTACCTCGCCGGGCTCGGGAATGGTCACCAGCACGGTGCGGGCATGCACGAGATCGAAGGAGCCCGATGGCAGGCCGGTGTGCCTGGCATCGGCCGCCACGACCTCGACGTTGGCAAGCCCGCGCTGGTCGGCGTACTCCCTGGCCATTGTTACGTGCGCCGGGTCGGCGTCCAGGCCGACGGCGCGCCCGCCCGGCGAAACAGCAGCGGCCAGCAGATCGATGATTCCGGCCGGGCCGCAGCCCAGATCGATCGCGCTTTGCCCCGGCTCCAGCCCGATCCGGTCGAGCAACGCCACGCTTTCGGGCCGCAGCTCTTCGGACTGGCGTTGCAGCCGGGCGCTCTCGCCTGGGCTGCTGCCCAGTGCGTAGACCGCCGCGGCGTCTGGTCCCGCACTGGTGGCCGGGGCAGGATCTATGGATCCGCCTCCGGTCATGGGCGGCTCCCCTGTCGATTCGAGTGCCGTGGACTCGCCGATGATTGCAGTCATGACCGGCTCCTTGCCTTTCCCTGGGACAGCATGGGAGTGCCACCCAACCCATTTCGTTCTAGCTAGAGGCTCAGGACCCGCGGCAGATACATTCTCGGGGCCAGATCTCTGCGTGTGCTTGCAGGTGCATCATGGCCGGGCTCGGTTCCCGGCGGCCGACCCGTGGCTTACCGCTGACTTACGAGCGCCCGGATACGCTTTGGGGAGCTGGCGCCACTGGCTGCTGCGCGCTGGCGACGGATGGGAAGGCAAAGTGGAGTTCCGCATCCTTGGCCCTCTCGAGGTGACGGCCGGCGGGCAGTCTCTGGAGGTAGGCGGCGCGCGGACCCGGGCCGTGCTGGCAATGTTGCTGGTGCACGCCAACCGGGTCGTCTCGGCCGACCGGCTGGCCGCAGAGCTGTGGCCCGGCCATCCTGCGGACCGGGCCGTGGCTAACCTGCAGGTCCGCCTCTCCGAGCTGCGAAAGGCGCTTCGCTCGGCCGGGGAGGTAGATCGCCTGGTCACCCGGCCGCCGGGTTACCTCCTGCGAGTGGCCTCGGAGGAACTGGACGCCCTGCGGTTCGCGGAACTCGCCGCCGGGGGGGATGCGGCGCTGGCTGCCGGGGACGCCGTTATCGCGGCCCAGCGGCTAGATGAGGCGCTGAGCTTGTGGCGCGGCCCGGCGCTCGCCGACGTGGATGCTGCAGCGTTTGCGCGAGCGGAGGCGGGCCGGCTGGAGGAGACGCGCCTGGCTGCGCTGGAATCGCGGGTGGAGGCCATGCTTGCCTGCGGCAGGCACCGGGAGCTGATCGCTGAGCTGGAGACGCTCACCGCAGCTCATCCGCTCCGCGAACGGCTCTGGTCGCAGCGGATGCTCGCGCTCTACCGTGCGGGCCGCCAGGCCGACGCGCTGGGTGCCTACCGCGACCTGCGGGCGATCCTGGTCGGCGAACTGGCTATCGAGCCGAGCCCGGAGCTGCGTCTCCTGCTCGCCCGCATCCTGCGCCAGGACCCTGCGCTCGGCCGGCCCTCCGGACGCGGCGCGCGCAGCGAGGGGGACGCCCCACCGGAGACCCGCTACGTCCAGAGCGACGACGGCGTCCACATCGCCTACCAGGTACTCGGCGAGGGCGAGCTCGATATCGTGGCCGTGCCGGGACTGATCAGCCACCTCGACCTGTGGTGGGAAGACCCCGTTACCGCGCGCTTCTTCCGCCAGCTCGCTTCCCTCGGCCGGCTGATCATGTTCGACAAGCGCGACACCGGCCTGTCCGACAGGGCGTCCGGTGACGCCCCGCTCGAGCAGCGGATGGACGATGTGCGGGCCGTCATGCGCGCCTGCGGATCTGCCAAAGCCGCCCTGTTCGGCTATTCGGAAGGCGGGCCGATGAGCATCCTGTTCACCGCCACCTACCCAGAGCGCGTCACGTCCCTGATCCTCGGCGCGGCAGCAGCCCGCTGGCCGGCGGCGCCGGATTATCCCTGTGGGCACCAGACCGAGGAGATGATCAGCGCTCTCGAAGCGCTTGCCGCGCACCGCTGGGGGCAGGGTGACAGCATCGAGTGGTACGCGCCCAGCCGGGCCGGCTCCGCCCGCGCCCGCCAGGCGTTCGCCCGCTGGGAGCGGATGTCCGCCAGCCCCAGCGCCCTGCTGCGGGTGATCCGCATGATCCGCGCGATCGATGTCCGCAGCGTGCTGCCCGCGATAGGTGTCCCCACGCTCATCATTCAGCGCCACGATGACCGGATCACCCCGCCCTGCCACGGCCGCTACCTCGCCGAGCACCTACCCCACGCCCGCTACTTCGAGCAGCCCGGCGACCACGTCCTGTGGGTCGGCGATACCGACGCCATGTTCACCCAGATCCACGAGTTCCTCACCGCGGCACGGCACCCATCCGATCCCGGCCGCGTGCTCGCCACGATCCTGTGCACCGGCCCCGCTGCGACGGTGGCCGGCGACCGCCCGCCGGCCATGCTGGACGCCTGCCAGGCCGCAGGCAGGCGGGACGTCGAGACCTTCCGGGGCCGCCTGATCAACAGCACCGGCGATGGCATCCTCGCCACCTTCGATGGCCCCGGACGGGCGATCCGCTGCGCAGCCGCCGTCCGCGACGACGCCGCCGCCCTCGGCATCCCCATCAGAGCCGGAGTCCACACTGGCGAGGTCGAGTTCCTCGGCGGCGATGTCATCGGAATGCCCGTCCAAATAGCGGCGCAGGTCGCGGCCCTTGCACAGCCTGCCGAGATCCTGGTCTCGCGCACGGTGAAGGACCTTGTCGCCGGATCCGGGATCTGTTTCGCCGATCGCGGTAACCACGAACTGAGCGGGATCTCCGCTGAATGGCCGCTGTTCGCTGTGGCCGCGCTATAAGCGGACGAACCAAGACCGTTTGGTTGCTACTACCGACCAGCCCGGGCAGCCCCGGTACCGCGACCATCGCCAACACTGGCGAGCACAACCGCAACAGACTGACCGTTAGGGTGGCAACGGATGGCTGTGTCGACTGACCGGGACTCGCGCCATATCGGCGGGTACGAGTGCGCAGCGCTTGGGGCTATGGTGACTGCCAGTGACGAGCCTCCTTTCACTGGTGCATCCCTCGCCGCATAGCCGGGTGCAGCACGATGATCACTGAGCCCGCGCTCGGCGCGGAAGGCACCGCCATCTCGCGAACAATGCGCGGCGGACCGTATGGCCTAGCCACTCTGGTATGAGCGCGGCGGGAAAAGTTACAGGTGCCAGTCCACGTCGTAGTACCAGGTCACCTGGATAGCCTGCTCACCCGCCACCGCCTCGATCATCGCCAGCGTCTCGGCGTTAGCGGGGCGCCTGGGATACAGCAGGGCTCCCACGATGCCCTCCCATCGGCCGTCTTCCATGTCTTCGATGGCGGTATCAAGGTAGGCCTGCAACTGGCGCAGATGACGGCGCAGGTTCCTCATCGCGCGGTCCGGAGGGATCGCATCCCAGTCGGGTCCCTTTGATCTCGATGATGACAAGCATCTGCTCATCGCCGTCCACCTCAACGGCTAGGTCGACGCGCCCCCGGCCACCCTGGATGAGCCGCCACTGACGTTCCCTGAATCCCGATGCCCCGGTGAGCCCGGTCAAGAAGGCCGACTGGACGGTCCTATGGAAAGCCTGGCCTGCCGTCAATCGCTCGACCGCCACAACATCCTCCGCGCAGTGCTCCGGCTCGGCTGTGTTCATCATCTCGACTGACGAGCGCACGGGCGACGGCGGTTCAGCGCGCTCAATGCGGCATATGCGGGCATTGTCCGCGCATGCCGCGAGTGCATAAATATTCAGGCCGCGCGGCTGCATGTTGAGCCGACCTCGGGCTTTCTGGTGGCCGATATCGCGAAGGTCCTTTGATAACCGCGCGCTGACCCGCCGTTATGCCCGGCATCTTGGTTGCCGCGAAGCCCGTCTCACGCCATGCCGAACCGGATGATCTGTGTCTGGTCAGGCGCGTAGCCAAGGGTCCGTCGGCGCCCGGATCTGCCGAAATGGCTGTGTCGGGATGGCCAGCTCGCCGTGTGCCAGCGTCTAATTGTCTAACCTGGGTCGGATTCTGGCCCTGATAACGTCCGCAGCTCGCTGACTTGCGGGTTCGCTGCTGCATGACGGGGAAATTCTGCACTACCGGGAATTAATAACGGGAGGCTGTCCGCGGAAGAATTCCCTGCGTAGCGACTGAGTTCCCGCCCGTAGCTGCTTTGAGGTAATGCTGGAATCGGGGCTGCATACCTTGAGCCATCGGGCTCTCAGCAAAACTGCCGGGGCCAGATCAGATGAGCACGCCGACCCCTTTGTAAGTTGACGCGCTCGGACGGGGAGACGGAAAATGGATGGCGGCGATTTGGGGGAGCAATGACTGTGCGCAAACTTCCGGCGGTGATCGTGCTAGCGGCCGGCTTGGCGATGATCGTGCTTCCTCTGGCCTTCAACTCCTTCACGAGGGCGAACCAAGCTCAGCAGCTCCTAGACGGCGCTCGTCCCATCGTCGCGCCGCCTCATCTACAGCAGCAGTTCCTGGCCGGCCTCCAGACCGCGAACCAGGCGGAGCAACTTCTGACGGGCCCCGGCTTCGCACAGCTGGCCGATGACCTAGGCGAGACACCGGCTCAGTTCCAGGCTCAGGTCGCCACCCAATGGCCCGCCATTGCCCGCGCCCAGCAGCAGGCCCCCGCGATCGACGCAGCCACCCTGACTATCCTGACCAACCTCGAGCATCACCAGCATGACTTCCAGCTGGCCGACGCCATCCCAGTTTCGGGCTTTTCCCTCGTGTCGTCGATCTGGATAATTGTCGTCTTCGGGGCCCTCGTGGTCGCAGCGGCGTTGTGGCTGCTGTTCCGCCCGGGGGTGGTGCCGGCGGCCGCCATCACCGCCTTGGGGATCGTCTTTGTGGCCTCCGCCTTCGCCCTCAACCTGCCGGCCAAGGCCTCGGCCGCCCATCAGGTCCTTGCTTCGCTGACTATCAGCCCAGCTAAGAACGCGAAGCTCAGCTCGAGACCGTGAATGCTGCTTTCGGGCAGGTCCACACCCAGCTGCTGCCTCAGGTGGCCCAGCTGCTGGGCACCGATTCCGGCACCCTTACGTCGCAACTCGATACGGCAGTTCCCGGACTCGCGGCCGACCTCAGCCAGATTCCCTCGATCCTTGACCGCTTCGGTGGAGCTATCCAGTTCCGGGAGAACAACGTCAACAATGTGCCTCCCGTCCGCAGCTTCCCGTTTCAGGCGCTCATGTGGGCGCAGATCGCGCTCGGCGCACTCGTCGCCGTCGGCGGCGGGATCAGCGTGGTGGCGAGCCGTCCCAGACGACGAGCCAGGCAGATGGGAGCCAGCGGTGACCACGCGGTTGACGATGTTGGAGCAGGGTGACCTACCGCCTCCCAGGCAGCGGGCGTGGCCCGGCGAGACCGAGTTCCTCAACCAGGCCGCGATGCTGCACAGGAACCGCGGTGATTCCGCCAGGCCGGGTCGTGCCGCCGGCAGCCTGAACTCGCCAGGCAACTCGCTGGCTCCTGGGTGAGGCCGACGCGCTGACGGCCCTGCCGTGCTGCGCCTACGCCGCCTGCACGGTTGGCGCACAAGCCCGGCCCGCAGCACGCACAGGAAATATTCCAGCGCATCGGTGCGGCCGCGGTGGCGGACGTTTTCGCCGGACTCGACGCCCTTACCGAAACACAACAAACCGTATCGGGATCCAGCCTTCCTTTGACAGTAACTTTTGTCGATCTGGCCCATTAAGATCAGATCATGCAATAACGGCCGATCTGGGTGCGGCGGCCTCTCCGACCGACCCCGCTCCCGTCAGCTCATACTCGGCGATCTGGCCTCTTTGAGGACGTGCGACAACGATGTGGCGGAGCGCGACAGGGCGCAGCCATGCGAACTGAACCACGAATGAGTATGCCAAACGCTGCACAAGTATCCGAATGGCCAACGCCCGCTATTCGGCAGATGAGGTCGGCGGGGCGGCAGGCCAGCAATCTTGAGCACGGCGTGCGGATCGGCGTGACGGGACAGAACGTCCGATCTCGCGCCCTGGACGACCGTCTTGGCCGCACGCCCGGACGTCCCGAACGGCGGTTATCTGGA
>Ga0302181_10003746_pt1 | contig 10298 bp, 12 predicted proteins | sample I_Palsa_E3_3_FD_198786 | JGI IMG/M metagenome (GOLD analysis project Ga0302181, IMG submission 198786) | Peat permafrost microbial communities from Stordalen Mire near Abisko, Sweden - I_Palsa_E3_3 | ecosystem: Environmental > Terrestrial > Soil > Palsa > Peat permafrost | place: Sweden... | reverse complement strand
GCGCCACCTGATGGAATACGCCAGCTCACTTGGCCTGAACACCGAGCGGTTCGCCGCGGACCTGCGCAAGCACGCCGGGGCGGCGCGGGTGGCGGAGGACACCGATTCCGCGGACCTTTCCGGCGTGTCGGGAACGCCCACGTTCTTCGTGAATGGCATGCGGCACTACGGCGCCTATGACATCGAGAGCCTCTCCAGGGCGGTCAAATTGGCTCTGGCCCGGACGAAAATCAGCGCCTGATTACTGCACACGCCGCCGATCGGCGCTGAGCCGGGTCATGAGAGGCTGGCTGAGGGGCAGTCAGCACCGGCATGAGGAGGAAGAGCGTGAGCGCGCAGCCAACCGCAGCGGCAGCAGGGACCATCGACGTCGGCGGCGACCTGACGGTCAACCGGATGGGCTTCGGCGCGATGCGAATCACCGGCACCGGGATCTGGGGCGAGCCGCCCAGCCGGAAGCAGGCCATCGCGACGCTGCAGCGGGTGGTCGAGCTGGGCGTCAACTTCATCGACACGGCCGACTCCTACGGGCCCTCGGTCAGCGAGGAGCTGATCGCCGAGGCGCTGTACCCCTATCCAGACGACCTGGTCATCGCGAGCAAGGGCGGCCTGGTCCGGCCCGGCCCGAGCCGCTGGAACGCCGACGGGCACCCGGAGCACCTGCGCGAGGCCTGCGAGGGCAGCCTGCGACGGCTCAAGCTGGAGCAGATCCCGCTGTACCAACTGCACCGGCCCGACCCGCGCGTCCCGCTGGCCGAGTCGATCGGCGCGCTCGCCGAGCTGAAGAACGAGGGCAAGATCCGCCACATCGGCATCTCCAACGTGTCCGAGGAGCAGCTCCGCGAGGCGCAGCAGATCGTCCCGATCGTGTCGGTGCAGAACCGGTTCAACGTCACCGACCGGCAGTCGCAGCCCCTGATCGACCTGTGCGAGCAAGACGACCTGGTCTTCCTGCCCTGGGCGCCGATCCAGCAGACCGACCGGCGGGCGGCGGTGGCAGCGGCGGCCGAGAACCACGGCGTGACCGAGCGCCAGATCGTGCTGGCCTGGCTGCTGGTCAAGTCGCCGGCGATCATACCGATTCCGGGTACCGGCTCGCCCGAGCACGCCGAGGAGAACGTCGCGGCCGCGTCGATCGAGCTGACCGCCGAGGAGATCCGGGCCATCAACACGGGCGGCTGATGCGCGGCATCTCGGCCGGACCAGCTCACGAGGGGACGCTATGCAAACGACGAAGTCCGCCGACGGCACCGTCATCGCCTATGACCGGACCGGAGACGGCCCGCCGCTGGTCGTGGCGGTCGGGGCGTTCTGCGACCGCGGGTCGTTCGTCCCGCCTGACGATCTGACCTCCAGGTTTACCGTCTACACCTACGACCGACGCGGTCGCGGTGACAGTGGCGACACCGAGCCCTACTCCCCCGAGCTCGAGATCGCCGACCTAGCCGCCGTGGCCGAGGTGGCGGCTCCGGGGTCCGAGGTATTCGCGTACGGGCATTCGTCGGGCGGCGCGCTGGTGCTGCGGGCCGCCGCGCAGGGCGTGCCGCTGAGCGCGGTGGCCTCCTACGAGCCGCCGTTCATCATCCCGGGCAGCCGGAAGGTGGCGCAGGACCCGGCGGGCCGGATTCGCGAGCTGGTCGCGGCCGACCGCCGGGGTGATGCCGTCCGGTACTGGTTGACCGAGGTCGTCCAGGCACCGGACGAGCTGGTCACGAGGATGGCAGCATCCCCGATGTGGCCGGGCTTGGAGGCGCTCACCCCCACGCTCCCCTACGACATCGCGCTGACCGGCGATCAGGGCGTTCCGGCCGCGCTGTCCGCGATCGCCGTGCCGGTCCTGGTGCTGGGCGGCGGCACCAGCCCGGACTGGTTCCACCGCACCGTGCAGGAGACCGCCGCCGCCATTCCCGGGGCCAAGCTGGTCATGATGAACGGCTACGGCCACGGCGTGCCGCCCGAGGTGGTCGCGCCGGTGCTGATCGAGTTCTTCCTGGGCGCCTCCTAAGTAGTCGCCGGGTTCTCGGCCCCTAAGATTGGCCGGGTGACGGAGACGAGCAGGGACACAGCGATCGTCGGGGGCCGGGTCGTCCCGGTCGAGGGTGAGCCGATCGAGGGCGGCACCGTCCTGTTCCGGGACGGGAAGATCACGGCCATCGAGGGGCCCGGCTTCACGGTGCCTTCCGATGTCGTGGTGGTCGACGCCAGCGGGAAGTGGGTGCTGCCCGGCTTCATCGACGCGCACGCCCACGCCGGCGTGGCCGAGGAAGCCGAGGGCTGGGCGGGCCAGGACACCAACGAGCGGACCGACCCGAACACCGCGCACGTCCGCGCGCTGGACGCGATCAACCCAGCCGACCAGGGCTTCCGCGACGCGATCATCGGCGGCGTGCTGGCGGTCAACGTCAACCCCGGCTCGGCCAACCCGATCGGCGGCCAGACCGTGGCCATCAAGTGCTGGGGCCGCACCGTGGACGAGATGGTGCTGCGCGAGCCGGCCGGCCTGAAGTCCGCGCTGGGCGAGAACCCCAAGCGGGTCTACGGCGACCGGAACGAGACCCCGTCGACCCGGCTCGGCACCGCGGCGGTGATCCGCGGCGCGTTCGTCGCCGCCCAGAACTACCAGGCCAAGCTGGCCGCCGCGGCGCAAAAGGATTCTTCCGAACGGCCCGTGGTCGATCGCGACCTCAAGCTCGAGGCGCTCAGCCGGGTGTTGCGCCGCGAGATCCCGTGGCGCCAGCACTGCCACCGGGCCGACGACATCGCGACCGCGATGCGGATGGCCAGGGAGTTCGGTTACGACCTGGTCATCGACCACGGCACCGAGGCGCACCTGCTGGCCGGCCAGATCGCCGCCGCGCAGATCCCGGTCATCATCGGGCCCCTGTTCACCAGCCGGTCCAAGGTCGAACTGCGCAACCGGTCGCTGGCCAACCCGGGCCGGCTCGCCGCCGCCGGGGTGACCATCGCCATCACCACCGACCACCCGGTGGTGCCGATCAACTTCCTCATCCACCAGGCCACGCTGGCGGTCAAGGAGGGCCTGGACCCAGTCACGGCGCTGCAGGCGGTGACGATCAACCCGGCCCGGATCATCGGGGTCGACGACCGGATCGGGTCGCTGGCCGTCGGCAAGGACGCCGACCTGGTGATCTGGTCCGGCGACCCGCTGGACGTCATGAGCCGGGCCGAGCGAGCCTTCCTGGACGGCCAGGAGATCTACCACTACGACCACGATCGCCGCGAGGGCATCTTCGCGTCGTGGTAGCGCGCCGGTGATCGGCGGCCTGGATCCCGGCCCGGTCACCAGGCGAGCAACCCGTACTGCCCGCTCGGCAGTCCCGGCAACCGCACCGCCGCCTTGGTCCGGGTGGCCGGGTTGATCAGGTAGGCGGTCGAAGCTGGGCTGGGTGCTGAAGCAGAGCTGGGTAGGCCATACATCCAGGCGAACAGCATGTCGCCGAACGGCAGCACGGTTGGCACACCGCCAGTCCAGGTCGCTATCGTGACAGGCGCGCCCGGGCGGCTGGCGCTGTACGCGATCAGTGTGGTCGGAAGCTTGGCCCCGAGGGGGAGAATCGGCCCCGTCGCGACATAGACCCAGGTACCGTCCGGGCTGATCGCCACCGAGAACATGTACGAGTCTTTCCTGGGGTAGTCGTAGCTGCCGACCGTCTTGGCCCTGGTCAGAAGGGGGCCCGGCGCCGAGCCGGTGGCCAGCACCATGGCCGCGAAATGGAAGCCGGGGCCGTTGTACTGGGTGGTGAACGCGATCTTGTTCCCGGCGCTGGTCACCGAGACGCTCCCGATAAAGGCTTGTCTATCGGAGACACTCCACTGCTTCACCTGGTTCCCGATCACCGCGCCGACGACAAAGGCCCCGCTGGACCGGTCTCCGGAGAAGGCGATAACGCCGCCGTCCGCGTCGGCCGCCAGCCAGCCGAGTTGGACGGGCACCGTCCCGACGGCCAGCGGGGCTAGGTGCGTGACCGCGCCGCGCGCCGACAGCGTGAGCGTATAGAGCCGGAAGGGTTTCCAGAGGGCGCCGGTGTTGGGTGAGGTGGCCACGATGAACTTCCGCGGGTTCGCGGTGGCGGTGACGTAGCTCCACGTGGTGCGCTGCGGTGGGGCGAGCGTGCTGTCCACGTGCCCGGCGGGCGTCCTGACCAGTAGGTGGGTGCCCGGTTGGGTCACGATGACCTGGAACGGCGGGTAGTGCGCGCTGATCCCCGGCTTCCCGGCCGCGCTGGCCGGGCTGGCCGAGCCGGTCAGCAGGCGCGGCAGGGCCACGCTGGCGCCGATGACAGCGAGCACAGCCACGGCCGCCGCCACCGGGATGAGCGCGTTCAGCCGGCGTGGACGCCGGGTCGATCCGGCGGCGACCTCCGGCGTGGTCCGCCGCAGGGTCTGCGGCTGTACCGTCCGGCCGGCCGCCTGGTAGGCGTCGCGGATCCGGTCTTCCAGGTCACTGTTCATTGGTCCTCCCCGAGGCGGCGGGCGAGCGTGGCCAGGGCGCGGGAACTGGCCGCGGCGACCGTGCCGCGGCTGACCCGCATGATGGCGGCGACGTCACGTTCGCTGAGGTCGAGGTAGTACTTCAGCGCGAGCACCTCACGCTGGCGCTGTGGCAGCGTGGCGATCGCGGCCAGGACGGCGCGGCGGTCCTCGCCGTCCATGACCGCGGCCTCCGCCGACCAGACCGGCGGGTCATGCTGCACCCGCAGTAGCCGGGCCCGGCCACGGCTGCGGTGTACCGAACGCGTGCCGTTCACCACCGCCGTCCGCAGGTACCCGAGCACGGCGTCCGGGTCGCGGATCCTGTCCCACGCCCGGTACAAACCGAGGAACGCGTCCTGCACCACGTCCTCGGCGGTGGACTGGTCGCCGACCAGCATGAGCGCGAACCGTACCAGGTCCACGGCGTGGAGCCGGAACAGGTCGTCGACAGCTGCCCCGGCCGTGGCCGGCCAGGGATCGGGCTGTGGCCCCGTGCCAGCCCGATATGTGGGGACCGTCATATCTATAGGACGCCGGTTGCGCGGGAAATGTTGATCGGCGCGAGCGGGTAGCTGCGCGAGCCGGCCGTCGCGGCGCTCCAAGTTTCCTCCGAACGGCCCGTGGTCGATCGCGACCTTGAGCTCGAGGCGCTCAGCGCCTTCGGCTGCGCCGGCTATTGCGACAAGCCGTCCATCTGGCAACTCGAGCACCATTTGCGTGGTTGATCCGGGCTCCGCGGTGGAAAGGGTGAGCGAGCCTGGGCTCTAGGCCACCGGATCGACCGCGAAGCCCTAAACAACCGCCGAAATGGGACGCGTGGGGTTGGGATGCGGGATGGGTTATGTGGCGCGGCGGCAAGGTCACCGCCTACCTCGATAAGCATCCCAGCCTGGAGCTGCTGTAAGGCGCCCGCTACAGCCCGCATGACAGACGCCGTTCGTCGAATGGTGAACGCAGAGCTAGCAGGCGCGGAGCGCAGCATTCGGAAAGACACCATCATGATCGGTATTTCTTCATTTCTTGCCGGTAGTGGCGTGACATTTACGGTGACCTTGCTTGTGCATCCACTTCACTAGTGATGTGATGGCATGCTGAGGCAAATAGTGTCCTTGGCCACTCGTGCCCAGCGCACGGTCCACTGGCCTGCATTGGCCGGCGCGTCGCCGCTATCATCGCCGACTGCAATTACGCTCAGACCCAGGTGGCCAGCCTGCGTAACGCCCCGGCGCGTTTCTGACCTGGGAACTAGTGCCGCCGGTGGCGGTCGCGTCACGATCGCAGCACCAGCCATTTCCCGCCCGCGGCGACGGCTGTGAGTGTGCCCGCCAGCCACAGCAGAGCCCAGATCCGCTCAGGAATGTGAGTGACCTTTCTGAGATTTTCGGCGTCCTTGGCGCCGGCACCGTGGGCCACCGCGACGCGGAGGCCGGACAGCAGGAGCAGCCAGGTCATTCCGTAGATGATGACCTCCTCCAGTCCGTTGTGCGCATGACGAATCACATAGACCAATAGCGCGATGGCGGCCGGCACCGAGAAGATACCGAAGGATTTGCGGATCAAGAACAAGAGCAACACCAGGAGCAGGATCGCGAGCCACAACACGGTGACCACACGCCCAGCCTCGATTAGTTTCGCCGCGCACAGCCCGAAGCCGCTGGGGCCCAGGTAGCCGACGATCCTTGTCAACGTTCGCCGGACCCCCGTTGTGGGGTCGTTGACGTATCTGGTTTCGCCGCTGGAATCGATGTCGATCGTCACGCTCGCGATCTTGAACCCCATGGCGAACGCGACGAGGGCGTGCGCTCCCTCGTGGGCCATCACGTTGAACTGCTCGACGAGCGGCCAGAGGAACGGAATGATCACCACCGCGAGCGCGGCCAGGCCGATCAGCACCGCCTCGCTGCCCGACAGCGGTGCCAGGGTTCCCGGCGCTGGCGCCTGCACTGCGTACATGTACCGAGCGTGCGCGCCCATCGACGGCGCGGCAACCCCCATTCCGGGCGTATGCAGGCGAGCCTGGCCAGAATGCCGCAGAACCGGCGTCAGCCTGGTTGGCCAGACCACCGTCCGGCTTGCCACGTGTCGGCCAGTTCCGCCTCATGTGAGCCGGAGCGTAGGGTCAGACCGGCCACCGGCAGCGGAGAGTATGCTGACCCGAGACCCGACCAAAACGCTCGACAATAGGCTTGAGGAGTAGAGCCGTCACTCTGGGTCGTCCCGGTCCAGGATCTGCTGGCGGGCCATCCGGGCCGCGACCCGTTCCTCGATGACGTCCTGGCTGGTGTTGGGGTGGGTTTCGAGCACGGCCCGGGCGTAGGCCTCGGTCTGCAGCAGGCCGGGGACCAGCGAGTGCTCGAACAGCCGCAGCGCGACCGCCTGGGCCTCGTACGGCTGGAACGGGCGGAACCCGGAGCTGAACGGCACGTCCCGCAGGCGCTGTTCCAGCCGGGTGAAGGTCCCCGGGGTGCCGAACGCCTCATCGCAGCGCCCGGCGAAATCCCGGGACGGGGACCGGTGCCCGGACTCGATCATCGAGATCAGCGAGGCACTGTAGTTCACCCGCCCGGCCAGCTCCTCGCGGCCCAGCCCGGCCTGTTCCCGCTGGGCACGCAGTTCCGCAGCGAACACCGCCAGCGCGGACCGGTCCGGATCACGCCGAGCGCCCATCTGCCACACCTCGCCACGAACCGGCCGGGCCTGCCACACTCACCGCCGCTGCCCGTACAGCGCCGCGTGCTCGCTGTTAACGGTACGCCCGTCAGGCGCACGATGGGCAGCACCACGCTGCCGCCGGAATGCCGAGGAGGAGCCGCCCGATGAGTGTCGGACCCGGGCACGTCGAACCGCCCGCCCACCCGCTGCCCGCACTGACCACCTACGAGCTGAGCGACCATCGCCGCCAGCTTGAGCTCGCTTTGACTGCCGTCCCTGAGGAGGCAGCGGTCTGTGCCCTACTCCAGGGCCGGCTCGCCGAGGTCCTGGCCGAGCAAGACTCCCGCGTCCGCCTCCACGCCGCCGGGCACCGGTGACCGCCCCCGGCCCAGCCCGGGCCAGGCTGACGGGTCCGGCCCGGTGACCAGCGTGCCGCCGTCTGGGGCAGCGGCGCGCGTGTGCGGCGTCTTGCTGGATCATCCGCGCTGGTCCGCGTTCTGGGACAAGCGCCACGGTGTGTGGCGGGTCGCCGAGGATGACCCCGACTCCGACCTGTACGCCAAAAGCAGCGACGCGGACATCGTCATCGGCTACATCCAGGCCCACGCCTGACCCACCACACGACCGGGGGGCTATGTGGGGCGGCCGGTGAGGATGCGGCTGCGGGATTGCAGGCGGGTCACGATCTCGGCCGGAGCGCGATCTGGGGAGCCGGCGTCGTAGGGGGGCTGGGGGTCGTATTCGATGCCGAGCTGGATGGCTTGGGCGGTCTGGTCGCCCGCGATCCGGCCGGCCAGGGTCAGGGCCATGTCGATGCCGGAGGATACGCCGGCCGCGGTCACGTACTTCTCGTCGAAGACCACGCGCTCGGCTACGGGAATCGCACCGTACTGCTCGAGGTGGCCTAGGGCCAGCCAGTACGAGGTGGCCCGGCGGCCGGTCAGCAGGCCGGCGGCGGCCAGGATGAGCGAGCCGGTGCAGACCGAGGTGGTCCATGAGGTGGTCTGGTCGGCGGCCCGTAGCCACTCGTGGAGCGGGCCGTCGTGCATCTGGTCGTGCTGGCCGGGACCGCCCGGCACGAGGAGGACGTCCGGGTGCGAGACGTCCGCGAGGGCGGCCTCGGCGGTAAGGGTCAGCCGCCCGACCTCGTCGGCGATGGGACCGGGGTGCTCGGCGGCGAAGACCACCTCGGCGCCGGGCAGGCTCGTGAGCACCTGGTAGGGGCCGACCGCGTCCAGGGCGGTGAACCGGTCGAAGAGCACGATGACGATCTGCATGATTCTCCTCAGATGCTGACCGGGACGGGGCGGAAGCGGCGGCGGTACTCGGCCGGGCTGACGCCGAGCGCGCGGATGAAGGCGCGGCGCATGGCCTCCGGCGTGCCGTACCCGCACAAGCGGGCGGTCTCCTCCGTGCCGTCGGCGGTGTCTTCGATCCGGCGCCGGGCGGTCTCGAGCCGGACCCGGTCGACGTAGCGCCCGGGCGGCATCCCGACCTCGGCGGCGAACGCGCGGGCGAACTGGCGCGGGGACAGGCTGGCCCGGCTGGCCAGCGCCTCGACCGACAGGTCGGCGGCCGGGTGGTCGGCGATCCACTGCTGCACCTCGCGCAGCGGCTCGCGGTGGGCGAACTGGGCGGCGAGTTGGGTGCTGAATTGGGCCTGGTTGGCGGGGCGGCGCAGGAACACCACCAGATGCCGGGCGATGTCCAGCGCTGCGTCCCGGCCCAGGTCGTCTTCGGCCAGCGCCAGGGCCAGGTCGATCCCGGCGGTGACCCCGGCAGAGGTGGTGACGTTCCCGTCGGTGACGAAGATCGGGTCCGGGTCGACGGTGATCTCGGGGAACCTGGTCGCGAGCGTGGCGCAATAGGCCCAATGGGTGGTGACCCGGCGCTGGTCCAGCAGGCCCGCCGCAGCCAGCAGGAACGCGCCGGTGCAGACCGAGACCAGCCGCCGGGCACGGGGGCCGTGCGTCCGCAGCCAGGTAACGAGGTCCGGATCGGCGTCGCGCGTACCCGCGCCGCCGGGCACGAGTAGGACGTCCGGGTCGTCCGGGTGGGCGAGGTCCTGGTCAGGTGTCAGGCGCAGTCCGCTGGAGGTTCGCACCGGGCGGCCGCCCAGGCTGGCCGTGCGGATCCGGTATACGGGTCCGTCCGGACCGCCTTTGGCCGTGGGTTCGTCCGGGCTCCCGGGGGCCGCGGGGCTATGGTTCCTCGCGGACTGCCAGCGGTTGGCTCCGGCGAAGACCTCTAGCGGGCCGGTCACGTCGAGGCTCTGCACCTCGTCGAACAGGACGATCAGGACCGTGCGCATGCATGTCAGTGTGCCGCCCGGGACCAAGTGGCAGCAATGACGAATACCCCACCTTTCCTGCCACCGCCTGGCAGGGTCAGGCGGCGACGGGCGGCTGGTCGGTGCCGCAGTACTTGCACTTGGAGGCGGCGGCCGGAAGGTCGCTGGACAGGCACGCGGGGCAGGTTTTGACGGCCGGCGGGTCACCGAACACCACTTGCCCGCGCCGGGCCTGGACCACCTTGTAGGGAATCACGATCAGGAAGTAGACCACGGCCATCAAGATGACGAAGGAGATGATCGCGGAGATGAATTCGCCGAAATTCACGAGGGTCTTGGGATCGTCGGACCGGATCTGCACGCCCAGGCCGTTCTTGCCGCCGTCGACGCTCTGGATGAGGGGTTTGATGATATCGGTCGTAAAGGCGGTGATCAGGCTGCTGAACGCGAGGGCCACGACCAGGCCCACCGCGACGACGATCACGTCGCCCCGCATCAGGAAGTTCTTGAATCCCCTCATGTACTGCTCTCCGATCGGCGGAATGGGTGACGACGTCTGCTTCGTTCTGTCGTTAGTGGCGCACAAGCCTTACGAGGATTCCGGCTGGCCAGCGCCCTGGTCAAGCACTTTGCGGTTCCGGACGCAGACGTGTCGAAGCGGATCGCGATCGTGATCAGCGGCTGGGCAGGCTGAAGGCCCAGTTGAGCATCCGGGTCGCGGCGGCTCCGTTGACCGTGGTGCCCACGCCGGGGCTGTCGAGATTGACCCCGATGAACGAACGGCCGTCGCGAGTGGCCTCGAACAGCAGGCAGTGGCCCGCGGCCGGGGTGAATCCGGTCTTGATGCCGATCGCGCCCCGGT
>Ga0302181_10003732_pt1 | contig 10321 bp, 10 predicted proteins | sample I_Palsa_E3_3_FD_198786 | JGI IMG/M metagenome (GOLD analysis project Ga0302181, IMG submission 198786) | Peat permafrost microbial communities from Stordalen Mire near Abisko, Sweden - I_Palsa_E3_3 | ecosystem: Environmental > Terrestrial > Soil > Palsa > Peat permafrost | place: Sweden... | reverse complement strand
GCTGAGACCGCGCGGGGGGTGATGCAGGTGCAGCTGCAGACGGGCGTGCCGTGCGCGTTCGGCGTGTTGACCTGTACGACGATGGAGCAGGCACTGGCGCGCGCCGGCGGCGGCAAGCGCGATCAGGGCGCTCACGCCGCCGAGGCGGTGCTACGGATGGCGGCGCTGCGCCGCGAGCTTTCGAGCGGCTAGACTGCGGCGCATGGCAAAGGTGTGTCACAGCTGCGGGAAGGGCCCGGCGTTCGGCCAGAGCCGCAGCCACTCGATGGTCGCGACCAAGCGGCGCTTCGATCCGAATCTGCAGAAGGTGCGGATCCTCGTGGGCAAGGCGCCGCGGCGCGTCTACGTGTGTACACGCTGCCTGAAAGCCGGCAAGGTCACAAAGGCCCTGTAGGGCCACCGAACCGGGAGACACTCGCTCCGCTCGCATCCCCGAACCGGCCAGCGGCGCTGGCCGATCTCCGATCGGTCGGCGTCCTCGGTAGCTCGCGTGCGTAGTTCACACCACGCGGGGTGGGTGGGCTCTTAATCCTTTGCCTGGCTTGCCCAGCGGCCCAACAGGGAGCCGCGAGACAGGACTGTTCGGGCAGAGCGCCCGCGGAAGGTGATAGAGGTAACAACGTGACCGATACGAACCTGGTCCGCTTCCGCGCCGCCGTGGCGGGGGCGCTCGCTCACTTGGAATCGCGCCGCGAGGAGGTCAACGACCTCAACGTGTTCCCGGTTGCCGACGGCGACACGGGCGACAACATGGCGCTCACGCTGCGCGCGGTGCTAGCCGAGCTCGACCGCTTGCAGGGGAGTAACGAGGCGCGCACGATCGACGAGATCGGACGTGAGGAGATCGTGCAGTCGGTGGCCCGCGCGGCGCTGCTGGGCGCGCGCGGCAACTCGGGTGTGATCCTCTCCCAGCTGATTCGTGGCGCCGCCGAGGAGCTGGTCAGCCGTCCCGGAGAGCTGATCGACGCCACGCTGATCGGTGCGGCGCTGGCCAACGCGGCCGACCGTGCTTACTCCTCGGTGCGCGAGCCGGCGGAGGGCACGATCCTGACTGTGGCGCGCGAGATGGCCCATCAGATCGTGACCGATCTCGCGCACAGTCCGGAGAGTCCCCGCCTGGACCCCGACGCGGAGCCGCAGCTGCAGGACGCGGCGATCGCCGCTGCGCTGGAGCGCGCGGTGACGACGGGGCAGGAGTCGGTCAAGCGTGGCCCCGAGCTGCTGGCGGCGCTGCGTGATGCCGGCGTGGTCGACGCGGGCGGTTACGGGCTGACGATCATCTTTGCGGGCGTCGTTGCGGCGCTGCGCGGCGACGACCCGCCGGAGCTCGATCACTATGCACCCGCGCGCATCAGCCATCCCGAGCATCATTCGAGCACGTACCGCTTCTGCACGAACTTCGCCGTCACCGGCACCGGGCTGAGCTCGGGGCGCTTTATCGCGCCGTTGGAGCAGCTCGGGGACTCGGTGCTGGTCGTCGGCGACACGACGACGCTGAAGGTGCACGTACACACGGACGAGCCCGAGCGGGCGACTGCGGTGTTCGCGCAGGCGGGGGAGGTATCGCGTCTGGACGTCGCGGACATGCGTCTGCAGGTGAGCGAGCGCGAGCAGCGGCTGAGAGACGATGGTGGCGGCATCGATGCTGAGGGCAGGGGAGTTGATGGGATCCCGCCCGCCCAGACCGACGGTCGGGCCTCCGTCGACGGCCCGCGCGTGCGCTGCGGGGCGGTGGCGGTTGTCAGCGGCGACGGTCTGGCGGCGATGTTCGAGCAGCTGGGTGTGCACACGATCGACGGCGGCCCGACGCTCAACCCCTCCACCTACGATCTGCTGGCGGCGATCCACGAGGTGCAGGCCGAGGAGGTGGTGGTGCTGCCGAACTCAGCGAACGTGATCATGGCCGCCGAGCACGCGGCCGAGCTGTCGGACAAGCAAGTGCTCGTGGCGCTCACAACCAGCCAGCAGGCCGGTCTCACCGCCGCGGTCGCGCTGGAGTCCGATCGCACTGTGGAGGAGAACGCACGGGCACTGGACCAGGCGCTCACCCACCTGCGCACGGGTGCGGTCGCGCAGGCCGCGCGCGACGACGCGCAGGGACGCTTCGGTCGGGGCGAGGCGGTGGGGTTCGTGGCGGACGAGGTGGTCGCATGGGGGGAGCCTCGCGAGACCCTGCGGGCGGTCCTTCAGACGCTCGCCGATGGCGCGGAGATGATCAGCGTGCTCGCGGGTCAGGATGCTCCACTGGAGCCTGAGGACGTCGCCGAACTGGTCAACGGCGAGGTCGAGCTCGAACTGCACGACGGCGGCCAGCCCGCCTACTGGTGGCTACTGTCCGCGGAGTGACGACCGCCGAGCGAGGCATGATGGATGAAGAAGATGTCCACAGCCGCGACAGTCACGAGGAACCCCGATGACCTGATCGCGGATGCCCGGCATTCCGCCCCAGGTGGGCCGCCTGCGTTTGGATCGACGAGACCTTTGAATTGGCGGGAGATGTTGGAGGCGCCGGTGCGCTGGCCACGGCCCTCGCGGCTGGGAGCCCCGCTGGAGGTGCCGCAAGCGGGCAAGCTGGCTGAGGGTTTGCGAGCACTGGGATTGACGAGCGTCGGCGCGCTGTTGGAGCATCTGCCGAGGGACATCCGCGAGGCGCGGACGGTGGCTGCGTTGAAGGTGGGCGAGCAGGCGACGGTTGCTGTGCAGGTGCGAAAGATCGGCGCGCGTGCGGTGCGAAGACGCGGGATGAAGCCGCTGGTCGAAGCGACCGTGTTCGACGGGACGGGGAGCATGCGCGCGACATTCTTCAAACAACCGTGGCTGGCGCAACGCTACGAGCCGGGAACCCGTCTGGTGCTGCATGGCAAGACGACTGAGCGGGGAACGTTCAACGTCGCCCACCACGCACTGGGAGGGGATTGGAATGCCTCCCACCTGACGAATGCCCACCCGACTCCGGATACACCGGGCGAGATCGCCCACTATCCGGCGACTGAGGGCGTGAGCTCGACGCAGATCCTGGCGCTCGTGCAGGGCGTGAGGGACGTCCTGCGGGACGTGCCCGAGACGCTCGGAGCGGCGACGAGGATGAGCGAGGGACTCCCAGATCGCGGGGGCGCGCTCGCGGCAATGCACTTCCCGCGCGATGCGCAGGATCGCGAGAAGGGCCGTGAGCGACTGGCATTCGAAGAGCTGTTGTTGACGCAGTTGGTGTTTATGAGAAGACGCGAGCGGCGGGGGCAGAGCACGAGGGCGCACCGGTTGAACGAGCCGCCGGGGCTGAGCGAGCGCTGGTTGAAGGAGAGTTTGCCGTTCACGCTGACAGGAGATCAGCGGAGGGCGGTGGAGACGATCGGCAAAGAGCTTGAGAGCATCCGCCCGATGCAGCGGCTGCTGATGGGGGAGGTGGGCAGCGGCAAGACGGTCGTGGCGCTGTACGCGATGTTGCGTGCGGTCGAGCACGGCCTGCAGGCTGCGCTGATGGCGCCGACGGAGACGCTCGCAGAGCAGCACTTCGCGACCCTGCAGCAACTGCTGGGCGCCGAGCCGGTGCCCGCCGCACTGCTGAGCGGCTCGACCCCGGTGCGCCGCCGGACAGACATCCTGGGCAAGCTCGAGAGCGGCGAGCTGGGGCTGATCGTCGGCACGCACGCGTTGATCGAGCCGGATGTGCGATTCCGTGCGCTGGCGGTGGCAGTGGTCGACGAGCAACATCGCTTTGGCGTTCGCCAGCGCGCGGCGCTGGACGAGAAAGGGTCCCAGGCGACGGGAGGCGAGGGACCGATCGGAGCGCGGCCGGCGCCGCACGTGCTGCACATGACCGCCACGCCGATCCCGCGCACGCTGGCGCTGGCGCGCTACGGGGACCTCGACGTGAGCATGCTGCGCGAGCTGCCGCGGGGACGGCAGGCGATCCAGACGCGGATCGTCGCAGGCGAGCAGGCACGGGCGCGCGCCTATGAGGAAGTGCGCGAGCAGTGTGGTGAGGGCAGACAGGCATTCGTCGTGTGCCCGTTGGTCGAGGAAGCGGACCCGGCCGACCGGGGCTCCTCTGGGGTGGGCGCGGGCGGAGAAGTCGAGTTGAGAGCGGCGAGAGCGGAGTACGAGCGGCTGGCGAAAGGCGAGCTGAAGGGATTCGAGCTGGAACTGCTGCACGGTGGAATGCGATCGCGCGAAAAGCAGGACGCGATGGCGAGGTTCGCGTCGGGCAAGGCAGACGTGCTGGTGGCGACGACCGTGATCGAGGTCGGGATCGACGTCGCGAACGCGACCGTGATGCTGGTGGAGAACGCGGAGCGCTTCGGGCTGTCGCAGCTACACCAGCTGAGGGGGCGGATCGGCCGCGGCGAGCACCGCTCGAGCTGCCTACTGATGGGACCGCCCGGCGCGCGACGACTACGCGCGATGGTGGAGCACTCCGACGGCTTCAGGCTGGCGGAGATCGATCTGGAGCTGCGTAGCGAGGGGGAGTTGGTCGGCACCCGTCAATCGGGACTGCGCCAGTTCGAGATCGCCTGCCTACCTCAGGATGCGGCTCTGCTGGAGCGTGCGCGCGCGCGGGCTGAGGTGATCGCCGCGACTGACCCCGGGTTAGAGGCCCCTGAGCACGCACTGCTGGGCGAAGCATTCGAGCACGCCTTCGGCGCGGGGGCGTCGGAGCCGATCTCCGCGTGAGGGTGATCGCCGGGCGCTGGGGCGGCAGGCTCCTGAGGGCGCCAAAGGGCAGGGCCATCACCCGGCCGACAGCCGATCGGGTAAAGGAGGCCATCTTCTCGATGCTCGGCACGGTGGAGAACGAGCGCGTGCTCGACCTGTTCGCGGGCACCGGGGCGCTGGGGATCGAGGCGCTGTCGAGGGGCGCGAAGCGGGCCGTGTTCGTTGAGTGCGACGGGGCCGCGCTGGTGGCGCTGAGGGCCAATCTGGAGGGTCTTGGGCTCCGGGAGAATGAGGCCGAGGTGCGCCGTGCGGAGGCGCTCGGCGCGCTGCGCGCGGCACGCAGGCACTCAGAGACGTACGATCTGGTACTGATCGACCCCCCGTATGGGCGGGCGAGCGACTTGGGAGGCGAGCTGGCGCTGGCCCTTGAGTCGCTGCTCGAGCCGCAGGCGCGCGTGGTCGTCGAGAGCGATCGCAGGGCGCCACTGCAGCTGCCTTGGGAGATCGAAAAAGAGCGGCGCTATGGCGATACAACGATCACAATCCACCGGTATGAGTGACCTCAATGACCTGCGTGGGTGAGCGATGACGGCACGGGAGAAGTCGATTGTCGTGTGTCCGGGCTCGTATGACCCGATCACGAACGGCCATCTGGATGTGATCTTCAGGGCCGCTGCGCTGTACGACGAAGTCGTGGTGGCGGTCGTCAATCGCTCGGTGCGCAAGGACAAGGCGCTGTTCGGGATCGACGAGCGGATGAGCTTCATCGAGCACGCGATCGCGGATCTGGACGGGGTGCGTGCCGAGCCGTTCTCAACGCTTGTGGTCGAATTCGCGCGGCATGTCGGGGCGAAGGCGATCGTGAAGGGATTGCGCGCGATCTCGGACTTCGAGTACGAGCTGGAGATGAACCAGCTCAACCGCAGGCAGGATCCCGAGATAGAGTCGGTTTACCTGATGGCCAGCCCGCAGTACAGTTTTCTTTCCTCCAGCGGCGTAAAGGAGCTCGCCACCTTTGGGGGCAGGATCGACGATCTCGTCCCCGGCGAGGTGGCGAGACGGTTGCAGGAAGAGCTGAAACGCTGACGAACTTGGAGACGCAATGGATGTCTTAGTACTCATTGACAAGCTCGACGATTTGGTGCACAACGCCAAATCGGTGCCGATGACCGACCAGGTGCGGGTCGACAAGGAGGAGATCTACGACATTCTCGACCAGATGCGCGCGACGATCCCCGAGGAGATCAAGCAGGCACGGTGGATCGTGAAGGAGCGCCAGGAGATGCTCGCGGAGGCCAAGAAGGAGGCCGAGCGGATCGTCAAGGAAGCGCGCGAGCGTCAGGAGAAGCTGGTCGGTGATGAGGAGGTCACCAAGCAGGCCGAGCGCGCCGCCGAGGACATCGTCGAGGACGCCCGCACGCGCGAGCGCGAGATCCGCCTGGGCGCCGAGGACTACGCGGATGAGATCCTCAACACGCTCGAGGTCAACCTTTCGAAGTTCATCGCCGCCGTCCAGCGTGGGCGCGAGCGACTCCAAGGCAAGGACGAGCCCGCCGAGGTTGGCTAAACCCGTTCTCGGGTAGGGTGCGCGCGGTGAACGCGCATGAGGTGAAGCACAAGCTGCACGTCGTCAAGACGCTGCTCGGCACGGGCATGATCCAGCCGACGCGCCCGGACAGGGCCGTGCGCTCGATCAGGGCGCTGCGCCGCTGGGGGCCGACGCCGGCGGCCGCGTACACGGGCTCGGCCGCGCGCTATCCAAACCGCGCAGCGATCGTCGACGAGCGGGGAACCCTGACGTTCGACGAGGTACAGCGGCGGACGAACGCGCTCGCGTGGGGGCTGAAGGCGGAGGGAGTGGGAGAGGGCGACGGGGTGGCGATCATGTGCCGCAATCACCGCGGGTTCATCGACGCGACGATCGCGTGTTCGAAGCTGGGCGCGAACTCGCTGTACCTGAATACGGCGTTCGCGGGCCCGCAGATCGCCGACGTCCTCAGGCGCGAGGACCCGAAGGCGCTGATCTACGACGAGGAGTTCGCCGGCCTCGTGAGCGAGGGATGCGTGGGACGGAAATGCTTCGTCGCCTGGCGCGACCCCGGTGAGGCGCCCTCTGCGCCGCTGTTGGAGGAGCTGATCGCAAGAGAGACAGACTCCGAACTACAGCCTCCGAGTGAGAAGGGTCGCGTTGTGATCTTGACATCGGGCACGACTGGGACGCCGAAGGGTGCGGCGCGCAAACAGCCTGAGTCGCTGGATCCGGCGGCGGCGCTGTTCTCGAAGATCCCGCTGAAGGCGAGAGAGACGACGATGATCGCCGCGCCCATGTTCCACTCGTGGGGCTTCGCGCACTTCACATTGGGCTTGCCGCTGGCGAGCACGCTGGTGCTGCGCCGGCGCTTCGACCCCGAGGACACGCTGAGGGCGGTCGCACAACACCGCGCGAGCGCGCTGGCGGTTGTGCCGGTGATGCTGCAGAGGATTCTCGAGCTGGGAAAGGAGACGATCGCGCGATACGACACCCATGCGCTGCAGGTGATCGCCGTGAGTGGCTCGGCGCTGCCGGGCGAGTTGGCGACGCGCGCAATGGACGTGTTCGGCGATGTGGTCTACAACCTGTACGGCTCGACGGAGGTCGCGTGGGCGACGATCGCCACGCCCGCGGATTTGCGCGCGGCGCCGGGGACTGCGGGGAAGCCGCCGCTGGGGACGGTCGTGAAGCTGCTCGACGCGGAGGGGAATGAGGTCAAGCCGGGCGAGGGAGGCAGGATCTTCGTTGCGAACGAGCTCGTGTTCGAAGGCTATACCGGCGGTGGTGGCAAGGAGATCATCGGCGGCCTGATGAGCACCGGCGACGTGGGGCACTTCGATGCGGGCGGGCGCTTGTTCGTCGATGGGCGCGACGACGAGATGATCGTCTCAGGCGGCGAGAATGTGTTCCCGCGCGAGGTAGAGGATCTGCTGGCCGATAGCGAGCAGATCCAGGAGGCCGCCGTGATCGGCGTCGATGACGCTGAGTGGGGCCAGCGGCTGAAGGCGTTCGTCGTACCCCGCAACGGCGCGCAGCTGAGCGAGGACACGGTCAAGGGCTACGTAAAGGAGAACCTCGCGAGGTACAAGGTCCCGCGCGAGGTGGTGTTCCTGGACGAGCTGCCGCGGAACGCGACGGGCAAGGTGCTCAGGCGCGAGCTGCAGGAACACTGAATAGAGTCCCGCCCGCCCCCGGCCCGCCGACGCTAGCCTGGGAAGGGTGACCGCGAGAGCCGACGAATTCGACCTTGGGGGTCTGCGGCTGAGCGTCGGCGAGGGGCGGCGAATCGAGCTGAGCGTGCCGATCGAGCCGCTCGAGCTCGGTGGCGAGCGATACGAGATCAAGCCGGAAAGGGTGCCGCTACAACTGGAGGTGTCGCGGATGACCGGCAGCGGATACGCGCTGAGGCTGCGATTGCGGGCGGCGCTGACGGGTCAATGCATGCGCTGTCTGAAGGCGGCGAGCCCCGCGGTCGAGGTGGAGGCGCGCGAGGTCGAGGTGCCGGGCGGGGGAGAGGAGCTGGAAAGCCCATACGTGGACGGCGAAAAGCTCGATCTGGCGGCGTGGGCGCGCGACGCGTTCGCACTGGCGGTGCCGGTGAAGGTGCTCTGCAAGGAGGACTGCGCGGGGCTGTGCCCGGTGTGCGCCGCGGATCTGAACGAGGCAGGACCCGAGCACCACCACGAGCAGGAGCGAGATCCGCGGTGGGCGAAGCTCAATGAGCTAAAGCTGGAGTAGGGGAGCTCTCGAGGCTGGTACCCTTTTCGACCGATGGCCGTCCCCAAGAAAAAGCAATCGCACAGCCGCACCGCCAAGCGCCGTGCGCAGCACAAGATCGGCACGCCCGCGGTGAACGCCTGCCCGAAATGCCACAGCCCGAGAAGGCCGCACAGGGTGTGTTCGGTGTGTGGCTCCTACGCGGGCAAAGAGGTCGTGGTGCAGAGCACGCACGAGCACGATCACGACCACGAGTAAGGGCCGATCTCGATAGGAACGCACGTCTGTGCCGGCCGGGGCCCTTCGCGGGGCGTCGTCCTCGCGCTCGACATGGCACCACCATGCCTTCGCGCTTGCGTCTTAGCCACACTCGACCCCCGAGCACCCCACCTGCACGCCCCTATCGAGATAGGCCCTGAGCGCCGGTGACAACGCCGGTCGTCGCGGTCGACTGCAACGGCGCCGACCTGGGTCCGGCCGAGGTCGCGGCCGGCGCAAGGCTGGCCGCGACGCAGGGCGCGAGGGTCCTGCTGTTCGGGCCGGCGGAGGAACTGGAAGTCATACCCCCGAGGGACGGCGTCGAGGTCGTGGACGCGCCGATCTCAATCGCCAAGAGCGCTGATCCGGTGAGTGCGGTGCGGGGGACGCCCGCGGCCTCGATCGTGCAGGCCGCGCGAGCGGTCGCGGAAGGTAGGGCACAGGCACTGGTGTGCGCGGGCGGCACGGGCGCGGCGCTCGCGGCGGGGCTGTTCAACGTCAAGCGTGCGCGGGGCATCTACCGCCCGGCGCTGGCGATCCCGCTGCCAATTCCGACTCGGGCGGGCGGGCATTCCGTCATCCTGCTGGACGTGGGCGCGAACGCCGAGGCGCGGCGCGAGCACCTCGTGCAGTTCGCGTTCATGGGCGCGGCGTTGGCGAGCACGGTGCTCGGGGTGGAGCGCCCGCGCGTGGGGCTGCTGTCCAACGGACAGGAGGTCGCGCGCGGGAGCCGGCTGATCGTGGAGACCGGCGAGGATCTGGCTGAGAAGGCTGGGATCGCAGACGCGCTGGAGTTCGTCGGGAACGTCGAGGGGGACGATGTGGTGAGCGGCGTGACGGATGTGATCGTGACGGACGGGTTGACGGGGAACATCGCGTTGAAGCTGATGGAGGGGGTCTCACAGACGTTGCTGGGCGCGGTCAGGGACGCCGCGATGGCCTCGACGCGGGCGAAGTTGGGGGGTGTCCTGCTCCGCCCCGCGCTGCGGGAGGTACGCGACGAGCTCGACCCGGAGGAGCAGGGGGGCGCCTACCTGCTGGGGCTGAGGAGCCTGGGGGTCGTGCCCCACGGGCGTTTTACGAGCAGGGGTTTTGCGCGAGCGATCATGCGCGCGGCGCAGGGTGCCGAGCAAGACCTCGTGGGAAAGACTCAGATCGCGCTCGAGCAGGCGGGAGCGCTGAGGGATGGGGTGGGTAGGCCATCATCCGCCCAGCCAGCTAGCCTGCCGCAGGCGAGATGACCCGATGACCCGCGAGCAAGTCTTCACCTTGATCCAGGCCCATCTCGCCGACGAGCTGGACGTCGATCCGGAGAACATCGGTGGGGAAACCCGGTTCAAGGAGGATCTGGAGGCCGATTCGCTCGACCTTTACACGCTCGTGCAGGAGCTGGAGGACACCTACGGCGTGGAGATGTCCGACGAGCAGGCGGCGAAGATCTTGACGGTGGGCCAGGCAGTGGACTTCGTCCTGGAAAACGGCACAGACGGCTGATGTGCGATGAAGTTGCTCAACGAACTGCTCGACGGGCTGCCCGAGGAGCTACAGCGCCAGGTTTTCACACATGCGTCGTGGAGCGAGCGCTCCAGCGATTCGTACACGCGCTTGGCGTTTCTCGGCGACAGCGTGCTGGCGCTGGCCGTGACGACGCATCTCTACCCG
>Ga0302181_10003730_pt1 | contig 10324 bp, 9 predicted proteins | sample I_Palsa_E3_3_FD_198786 | JGI IMG/M metagenome (GOLD analysis project Ga0302181, IMG submission 198786) | Peat permafrost microbial communities from Stordalen Mire near Abisko, Sweden - I_Palsa_E3_3 | ecosystem: Environmental > Terrestrial > Soil > Palsa > Peat permafrost | place: Sweden: Abisko... | reverse complement strand
TGGCGGCCGTCGAGACCCTGCTCATCTCCGGGCTGTTCCTCGTGGTGGACGTGGCCGAGTCGGCCTGGAACATCGAGATAGAGGACAAGTTGGTCAAGGACTTCACCACCTTCATCGGCTGAGCTCGGGGCGACCATGGCAGAGAGCACAGAGAGGACAGGGAGCACGCAGACCACGCAGATCACGCTCGGGGTCGGCACCCGCTGCAGCGACGGGCCCTGTGGCACGGTGATCCGGGTCGTCGTCGACCCGGTCGCCCGGACCGTCACCCACGTCGTCGTCGAACCCAAGCACCGCGAGGGGTTCGGGCGGCTCGTCCCCCTCGACCTCGTGGAGGCCCGCGCCGACGAGGTCACCCTCGGCTGCACGACGGAGCAGTTCGAGAAGCTCGAGATGGCCGAGGAGACGACCTTCTTGCCCAACGACCCGAGCTATCTGGCTTCGGGCGAGGTGTACACCGTCCCCCTCCTCGGGGTGGGCACCCCCAACGTGCCGCCCCCGATCACCACCGACGTCCTCCCCCTGGGCGAGGTCGGGGTGCGCCGGAACGAGCAGGTGCACGCCACCGACGGCGAGATCGGCCGGGTACGCGGGGTCCTCATCGAGCACGACACCCGTCGTGTGACCCACGTGCTCCTCCAGGAGGGTCATCTGTGGGGCCGCAAGCAGGTGGCGATCCCCATCGGCGCGGTGACCGGGATCGAGCACGGCATCCGCCTGGACATGACCAAGCAGGAGGTGCAGGACCTGCCCGCGGTGCACGTGGGCTAGGTCGGGCCTCGGTTAGGTCGGGGGCGAGGACTCCGCTAGGTCGGGGGGAGCAGGATCAGGCAGCCGTTGTGGCCGCCGAAGCCGAAGGAGTTCGACAGGACGGCCGAGGGCTCCCAGGGGAGCGGCTCGCCGTGAACCACGCGCAGGTTGATCTCGGGGTCGGGCTCCTCGTAGCCGGCCGTCGGGGGGATGAGCCTGTGGTGGATGGTGAGGGCCGACGCCACGGCCTCGATGGCCCCGGCGGCACCCAGCCCGTGTCCCGTCACCCCCTTGGTCGAGGTGACCAGCGGGCCGGGCTCGCCGAACACCTTGTTGATGGCCCGGGACTCGGCCAGGTCGTTGAGCGGGGTCGACGTCCCGTGGGCGTTGATGTGCCCGACGGCCGAGGTGGGGATGCCGGCGTCGGACAGGGCCAGCTCCATGCAGGCCACGGCGCCCGCGCCGTCGGGGTGGGGCGCGGTGATGTGGTAGGCGTCGGCCGTGCTGGCCGATCCGGCCAGTTCGGCGTAGATGGTGGCGCCACGCGCCACGGCGCGGTCCCACTCCTCGAGGACCAGGGCGGCGGATCCCTCGGTCATGACGAAGCCGTCCCGGCGCGCGTCGAAGGGGCGGGAGTGGCCCGAGGTGGACAGGGCGGTCATGTTGGCGAACGCCGCCACCGCCACCGGGTGCAGGCTGGCCTCGGCGCCCCCGCCCACGACCACGTCGCACCGGCCCGAGGCGATCAGGCGACCCGCCGCGGCGATGGCGTGGGTCCCGGCGGCGCACGCCGTCACGATGACCTCCGAGGGGCCCTGCCAGCCGAGGCGCATGGAGATGCCCGCCGCCCCGGCGTTGGCCATCATCATGGGGACCAGGCGGGGCGAGACCCGGCGGGCCCCCCGCTCGTTGTACACCCCGACCTGCTCGGCCAGGGTGTCGAACCCTCCCACTCCCGTGGCGAAGATGACCCCCGAGCGGGCGGGGCTGGCGTCGATGGCGCCGGCGTCCTGCACCGCCAGGTCGGCCGCGGCGATGCTGAACTGGGCGAACCGGTCGACCTGGCGCACCTCCTTGGGGCCGAACCACCGTTCGGCCTCGAACTCGGTCACCGGCCCCCCGACCACGTGGGGGTGGAGCAGGCCGTCCCACAGGGCGTCCACGCCGATGCCGCAGCAGGTGACCGCCCCCAACCCGGTGATGGCCACCCGCCGGCCCCGGATCGGGCCGTCGGGGCCCGTCCCGAGCTGCATCAGAGCTTGGAGGAGATCAGGTCGAAGGCCTGTCCGATGGTGGTGACGTCCTCCAGCTCGGTCTCCTCGACCGTGATGTCGAAGGACTCCTCGAGTGCCATGACCAGTTCGACCAGGTCAAGACTGTCCGCGTCGAGATCGTCGGCGAACCTGGCCTCCTTGGTGATCTTGTCCGAGGGCACTTGCAGCACCTCTACGGCGCACTCGCGAAACTTCTCGAACGCTGCGTCGCTGTCCACGATGGCTCCTTGTGTTGTGTGATGTACGTGCAGGTTACAAGCCCATGCCCAGGCCGCCGTCGACGGGCAGCACGACGCCCGTGACGTAGGCCGCCGCCTCGGAGGCCAAGAAGCCCACCACGGCCGCCACGTCCGCGGCGGAGCCGGTCCGCCCCAGCGGGACCTGCTCGGTCATGGTGGCAAGCCGGTCCTCGCCCAGCGCGGCTGTCATGTCGGTGTCGATCAGGCCGGGCGCCACCACGTTGACCGTGATCTGGCGGCTGCCCACCTCGCGGGCGATGGCCCGCGCCATCCCGACCAGCCCGGCCTTGGAGGCGGCGTAGTTGGCCTGGCCGGGCAGGCCGATGAAGGCGCCCACCGAGGAGAGGAAGATGATGCGGCCGGAGTGGAGGCGGAGCATCTTGGCCACGGCCCGTTTGGCCACCCGGAACGACCCGGTCAGGTTGGCCTCTATCACCGTGCTGAAGGCCTCCTCGCTCATGCGCAGCATGAGGCCGTCCCGGGTGATGCCGGCGTTGGCCACCAGGACCTCCACGGGGCCCCATGTGCTCTCGACGGTGCGGAAGGCCGACTCGACCAGCTCGGCGTCGGTGACGTCGCAGGGCACGGCCAGGAAGCGGGCGGGATCGCATCCCGGAGGGGGCGGGGGTGGGCCGCCCGAGCGGTAGGTGGCGGCCACCTGGTCCCCGTTGGCCAGGAACCAGCGGACGCAGGCGGCACCGATGCCCCGGTTCCCCCCGGTGACCAGGACCACGGCCATCAGGAGTGGTCCGGCACGCGCATCCAGACCAGCGGCTGACCGTCCTGGACCCGCTCGCCGGCGGCGGCCAGCCAGCCGACGACCTGGCCGGAGAAGGGAGTGCGGACCTCGGTGTCGCCCACCCGGCCCACCAGGTCACCCACGGCGAGCACCGAGACGGCGTCGTCCTCGAGCCCCCCCTCGGTGCCCTCGGTGCCCGGGAGGAGGCCCGCCCCCGGTGCCCGCAACGACTCCTCCGGTGTGAAGACCCCGCTGCCCGGGCTCACGACCACCCGCTCGGAGACGTAGAGGTGCTCGCCCTGGTGGACCGCCGGCTCGGCCTTCCAGGTGCCCGCCTCGGCCACCTGGTCCATCAGCGTGTCCAGGTCGGCCGGCTTGGACACCGCCAGCGACTGGATCTCGGGGAGGCTCCGTTTGGCCAGCCCGCTCAGGACACCGCCGGGCCCGAGCTCGATCAGGGAGGTGAGGCCCAGCCCGGCAAAGGTCTCGAGCGTCTGGCGCCAGCGGACGGGGCTGCACAGCTGGGCCGAGAGCAGGCCGGGCCAGTCGGCGGGGTCGTCGTGCACCCGGGCGTCGACGTTGGCCACGACGCGCACCTCGGGGGTCAGGAAGGTCACCTCCGCCAGCGCCTTGCGCAGCGGGCCGCGTGCTCCCTGCATGAGTGGCGTGTGGAAGGCGCCCGAGACGGGGATGGGCATCACCCGGCGGGCACCCATCTGCTTGGCCAGCTCGCTGGCCACGGCGACGGCCTCGTGCGTCCCGGCGATGACCACCTGGCCCGGCGCGTTGTAGTTGGCCACCCAGACGTCGCCCTCGGCGCGCATGCAGGCCGCCTCGGCGTCGTCGTCGGAGATCCCCAGGAGGGCGGCCATGGTGCCGGGGGCCTCCTCGCCGGCCCGGGCCATGGCCTCGCCGCGGGCCACGACGAGCTGGATCCCGTGCTCGAAGGTCAGCCCTCCGCTGGCCACCAGCGCGGTGTACTCGCCCAGGCTGTGGCCGGCGCAGGCGGCGGGAGTGAGGCCGAGGCGCTCCACTGCATCGAGGACGACCAGGCTCAAGACGGTGGTCGCCAGCTGGGCGTTGTCGGTCCTGGTCAGCTCCTCAATCGGCGCTTCGAGCAGGAGGTAGGCCAGGTCGCGCCCGGCGGCCTCCGATGCCTCTCCGACGAACTCCCACGAGGGGTGGTCGACCCATGGCCCGCCCATTCCGGACCGCTGCGATCCCTGTCCTGGGAAGGTGAAGACCAACACTGCGTACGACGTCTCCGTTCGTCGGGGGATGCGAGCCCGCCGGGGGATGCGAGCCCACTGGGCCCACAGTGTTGCACGCCCGGCTCGCGGATGGTCGGATTTTGGGGGCCGTCTTCCTACCTGGGGTACGACCACGGAGCTGCCCGGCGGTGTGACCCCGACGCGGGTCCTCCCTCGGTCTTTCTCTGCTTATGGAACCCGGCATTTACATAAGCGCCGCTTTTACATTACCAATATACGGAAGCTATTGCGGTCCCATGAAAGAGGTTTGGGGGGGCGGCCGGCAGGAGCCTGAAAAGACTATTCGTGTTTGTCTTCAATGGTGATGTCGTGCCATGTGAGCACAAAACGGAAATAGGGAAGCAAATAGAAAGGTAATTGTATGTCCTTGTCAATAGCAGAGATGGAAGGCGAGCTGGCCGAGTTTGTTCCTGCCCGTGAGGTCATGTGTGGTGGCTGCTGCGGCGGCACGAGCTACACCAACAACTACAGCAACAACCACCAGAGCTTCGACAATGACCCTGGTGCCGGTAACGACAGCAACGGATTCGCCAACGGCGCCTTCAGCCCGAGCGATGACACTAACAACGGCTGCATCGTCGTTAACTTGTAATCGTTAATTGGTAAATCAAGCGCTGATGCACTTTGAGTTTTCGGCCCCTGGATAGTGGGCGAGTTACAGGGTAATCAGCGAGTTGAACGAGGCCAGGCGGGGACTGGCGGCTGGCATTACTGGCTCTTCCGGAATGACTGAGTTATCCCAATGACTGAGTTGTTGGACAAACGACCTGCGCTCTCCGAGGGGCGGGCGAAGGCGGCCAGGGTGGCGGGGGCGGAAGAGGAGGTATCTCCCCCTCACGAGTGGCGTCTCGCCCGTGGGCTGGAGCTGGTGGGGGAGTTCGAAAGTTCCGCACTGGCCGAGCGACCGTGTCTGGTCAGGCGCCAGGACGGCCAGGTCATCCAGCTCTCCCCTCTGGTATACGCCATCGCCTCATGCCTCGATGGCGGGGCCACTCTGGACGAGATCACCGCGGCCGCCAGTGCCCGAACCGGGCGTTCGATCAGCCCGGAGAACGTCGAGTACCTCATTGAGAAGAAGCTTGTGCCGCTCGGGGTGGTCGGGACCGGAGCCACGGATGCCACGACGGGCGCGAAGCTGCCTCGGTCGAGGGCGCTGCTCGCCCTGCGTTTTCGGACGCGGGTCGTGCCGAACGGGTGCCTCGTCACCTCTCGACCACACTCCGCCCGCTGTTTCGCCTGCCGGTCGTCGTCCTCGTCCTCGGCGCGCTGATCTCCTTCGAGATCGCCATTGCGCTGGGGGGGATCGGGCCCGGTGCGGCCGCCCGGGATCTGGCCAGCCACCCCGCCCTCCTCCTGCTCGTCACCGCCCTCTTGTTCGCCCCGGCGGCCATCCACGAACTCGGGCACGCCACCGCCACCCGCTACGGCGGAGCCACCCCGGGCGTCATGGGCGTCGGCGTCTACCTCGTGTGGCCGGTCTTCTACACCGACGTGTCGGACGCGTACCGTCTCGACCGGAGGTCCCGGCTGCGCGTCGACCTGGGCGGTGTCTACTTCAACGCCCTCGTCATCGCCGCCTGTTCAGGGATCTACCTGGCCACCCACTATCTCCCGCTGTTGGTCTTCGTCGTGGTCGCCCAACTTCAGGCGCTCTACCAGTTCGTTCCCTTCGTGCGAATGGACGGGTACTGGATCTTGAGCGACCTCGTCGGCGTCCCGAATCTCTTCGCCTACGTCGCACCCGTTCTCGCTTCCCTCCGCCGCCACAAGGACCCGCGCCACCTGGCGCGGCTGGCTCATGTCCGGCCTTGGGCCCGCCGGATGATCACCGTGTGGGTGGGCCTGACCGTGGCCATTCTCGGCATCAACGCCGCCATCATCGTCGTGACCGGCCCCCGCCTTCTGACGACGGACCTCGTGGCCTTTCACCAACGGGCCGTGGCCATTGCCGGCGACTTCACCCGGGGCAACGTCGCCGGCGGCCTCGATGATGTGACGTCGTTGATCCTGCTGGCCATCCCCGCGGCCGGGATCGCCCTCATCGCCGCACTTCTCAGCTTGCGCACCGTCCGGACCGTCAGGAGGTGGTGGCCCGACCGCCGGCTCCAGGCCATCGCCTTGGCCGCGGTGGGGCTCGTGGCTCTGGCCGCGTTTGCCTCCGAGTTCGTCCCCAAAGAGATTGCGCGACCGCTCGAGGGTGGAACCGGCGGAAGCTACTGGGACAACACGCCGACCCAGAGTGGGGGAGCCGTCCCACCCGCCGCATCGACGGCTCCCAAGCTGGCCTCGATCCCCGGTCGGAGTGACGCCCTGCGCCACCGGTCGACGCGTTCGGCGGCCAGTGGGGTCGCGGCAGCACCGGGACTGTCGCCTGACACGGCCACATCGAGCACCCAGCCCCCGGCTGCCGTACCGTTGCCCCACTCGGGTGGCGCGTCGGCGTCCGGCGCGGCCCCTGGAGGCGCGGCCCCTGGAGGCGCAGCCCCTTCCCGTGCCACGGGCACCACGCCCACGGGCAAGACCGTGACCACGCCCACGGTGACCACGCCTACCGTCACCACGCCCACCGTGACGGTACCCAGCGTGACCGTGCCAACGGTGACCGTGCCCAGCGTGACCGTGCCCAACGGTGACCGTGCCCAGCGTGACCGTGCCCAGCGTGACGGTGCCCAGCGTGACCGTGCCCAGCGTGACGGTGCCCAGCGTGACCGTGCCCAGCGTGACGGTGCCCCCCGTGACCATCCCCACGGTCACCACGCCCACGGTCAAGACCACGGTGACCACACCCAGCGTGACCCTGCCTCCCACGCTGCCCTGATCGAGCCCAACCGGGGGTGGTAACACCTGCCGGGATGGGCGGCTACCTACCTCGACGGTCGGTGGGCGAGGGGCCAGACTTCCAGTTGAGATGAGCTCCATCGAGACGAGCCCCACCCCCTTGAAATGAGCCCCACGTTCCCGGTTGCCTGGTACCGGTTCCGCAGGACCTTTCGCCGCCGATGGAGCGGCTACCTGGCCATCGTGTTGCTGATCGGCCTGGTGGGGGGCCTGGCCATGGGTGCGGTCGCTGCCGCCCGGCGGACGCAGTCGTCGTTCCCCGTCTACGTGGCCAGCACCAACCCGGCGCAGGTGCAGGCCTTCGACGCCTTTCTCGATCCGAACATCGGCGACAACGTCGGTTACTCGCCGGCGCAGGCCGAGGCCATCGCCCACCTCCCCCACGTGAAGTCGGCCACGACCATCGTCGGCTTCGACGCCAATCTCCAGCCCCTCTCCACGCTCCACGTGCACCAGGCTCCCGGTGAGAAGCCGGTCGTCTTCGAGGGCTCCACCGATGGCGAGTGGTTCCGCCAGGACCGCGTCACGCTCGTCGCCGGGCGACTGGCCAACCCGAACCGGCGCGACGAGGTGGTGATGAACGCCCAGGCCGCCGAGGAGCTGGGGCTGCACATCGGCTCCACGGCGCGCGTCGGCTTCTACTCCGACGCCGAGCTGCTCTCGCCGACCTGCTGTACGGCGAGCACCCCGCTGGCGGCGACGGTGGACCTCCGTCTCGTCGGGATCGTCGTGTTCCCCAACACGCTGGTGCAGGACGACGTCGATGCGCTCAACGCGCAGGCGGCGCTCTTCACCCCGGCGTTGACCCGGGAGGTGGAGCAGTGCTGCGCCACCTATTCGGGCAGTGCGCTGCAGGCCGACGGCGGCGCGCGCGGCCTGGCCCTGCTCACAACCGAGGTCGACCGCGCCACGGGGAAAGCGCTTACCGCCGCCGGCGCCGACGAGGGGAGCGGAGGGCCCGCGCTCGCCGTGGCCACGGCCGAGCGATCCATACGGCCCGAGGCCATCGCCCTCGGCGTGTTCGGTGGGATCGCCGGACTGGCCGCGCTCCTCATCGCCTTGCAGTTGATCGGCCGCCAGCTGCGCTCGGGCGCCGACGAGCTCGGCGTGCTCCGCGCCCTCGGCGTCGGGCCGGCCACGACGGTGCTCGACGGGTTGATCGGCATTCTGGCTTCGGTGGTGGTGGGCTCGGTCCTGGCGGTGGTGGTGGCGGTCGGACTCTCCCCGCTCGCCCCCATCGGCCCGGTGCGGCCGGTGTACCCGACGCCCGGGGTGGCCTTCGACTGGATGGTGCTCGGTCTCGGTGTCCTGGTGCTCATCGTCGTTCTCGGCGCCCTGTCGGCCGTCCTGGCCTACCGGGCCGCGCCACACCGGGTGGCGGCCCGCAGCCGGGGGATCGTCGACCGTTCGTCGGCCGTGGTCCAGGCGGCGGCCTCGTCGGGCTTGCCGGCGCCGGCGGTGGCCGGGGTCCGCTTCGCCCTGGAGCCCGGTGCCGGGCGCGACGCCGTGCCCGTGCGCTCGGCCATCCTCGGTGCCGTCCTGGCCATCGCCGTGGTGACCGCCACCTTCACCTTCGGATCCAGCCTGGACACCCTCGTCTCGCGTCCGGCGCTCTACGGATGGAACTGGAGCTCCATGCTGCTGTCGGGCTTCTCGGGCGACGAGGACCTTCCCCAAGGCCAGACGGACCGCCTGCTCAGCCACGATCCGTACGTGTCTGGTTTCACCGGGGTGTACTTCGACACGCTGGAGTTCGACGGCCGCACGGTGCCCGTTCTCGGCGCCGACCCGGGCACCCCGGTGCAGCCGCCACTCCTCTCGGGCAACGGCTTCGAGCGGTCGGACCAGGTGCTCCTCGGAGCGACCACCCTGGCCGAGCTACACAAGCACGTGGGTGACGTCGTCACCGTGAACAACGGCCAAACACAGACACGGCTCACCATCGTGGGAACCGCCACGATGCCGGCGATCGGCACGCAGAAGGAGCACCTCGAAATGGGGACCGGTGCCCTGCTCGACTACCGGATCATCCCGGCCACGGCGCGCAACCTCCAGCAGAGCACCGTGCCGGGTCCCAACGCTTACCTCATCCGCATCCGCACGGGGGCCAACCCCACCCTGGCCGCTCGTTCGCTACGCCGGATCAACGCGACGCTCAGCGCCTCGTCGGACGGCTCGGGCGGCGTCGTCGGTGTGCTGCGGCCCGCCGAGATCGCCAACTACCACTCCATCGGGAGTACGCCGGCGGTGCTCGGCGCCGCCCTGGCCGTCGGGGCGGTCGTCGCCCTCGGCCTCACCCTGCTGGCCTCGGTGCGCCGGCGTCGCCGGGACCTGGCCCTGTTGAAGACGCTCGGGTTCACCCAGCGCCAGCTGGCCGCGGCGGTGGCCTGGCAGTCGACGGTGGCGGTAGGGGTGGGGGCGATCGTCGGGGTGCCGCTGGGGATCGTCGTCGGCCGCATCCTGTGGGACCTGTTCGCGCGCGACATCCACGCCGTGCCCGCACCGAGCGTTCCGGCGCTGACCGTCGTGCTCACCGCCGTGGTCGCCCTCGTGCTGGCCAACGCCGTGGCCGCCATCCCCGGGCGGATCGCCGCACGGACCCCGACGGCGCTGATCCTGCGCTCCGAGTGAGGGTCGGGCGCAGCCTCAGGCGGGTTGGGCGAGGCTCCGCTCCAGCCAGGCCTTGAGGGACGGTTCCGAATCGGCGCCGATCTTGCGGCCGATGACCTCCTTCCCCCGCAACACGAGGAGGGTCGGGATGCTCTGGACCTCGAAACGACGGGAGAGGCCAGGAGCGTGATCGACGTTCACCTTCACCAGCTTGATCCGGTTGGCGAACTGGCGGGCCAGTGACTCGAGTGCCGGGCTCACCATACGGCAGGGCCCGCACCACTCGGCCCAGAAGTCGACGACGACGGGGATCTTCGCCTGCTCGACCACCTCGCTGAACTCTTCCTCCGTCGCCTCCACGATCCATGGCAACCAGGCGCCGCAGCTGCCGCATTTGGGCACACCGGCTGCGGCCGATGGCACACGGTTCTTCGTGCCGCAGCTCTCGCAACGAACGAGTTCGTGATGCACCCTCCCATTGTCGCGCCCGGTCGGGCTAACGGGTCGCCGTCTCCGATGCCGTCTCCGATGCCTGCTCCGCCAGCAGGCTCTGTCGGGCCTCGTCGTAGGCCGCGGCCTGGGACTGGTCGACCGCCGGGAGGT
>Ga0302181_10003729_pt1 | contig 10327 bp, 7 predicted proteins | sample I_Palsa_E3_3_FD_198786 | JGI IMG/M metagenome (GOLD analysis project Ga0302181, IMG submission 198786) | Peat permafrost microbial communities from Stordalen Mire near Abisko, Sweden - I_Palsa_E3_3 | ecosystem: Environmental > Terrestrial > Soil > Palsa > Peat permafrost | place: Sweden: Abisko... | reverse complement strand
CGGGTTGTGACCGCATCTGACCCTGACGATGAGGTCCGCTGCGTGGTCCGGCTGCTGGTGCGCAAGCTGGCGGAGGTCCCGGCGCACCGGGTGGCTGTGCTGTACGGGGCGGCGGAGCCGTATGCCCGGCTGCTGGCTGAGCATCTCGGCGCCGCGGGGATCACCGCGAACGGCGCGGTGGTGCGTCCGGTGATCGAGCGGGCGGTGCCGCGTACGTTGCTGGGCCTGCTGGCGTTGCCGGATCACGGGTGGCGCCGCGATGAGGTCCTGGCACTGCTCGCGGGGGCGCCGGTCCGCGGCCCGGACGGGCACCTGGTGCCTGCCTCACGGTGGGAGCGGATTTCCCGGGCTGCGGGCGTGGTCGCGGGCGGTGACTGGGAGGCTCGCCTGGGCGGGTACGCCGCCGCGCAGCGGTCGGCTGCGGCGCGGGAGCGGGCCTGGGATGAGCCGCGGGAGGGGCTGATTGCCCGGCTGGAACGCGACGCCGAGGGCGCGGACGCGCTGCGCGGGTTCGTGGCCGGCCTCAGGGAGCGTGTTGAGGCGGGCGCTGGGCTGAGCTCATGGGCGGAGCTGGCCGGGTGGGCCACCGGCACGTTCCGATTCTTGCTTGGTGATATTGGGGACGAGCCAGGGCTGCCTGAGGGGGAGGCCAGGGCCGCGGAGACGGTGGCGCGGGTCGTGTCCGGGCTGGCGGGGCTCGGCGCGGTCGAGCCGGTGGCTGATCTGACCGCGCTGCGGCTCGCCCTGGGCCTGGAACTGGCTGATGACCTGCCGCGTCAGGGGCGGTTCGGCACGGGCGTGCTGGTGGCTCCGCTGGGCTCGGCCATCGGGCTGGACGCGGACGTCGTCTTCGTGCTGGGGCTGGCTGAGGAGCTGGTGCCGGGACGGCTGCGGGAGGACGCGCTGCTTCCCGAGCGGGTCCGGGTGCTAGCGCCGGGGCAGCTGGCGCCCTTGCGTGACCGGCTTGACCGGCAGCACCGGCAGCTGCTCGCCGCGCTGGCGGCGGCGCCCGAGCGGATCGTGTCGTTCCCTCGCGGTGACCTGCGTCGCAGCGCTACCCGGCTGCCGTCCCGGTGGCTGCTGCCGTCGCTGCGCGCGCTGTCCGGGCAGCCTGGGCTGCAGGCGACCAGGTGGGAGTCGGTGAGCGGCGCCTGGCTGGACGGATCGCCGTCTTACGCGGCCGGGCTTAGCCACGGCAGCGTCTTGGCCAGTGAGCAGGAATAGCGGATCCGCGCGGTCTTGGCCGGCCGCGGATCTGGCGTGACAGTCGACCAGGTGCTGGACGGGGACGAGGTCGCGGGGCGTGCCATGGCGATGATCCGCGGCTGGGCGAGCGACGTGCTGACCCGGTTCGACGGCGACGTGTCAGGACACGGCATCCCCGGTCCGGCCGACGCCGGCCAGGTCGTCTCTCCGACCGCGCTCGAAGCGTGGGCAACCTGCCCGCACGCCTACTTCGTGAAGCGGCTGCTGAGAGTCGAGCCGCCGGAGACACCCGAAGACCTGGTCCAGATCAGCGCGCTGGAGACGGGCAGCCTGATCCATGAGGTGCTCGACAGGTTCTTCACCCGGCAGTCAGGCGCGGGCGCGGTGCCCGGTGGCGGGCAGCGGTGGACCGGCGCACAACGCGGTGAGCTTGACCACGTAGTGCTGGAGGTGGCCGCGGAGTTCGAGGGCCGGGGAGTCACCGGCCATCCGCTGCTGTGGCGGCAGGAGCGCAACCGGATTGCCGCCGATCTCCAGTTGCTGCTCGGCGATGATGAGCTGCTGCGGGCGCAGACCGGGCGGGTGCAGGTGCGGTCGGAGCTTTCCTTCGGGATGCGGGGGCGCCCGGCGGTGCGGGTGGGGCTGCCCGACGGCCGCGAGATCTGGTTCCGGGGCAGCGCCGACCGGGTCGACTGCGCTGGGAGCACGCTCGTGGTGGTCGATTACAAGACCGGCAGCGCTGGGTCGTTCAAGACGATCAGTGCGGCCAACCCCACCGCCGACGGGACGAAGCTGCAGCTGCCGGTGTACGCGCATGCCGCGCGGGCCGGGCTGGGCACGCCGGAGACCGGGGTATCGGCTGAGTACTGGTTCCTGCGCAAGGACCGCGGCAAGCGGATAACCCTGCCGCTCACCCCGGAGGTGGACCAGGCCTGTGGTGCGGCGCTCGCGGTCATCGCGGACGGGATCGCGGGCGGCCTGTTCCCGCAGCGGCCGCCCGACGGGGACGGCTGGGCCGGTTACATCGAGTGCCGGTACTGCGATACCGACGGCCTGGGTGTGAAGGAGGTCCGCGACCGGTGGGAACGCAAGCGCCGCGACCCGCGGCTGGGCCGTTACCTCGCGCTCGTTGACCCGGCCGCGACCGCGGCCTCGGAGACATCATGACGCAGGAGTTGCCCGACGCTGCCGTCCGCCGGGAGATCACCGGGTGCCTCGACCGGACCCTGTTCGTCGAGGCCGGGGCGGGTTCGGGGAAGACCCAGTCTCTGGTGGACCGGGTGGTGGCCATCGTGCTCAGCGCGCACCAGGCCGTCCCGCTACGGCACGTGGCCGCCGTCACCTTCACCGAGAAGGCCGGAGCCGAACTCCGCGACCGGCTGCGTATCGCGTTTGAGTCCGAGCTCGGATCCGCTGAACCCGGCTCGGAACGTGCCGTCCGCGCCAGCGAGGCCCTGGATGATCTCGACGCGGCCGCCATCGGCACCTTGCACTCCTTCGCCGAGCGCATTCTCGGCGAGCACCCGATCGAGGCCGGCCTGCCGCCGCTGATCGAGGTGCGCGATGAAGTGGCCTCCGGCGTCGCCTTCGACGACCGGTGGACGGTGTTGCGCACCGCGCTGCTCGACGACCCTTGGCTCGCGCCTGCGCTCTTGCTGGCCATGGCCGCCGGGATGGGACTGGAAGACCTGCGATCAATGGCCCGGGCGTTCACTGAGAACCGGGACCTGCTCGAATCCAGGGTGCTCGCCACGCCGGCACCCGACCTGCCTGCGATGGGGGTCGAAGGCCTGATCATCGAGGCCCGCCGCCTGGCCGGGCTCCGCGATCACTGCACCGACAGCGAAGACAAGTTCCTGGCCAAGCTCGACGCGCTGGCCGAGTGGGCCGCACGGCTGGAGACAGCCGTGGACGACCCAGCCCGCATCGGCTTCCTGGCCGAGGCCGCCACCCTGAAATGGGGCTATGGCCAGCGGCCCAACTGGACCAGGTACGGGCTGGAGTGTCTCAAGGGCGAGTGCGCCGAGGTCGCGGCGCGGGCCGCCGCGTTGCGCGCCGGTGTCGTGGACGCGGCGCTGCGCCGACTGGCTGACCGTATCGCCACCGCGACGCTTGCGGCCGCGCGAGAACGGCGGGCCGAGGGGCAGCTGGAGTTCCACGACCTGCTCGTGCTCGCCCGTGACCTGCTCAGGAGTCCCGTGCACGGCGCGGCTGTCCGCGCCAGCCTGCAGCAGCGTTACCGGCGGCTGCTGCTTGATGAGTTCCAGGACACCGACCCGATCCAGGTCGAGCTCGCCGTCCGCATCGCCGGCGGCGCGGGCGGCGGCGCGGCAGGCTGGGAAGATGTGCCTGTGCCGGAGGGCAGCTTGTTCCTGGTCGGTGATCCGAAGCAGTCCATCTACCGGTTCCGCCGCGCCGATATCGCCACCTACCTCCAGGCGCAGCAGCGGATCGGCGACCAACTCGTCCTGCAAGCCAATTTCCGCACCACCAAGCCTGTACTCGCCTGGATCAACCACGTCTTCGGCCTGCTCATCACCGCCGAACCTGGCTCTCAGCCGCCGTATCACTCGCTTCAGGCGGTCCGGGCTGGCGTGTCCGACGGGCCCGCGGTCACGTTGCTTGGCGCCTGCCTGCACGCGGACAGGCCGTCCGCAGACGACCTGCGCGCCCGCGAGGCAGCAGACGTGGCCGCCGCGGTGGGCACCGCCCTCGCACAGCGGTGGCAGGTTGCCGCGGAACCCCACACGCCAGACGGGGACGGCAGGCGGGACGTGCGGCTGGGCGACATCGCAGTGCTGCTACCTGCCCGCACGTCGCTGCCGCACCTGGAGGGCGCCCTCGACGCGGCTGGCATCGCTTACCGCGCCGAAGCCAGCTCCCTGGTCTACCGCAGCCGCGAGGTCCGCGACCTGCTCACCGCCGCCCGGGCGGCCGATGATCCCAGCGACCCGCTCGCGCTGGTCGCGGCGTTGCGGTCGCCGCTGTTCGGCTGCGGGGACGATGACCTGTGGACCTGGCAGCAGGCGGGCGGCCGGTGGAACATCTTCGCGCCGCTGCCTGACACCGTGCCAGCGGGGCACCCGGTCCGGGACGCCGTCACCTACCTGCGGCGCCTGCACGACGACCGGACCTGGCTGGCCCCCAGCGAGGTCCTCGGCCGCCTCGCCGCCGACCGGCGCATGCTCGAGGTCGCCGTCGGCCGTCCCCGGGCCCGTGACGTCTGGCGGCGGCTACGGTTCGTCATCGACCAGGCCCGCGCCTGGTCAGAGGCCGAGCACGGCGGGCTGCGGGCCTATCTCACCTGGGCCGGGCGGCAAGGACAGGAGACCACCCGCGTCGCGGAGGCGGTGCTGCCCGAGACCGACACCGACGCGCTGCGGATCCTGACCGTCCACGCCGCGAAAGGACTGGAATTCCCCGTCGTGATCCTGTCCGGAATGAGCAGCCGACCCGGCGGACTCCGGGGCGGCGTCGACGTGCTGTGGCCAGCTGCGGGCGGCTGCGAGTTCAAGCTCCGTAAGGACATTCAGACCGGCGACTTCGACACCGCCAAGCCGGTCGACGAGCAGATGGACTCTCTTGAGCGGGTGCGCCTGCTCTATGTCGCGTGCACCCGCGCCCGCGACCATCTCATTGTCTCGCTGCACCGCAAGAGCCGGCAGACAGAGCCAGATGGCGACAGCAGCCGCACCAGTGCCGACCCGACTTTTATCAAGTTAGTGCGCACCGCTTGGTTATTTGATGAGCGCCGGAAGGTTGCGGAGACCGGTGGTAGCGGGCCCGGCCTGGTGCTCAACTTCCACGACCGCGCGCCGAGCGAACTGGCGGGCGAGACATGCGGGACCGATCAAACCAGAACGTGTCTGAAAGTCAGGTCCTGGCAGCAGTACCTGTCGCTGGTTCGGTGAATCTGGAGTTTTACCACCCGGAGAGGGAGAATTGCTTGCCGTCGGCGATGGCGGCCAGGGCGCTGCGGCAGTAATCAACCAGATTGCCGGCAGCGCGTTGAGCGGGACCCAGCGCAGCTCGCTGCATTTGTGCGGTTCCCGGTTCTGCGGGATTCCGTCCCATCTCCGGACCGAAGAAGAACGCGACCCGGCCGCCGCCCGGATGAGTTGTGCATGACGTGCGCGAAGTCGATCGCGGCGGGTGAGACGACGATGCCGGTTTCCTCGCGGGTTTCCCGGACGATCGCGTCGATGACTGACTCGCCTGCCTCCAGGTGGCCTGCCGGAGAAGCGCGCGGGTTCCGCGGTTCCCGTTCACCGGAGGGCGGGAACCCGCATCATGACGAGCATGCTGAGCTGGGTGTAGCGCGGTTGCGGTTACCGGGATATCCGCTGCGGTCGTCGTGTCCGGGTGTGCGGCGGCGGACGGCTGCTCGCAACTTGACGATGCGCGGAGCGTTCGCCGCCGTTCGATCCGAGCTTGCTGAAGAGGGCGAAAGGGTCTGGAAGCAGCCCGTCCCTCTTGGCAGCCGATCAGGGAAGGGGAGTACGCCTTCCTCCCCACTTTTAACTTATAGCTCACCCCGGGGCTTGCGGCAAGCCCCGGGGCGTGGCGTAAAGTCACCGGCCGTGACCAGAACCTGCGGAATGAGAGTGGCGAAGTGCGTGTGCTGTTGTCGGCGTACGGGTCATGACGCCGGACCGCTGCCGGGCCGGCGATTCTCGCCGGGGAAGTCGTTCGTGACGAGGAACCGTGCGGGGAATGGGGAGTGATGGACACCGACGTGATCATCGTGGGCGCCGGCCCGACCGGCCTGATGCTGGCCGCTGAGCTGCGCCTGGCCGGAGTGCGGCCGCTGGTGCTGGAGCGGCAGCCCCAGCTCCGGGAGGCCCCGAAGGCCAACGGTTTCTCCGGGCAGATCACGGAGTTGCTGCGCTACCGGGGCCTGCTGGACGGGGTTATGGCGGCCGGCATCGGCTCCGTCCGCCCGGCTGCCCCGTTCGGCGGCCTGGATCTGGATTTCTCGCACCTGGCGGATCCCCCGATACGGGGACTGCATCTCCCGCAGCCGCGACTTGAGCGTCTGCTTGCCGAGCACGCCGATGGGCTCGGCGCCGAGATCCGCCGCGGCCACGAGGTCGTCGCGGTCAGCCAGGATGACGCTGCGGCAGCTGCCGACGTGCGCGGCCCGGGCGGCGTCTACCGGGTGAGCGCCCGCTACCTTGCGGGCTGTGACGGGGCACGCAGCCGGGTCCGCGAGCTGGCCGGGATCGCGTTCCCTGGGACCACCTATCCGGAGGTCCTCCGGCTGTGCCAGGGCACCCTGTCTGATGCTGTGACGGTGCTCGGTAACGGTGACATTGATGTCCCCGGGCTGGGCACGGTCCGCCAGGGCTTCACCCGGACCGGCTGCGGCGTGTTCGCGTTCGGGCGGCAGGCGGCCGGGCGCGTGATGATCCAGACTTCCGAGGATGAGAGCACTGCGGTCGACGACGACGTGCCGATGAGCCTGGCCGAGTTCCAGGGCAGTATCCGCCGCGTGCTCGGCGCGGAGCTTCCGCTGGCCGAGGTGACCCGGCTGTCACGCTACGGGTTCCAGGCGCGGCAGGCGGAGCGCTACCGTGACGGGCGGATCCTGGTCGCCGGTGACGCGGCGCACCAGTTCCCGGCCACCGGGATCGGCATCAACGCCGGCATGATGGACGCGGTCAACCTGGCCTGGAAGCTGGCCGCCGACGTCCACGGCTGGGCGCCGCCGGGACTGCTCGGCACTTACCACGACGAGCGCCACTTCGCCGGCGCGCGCGGGATGCTGCAGACCCAGGCGCAGGTGGCGCTGCGGCGCGGGCACGACCCGGCCGCCGACGCGCTGCGGACGCTCTTCCTGGAGCTGATGGTCTACGAGCAGCCGCTGCGCCACATGGGGGAGCTGATCGCCGGCTCCGACTTCCGCTATTCGCTGCCTAACCATGGCAACCACCCCCTGACCGGTGCCTTCGCCCCTGACCTGCCCGTGCGCACCGAGGACGGGGGCACCACCAGCGTTGCGGAACTCATGCGCGCAGCACGGCCGGTTTTCCTCGACCTGGCAGGGCGCACCGACCTGCTCGAAGCCGCCCGCACCTGGGAGGGCCGCGTCGATATCCATACCGCCAGGACCGATGACCGGCCCGCCGACGCCCTGCTGATCCGCCCGGACGCCTACATCGCCTGGGTCGCGACGGCCGGCGAGCCCGCCGGCACCGTCGTGCCGACGCTGCGAGAAGCGCTCTTCCGCTGGTTCGGCGCACCCCTGGACGCGACAGTGCAGGTCACCGGCTGGCCCTCCTGAACGCGTCGGCTGGCATCGTCACCGAACCAGACGCCCCAGCAGCAGGAACACCGAAACCCGGATCAACCCGCCAACAAGCTAAACGGCATTGACCGCTGCTCCAGGCGGGCCCGCTACGATGACCGCTTTCGGCAATGGCCATCCGCGGACACGGCAGGGATGTGCGCGGCAGACTACTGCCGTGGAAGCCGTGCCCTTGCACCATGGCCACACCCCTCTAGCGGTGTACATCATGGTCGCCCGACCAGACTGCGAGCCCCAGTTAGTGCGCACATTCATCGGTCTCTGCCCGCAAACCCGCAGACCGCAGCCCTGCACCAGAGCGAATCCGGACTTGGTGATAAAAGTCAGGTCTCATTGTCTCGCTGCACCGCAAGAGCCGGCAGACAGAGCCAGATGGCGACAGCAGCCGCACCAGTGCCGAACTGCTCGCCGGTGCTTGCGCAGACGCGCCGTCGGCGATTCCGCTCGAAGCTGTACCGGCGGGCACCGGAACCAGTCCCCGTTCCGGTGCTGCGACTGAGCCGCCGCCGTACCAGGACTGGTACCGGGACATCACGCGGATCCGCGAACGCGCGGCCTGGCCGGCCGCGATGAGCGCTTCGCAGTTCGAGGGATCGCAGCTGAGCGCCGCGCCGCGGCTGGCTGCCACTGATCGGCTCGGCGAGCCGACTGATGCCGGGCTCGCCAAGGACGCGCGGGACCTGGAGCTCCCGCCATGGAACAAGGGGCGGTACGGCACCGCTATCGGCCGCGCGGTTCACGGCGTCCTGCAAACCGTGGACCTGGCCACGGGTCGCGGGCTTGATGACGCGGTTGCCGCACAGGTCCTGGCTGAAGGCGTGGCGAAGCACGGCGGGATCGTGGCGCAGCTGGCGCGCGCCGCGCTCGGCTCGGCCGCGGTCCAGCACGCGGCGTCACGCCCGCACTGGCGCGAGACCTACGTCGGCACCGTCATCGGCGACCGGGTGCTGGAAGGCTTCATCGACCTGATCTACCGCGATGACGGGCTCGTGATCATCGACTACAAGACCGACACCGTGCCTGCTGTCGCGTTGGATCAGCGGGTCGCCTTCTACCGGCCTCAGATGGCCGCATACGCAGCCGCGCTCCAGGCGGCCACGCAAGAACCGGTCACACGCTGCATCCTCGTCTTCCTGTCGCCGGGTGGCGCTGTCGAGCGGACCGTCGAGGGCATCCAGGAAGCCGCAGCCCTTGTAGGGGACGCCGTCAGATCGCAGTGAACGCGCGAGCACCTCTCGCAGACAGGGGACTTCGGAGGACTGACCCCCTATGAGAGTGAACCGTCGCAGCGTAAGACAAAGGCATGACAGACGGTAATGTTTACTTCCTGGTGAAGGGGGACACCATGGAATACCTGATCTGCCGTGACCCGGACTACGGGCTGGCCTCGAACGACGACTGGTCTCATTTCGAGGGGCGGCATGATAAGCCGATCTGGTCGCTGTTTGTTGAGGACCCGGATTACGAGGAGCCGGATTAGGATGACCCGGATTACGAGGACCCGGAGGGCTCGCACTACTTCGGCGAGTGGCACATGATACACCTCGGCACTGACCTGACTTACCAGGAGGTTTTCGACCTGGTTGACAAGTCGGGCTGGTTCCGCATTATCGGCTACGATAGTAAGTAGAGCAAAAGGGAGCCCTGAAATACGTAAAGCAGCCCGGTTCGGACACCGTACACCCGTGGACACCCCGACCACCGGCATCCTTGTCAGTGACCAGAAGAAGAGCTGAGCTTTGATCCTTAGGATATAACGTCGCAGCCTTGTTCTAATACAGGTCGACAGGAGAATACGATACGGCTCGGCCACGAGCGCGATCTCAGGCATCGTGGTCGAGGTACCTAGCCGCGCTGGCCGTGTGCCAGGTCTGCCCCGGCACTGGCCAGTCATCAGGGGATCCCGATCCCGAGTGCAGCCGACAGCGTGGGCAAGTCGTGGTTGGCGATCACGCGGATCGGCTTATCAGTTGTCTTGCCGCCGTCGGTGACAATCAGCGCGGTGACGGGCGTACGCTCCTCGCCGCCGTGAGCGAGTTGATCGATAGCCTCGGCTACTGTGATAGTCCGGCGTACCAGCTTGGCGCGTTCGTGAGACTCCGCAAAGGCCAGAACACGGTGGACGGTTTCACCTTCTGCCAGTCCCTGGTTGAGTATCAGTTGGTGAGCGAGCCAGCGTGCAATGGCATTCGTGGTCAAGATACTGACGTAACGAGTGTCGTCATAAACAGGAATTTGGGAATAGTCGAAGCGGTCGACAAGTTCCAGCGCGGCACTGATCGGCTCGCCCGGACTAGTTAGGCAGACCTGCCTGCCACCAAGAACCGTCAGGGCGACGGGAGGAGATGTGATCTGATCGCGCAGGCGTTCGATCTCTGCAACCATTTCCTGGACTGGCTCGGCTATGGGTTGACCGTTGTAGAAACGACCGTGGCTTATCGCGTTCCGCAGGGCCGCGAAGGCCACCAGCGCTTCCCGCTGTACTGGCGGCAGACGCTTCCTATCAGCGTATTGGCGTGCCATCTGTGCGAATTCGGCGTGCTCGTCGAGTCCTAGGACGCGCCGGAACCGGTCCTCGATCTCGTTGAATGCTGCAAGAAATCGGTCACCACGGGAATTCTTGATCGTGTCCACTTCTTATCCTCCGGGCTCACCCAACGTCCAGACACCGCACGCGCTGGAAGAACAATTGCCAGGACCTTCCGAGCCCGACAGATCCTCGGGGCACAGTCGGTAGAGCGCACACCGCTCTACCGAGAGACATCCCACTCTGGGGATGAGTGTAACCCTCCACGACAGCATTCGACGTCGGCG
>Ga0302181_10003728_pt1 | contig 10331 bp, 7 predicted proteins | sample I_Palsa_E3_3_FD_198786 | JGI IMG/M metagenome (GOLD analysis project Ga0302181, IMG submission 198786) | Peat permafrost microbial communities from Stordalen Mire near Abisko, Sweden - I_Palsa_E3_3 | ecosystem: Environmental > Terrestrial > Soil > Palsa > Peat permafrost | place: Sweden: Abisko... | reverse complement strand
GACCCCCGTCTCCAGCTCTCAGCACTGCGGGACATGGGCGCTGTTCCGCCGGACACGGACCTCGATGCCCTTGTGAGCGACCTTGGGCTCGACAAACCCCTCGTAGATCCCACGACTCTGGCACCGGAAGAGCTCCTCAACCAGGTACGGGACCTGACGAGACGTCTGCTCGAGTACGGGGCCAAGTTCCCGAAAATCCTAATGTTGTTCGTGAAGGACCTTCTTTTCGTCGACGGGTCCCTGGCGACGCTGGCGCCCGACGTCGACCTGTTCACAGAAGTGACCGAGATAGCGACCTACTTCGCGAACCGCTACGGCGACCGGATCGCCCACGACATCGGCATCGACCCCCGGGAACGCCCCCTGGAAATCGCCGGGGTGAGGGCAGCCGTCGGCGTAAGCGAAGACGTGGACAGCCTGACCTACCGCGACCTTCAGGCCCGCCGCGAGCTGATCCGCCGGCGTATGGAGGAGCACCACCGGCGCACCGAACAGCCCAGGAAGCTGTTCCGGCGGCGGCGTCACGGCTCATAGACGGTCCCCCTCCACAGTTGGTGACCAGGCATAATCCGCCCATGCGCCCGCCAGGTCGGTGCCAGCCGGTACCCTGAGTCTCGAGCTTTGGTGTGCGCCCGCCCGCCGGCTCCCCCTGAATGGCACCTGAACTGACACTGACGCGACGCGCTGACATACGCAACGTGGCCATAATCGCCCACGTTGACCACGGTAAGACGACCCTGGTGGACGGGATGCTCCGCCAGTCCGGGGTATTCCGCGCGAATGAAGAGGTCGCCGAGCGCGTGATGGACTCGACCGACCTGGAGCGCGAAAAGGGGATCACGATCCTCGCCAAGAACACCGCGGTCCATTACGGCAACCTCACGATCAATATCGTCGACACCCCTGGGCACGCCGACTTCGGCGGCGAGGTGGAGCGTGCCCTCACGATGGTTGACGGGGTGCTCCTGCTCGTGGACGCAAGCGAGGGCCCTCTCCCCCAGACCCGCTTCGTGCTGCGCAAGGCGCTCGAGGCGCACCTGCCTGTCGTGCTTGTGGTCAACAAGGTCGACCGGCCCGATGCCCGCCCGGCAGAGGTCCTGGACGACGTCTACGACCTGTTCATCGACCTCGGAGCAGACGATGAGCACATCGCGTTCCCGGTCGTCTACTGCAACGCTCGTAGCGGCCAGGCGGCGCTAACCCCCGAGGAGGTCGCCGATGCACCAGACCTCAAGATCCTCTTCGAGCTGCTCGTGGAGTACATCCCGGCGCCTGCTTACGTAGAGGGCCACCCGTTCCAGGCGCTCGTCTGCAACCTCGACGCCTCGCCGTACGTGGGCCGCCTCGCGATCTGCCGGATCCACCAGGGTTGGGTAAAAAAGGGTGAAACGGTCGCCTGGTGCCGCCAAGGCGACGACGGGCCCCCCCAACGAGTGCGCATCGCAGAGCTCTATATGACCGACGGGCTCCAGCGCGTCGATGCCGGGCCCAGGGGGGCAGGCCCTGGCGACATCATCGCCGTTGCGGGGATCCCAGAGATCATGATCGGCGATTCCCTCGCCGATGCCACCGACCCCCGACCCCTGCCTGGGGTGACCGTGGACGAGCCGGCGATCTCCATGACGATCGGCATCAACACCGGGCCTCTCGCGGGCAAGGAGGGCACCAAGCTCACTGCTCGGCTCCTTAAGGGGCGCCTCGACAGCGAGCTCGTGGGCAACGTCTCCATCCGGGTGCTGCCTACGGCGCGTCCGGACACCTGGGAAGTGCAAGGGCGTGGCGAGCTTGCGCTGGCCGTACTCGTCGAGCTCATGCGCCGGGAGGGCTTCGAGCTCACCGCCGGCAAACCCCAGGTGCTCACGAAGACGATCGACGGCAAGGTCCACGAACCCGTGGAACGAGTTTCGCTCGACATCCCCGAGGAGCTGCTGGGTACGGTGATGCAGCTGTTGGCAGGCCGCAAGGGCCGCATGCAGCATGTGACCTCCCACGGCAGCGGCTGGGCACGCACCGACTGGCTGGTGCCGTCGCGGGCCCTGATCGGCCTGCGTTCGCAGCTGCTGACCGAAACCAAGGGCACCGCGCAGCTGCACCACGTCCTGGACGGCTGGGAACCGTGGTTCGGCGAGATCCGTACCCGCCAAAACGGCTCGCTCGTTGCGGACCGGCACGGGAAGACCGCCCAATACGCCCTTATGAACCTGCAGGAGCGCGGGACGATGTTCGTCGGTCCGGGTGTCGAGGTCTACGAGGGGATGATCGTCGGCGAAAACGCCCGCCGCGAGGACATGGACGTGAACCCGACCAAGGAGCGCAAGCTCACCAACATGCGATCGTCCACGTCCGAGGAGCTGGTCCGGCTTACCCCGGCGGTTGACCTGTCGCTGGAGCAAGCGCTCGAGTTCCTGCGCGAAGACGAGTGCGCTGAAGTAACCCCGCTCGGCGTACGCCTCCGCAAGGTCGTCCTAGCTGCGGCCGACCGTGGCCGGCAACGGGGACGGTCCCGCGACCAGGAAGCCCCTCCCCCGCCGAACGAGTGATGTGACTGCCCCGCGAGCGCTTAGTTGAGCGTGGGGCGCTACAGGCTCATTTGAGCGTCGCGCCCGGCGCCGTTAATTTAGCGTCGGGTCAATTGGGGAGGCGGCGGCAATTGCCAGCACTCCGCCCTGGCGCCGTAACACCCGCTTCCAGAGCTCCTCTGGGTCGGTGCTGAAGACATCTCCTGGCGAGGCTTCGATAGCCCACCAGGCGCCGAGCTCCATCTCTTCCTCGAGCTGGCCAGGCCCCCACCCGGCATAGCCGGCGAAGATGCGCAACTGCTCGATCCAGGGCGCCACGAAAACGGGGTCGGTCTCGAGGTCAACCGTACCCAGGTCCCCCTGGAGCGCGAGGTACCCCGAACCAGGGACCGAGACCTCCGATTTGACCCGGGCAAGGCAGATTGTCCCCTCGCTAACTGGCCCGCCCACAAAGATGACCGCAGGCGTTGACGCGACGTCGGTCCATTCGGGCAACGGCGACGAAAGCGAGGTGGCAGTTGGCCGGTTGAGCACCAAGCCAAGGGCTCCGTGCTCCCCGTGAGCGAGCAGGAACACCACCGTGCGTGCAAAGTTGGGGTCGAGCAGGCTGGGGCCAGCGACGAGCAACTTGCCCTGAAGGGGCCCCGGGATGTCAGCCATGGCTTACATCATTCCTCGTGTACGGTTCTACCATGCGCGCCGTCACCGTCGTCCCACTAAAGGCGAACACCGTCCAACTGACCGACCTCCCCGAACCGCCCGTCGAGGACGGCCCGGTCCTCGTCAAGACGCGGGCCATCGGGGTCTGCGGCACAGATATCGAGATCATCGCAGGCGACTACGGCTGGGCGCCTCCCGGCGAGGAGCGCCTGGCGCTCGGCCACGAATCTCTCGGCGAGGTCCTAGAAGCCCCGGCTGGCTCGGGTTTCGCGCCTGGCGACCTCGTCGTCGGGATAGTGCGGCGGCCCGATCCCTTGCCGTGCATCAACTGCGCGATCGGCGAATGGGACATGTGCCGCAACGGGAATTACACCGAATGGGGCATAAAGGCCCACCATGGCTACGCTCGCGAGCGCTATCGCATAACGGCTGATTTTCTCGTGAAAGTTTCACCTTCTCTCGGTGACCTGGGCGTCCTGTTGGAACCGACAACCGTTGTGGCAAAAGCCTGGGACCATATTTTCCGGATCGGAGCGCGAGCCAAATGGGAGCCTCGCACCGTGCTGGTAACCGGTGCCGGGCCGATCGGCCTGCTCGCCGCATTGCTCGGCACACAGCGGGGCCTCGAGGTCCATGTCCTGGACCAGGTGACCTCCGGGGTGAAGCCAGAGCTTGTTGCAGCGATAGGCGCTACCTACCACCACGGCAACATAGCCTCTACCGGGTTGACGCCGGACATCGTGCTCGAGTGCACCGGAGTTGGCCAGCTCGTCTTCGACGCGATGGACGACATCGCGGCCAATGGGGTCCTCTGCCTGACAGGAGTTTCGCCTAAGGGACGCTCGCTCGGCATTGACGCAGGCGAGCTCAACCGGCACATGGTGCTCGCAAACGACGTCGTGTTCGGCTCGGTAAATGCCAACCGGAGCCATTACGAAGCGGGTGCCGAAGCGCTCGCAAAGGCTGACCCAGCGTGGCTCGGGCGGGTCGTGTCGAGGCGCGTTACCCTCGACCACTGGCAGGACGCCTATCAGCGACAACCCGACGACGTAAAGGTCGTACTCCAGTTCAGCTGATCTAATTCGCGGCCAAATGCAGCGGTAATTAGTTGGTGCCCTTGAGGTTGAACATCACCGGCTTTGCAAGGTCGAGCGCCCGGCTGTAGCGAACGCCCGGGCAGCTAGGGGGTGAAGGTGTACCGGTCGGCCGGGGCGAGGTGACTTTTTCTGATCTGGCCGCTCACTACGACGTCCACTGTCCCTGGTGCGTGCACCGGCGAAAGTGCCCTGACCTTGTCAGGGGACACCACGTCGACCCGTTCCGCGGCGACGCTGCCGAAATGGACCTCCGTGACGCCTCCGAGACCCGTGCCGGTGACTACGACCCAGGTGTCCCCCGTGGGAGGCCCGCTGCGGGGGGTCAAGCCCTCGACCGCAGGCGGCACGACGACGAAAACAGGGACCTTTGGCCGGCCCCCGGCCCGCACAGCTTGCAAGCCCGAGGTCGCGGACGGGGCGTGCTGTCTGCTGCGGGCAAAGCTCGGGGCGTTGGCCGCGCCCTCCGCTCCCGGTACGAGCGCCCGGCGCTGCGCCGGTAGAGCCACGTTGTTGACGGAGGTGCTCGTCGGGGACTTGTGGACCAACCCAGGCACGACGAGCGCAGCCACAACGACGATGGCTGCGGCTGCCGCCAGGCCGGGCGCCATTACGGTCCATTTTCTACGTGGCCGCCGAGGGCGCAGGCTGCTCTCCAGCCTGCCGCGGACCTCGGGCGACAGCGGCCTGGCGCGTTGGTCGCCGATGGCGTCCTCCAGCCGCGTGCGCAAGTCAAGCGGCAGCTGCCGTGGCCTGTCGGACCCCACCAGCAGGTCTTCCGGGTACCGGTAATTGTTGTCCTGATCAGGCACCTTGCGCTCCCAACTGCCGGCGCAAGCCCTCTCTGCCCCGCTGGAGCAGCGACTGGACTTGCACCCTGCTACGACTTACCTGGCCGGCGATGTCCTCGACAGAGAGGTCCTCCAGGTACTTGAGTACGAGGACCTGGCGCTGCAGCGCCGGAAGACGGCCCAAGGCCCTCACAACTTCGTCCTGGCGCTCCACGAGGTCGGCGCCGAGCCCGGCGGCCACGTGGTTGTCGACCAAGCGTAACGAGCCGCGCGCCACTTCGGCCCGCCTTTCGGTCTCGTAGTAGCGGGCGAGCCGCCGCCTTGCTATCGCGCACAACCAGGTGGAAACCGCTGACTCGCCCCGGAAAGCAGCCGCACCCCGGACCGCTTCGAGCAGCGTCTCCTGCAGCAGGTCCTCGGCGGTGGCCTCGTCCCCACCGACCCGTGCGAAGAGGAACCCGTACACTACCGGCGCCACATCGTCCAGCAGCCATCGCAATGCCTCGTGCTCGCCGGCTGCAGCCGCCGCCAGGAGCTCCGCCTCGTTCGCCCTCGCCCGGGCCTCGCTCGCCGCGCTCGGGTCGTCGTATGCCTCGGCCAGGCCAGCCTGCCCGGCCTGGTTCTCGCCCCTTCGCCACTTCGTGGGCCACTTTCGGGCGCCGGGCGGCCGAGGGATCATGACGAGGCGTTCTGGTAGGGCAACCAGGCGAGCTGGGACAGCGAGCTCATGTCGTTCACCATCAGGCCCTGCTCTGAAAGGGTGTAGATGTCGTTGCCGACGATCACTGCGCGTTCGATCTCGGGGTAGCCGCTTTCGGAGCTTCCTGGTTGAGCAAGCGTTCCCACCTGGTCCAGAGTGCCAGACGAGCTCACTGTCCAGACGTCGGCGGCACTCGAAGGCCCAGAGACCGAGTAGTCGTCAACGGGCAACACGAGCAAGTTGGCCTGCGGCCACCAAAGGAGCGCGTGCGGGTCGTACTCGGCTGTCGAAGAGGCCCCGTCGCCCAACTGTTGTTGAGATACCAAAGATGGGCTCGCCGGGTCTGACACGTTGAATACTTCGACTTGGAGACCTTGCGGGGCCAAGGTCTGGTCCACCGCCTGGCCGACACCGAGGAGGAGCCCAGCGCTGAGCGGCTGGAGGAACGAGGAGTAGCCGGACAGGGACACCTGCCCAGCGAGAGCAGGCTGGGCAGGGTTGCTCAAGTCGATCACGTAGAGCGGGTCGACCTGGTTGAACGTGACCACGTAGCCAAGGTCGCCCTCGAAACGGACGGAATAGATCTTCTCACCCGAACCGAGCCCGTCGAGCTTCCCAACCGTTGCCAGGGAACCGCTCTGGGCCTGGAGCACGCTCACGACGTTGTCCGATAGCTGGGCCGGGGGCGTGCCACCGTCCACGGGCGCCGGAGCCGGTTCGCCCACTGTGGTCGCCACCCGGAGGTACCCGTCGTACTCGGACATCGCGTACTGCCCGATCAACGTGCCGGGGACGGTGCCCGAGCCGATGTACTGAGGGTCGGACGGGTCGGAGATGTCGAAGCCATAGATGTCAGTCGAGACTGCGTCGTTCACGGGGTAGGCGGGCACGTCCGCAGGCTGCATCGGGCAGGCAGCGAACGGGCTCGGGGGGCACGTCCAGCCGCTCTGGAACTGCCAGTCGGTTGTCGCGACGTAGAGCTGGGTGGCACTGACGTACACGTTCTCGGCGTTGCCAAGGACGGTCACTTCACTTCCCGGTGCTTCAGAGGTTGGGTTGAGCGATACGACCGAGACCGTGCCCAAGCCGGAACCGATGACCGTGTGGTAGGTGCCGGCGCATGACGCGGCCCTGGTTATGGTCTTTGCAGACTTGCCCCGCCCAGTTGTCACCGTGGTAGAAGGTAGCCAATCGGAAGCTTTGGAGGACTCGATAACGGCCCGGTTTGCGGCTGTTGCAGCCTTCTGCGCTGCCCGGGCCCCGCCGCCGGCATAGACCCAAGGCAGGCGCGGCTGGTTCGTCAGCGTCAGGACAACCTGGCCATTGATGAGGCGGGCGGCCTGTTCTTGGCCTTGGAAGGAGAACGTGCTCACGACGCTCGGGGCCTGCGGGTTGGCGAGGCTCACCACCACGACATCTGTCGACGAGGCGCCACTGCCCACGGGCAGCACGATCGACCGCGCGACACCAGAGGCGGGGATCATCGGCCCACCCGGGTTGACCTCCCCCACCGGTGAGTCGGGCAACGAGACCCGGCCTCCCGTGGAGGTGTAGTTCACAGCCTGCGATGGGCTGACCACGCTGCCGATAACAACGGCGTCCTGGCCGACCAGGAACATACCGTCCAGCTCGGCAAACTGGGGGAAGGCAAGGAAGCCCTCGAGCACCGGGGCGGCCCCGCCTACATCGACTACCTGCAGGCCTTGTGGCTGCTGGCGCAATATCACCATCAACTGGCCGTTCGTCTTGACCATATCGGGTTCGTCTACCCCCGCCTCCTGGTCGTTGGTCGTCGAGTAGTCCTGGCCCTGGCCCGAGGCATCGCTTGACGCACCGTCCGTATTGGCACTACCGGCCGTACCGGCCGCCGCCGCCGGTACGGCGGGCGGTACGGCGGCACCCGAGACCATGGGGACGGCCTCCCTGACCACCGGCCCCGGCCCGAAATCGAGGGGACCGTGAAAGACCTCACCCTCAGGCAGGCCATAAGGCGCGCCGCCCGTCGTCGCAGAAAGCCCGTACGGGCCGACCTCTTTCAAGGCCTGCGCCTTCACCTGTTGGAGCATCTGCGAGCAACTCGTGTAAGAAACGAGTGTAGCTCCGGTCAATTTGACCCCCGAGTTGGCCGCTGCAGTCGGAGGCTCACCCGCGTTGGTCGCTGCAACGCTTATCCCCACCAGGCACAGCGCAGCAAGTAGGCCAATCGCGGCGGGCTCTAACTTCGGGTGCTTGATCATCGGCTCCTCGCCACCTTTCGAAGCGTTAGTGCCGCCCGCCGCTGTAGATCAACCGCCTACGCGCAACTTTTCCTTGCGTCAGCTGTACTGATGGAGGAAGTTGACCACGTCGATGGTTATCCAGCCGGTGCGGATATAGCCGTTAGCGAAGTACGGGCAGCCCGTTTCGGCCACCCAGATGTCCACGTCAGGGCCAGTCCTGTACGAGAAAGCCAATATTGCGGCGGTCCCCAGGCCGGCGGGACAACTAGTCAAACCGCCGTCGACGTGACTGAGCGGCAACGCGTTAACAGCGGATGCTAAGCGGCCTGCGGCCGCTGCCCCGAGCCGCGCCTGGTGGGCCAACTTCATCGCGAGCGAAAGCTGCGGCAACTGAAGCGATGGGCCGTTGTAGCCGTTGTAGCTGCATACCAACGCGGCGGTTGGCTGGCCCGGCGGCAACAACCTTGTCTTCAAATCGGCCCCGGGATTGCTGACGCCGACCAGCTTGGCGTCGGTTGCCGGGCAGACCGCGGCGACTGCGACATGGACGCGTGGCCCCGAGACGTTGTCCGGCCATGGCCGTGGGTCGAGCCACGCCACCTGAGCCTCCAGGCAGATCGCCGTAGTCGAGGGAGTTAGGTAAGCCGCGCCCACTCCCAATTGCGCCGACTGCCACTTAGCGCTGGCGTGGTCGTTGTAACCCCAAGGCCCGCCGCTGTCGACGGCTGCACCTATCCAGGTCGTCAATTGCAACCCCGCTGGTGGGTGCGCGTACAACCACTTTTGGACGCTCCGGAGCGGGCCGTGCACGCGCCATGACCGCTGCGCCTCCACAATGCTGCTCCCGGACGGCGTGCCCAAGTCCTCGTCCACCGTTTTGCACGCCGTGGCGCTGTTCATCATCGTCGCCCCCGCTGGGGCTCGCCCCAGAGCCAGAAGGTGTTGAGCCTCCCCTCGCGCCGCCGCCACGACCGCCCGCACGCTCGAGTTGGCCTGGGCGCTCGAGTTGGCCTGGGCGCTCGAGTTGGCCGGGGCGCTCGAGCCCACTCCCTCACCGCTCGCTACCGCCTTCTGGGCTGTGACTGCCCGTGGGCCATACCCGCTCACCCCTAAGCAGACGACTGTGGCCGCCACTACCAGATCACGAACCTTCACCGCGACCTCCTCTCGGCATCTTCGTGGCGGTTCCGGGGCGACATCAACCGGTAGCGGCGCAAGTCCCGCACGGGTTAGCCGCTTCATTCGCCCACCGAGCTGTCGAGAGATAGCGCTGTCACGCTATTTCATGGCTTTAGGTTGGATGTGATGTTGTTCCTGGCGAAGCCCCTTGCTTCTCGGTGCGCAGAGCCTAGGTTTGTCGCGGCGTAGCACGCCGAGATGGGTGGAGGTGCGCCGAGATGGCCTAAACGACGCGCCGGGTAGCCGAAAACGTCGGGAAGGCCACCTAACTATGCCTTCACAATGTGGAACTGCCGCCCTGGAGCGTACGGGGTGCCGCCCGGTGTGTAGGCGAAGCCGACGCCGAGCCACGCACCGGAGGACCCGTCGGTGATATTGAACCCGCAGTCCCCGTGCCAGTTCTCAATAGAGATGTTCTCCCCGTAGAAGGTCGCGTTGGGCGCGTCAATGTGGATTGCGTGCTGACCGGACTGCGACACCCGTACATTGCTCGCCTGGATCTTGGCGTATGCCGCGGTGTCCCTTACCCAGATCCCGTGACCTGACGGCGCGCCGGGTGCCCCCGACGCCTGAATGGTCACGTTTGTCATTTGGATGCTGGCGAGGTTGCCGGCCTGGCCTGGGGAGTCGATGTAGATCCCCGTCACGCAGCCGTCAAAATCGGCATTGACGAGGCGAACTTTATGGGGGATATTGCCGGGCCCCGGGCTGGAGGACAGGGCGAGGCCGATGTTGTACCCGAGCGCCAAGACATTGCTTATGTGCGGGTTATCGCAGCGAAGGAGCACTATGGCAGTCCCATTAGCAAGCTGGTAAGCCCCGACCGTGCTCCCCATAGGTTGCCAATAGGGCCAGAAATGGACGCTGTCTATATAGTTGCTGTCCTGCGATTGGTCGATCATGATCCCGTAGCGGATAGGTTGGCCAAAGACCCGCCGCAACACCGCTTGCGCTGCAGTGTTATTTATGTAAATCCCGGCGTACGGGTTGTATAGGCAGACATCCTCGATCAGCGCATTGTTGGCTCCCCTGCCGCTGATGAGGATCATCGGTTCGGCGCTGGGCGGTTCCAATGTTGCGCTCTGGTTGTAAACGTTGAAGCCCAGGTTCCTCAGGGCTCCGCCATTTCCTGCGATTGCAACAGGGCTGAAGGAAGCCCCTGCCTCCAC
>Ga0302181_10003726_pt1 | contig 10334 bp, 7 predicted proteins | sample I_Palsa_E3_3_FD_198786 | JGI IMG/M metagenome (GOLD analysis project Ga0302181, IMG submission 198786) | Peat permafrost microbial communities from Stordalen Mire near Abisko, Sweden - I_Palsa_E3_3 | ecosystem: Environmental > Terrestrial > Soil > Palsa > Peat permafrost | place: Sweden: Abisko... | reverse complement strand
CGGGACGGGAGATGCCTCTGCCGGTGTCTTTCGCGACCTGGTCGTGACAGGCCGCTCGCGTCTGGCGCTATTTGCCTCGCGCGTGCCCGCGGCGCTTGCGTTCTGCTGCCTGGTGATCGGCGGTGCCTACGTGCTGCTGGTGATTGGAACGTTCGTGTTTGCCTCGAACCTTCCGACCCCGGACGCCGCGCTGGTACTCAACAGCTTGGGCTTTGCGCTGGTGGCGACCGGAGCGCTGTGCGTGGTCGCAGTGGGTCTCGCCGCGCTCACCACATCCAAGCCGGGTGCGATCATCGCGCTGATCGCGTGGCAGGTGGTGGCGAGCCCGATAATCGCTCACATCAGCTCGCTGGGCAGTGCCCGCGAGTGGCTTCTAAGCCAGTCGCTGGCGCACTTCAGCCCGGTTCATGTCGAAGGCGGGCATGGTGCAACGGTCGTGCTGTCGGAGGGCACAGCCCTGCTAGTGCTGGTTGCCTGGCTGGCCGTGTTCCTTGCGCTTGGCGCTTGGCGCACGCGCACGATGGACGCCTAGCCAGGAAGGACACTGGGCGGCGCTGGCCGATCTCGGACGATCGATCGGCCTGTGTCCTTGGTCGCTTTCTGGTCTGAGGAGTAGTCGTTCGACCTATTCTTCATAAACTCGATCAAGAATATGCTATTTATATCCCTCCATCCCAAACCAAAGGAGGAAGCCGAATGTCTCTCTCTCGTCTCATCCCACGAATCGCCTCGCTCAGACGGGCCGCGGCGCTACTCGCCGTCGGGGCTCCGGTCGCGTTTGCCGCCGTGGCCGCTCCCGTGGCTCAGGCAATCGCCCCGACCGCTCCGCCGCCGGTCTCGATCCTCAGCTCGAACGGCAACATCGGTCAGGGCGACATCTTCATCTCTCCGTTTGGTGACGCGAACACGTATGCCAACGGCCCGGAGATCCTCGACTCCAAAGGCAATGTCGTCTGGTTCCAGGCGGTCCCTTCGGGCGAGGAGGCGAGTGACTTCCGCACCCAGACCTACGACGGTCAGCCGGTCCTCACCTGGTGGCAGGGCACCGGGCTCGGGGGTCTGTCCAGTGGTACCGACTACATCTACAACGACCACTACCAGCAGATCGCCACGGTCAACGCCGACGGGCACGAGTTCCTGATCACCCCTCAGAACACGGCACTGATCCTCTCCTACACGACGGCCACGGCCAACCTGACCTCGATCGGTGGACCGTCCGACCAGACAGTGATTAACGGCGTCGTCCAGGAGATCGACATCGCCACGGGCCAGGTCTTGTTCCAATGGAACAGCCAGGACCACGTGCCCTTCAGCCAGAGCGAGCAGCCGCTGCCCGCCTCGCCGAGTACGCCGTGGGACTGGTTCCACATCAACGCCGTCCACCTCGACACCGACGGCAACCTGCTGATAGACGCTCGCGATACCTGGACGACCTACAAGGTCAATCGCTTCAACGGGAACATCATCTGGCAGCTGGGCGGCAAGGACTCGAGCTTCACCCTCCAAGCCGCTCCGGGACAGGTGTTGGACAGCGCCAACGAGATCTTCTCCTGGCAGCACGACCCCGAGGCGATCGGCAACGACGAGTACACGTTCTTTGACAACGAGTCCTCAGGCACGCCGAACCTGCCGTATAGCCGTGCGATCACGGTGAAGCTGAACGAGTGGAACCACACCGCCACGCTCATCTCCTCCGACAACCAACCCGAGGGGCTCTCCGCTGCCTCACAGGGCAACGCCCAGACGACGGCCGACGGGAGTCTGTTCGTCGGTTGGGGCATCCTGCCGTACATCTCGGAGTTCGATCCCCAAGGGAACCTCATCTTCAACGCTGAGCTCCCCGCGGGTGTAAATACCTACCGCGCCTACCTGTTGCCTTGGAATCCTCCGGGCTCAGGTGGGGGGCAGGGCGGTTCCGGCGGCTCGGGTGGTCCCGGTGGTCCGGGCGGCAAAGGTGGTCAGGGCGGCTCAGGTCCCGGGCGCGGCGGTCCAGGTCATGGACACGGTTGGCAGGACTCTGGCCGTGGAAGCAAGCACCACAGGTAGTTGAGACGGGCAACACCGGCCCCGAGGACGCTGGCAAGCCTCGGGGCCGGACGCCCGCCGATACTCAGACCTTGCGGTGCTCGGGCACCCAGGACCCGTCATCCTGACGAGCGAAGTCCTGGAACAGGTTGGGGGCCTCGGCCTGCATGAGGCGTGCGACAACGTCGAACACGCTCCGCAGCTCCTCCTCGGCGCCCTCGGCCGTGCGCATCTCGATCACGTGGCGCAGCGTGCGTGCGTTCGCGGGCGTAGGGCCGAGGTGACCTCCTTCTTGACGTGGAACGGCACACCGTCTGAGTCGATCCCGAGCTCTTTCGCGGCGCTCACCTGGAACTCCTCGAGCTGCTCGACGATCGACAGAACCTGCTCGCGGACGGGCTCCAAGGCCGGTGGCACGCGGAAGCCGATGTCTGTGAGGCGCACATAGCGCAGGCTCTCCTGGCTGAAGGCCGAGCCGGCGCGATGTCGGACGAGCTCATGCGTGAACACGCGCGAGACGTTGCGCAGCGCGAACGAGTAGTTGGCGTGCTCGAGCACGCTGCCGTGGCCGCTGCGGAGAATGTTCGCGAAGTACTCGCGCCGGTCGGTGCGGATCCGCGAGACGTTCGGGTTCAGGCCGGGCTCCCAACTGCGATAGCAGGCGCGGCCGCCGAACTCGAGTAGCAGTTCGCCAGCGGACGGACCCTCCTGCTCGCCCTCGCGAAGGTCGAGCCACGACTCCCCGCCGACCGCCTGCAGGTAGCCGCGCATCCCCTCGAAGTCGATCGAAGGGCGGGCGAGCAGGAACACTTGCGGGGTGGTCTCGTGCATCGGGCGGACGATGCTACATGTCGTTCCGGGCATCTCTTTAGACTGCGGCCGATGCGCGAAACGAACGGCAGCGCAGAGCCGAGCCAGATCGTCGAGGCTGAGGATCTCCGCCGTCGCTACGGCGAGGGTGAGGCGGCCGTCGACGCCCTCGCGGGGGTGAGCGTCGGCTTTCCCACCGGTCGCTTCGCGGCGATCATGGGTCCCTCGGGATCGGGCAAGTCGACGCTGATGCACACGCTCGCCGGCTTGGACAGGCCCACCTCGGGCACCGTCCGCGTCGACGGGATCGAGCTGACCGAGCTCGACGACAAGCGGCTGACCCAGCTGCGCCGCGAACGGATCGGGTTCATCTTCCAGACCTTCAACCTGCTGCCGGTGCTGAACGCCGAAGAGAACATCCTGCTGCCGCTCTCGATCGCGGGGCGCAAGCCCGACCGGGAATGGTTCGACCGTCTGATCGACACGATCGGGATCCGCGACCGCCTCAGCCATCGCCCCGCCGAGCTATCCGGCGGCCAGCAGCAGCGTGTGGCGGTGGCGCGGGCGCTGATCTCGCGCCCGGCGGTCGTGTTCGCCGACGAGCCCTCCGGCAACCTCGACTCGAAAGCCTCGAACGAGGTGCTCGGACTGCTGCGCGGCGCGGTCGACGACTTCGACCAGACGGTCGTGATGGTCACCCACGACGCCCACGCGGCGTCGTTCGCCGACCGCCTGCTGGTGCTCGTCGACGGGCGCATCGCCCATGACGGCGACGCCGCGACGGTCGAGCAGGCGCTCGACCTGATGAAGGACATCGGTTGATGGGAGCGATGCTCGCGAGCGCGTCCCCGCCCGCAGTGGAGGGCTGAGATGCTGGCACTGGTGCTGCGCGGCTTCCTGCAGCGCAAGCTGCGCGTGCTGTTGACCGCGATCGCGATCGCGCTAGGGGTGGCGCTGATGGCGGGCACCTACATCCTCACTGACACGATCAACCACTCGTTCGCGAACATCTTCTCCACCGCCTACAAGGGCGACGCGGTGGTCATCAGCCCAGCGGAAACCCTGGGGCGCGAAATCAGCTCGGAAACCTCGCCGATCACCGAACGCACGCTCGCCACGGTGCGCTCGGTGCCGGGCGTGGCCGCGGCGAGCGGGGGTATCTTCAGCGAAGCCGCGCTGCTCAACACACACGGCAAGCGACTGTCCACCGGCGGTGCTCCCTCGTTCGTCGGTTCGGTCGAACCGAAGCGCTTTGAGTCCTATACCCCTGTGGAGGGGCACTTTCCCGAGAACGCGAGCGAGCTCGCGATCGACCAGGGGACCGCGAAACGAGAGGGCCTGAAGCTCGGGGGTCAGCTCGTCGTCGCGGGCCTGGCGCCCGCCCGGAGCTACGAGATCGTCGGGATCCTAAAGTTCGCCGGCAGCCAGTCCTTTGGCGGATCTGGCACGGCGCTGCTGACGCTGGGTGAGGCTCAACGGGTGATGAGCAAGGTGGGGAGCTACGACACGATCGAGGTCGCCGCTGCGAGCGGCGTGAGCGCGGGAGCGCTGCGCGCGCGGATCCGGGCGGTGTTGCCGTCGACGATCAGCGTGCGCACCGGCGCTGCGGAAGCCGCCAAGCAGACCTCCAACCTCGAATCCACGCTCGGCTTCCTGCGTACGTTCCTGCTGGTCTTCGCCTACGTGGCGCTCGTGGTCGGAGCGTTCATCATCTTCAACACGTTCTCGATCACGGTCGCCCAGCGCACGCGCGAATTGGGGCTGCTACGCACGCTCGGTGCCTCGCGGAGACAGGTGCTGAGCTCGGTGCTCTACGAAGGCCTGATGCTCGGCGTGGTCGGCGCCGTGCTCGGATTGCTGCTTGGCCTGCTGCTGGCGCCGGCGCTGAACCAGCTGTTCATCGCGTTTGGGGCCGAACTGCCCAATAACGGCACTGTGCTGGAGGCGCGCACGGTGATCGTCTCGTTGCTGGTGGGGATCGTCGTAACGGTCGCCGCCGGGATCTTCCCGGCGATCCGCGCCACGCGCGTGCCGCCGCTGGCGGCGATGCGCGAGGGAGTGACGATTCCACCGCGGGTCCTCACCGGCCCGGGGATCGTCGTCCGGGTGCTCGTCTTTCTGGTCTTCGCGGTCGCCGTGAGTGCCCTGTTGGGCCCGGGTCTGTTCGTGATCTTCTTCGTCGTGCTGGCGGTCTATGTGACGCTCTTGCTGATTCGCCTGATGCGCGGGACTCGCCCCAAGCACTACCGGGTGGTGCCGGCGCTAGGGAGCACGATCGGATTGCTCGTCAGCTGGCGCGGCATCACCGGGCGCCTTGCCCGCGAGAACTCGATCCGCCAGCCCGGGCGCACGCTCGTGACGGCGCTCGCGCTGACCGTCGGGCTCGCGCTGGTGGCGTTTATCTCGGTCCTCGCGGCCGGTACCAAGGCGACGATCAATCAGGCCGTCAGCCGTTCCTTCGCTGGAGATCTGATCGTCGAGAGCTCCGCCACGGGCAGCCAGCAGGGCATCCCGCCCGGGATTGCGCCGGCCGTGGCGCGCGTGCCCGGGGTCGCGAGCGTGACCCCGATCTCGTTCACGATCGGCCGCGTGCGCGATCTCTCGAAACCGAAGGCCGGGCCGATCGCCGAAAAATCCTCAATCACCGCGATCGAACCGGCCTCCTTTACACGGGTTTACCGGGTGGAATGGGAAAAGGGCTCGAACGCGACGCTGCTCGCGCTGGGCAACACCGGCACCGTGCTGACGAAGAGCTTCGCCAGCGCCAATCACCTGAAAGTGGGGAGTCGCCTGTCGGTGCTGACGCCCTCCAATCAAAACGTTCCCCTCACGGTCGTCGGGATCGCCAAAGACAACGCGCGTCTGCTCGCCAACCTCACGATTAACCGCGCGCTCGCGCAGGCCTCCTTCGGGCAGCGCGAAGATGGCGTCGACTTCGTCTCCTACTCCCCGCGCGCCGATGGTCACCGGGTGCAGGCTTCGGTTGACCGCCTGCTCGCCAGTCAGTTCCCGCAAGCCCGCTCGCGCACTCCCGCGCAGTTCAAGAAGGACCAGGAAGGCAAGATCAACCAGCTGCTGCTGCTGATCTACGTGCTCTTGGCGCTGTCCGTGATCGTCTCGCTGTTCGGGATCGTCAACACGCTGATCCTGTCGATCTACGAGCGCACCCGCGAGCTGGGGATGATGCGCGCGATCGGCACCTCGCGTCGGCAGGTGCGTCAGATGATCCGCTACGAGTCGATCATCACAGGCTTGATTGGGGGCGTGTTCGGGCTCGTGATCGGGACCGTTGGCGCCGTGCTCGTGAGCACACTCGCGCTGTCCGGCTCGGGCTTCGTCCTCTCGATCCCCGTCGGCACGTTGATCCTGCTGCTCGTGATCTCCGCGCTCGCCGGGCTGATCGCCTCGCAACTGCCCGCCCGCCGCGCCGCGCGTCTTGATGTTTTACAGGCGCTTTCGAGTGAGTAGGTCAAACAGGGACCCGCACCGCATGCGGTGCGGCCTTGCTGGACGGTGCATGCACCGTCCGGAACAGCGTGACAGCTAAGCTGCGGTCCATGAGCGCCACGGCTCCCTCCACCGCCGACGACACAGAGCTGGCGGAGACCGCCTGGGACCTCGAGCCGCTCGTGGACGGAGAGGGCGAGGCCGGCGTGCAGAGCAGGCTGGAGGCTGCACTCACGCGGTCACAAGCATTCGCCGAGCGCTACGTCGGCAAGCTCGGCGAGCTCGACAGCGCGGGTCTGGGGGAGGCGATGGCGGAGCTGGCAGCGATCTACGAGCTCCTCGGCCGCGCCGGCTCATATGCCGCCCTGCGCTTCTACACCGACACCGCCACTCCCGCCAACGGCGCGCTGCTGCAGAAGGTGCAGGAGCGCGAGACTCAGGTCGGGACGACGCTTTTGTTCTTCGAGCTCGAGTGGGCCGCGCTGAGCGATGAGCGCGCCGAGGAGCTCTTGGCGGGCGAGGGCCTTGACTTCTGCCGCCACTATCTGCGCAACGCGCGCCGCTACCGAGAGCACCTGCTCACAGAGCCCGAGGAGAAGATCCTCGTCGAGAAGGCGCTGACGGGCGCGGGGGCGTGGTCGCGACTGTTCGAGGAGCTGACCTCTGCAATCGAGGTCAAGCTGCCACAGGAGCAGGCCTCCGAGCCCGTAGCTCTCGATGTCGCATTGAGCAATCTGATGGCGGCCGACCCCAATGTTCGTCGCAGCACGGCCGAGGCGGTGACCGCAGCGCTTGAGCCGGGACTGCGCACGCGGGCGTTCCTGTTCAACACGCTGCTGGCCGACAAGGCGACTGACGACCGCCTGCGCCGCTACCCCAGCTGGCTGGCCGCGCGCAACCTCTCAAACGAGGCCTCAGACGAGTCGGTGCAGGCGTTGATCGAGGCTGTCCGCGGGCGCTATGAGATCGCGCGGCGCTGGTACCGGCTGAAGGCACGGCTGCTCGGGGTCGAGAAGTTGGCCGACTACGACCGAATGGCGGCGGTCACCTCGGATGAGGTCACTTTCTCCTTCGCGCAAGGGCGCGAGATCGTGCTCGACTGTTACTCGTCCTTCTCAGGAGAGCTGGGCGCCCTGGCCAAACGCTTCTTCGACGAGCGCTGGATCGACGGGCCCGTGCGGCCCGCCAAGCGCGGCGGCGCCTTTTGTGCACCGGCCGTGCCCTCGGCGCATCCCTACGTGCTGCTCAACTACACCGCCCGCCGGCGCGACGTGCTCACGCTTGCGCACGAGCTCGGTCACGGCGTCCACTTCGCGCTCGCCGCGCGGCAGGGCGTCTTCCATCAGAGCACGCCGCTGACGCTCGCCGAGACGGCCTCGGTGTTCGCCGAGACCATTGTCTTCGGACGGCTGCTCGCGGAGGACTCCTCGCCGGCCTCGCGCCTGGCGCTGCTTGCAGAGAACCTCGAGGACACGATCGCCACCGTCTTTCGACAGGTCGCGATGAACCGCTTCGAGGATCTCGTTCACACCGCGCGACGCGAGCAGGGCGAGCTGTCGGTCAAGCATTTCGGTGAGCTGTGGGCAGAGAGTCAGTCAGAGCTGCTCGGCGACTCGGTGCAGATTACCGACGGCTACCGTTCGTGGTGGTCCTACGTCCCGCACTTTATCGGCTCGCCCGGCTACGTCTATGCCTACGCCTACGGCCAGCTGCTCGCGCTGTCGGTCTATCAACGCTACGAGCAAGAGGGCCCGGAGCTCGTGCCTCGCTATCTGGAGATGCTCGCCGCCGGCGGTTCGCGCAGTCCCGAGGAGCTGGGTCAGATCGTTGGGATCGACTTGGCCGATCCTGGGTTCTGGGATGCCGGGCTCGACCTCGTCGAGCGCCAGCTGCAGGACGCCGAAGCAGCCGCTGAGGCCTCGGGCCGGTTGTAGTCCAGGCGAACTGGTCCGGCGAGCGCCTCAGGGCGAGTCATCCCGCTTGCGAGATCAGGTCCTGATCTTCTGGGCGCCCGGCAGGACCCGCGCGAGCAGGTCGGGAACGTCGGCGATCGAGTCGACGATCGCCGTAGGGGTGACGCGCTCGGAGAGGGCATCCTTCCGAAACTTGCCGGTTCGTACCAGCACCCCGGGTAGACCAGCGGCCATTGCGCCACCGACGTCCGCCTCAACGTCGTCGCCGACCATCACAGCCAGCTCGAGTCCCATGTCGCTCATCGCCGCCTTGAAGAAGGCCTCCGAGGGCTTGCCGACGACCACGCCCTCGCGACCGCTCGCGAATTCGAGCGCCGCGGCATAGGCGCCGACGTCGAGCGCGAGGCCGTCCTCGCGCCGCCAGTAGCGGTTGTGCTGCAGCGAGACCAACTCCGCGCCGTCCATCAGCTGGCGGAAAGCCCCGTTGAGGACCTCCGCGGTGAAGCCGTTGCCGAGATCGCCGAGGACCACTGCGTCGGCGCGCGCCCCGCTTTTCAGCTCCTTCAGCGCGACGAGATCCTCGCGCAGTTTCTCGCTGACGAGCATCGCTACGGACTCGTAGCCGTGCTCTTCGCAATGGCTCACCGCCATCGCCGCCGGCGTGAGCACCTCCTCATAGGCGACCTCGAAGCCCAGCTCGCGCAGGTGCTCGACGACGTCCCGCCGCGAGCGCGAGGTCGTGTTCGTCACCAGCCGCACGCCCGCGCTCTGCTCGCGCAGCGCCGACAGCGCCTCGTGTGCGTCTTCAATCGGCTCGTCGCCGACGTAGAGGACGCCGTCGATATCGAGCAAGACACCGAAGGTGTCCTCATTCGCCGCGGTCATCATCGAACTATAAAGCGCTTGCTCGTTCACTCACAGGGAATTGGCGGCGACGTCGGCTCTCACGCGTGAGCCAGGACGCGATGCCCCACGCGCCCAGCGCGGCCCCCGCCGCGAGGGGCCCGAAGGTCGGGTAGGCATACCGCGCGTCGTAGCTGCTTCCCGCCTCGGCGAAGACGATCGAGAAAATGGCGGTGAACGTGAACAGGACCGCGGCTGAACGTATACGACTGGGGAGAAATGGCAGACCAACGATCCCGGTCAGTAGTAGGAAGATGAGCAGAGGTCCCTGGACACGGGTGTGGCTCTCATAGGAGGAGAGAGAGTGGATCGCGCTCGCGGGACGGTGGTAACCCAAGCTATGGGGGTAGAAGCGGGCGATCGCCGGCTCGATCGCCCGCTCGTTGACGGGGCCGAGCAGCGCATCCCGTATCGATTCGGGTGTGTACCCTTCCCCCGCTCGCGGGAAGATATAGAAGCTCAGCCCATTGAGAATGGCGCTCGCGTAGGCGACTGGCTCGTGCTCGATCGCCGCGACGCTGAACTTCTGGAGCACGGCGTTTGCATACCCCGGGGCGCGGCTGGGGCCGCCGAAGCGCCGGACGGCCGGTGAGGTGCGGCCATATTGATAGAAAGCCTGGGACAGACGGTGAGCCAGTGGCTCAGTGGGACACAAGAACCGCGTGCCCCTGGGTGGTGTAAAGCGCGAGCAGTCAACGAAAGTGGCGACTCGTCCATAGAGGTTCCAAGAACTCTGGCGCTCGTATCCTAGGTATCCCGTGGAGTAGTCCTGGGCCGCGACGTACACGAGGACCATCACAATCACCATCAGCGCCGCGGTCGCCGAACTGAGCAGCCGGCGCCGAAAAGCCCCCGGAGCCGCAAACAGCAGGAGCAGTACCACGAGTGGCGCGCTCGAGATCGCCACTGTCTTTACCCAGAAAGCGAGGCCGATCGCCACGCCCGACCACAGCGGCCAGCGCAACCCGGGCTCATACAGCGCGCGGACCGCGGCATAGATACCAATCGCCTGCAGGAAGGCGAACAGGGGGTCGGCCAGCAGCGAGTGCTCGAGAAACAGCCCCGTGCCGCCGAAGAACACGACCGCCGCAGGGAGGAGCCCCAGCCACGCAGGCGCGCCCGTGCGCCGGACCGACTTGTAGAGCAGCAGGCCGGTGGCGATGCCGAGCGCGTGCTGTACGAGGATCGTGAACGACAGCCTGTCACTGAAATAGTGCACGAGGCGGAGGAAGAGGG
>Ga0302181_10003724_pt1 | contig 10336 bp, 9 predicted proteins | sample I_Palsa_E3_3_FD_198786 | JGI IMG/M metagenome (GOLD analysis project Ga0302181, IMG submission 198786) | Peat permafrost microbial communities from Stordalen Mire near Abisko, Sweden - I_Palsa_E3_3 | ecosystem: Environmental > Terrestrial > Soil > Palsa > Peat permafrost | place: Sweden: Abisko... | reverse complement strand
TTCGCGGGCGCTATCCGCCATGTCCTCTACGCCATGGCCATCATCATGGCGGTGGCGGCGTTCGTGGCGCTGTGCGGGCTCAGCCGCGGAGTCCAGGAAGACACAGCTGATGCTGCGGCAGCCGGCACCCTCGACCTCAGACAGGAACCGAGCACCGATAGCTACCGAGCTCGCCGCTAGGCGGCTCGCCGGGCACTCCACCGGGAAGCCGGGATGGGAACGCCGATTGCTGGCAGCGACTCGCAGTGGCCGGCCGGATCCGGTACCAGACCGTAAGCTGCGCGTGTTCGTGTCGTCGACCCTCGGGAACTGGACACCGAGCGGAAGTCGGCCCGGGCCGATCGGCAAGACGCGCCTCGCGCTGGCCGTCGGCGAGCGCAGGCTGCCCGCGACCTCGATCAGGACACTCTGAACCGCCTCAAGGTCCTGGGCGCAAGCCACCCCGACACCTTGTCCTCCCTCAGCAACCTCACCGAGGATCGGCGCCTCCTGGGCGAGACGGACGGCTAGCCATCAGGTGTGCGGCCTTCCCTGGCACTCGGGGTAAATGCTCGGACCAGGATTCGAATGACCCTAGGGCTGGCCCTACGGTGGCCCTAGGACGGCCAGGATAAGCGGGGTAAATGCGGGGGAATCGACAGGTTCCTGCCGAGGTCTTGCCGGGCAAGACAGCAGGTCACAGGCTCGGCGAAGGCTCCCGAAAGCGCCGGAGCGGCACTCTGACACGGAAGAGGTCACTGGTTCAAATTCAGTACGGCCCACGACATTCTTCGAAAACCCGTCCAGCGGCGAGAGCCACAATGAGAGCCAGCGAGCTGCGGTTTCTTCCCTTAACAGCTGGTCAGAGTGTTCGATGTTGCGGCCGACACATAGGTTTCCGGGCCGGTTTGGGAGCGCTCAGTCGCAGATTTCGTCGAGCGCGCGCCTAGCTCGCTTCGCCGATCTCCAAAGTCATAGCTGACCCCAGGACGCCCCAGGGCGGGGCGGTCCGATCTTGCTCTCGAAGGCAGCAAGGCAGCCCCGAGCCTGCCTGCACTTTCCACTGCCACCAGCTGGTATCAGCTCGACATCGACCAGATCCACAGTCGTAACACTCGGATGACCCTGTCGGCGGCAAATGAGGACGTGCCGAACCGGATTGCCGAGATGATGTCCGCATGCCTTCGGCCTTGAAGAAGATCCCTGCCGATTATGGTCGTGGGTGGCCTGATCGAGGTGGATTCATTCCCGGAAGCTCGCTGGGACCGGATCCAGTGGGTAGCTTTCCGGCCGGACTCCAGCAAGCCGTGCGCGCGACTATGTGTCATCTGAGGCGTACCATCTGAATGGCGGCGTGGCGACTGCTCGCCAGGTCGGCGTAGTGACTGTAGGGGGCGGAATGGTTGAATGGCGTACCACGCCACGGCTTGACTCGGGTAGTGGCGCAGGGTTCCAGCTCATCGTGGTCGGTTATGGCGTGATCCTGATCACCGTGTTCCCGGCAGACCTAGCCGATCTGCGTAGCAATGGGATACCCGGACTGCTTCATCTCCTGCTTGCCGCCACCATGATTGTGATTAGCTGGATGGGGTACTACTCCAACCGCCAGCGATACCCCGTATGGCATGGGGATTTCTTCAACATCCCGCTGCTACAGTATCTGATATCGTTCGCGATCCTGTTTCTGTACTGGGGACTGGGTATAACCGCGTTGCCCCAAAGTTCGCCCACGTCAAAGGCAGGTCCCCTGGTGCTCCCGACTCCGTTCGACGAGACCGTGATTATCTTCGCCGTGTTCGTCCTCTACCTCGCGTGGGACACTTTGGAGATCCTGGTCCAGGAAAGCGATAGGTACATGGATGCCCTGCGGACTGCTGATAGGTGCAGGAAGTTGCCCCCTGAGCGGGCGTCCTACCAGAGACGACTTCGTCACCGTAACCTCCGCGGACGTACCTATTTCGCAAAGGACATACGGGCCGGTCGCGCTATGACAGCTACTTTTACCGGCTGCTACCTGATTATCCTAATAGTGGTTCTGAGTGGCCACATCAGGGGAGTCGTACCAGTTGGCGTACTCGATATTTTCTACATTGCCAGCCTTTTCCTTTACCGGTTCATGCAGCGCATCTGGCCGCGGATCTGGTACGTGCGAGGGTAAGCGACCGAGTGGTCACGTTCGCGCAACGCCTCTTCTCGGCAGAGTCAGTCGGCGCGGCTAGTGGTCAGGCCAGGCTGACCTGATCGCCCGCCGCCCGGCGGATCGCTCTGGTTATCTCGGGTGACGTCTTGAGCGTGTAATGACCGGCCGGGCACTTGATGTCATAAAGCCTGTCACCTGCATTGCGCACAATGAAGTCCAGCCGCTGCTTCGCCTCCAGGGAGTCCTCCGCCGACGCGGACTTCAGCCGCTGCTCGGCGATCGTCAGCAGCAAATGGCCGGTCACCGGGGGCAGCAGGACCCTGTCCGGCATGGTGATCCGCAGTCCCCCGAAAACTCGGAAGACTGCCGCCGCCATCACCTGCCCGCATCCCGGGCAGATCAGCTGCTTACTCACACCGGTCACGACGGCACCCCTTCCGGCGTCTCAGCGTACCGAACCCCGTCCCCGCCCAGGGCGCCACGATCGCCCGCAGTCGCACCGCCGGTAGATACCAGGCCGTCAGCAAACCTCGGCCTTCCGCGCCCAGCCCACTGTGGCCGAATTAATGATTCACGACACTAGAGGCCTTCATCTGACGAAAGGAAAGATATCCGATCCGCGATTAATGTCTACAGAATACAGTATGTGCAATCCTATTGGGGTATTTTGTCGCAATAAGACCATTGATTTACCCCTGTACATCACCTCGATTTGGTGCGAGGATACTAACATGATCGAATACGCTAGTTCGCCGATGCCGTTGTCTCAGTGGAATCCAGCGGAAAAGCCGTTCTATCTTGAGATCTTCGGTGAGACTTCACCAGTTCTCGATGCAGCGTCTGCAGAGGTCGTCCCGGCTGGAAAGACTGATGAGGTGCCGACGTCGTCGGCGCCGGTCTACGAGTACTGGTGGACCTTGGGACATCCGGGTGCTGCACCGCACCATAAGCGATTGGCCGACATTATGCCCCAATCCAATCCCAGCGCAGTACCCATCTGGGAGCGGCTACAGGATATTGCCGCCCGCGTGTATCTATACTTCCCTGTCAGCTTCGGCTGGCGTGTACGGGAGATTATGGCTACAGTAAAGTATCTGACCCCTGTACATCAGCAAGAATCCTGGTGGACTCAAGCAGGAAATGAGCTGAAGCTACTTGAGCCGTTGATAGGCGATGCAGGTAACATAGCTAAGTTGGTTCCAGGTGGAACGACAGCCTCGAACTGGCTTACAACGATTAGTAAACTGCAGCCTTCAAGTGTGCCGCCGTCTAAAGATTTTCCATGGAGCGTAGAAAAAGTAACACACGGCGGAAACGGCCGTGAGGTAATGCAGGGCGTCGTCTGGAACCTGCCGAAATCGCTGCTGGAAGCACAAGGCGGTCGCTTGACGGGCAGCCTTGCTGTAAGCGTCATCCCGGCGCGTGAGCAGGCGGAGGAACAACGCGACGATCAAGAACAACCGGATGGTCAAGTCGTAAAAGCCGGCCCTGCTCAGGCCCATGCTGAAGTATATCCGAAAGATGGCGAGACGATATTTCTTCCCGGCCCTGAAGGATGGAAGTTTATTCAATTGCTTATCACGCCGAAGGATTCCGGCAAGAAGTTATGGGACGATAGGCTGGCGGTATCTTCGTCGGAGTTTTCGCGACCGGTGCGAATATCAGATTTTGGGCTTGGCGGATCTTTTCGGGTCGCACGCTCATGCATGAGCGGTCGTACCAGAATCCTGCGGTTGTTTGCACCGGATCGGATCCGCGGTTCCCAGCTGGGCTGCTGGATCGGGCAAGATATGACAGCCTAGATCTGGTGGAGCGCGGCAGGTCCAGCTCGTCTGGCGGATGCCTGGACTGGACCTGCCTTGGTCGTCGGACAGACTCGATCCGGGTGAGCAAGCCGCCGGGCGGTCAGGCCAGGGCGCGGCCGATGAGGTGGCGGTTCTTCTCTACGGACCCGGGCAGCACGGTGAAGTGCACCTGCCCGTCGTCATCGACAGCCACCACCCGGACGACCGCCTGGGCCTGGCGGTTCCCGGCGACAAGCATCGCACCGGGGCGGATGCGGCCCGGATCGCTGGCCTCGCTCAGGGTAGACCAGCCGAGTCCGTCATCGTCTTCGTCGTTGAGGTCGGCTGCCAGGTCGATACGCGAGTTCATCCGGGTTCCTCCGCTATCCAGGTTACGCGTCGTGGTAGGTGTTCAGTATGACCTGGTGCGGGCAGCTGGCGAGCCGCCGCACGCCGTCCTCCAGGTCATCGAAACCCGCGGTGTAATGGCGTGGGTTACGGCCGGTGGGCTCCAGCCTCATCCCGGCGGCAAGAACGTCCCCGACCGTCAGCAGGCTCAGGCGATCAAAGCGCACCAGCGGCACTTGCTGAGCGAGCTCATCGACGGTGGCGCCGCGCACGGCGAAGACCGAGATCCCGTAGACACCGTAAATGCTGTGGTAACGCGCCGCATCCGCGCACAGGACGTCCGGGTCGAGATCACCCCCGCGGACCAGCACGACGCCGCCGTCCTCCAGGACGTCGGCGTCTCGCAGCCGCCTCAGCTTCATGGCCGGATTATGACCGGCACCACCGACATAACCACACCATCACGCCACCGGGGCGCTGACCGCGATGTCGGCCTGACCAAGGCCATGAGAGCCAACGCAATCGCGCCGGCGGCCCCGCCGCACCCGAGCTCGAGCTGGCCGCGGACGTAGTGGCCTCCCAGCGCCGACGCCGGGTCCGCCTCCGCTCTGAACGCCCGCTCCGCACGCTGCACCCAGGTGTCCGCCTCGTCCAGCCGCCCCTGCCACGAGAGCGCGGACCCCAACGTGAGGGCGGCGAAACCGGCAAACAGATCGGCGGTCCAGCCGTGCCGCTCGGCTAGATCGATCGCCTGCCTGCTGAGCTCCGCTGCCCGCGGCAACCGCCGGCTGAGCTCCATCTCCGCCTGGTACGCCAGGCCCATGAACTCCAGATACGGCCATCGGATCCGGCGCGCCAGCGCGACCGCCTGGTCCAGGTGACACTCGGCCGCCTCGAAGCGGCCGGTCCAGGTCTGGGCGTTGCCGATTTCGAGTAGCGCCAGCGTACGCAGCTCTTCCCCGCCCCAGGCCAACCTCCCCGTTCCCCCGTCAGATGCCTCCTTCATGGGCTGTGCCGCCGCCGGGGCCTCGGCCGCCGCTAGCAGCCGCTGCGCCTGCTCGGCCCGCGCCCGCTGGTCGCCGCTGCGCCCGTGGAACAACAGCCGGACCACCCCGAGCAGCACCTGCGCCTGCCGGCGCCGGCTGAGCGGTACCGACGCCTGGCCGCGCTCGGCCACGTCCAGGTACCGTTCCGCCGCCAGCAGCGAACCCTGGGCCAGCTCGTCGGCCGCAGCCACGGCCGCCAGCTCGGCATCTGCAAAGGAAGCCGCGGCGGGGAACCCGGCCAGCAGCGCGTGCACAGTTGCCGTGCGACCGCCCAGTTTCAGGGCCGCCCAGTGGTCGGCCAGCAGGCGGGCGGCCCTGTCCCAGTCCTGCGCCGCCTGGGCATGGCGGATCGCCTCCACCGGCAACCCGTGCCCGGCAAACCAGCCGGCCGCCAGCTCGTGCAGGGCGGCCACCTCTCCCGGCTCGGTCCGGCGCAGCTCCCGGTGCAGCAGGTCGGCGAACAGGTGATGGTAACGGAACCACGACCGCGCCACATGCAGCGACACCACAAACGCGTTCGCCTCTTCCAGATCCTGCAGCACCCGCTCCCCGCCCGAGCTTCCGGTCAGCAGATCGGCCAGCTCCCCGTTGACGCGTTCCAGTACGCTGGTCCGCAGCAGCAGCCGCCGCACCTGCTCGCTCTGCCGGTCCAGCACCTCGGCCAGCAGGTACTCGGCCACCGTCCGCTCGCTGCCGGAGAACTCCTCGGCGAACCGGTCCGGATCCGGATGCCCGGCCAGCGACAGCGCCGCCAGGCGCAGCCCCGCCGCCCACCCCTCCGTCCTGTCCATCAGCAGCGCTAGCGTCGGCCCCGGCAGCTCCACCCCCGCCGCCTGGAACAATGCCCGCGCCTCGGCGACAGTGAACCGCAAATCGTCCGCGCGGATCTCGGTCAGCTCGCCCTCCAGCCGCAGCCGGTGCAGCCCCAGCCGCACGTCATGCCGGGTGGCCATCACGAACCGCAGCTCCGCCGGTGCCCGCATCACCAGCAGCTCGAGTTGCCGCCGCGCCTGGTCCGAGTCGAGCTCATGCAAATCGTCCAATACCAGCCACAGCTGGTCCCGAAGCGGCGCCAGGTCCGTCAGCAGCCGCGCCATGATGGCCCATCCATCCAGGTCCGGCGCCGCCGTGAGCGGGCGGACCAGCCCCGACCCCGGGGCCGTCTGGCGCAGCGCGTCCAGCATCGCCAGCCACAAGCGCTGCGGATCACCCTCGTCGCGGCCGGCCGGCACCCAGGCCGCGTACTCGGCCAGGCCTGCCGCACTGATCCATGACCGCAACAGCACTGTCTTGCCACTGCCCGGTGCCGCTGACAGCACCGTCACCCGCGCCGCTTCTCCCAGCCGCTCCCACAGCACCGGACGGGAAACAACTCCTCCCGCGCCAGGATGAGCGACGCGACCGACTGGCGCCGAATCCGCGGCCGACCGCATAGCTCATGATCGCACGGACATCGGGAGAATACGGCCGGCCTGGATCTCCTCAGGGTAAGCCGCGGGTGCCCGGATCAGGCGCGCGCAAGGAGCGCGAGCAGGCCCAGAGTCCGGTCAGACTCGACCGGGGGCTCCTTCCAGGAGATCGAGTGCCACCAGGGGCGGGAGCTGAACGCTGAGCATCTCTACGGAGAGGATGTCCGGCGCGGTGCAGCGATTTACACGTCCCCGGTTAGGAGATCCCTGCCGTGTAGTTCTCCATGATCTCAGCGGCGGTCAGCACTCTTGGATAGATCGCCACCTCATCCAGCCCGCCGGTGAAGAAGCTGTTTCCGTCTCGCGTGGCGAAACGAACGGGAGCACTGCCATCAGCGGGCACGATGTCGTACGTACCGTATAGCGTGCCGGGGTCGGGTGGGCCCTTCCGCAGCACGCCATTCTTGTAGATACGGACGCCCGCCAGCGTGGTGTCCATATCTCCAGGGTCGTAGACCGCGACAACATGAATCCACTCCCCTGGCGTCAGTGCGTCTTCGAAATAGGCCCCGGCTCCTTCTCCACCTGAGGGATTCCAGATGTACGCGGAGATGCGGTTGGGACGGGTCGTGTCCTGGCTGTAGAAACGCAGCCCCCATTCCTCGATGCCAGGCATGCCCTTACCCAACCAGTGAACGTACGGGTTGTCAGTCTCACCTGAGAAACCGAGCACATCGGGTCGCATCCAGACCTCAACAGTCAGTCCCGCGCCGCTGGCCGGCTGGCTGAACGACTGGCTGTCCGGATCGGGCACCTGCACGTAGTCACCTGAACCGGGCCCGTTGAACCCAACAGCGGTATCCGGGTCGTTGCTAATAGCGCCCGGCTGCCCAAACGACGGATTGCCGTAGTATGTTCCACCGTTGCCATTGCCCGACGAATCGAACGCGGTCGGACCACCGGCCTCTGCTAGACGCCAGTAGCCGACAGGCCCTTTCGCCAGGACGACCTGGCTGTAGGAATCGCTGCCACTTCCGATACTCAACTACGTTGACACCCCGACTCTCATGACGCCACGGCATCCTTGAAATCATCGCGACTCATCTGACCTAAAGATATCACGTCGGCCATTGCCGGCCTCGCATTCGATGTGGATACACTTCTTGACCGGGACAGATCTGGTCAGGTCCGGATGGGAACTGCACCGCCAGGGCTCGGCCTCGCCCACTCGATTACGGGTGGTAAAGCGTCCATGCCGCGGGCTCGTCCTGCGCGAACGGATCACGATTCGCGCTATCCCTGGTATCAGACCGGGGTGGTCAGCGAGCGCGCCGCCAAGGAACATCGGTGAGACCGCGGCACCGATCACCACTGCCCAGGGACTGCGCCACTGGCCTTCGTTGTTCCGTTGAGGATGCATACAGCATTCAGTCGGTTTCCTCGGCTCCGAGGGTCCGGTTCGCGGCCGCCGCTTCAGGCGCGGCGGACCGAATCGAACCCGGTGTAGCCGCTGCAGCGCGCCGCCACCAACGGCCGCGATGCGAGCACGAACTGGAGTCGGGGTGCGAACGGGCGTTGTGACCGCGAGCGTAGAGTCTCAGGTTCGCGACCCCGCTGGCAGGAGGAGAGATGCCGGAACGCGCGTGGCTCGGGTGGCCGGTCCTCCGCCAGCTGACCGGTGGCGACAAGCTGGCCCGGGGAGCGGCGGTCAGGAGCCGGCGCACGGAGCGGATCGAGCCGCGGATCCGGAACGTTGACCGGGTGGTCAAGTCGGTCTGCCCTTACTGCGCGGTCGGCTGCGCGCAGCACATCTACGTAAAAGACGAGAAGGTCATCCAGATCGAGGGCGATCCGGACTCGCCGGTGAGCCGGGGCAGGCTCTGCCCCAAGGGGTCAGCGACCTTGCAGCTCACCACGGGGAGCGCGCGGCAGTACCGGGTGAAGTACCGACGGCCGTTCGGCACAGAGTGGGAAGACCTCGACCTCGACCGGGCCATGGACATGATCGCCGACCGGGTGATCGAGTCCCGCCGCCGTGCTTCCGCCCGCGACCCCAAGTACACGGTCGTCCCGCAGCGGGCCCGCGTCCGGCGGCAGGAGGACGAGGCACGTGACTCCCCGTCGGCCCGGTGACGTCTAGGCTCAGCAAGTGGCGATTACCGCGGGCGTGGTGCTGGCGGGCGGGCGGTCCTCGCGGATGGGCACGTCCAAGGCGGCACTGGAGTGGCACGGCTCCACGCTGCTGCGCCGGACGGCCGGCATCCTCGCGCGCGTGACGAACGGCCCCGTCGTCGTCGTCCGCGCCCCCGGCCAGGACCTCCCGCACCTGCCGGAGGGCACGCTCATCGCCGTTGACCCCCGCGAGGGCAAAGGCCCGGCGCAGGGCATCGCCGCCGGGCTCGCCGCGCTACGCGGGCGCGCCGATATCGCGTTCATCTGCTCTACCGACATGCCGTTTCTGCACCCGGCGTTCGCCCGGCGCGTGCTGCGGGTGCTGGAGGATAGCGAAACTACGGATGTCGCCTTGCCGCTCGCCCGGGGATTCAGGCAGCCGCTGGCCGCCGCGTACCGGGTCTCGCTCGCGGAACGTGCCGAGCGCCTGGTCGCGGAGGACCAGTTGCGCCCCGCCTTTCTCTTCGGCCAGTGCACGGTGGAAATGCTCGACGACGCCGCGCTGAAGCAGGACCCGGTGCTCGCCGCGCTCGACCCGGACCTGGACTCGGTGGTGAACGTCAACACGCCTGCCGACTACCAGGCGGCCCGGGCCCGGCCGGCGCCGGAAGTGACCGTCCAGCTCTTCGGAACCCTCGCCCAGGGCGACGGCCAGAGCGGCCCGTACGCCGTCCGGGCCGCCACCGTGGGCGATGCCGCCGGCGCGCTCGGCCTGCTGCTCGACCGGCATGTCACGGCGGCGCTTAACGGTGACCAGATCACCCGGGACAGCGAGACACCGCTCGCGGCGGGTGACACCGTCTTCTTCCTGTCAGCGGACGCGGGAGGCTGACGTGACTGCTGGCGGCTACTTCGGACAGGCGCTGGTCGTGGACTCCGCCAAGGAAATGGGTCTGGTGCGCTGACGCCAATCCGCGCTTGCTCCCCGGTTAGGTGATCGCCTTCGGTCGACGCGCATGTCCCTGGGAGAAGTCCGGGGGTGCGCTGGCGCCTGATCCGCTGTGATTTCTCTGCTCGTTACTGGTGCCGGCGGATTGTGTTAAGAGTGGTTGATGGCGCGCGAACAGGGCGGCGAGCAGGCACCGGTGGCGGCTGGAGGGGTGGCCCGCGGATCCCGTGAGCCGCTCATGCCGGTACCGTTGCTGCGCGGCCCTCGCGCATCGCAGAGTCTCACCACGGTGCTAGTGGCCTTCAGCGCCAACCTCCTGATCGCCGTGGCGAAGTCGGCCGCCGCTGCGGTGACCGGATCGGCGTCGCTGACGGCCGAGGCGGCGCACTCGTGGGCCGACTGCGGCAACGAGATTTTCTTGCTGATCGCCAACCGACGGGCGCGCCGTCCGCCGGACCGTGCTCACCCGTTCGGCCATGGCCGGGAAGCCTACGTGTGGTCGCTGTTCGCGGCGCTCGGGGTTTTCGTGGCCGGCGGCGTGGTATCGATCACGCGCGGCATCCAGGGAC
>Ga0302181_10003721_pt1 | contig 10342 bp, 9 predicted proteins | sample I_Palsa_E3_3_FD_198786 | JGI IMG/M metagenome (GOLD analysis project Ga0302181, IMG submission 198786) | Peat permafrost microbial communities from Stordalen Mire near Abisko, Sweden - I_Palsa_E3_3 | ecosystem: Environmental > Terrestrial > Soil > Palsa > Peat permafrost | place: Sweden: Abisko... | reverse complement strand
TCGTGTCGCGATCATCCTCGCGATGCTTTGCCTCGGAGCCGGATTCTGGATCCTGCTGTTCGCCGCGCCGCATCATGTATATGCGTTGCTCGTCGTTGCCATTTTCGTCGCCGGGTTCGGCAACGGGCTATCGTACTTAGCGGGGCTGAACATCATCAATGCAATCGCGCCGCCCGACCATCGCGCTGAGACACTTTCGGCCTTTTTGGTCGTGTGCTATGTCGGGTTCAGTATCCCGGCGCTGGGCGTCGGCATCGCAGCCGATTACGTCGGCCTCTATGCAGCAATCATCGGCGGCGCGATCGCGCTGGGCATCATCGCTGTTGTGACGATCTTTCTAACGACGGAGCGCAATCTCCAAACCACGCCGACTTAGGCCTTGAACGCGAAGTAAACCGCGCCGACGATGAAGAGATAGGCGACGGCATAATTCCATTTCGGCACTTGGCCGAACACGACGAATGCGAAGACCGTGAAGACCACGAGCGTGATCACTTCCTGCAAGATCTTGAGTTGGGTCAAGGAGAGGACACCGTAACCGACGCGATTGGCCGGCACCTGAAAGCAATATTCCAAGAACGCGATGCCCCAGCTCGTTACGATCGCGAGCAACAGCGGAGTCTTCATGTTCTTGAGGTGCCCGTACCAAGCGATCGTCATGAAGAGGTTTGAAAACGTGAGGAGCACTACGGTCGATGCAATGGGATAGCGCGCAATAAGTTGACTCATTGTTTCCCCTTTCCCGTTTTGGCTAAAGACGAGAGTTTCCAAATAGCGCGGCAACCACTGCGCCGCAGATCGTTGCGGCGAAATTGACCGCGTCGTTGTCGAACCAGCGCAGGCCGCGGCGTAGGACGGTCGGCGTTCCACACACGTGTGGATTGGTCTCACACTCGCGCTCGCACTTCGAACAATAGCGCAGCGTTTGCAGCGTCGCGCCGAGAACCGAATCGGCGATCGAACCGATCACGCCGCCGGCGAACACCGGCCAGAACGGCGCGACGTGCGCGAGCGTCGCGACGACTGCAACAACCGCTGCGCCGCCGGCCTGCGCGAGTGATCCGAGCCAGGTGACGCCGCCCGAGAGCCCGCGTGCGAGCGGTTTGAACGCCAGAATGGAGCGCGGTGCGCCTTTGGCCAGCGTACCGATCTCGGTCGCCCACGTGTCCGCCGACGCCGCGGCAAATGCGCCTGCGAACGCGGCGAGCAGCGGCGCTCCAAAACGGAGCGAGAGGAGCATCGCGAGCGTCGCGATGCCGCCATTCGCCAATACTTGCCTGGCGTCGCGCGCACCTTGCTTGCCGATGTCGACGAGTTCGCGCTTGCGCGCGCGGCCGACCCGCGAAAGCAGCGTCGATGGAATGAAGAAGGCAAAGAGCACGAGTGTGCATTGCCAGCCCCCGATGACCAGGACGACGAGGCCGACGAAGGCGGCCGCAGTCGCGCCGCTACGCGAAAGGCCGATGCGGCTCAAGCCAGCAGCGCGAGGTGCGCTTCGAGTGCGTCGAGCAATCCTTGTGTGGTGAAAACGTCGGCCACGACGTCGACGTGCAGCCCCAGCTCGTCCGCGGCCTCGGTGGTAACCGGCCCGATGCAGGCGATCAGCTTTCCGCGCGCAGCTATGCGCGCCGCATCGGCGCCGCCGAGCAGTTCGACGAATCCGCGCACCGTGCTCGCGCTCGTGAAGGTGAGGACATCGGCGCGCTCGACTTTCAGCGCGAATTCCGGGTCCACATCAAAGACGGTCTTGTACGCAGCGACGACATGCGGCTCGCGCCCGGCATCTTCGAGCATTTGCGGTAACACGTCGCGGGCTTCTTGCGCGCGGTAGATCAAGATGCGGTCGCCGGTATGCGTGGCCTGCATGAGCGCGCGCGCGATCTCCTCGCTCACAAAGGCCCCCGGAACCAGGTCAGCGCGCACGCCGAAGTCGCGCAAGCGCTCAGCGGTCTTGCTGCCGATCGCCGCGACGCGCGTTGCGCCGATGTAGCGTGCATCGCTATCGAGTGCCGCGAGCCGGTCGAAGAATGCATCGACACCATTCTGCGAGGTGAACACGATCCAACGATAGCTGGAAAGATCGTCGATCGCGCGGTGCGCCGCCGCAACATCGTCGGGTGGAACGATCGCGATCGTCGACGCAAGGATCGGTTCGACGCCGCGTTCGTAAAGCGCGCGGGCAAAACTCTCCGCTTGGTCCGCGGGGCGCGTGATGAGGACGCGTTTGCCGAAAAGCGGCATGCGATCGAACCAGCGCAGGCTCTCGCGCAACGCAACCACCTCGCCGACGACCACGATGGCGGGCGACGCCAGCCCCGCGCGTTGTACTTCACCGGCGATGCTCGCCAGCGTTCCGGTGACCGTACGCTGCGTCGGGCGCGTCCCGTCCTGGATCACTGCGGCCGGCGTATCGCGGGGAAGACCGTGCTCGATCAAGCGCACGCAAATGTTTTCGAGATTCCCCATCGCCATCAGCAGCACGAGCGTGCGATGCGGGTCGGCCAGCGTGCTCCAATCGAGTGTCGATTGCGGCTTGGTCGGATCCTCGTGCCCGGTCGCGATGGTGAGCACCGGGTTGATCTCGCGATGCGTTACCGGAATGCCGGCGTAGGCGGGAGCGGCGATCGCCGAACTGATGCCGGGGACGATTTCAAACACGATGCCTGCGGCATGGAGTGCCTGCGCTTCTTCTCCGCCGCGGCCGAAAACAAATGGATCGCCGCCTTTGAGCCGCACGACGATGCTGCCGCCGCGCGCGCGCGCAATCATCAGCGCCTCGATCTCGCTCTGCGGCAACTCGTGCGTGCCACCGCGTTTGCCGACATAAATGCGCTCGCAGCTTGGCGGTGCAAGAGCAACGATCGGATCGCTCGCGAGTGCGTCGTAAAGCAGCACGTCGGCGGAAGCAAGAGCGTGAGCGGCGCGGAGGGTCAGAAGGCCTGGATCGCCCGGTCCCGCACCCACGAGCACGACTCGGCCGTTGCCCACGGCGCTATTCGTCCGCGTCGGAGACGAGGGTTGGTGGAAGCAGTTCGGCCATGCGGGTGGCGAGATTGAGTTCGAAGAGTTCGTCGAGCAGACGCGCCTGCGCGATGGCCTCGGCGTGATTGCTCGTAGCCTTTTCGCGAATCTTTACGACGACCGAATGCAAGAACTTCGAGACCACGGTCATCGACATGCCCGTCACCAGCATTTTTTCGCGCTCGCTCAACTCCGGACAGCGCGCAAGAAGACGCGCCAGCTCGGCGAGGCGGATCGCTTCGGCCTTTTGCGTGAGTGAGGTGATGACCGGAACAGCGAGACGCGATTGATACCAGGCACCGAATCGTCCGATAAATTCGTCGATGATCTCTTCGACCTGGGGAATCGACTCGCGCCGAACCTCGAGCTTTTCATCGACCACGTTTTTCAAACCGTCGATGTCTATCAGCGTCACGTTCGGAATTTCGCGCACTTCCGGATCGGCGTCGCGCGGAACGGCGATGTCGATTATGAAGAGCGGACGGTCCGGGCGACGCTCCATCGCATGTGCCACATGTTCGCGCGTAACGATAAAGTGCGAGGCTCCGGTCGATGTGACGACGATGTCGGCAGCGGAGAGCGCGTCGACGAGCCCGGGCATCTCGATAGCTTCGCCGAAGCCGACTTCGGCAATAAGTTCTTGTGCGCGCGAGATCGTCCGATTCGTCACGATGAGGTGTTTAGCACCTTCGTCACGCAAGCGGCGAACCGCGGTGCGGCCCATCTGGCCGGCGCCGATGACGACGACCGATACGCCGTCGAGTGGACCAAGACGCGCCTTGGCGGCGTCGATCGCGGCGGTGGCAATCGACGCCGACTCGTCACCGATTCGCGTTTGCGAGCGCGCGTGTTTGCCCGCATTGAGCGCTTCGCGGAAGAGCCGGTGCAGCGTCTTGCCGAGTGACTTTGCGTGCTGAGCCTGAACGTAGGCGTCCTTGACTTGACCGAGGATCTCGGCTTCGCCGATCAGCATCGAATCCAGGCCCGTCGACACACGAAAGAGATGCTCGATCGCCTGACGGCCCAGCAACGTATAAAGGTAAGAATCGAGATCGTAACGCTCGCGCGCCAAGCCGTGACCGAAATTTCCGAGGAAGGAGCGCAGTTGCGCGACACCGGTTTCATAATCGTCGAGCTCGGCATAGATCTCGAGCCGCCCGCACGTTTGCAGCATTGCCGCTTCTTTAACCGCCGAATAATCATGCAGCGCGACGAGTGCTTCGACGACGCGCGAGGGCGGAAAGGCGTGGCGTTCGCGCACTTCGACGGGTGCGGTGTGATGCGAGAGCCCGAGGCAGACCAGAGGCATCAGGCTTGCGCCTCCCCATCCGCGGCGTTGCAGTCGCGCTGAATATCATGTTCCATAGAAGCGTTCACTTCGGGCGACCGGTCGAAGATGGCCGCGATACCAAACCGTGACTCATGCTCCAATCCTAGAACCAAAGCCGGCTGCTCGACAAGCGGATTGATCGCATAGCGCTGCCCGCGTCGCCTCAGCGGCCCCAGGGAAGAGAGGTCCTCTCCCGCCGCGGCCGCGTCGCGGAGGGCCCAGTGGGGAATCGCTTGATCGATCATGAGACGGCAGCGCGCACTTCGGCCAGCGCGTCGTCGGCCGCCGCCAGCGTGCGCTCGATATCGCGCGTGGTGTGGGCGCTGGAGACGAAGCCGGCTTCGAATTGCGAAGGGGCGAGATACACGCCGCGGTCGAGCATGGCGTGAAAGTACTTCGCGTAGAGGACGACGTCCGACTTCATCGCGCTCTCGAGATCGGTGACCGGTTCGGCCGCAAAGAAAGAGCCGAACATCGATCCGGCGTACGCGGTCTGATGCGGCACGTCGTGTTTACCGAACACCTCGCGCAGGCCGTCGGTCAAGAGTTTGGTGAGCACTTCGAGGCGTTCGTAGAGCGTGGCGTCATCCCGCACGATCTTGAGCGTTGCAATACCGGCCGCCATCGCGAGCGGATTGCCCGAAAGCGTCCCGGCATGAAAGACCGGTCCATCCGGCGTGAGGTAATCCATGATCTCGGCGCGTCCTCCAAACGCGCCGACCGGTAGGCCGCCGCCGATCACCTTGCCCAGCGTGGTGAGATCGGGCATGATGCCGAGCCGTTCTTGCACGCCGCCGCGCGCAACGCGAAAGCCGGTCATAACCTCGTCGAAGATCAAAAGCGCTTTGTAGGACGTGCACAATTCGCGAACGGTTTCGAGATAGCCGGCGCGGGGGAGCACGAGACCCATGTTCCCGACGTAAGGTTCAATGATGACGGCTGCGATCTGCGCGCTATACTCGCGGAATGTTCGCTCGAGCGCAGCGGCGTCGTTATACTGGACGACGATCGTATCCGCAGCGACGCTCTTGGGAATGCCCGGCGAATTGGGCACGCCGAGGGTGAGCGCACTCGATCCGGCGGAGATGAGAAACGCATCCGCCGCGCCATGGTAGCAGCCGGCGAACTTAACGACCTTGTCGCGCCGCGTGTATCCGCGCGCCAAGCGAACGGCGTTCATCGTGGCCTCGGTACCGCTCGAGGTGAAGCGTACACGTTCGACGCTGGGCACCATCGCGCAGATCAGCTCGGCAAGCTCGCTCTCTGCTTCAGTCGGCGTACCGAACGAGCTGCCGCGCGCCGCAGCGGCTTGGATTGCTTTGACCACAGCAGGATGCGCGTGGCCGAGAATCAGCGGTCCCCACGAAAGGACGTAGTCGGTGAATTCATGCCCATCGATGTCGCAGATCGCTGCGCCGGAACCGCTCTTCATGAAGATGGGCGTGCCTCCGACCGCTTTGAACGCGCGCACCGACGAATTGACGCCGCCGGGAATCACGTTCTTGGCTCGCGCGAATGCCGAGATCGAGCGTTCGAAGTTCACGACGTCTCCTGGAGCAGTGGAAGGTCTCCGGCGGTGTTGATGTTGGCAAACATTTTTGCTTCGCAGGGAACGCGGCGCACGCGCAAGCGTGCGAGCAATCCATGCATCGAGCGGTCCTCGCTGCGCAAGCACTCCCAGGCCTCACGCATCAAGGTCGCGCGGTCGTAGAGCGCGGCAAGCGGTTCGAGACGCTCGTCGTGCTCTGGCACGGCAGCTTCGTCTCCATCTTGCCACGCTTCCAACAGCGTTTCGACGAGTGGCGCGGTGACAAGCGGTGCGTCGCCCGCGACCGCAAAGATGCGTCGCGCTTGCGTTTCGTGCGTGGCGGAGAGTAGGCCGCCCAGCGGTCCACGGTCAGGCCAGCGATCGACCACAATTGGACAGTCGAGTAGTGCATCGAGCCGATCCGAAAATGTATCGCGTCCTGCAATCATCACCGGGGCAACGCCGCGCAGATGATGGTAGACGCGCGCGAGAAGCGGCTCGCCGTCGAACGCCGCTTCAAGTTTCCCGGGAAAGCGGGTGGCGCGTCCGCCCGCTAGGATCACGATCGCAAGGTCAGCCCTTCGAGGCTCGCCTTCGGCGGGCACCTCAGGATGACTGTCGGGTGCTTGCACGTTGCGCATACTCCTTGGCGAAGTAAGTGATGATGATGTCCGCACCCGCGCGAACGAAGGAAACCAGCAGCTCGTCGATCGTGCGCTCGCGCTCGAGCCAACCGCGCTCGATTGCCGCCTGCACCATGGAATATTCTCCGCTGACATTGTAGACGGCAATCGGCACGTCGAAGGCATCGCGCGCCATGCGTACGATGTCGAGGTAGGGAAGCGCCGGCTTGACCATGACCACATCCGCGCCCTCCTCTATATCGAGGGCGATCTCGCGCATAGCTTCGCGGGCATTCGGCGGGTCCATCTGATAACTCCGTCGATCGCCGAACTGCGGCGTGCTATCCGCCGCTTCGCGAAACGGCCCGTAAAATGCGGAGGCGTACTTTACGCTATAGGCCATGATCGTCACGCCGGAATAGCCGTGCGCATCGAGCGCCGTGCGTAGAGCTCCGACGCGTCCGTCCATCATATCGGAAGGGGCAATCACGTCGACGCCGGCCTTGGCGTAGGTGATTGCAGTGCGCACGAGTAGCTCGACCGTCTTGTCGTTATCGACTTCGCCGTGCTCGTCGATGACGCCGCAGTGACCGTGATCCGTGTACTCGCAGTTACACAAATCGGCGATGACGTACATCTCGGGAACGGCGGACTTGATCGCGGCAATCGTGCGCTGCACAATGCCGTTTGGATCGTAGTTGCTCGACGCGGCCGCGTCTTTGCGATCCGGAATGCCAAAGAGCAGCACGCTGCGCACGCCGAGCGCGTAGAGCTCGCGCGCCTCGGCCACCGCTTTCTCGAGCGTGAAGCGCGCGATCCCGGGCATCGACGAGATCGGTCCCGCATCGCTCTCGCGCGCGACGACGAACATCGGCATCACGAGCGCATCGACGCGGACGCGGTGCTCGCGGACGAGCGAACGAACGACCGGTGTGCGGCGCAGGCGGCGCGGACGGGAGTTCATGGCGTTTCCAAACGTTGCGCGACGGCGGATATGAATGCGTCGATCGATGCGTCGGGCGCGAGGATGTCGGGCGCGAACCCGGCCTGCTCCGCGGCAGCGCCGGACTGCGGCCCCATCGCTGCGACCAGCGGGCGAACCGCTTGGCCACGAAGCCAGTCGAGATAGGGACGAGCCGCTGCGACCGAGCCGCTGGACGGGAAAAGCAGCATGTGGGGAATGGTCTTCATCAGATCGGTGCCCGATTCTCCTTCGCGCAGTTCCACCACTTCGACCCCACGGCCGCGTAGCTCGGCAGCGATCCGGCTGGGCCGATCCTGCGTTCGCGGCAGGAGCACGCGCGGTCGCTCGAGCCGGTCGCGTGCAGCGGCAAGCATCCTCGCGACCTGTTCGCCCAGCCGGCGCGATGCTTCAATCGAATCCACGCGGCCCTCCAGCCGCTCGCGCAGCATCGTGCCGCCGGCGGTTGCGAAGGCCGCATCGATGCTCATCAGCGCGTCGGCGAGCTGCGCGTGAACCCCTAGCGGTGCGCTGCACCCGGCGCGTAACGTGCGCAGCGCGGCGCGTTCCGCTTCGACGCACCACTGCGTTGGTTCGTGGTTTACGGCGGCGTACAGCTCGATTGAAAGCTCGTCGTTGCTCGCGAGTGTTTCGACCGCGAGCGCGCCTTGCGCGACGGCCGGCACCATCCGACGCGAATCGAACGGCACCGTGTGCAATGCCTTGACGCCAAGCCGGTTCAGACCGGCCATGGCGAGCACGATCGCATCGTACTGCCCCTCGCGCAGTTTGCGCAAACGCGTGTCGACGTTGCCGCGCAAATTCTCGTAGCGCAGATCGGACCGTAGTGCATGCAGTTGTGCGCGGCGGCGTTCGCTCGACGTGCCCACTGTTGCACCCGCAGGCAGTGCATCGAAGCTTGCGTAAGTTTCACTACAAAATGCATCGCGCGCATCCTCGCGCGCCGAGATCGCCGCAAGCTGCATCGCGGGATCGAGCTCGCCGGGAAGATCTTTGCACGAGTGCACTGCGTAATCGGCGCGCCCGTCGAGCAGCGCCACCTCGAGCTCTTTCACCCACACGTTGACGCTGCCGAGCTCGCTCACGGGGCGATCCTGTTCGCGGTCGCCGGTCGTAGTAACGGTCTGAATCGTGGTGGCGATTCCGCGCTGCGCGAGCGCCGCGGCGACGAGTCGAGCCTGGGTCATCGCAAGTGCGCTGGCCCGTGACGCGCAGATCGCGCTCGTCCTTCGAGGCGCTCCTTCGGAGAGCACCTCAGGATGACAGATGCGCTCGATCGTCTCTTCGACTTCGTGTTCGGCTTGCACCGGATTCATGCGCGCCAGCTCTTCGACCGGCCGATCGGCGAGGTCGCGCATCACCGGTCCGCGCTGATTTGTATCGAGCACCGTGCGCACGTAGGTGCGCATGCGGGCGAGCGTGCGCGCGGCGGCGGCATATTCGGGACCAAAGCGCTCGCGCAGTTCGCGCGCGATGCGTTGCGCAAAGGCCGGCGTGCTCCGGCCGGAATCGATGGCGAAGGTCAATTCACCAACGCGCACGGTCGCCTGCATCGAGAAATCGCCCGCGTCCGGGTTGCCCGCGTTGCAGACGAGCACGCGAGCGGCACGTGCATCGGCGACGACCGCGGCATTCACGTCGTCGCGATCGGTTGCCGCGATGACGAGATCGGCCGCGTTCAAATCCGCGCCTACATACTCACGCTCGTGCAGTTGTGCATCGGGGCGACCGAGTAACGCGCGCAGCCGATCGTCGATCGACGGCGCGATCACTGTGAGCGCGAAGCCCGCCTCGAGCAACGCTTCGGCCTTGCGGAACGCGACGTTCCCGCCGCCGACGATCAGCGCTCGACGGCCGTCGGCGCGCAGGGAAATCGGGAGCATGGGTAACGGATGACTTCCGCATCGGGGTGCCAAACACCGTCCGTCGATATGGAGAGACCGGCGCGTGCGGCTTTTGTCGGCGCACTCATCGCAGCGCTGATTACGCTGCCGGGCCTTGGGGTCGGCACGCTGTGGGATAACAGCGAAACGGCCTATGGCGAGGTCGCTCGCGAGATCTTGCTGACCCACGACTGGATCGTGATGCATCTCAACGGGCAGCCGTGGTTCGTCCAGCCGCCCCTCTACTTCTGGATCGGCGCGCTCTTCGCACGCGCCTTGGGCGTCACGTCGCTGGCGCTGCGCTTGCCCCCAGCGATCGCGACCATCCTGATGGGTGCGATGACCGGGTATGCCGTGGCGCGTCAAGCCGGAACACGCATCGGCATCTACGCAAGCGCGATCCTCTCGAGTTGCTTGATGCAAGCCGTCATCGGGCGGCTCGCGATCATGGACGCGCTGCTCGATGTGGCCGTCGCGCTGTCCGTCTTCTGGTGGTTTCGCGCGCTCGAATCGGGACGCGATCGGTATTTCATCTACGGCTGGGTTGCCGCAGGCTTTGGGTTTCTCTCGAAGGGGCTCGTCGCGCCCGTGATTGCGCTGATGGTGATCGTGCCCTACACGCTTTGGAATGCGCGCCACGAGGAGCAGCGTTTGCCGTCGCTGCGCGCCTGGATCGGCGGTGCGCTGGGATTCATCATCGTTGTTGCACCGTGGATGGTCGCCATGGAAGCGCACACCGGAGCGCACGCCTTCGAACAGATGATCGTGCACTATACCTTCGGACGTTACACCGGCGTGATCGAAAATCAATCCGGTCCGTTTTGGTATTATCTGCCGGTCGTGATCCTCGGCTTCTTTCCGTGGATCGCATTCCTCCCGGTCGGCATCGGATACGGCGTTGCGGCGCTGAGTACTATGTCAGCGCCGCCCAATCTCGCGCGTCTGTGGCGTTTGGCCTTCACGTGGATCACCGTA
>Ga0302181_10003713_pt1 | contig 10360 bp, 6 predicted proteins | sample I_Palsa_E3_3_FD_198786 | JGI IMG/M metagenome (GOLD analysis project Ga0302181, IMG submission 198786) | Peat permafrost microbial communities from Stordalen Mire near Abisko, Sweden - I_Palsa_E3_3 | ecosystem: Environmental > Terrestrial > Soil > Palsa > Peat permafrost | place: Sweden: Abisko... | reverse complement strand
TCAGCACCGAGCGGATCCTGTGATGGTGGCCGGTCTCGAATCCGATGACGGCGGTGTCGGTGAGCACGTCGATGCCGATATCTTCCATGGCCCGGTGTACCGCCGCCCCCATGTCCGGGTCGAGCGTGGTCATCGGCTGCGCGGCGTGATCGACGACGGTGACGGCGACCCCGCGCCGCACCAGTGCCTCGGCCATCTCCACGCCGATGTAGCCCCCGCCGACCACCACGGCCCGCCGCGGCTGCGCGCGATCGAGATCCGCCAGGAGCGCGGTGCCGTCGTCGAGAGTCTGCACGCCGAACACGCCGTCGGCGTCCACGCCGGGCAGCGGCGGTCGCACCGGGACCGCGCCGGTCGCGATGATGAGAGAGTCGAAGCCTTCCCAGGACGACCGCCCGGCGGCAAGGTCATGAACGAGCACCCGTCCGGCCTCGAGGTCGATCTTCTCTACCTCGGTTCGCATCCGAAGGTCGATGCCGTTGTGCCGGTGTGCGTCCGGCGAACGGGCGACCAGACCCTCCGGCCCGTCGACATCGCCGGCTACCCAGTACGGGATGCCACAGGCAGAGTAGGAGGTATACGCTCCACGCTCGAACGCGACGATCTCGACCGCGTCGCCCGCGATTCGCTTGGCCTGCGAGGCTGCGCTCATCCCGGCCGCGTCCGCCCCGATGACGATGATCCGCTCGGTCATCGGATGCCGACGGTGGTGGTGATGGTGTGGTCATGGTCGTCGCTCATCACGCCATCCTCGCACCTACTTCCGGCTCGGTCAGCAATGGCCGACGTCCGCAGGCTCAGGCTGCCACCCCGTGGCTGCCTCGGTCGATGGCTGAGGGCACAACGGGCATCCCGTGGCGCGGTGCCGGCGAACAACGCACCGGACGGCCGGGCACCGTCTCTTGTCCGCTGCCGCGCGCCGGGTAGATGGTGGCCTTGAGGCGGCTGGCTGCGCGTGATTGTGCCGCCAGGAAGATCGCGGAGGTGGTGGCCATGCCGGCTGGCGGGAACCTGAAGGCGTACAACAGCCTGTGGCAGCTCAGGAACGATACCTGGTCGAGCCTGGAGGAGTCAGCCATTCAGCTCGCCAGCGCCGAGGCCCAGCAGCGTCCCGTCGAGAAGCTGGTCGAGAAGGTGACTGAGTTGCTTGACGTCCTCGGGCCGATCGAGCGATTCTGGGCGTTTCCCGGGGTACAGACCTACCGGGAGGGTCAGCGGCTGTTCGCCGCCGATAAGTATGATGGGCTCGCCGCGCTGGTGGCCAAGGCCAACCGGGCCCTGGCCACCGAGTCCTACCTTCAGGGCCAAAGCTGGGACCCAGGCGTCGAGGACGACACCTACGATCACGAGGTCCGTGCGATGGCGCAGGCCCGGACGGACCGTCCGTATTTCGAGGTTCTCGTCGTCGAGGACATGACCGACGAGCAGGAGCGCTCGCTGCGGCTGGAACTGCGGCGATGGCGCCGCCCGGATGACCCGTTCGTGTACGAGATCGTCGTGGTGCCCAGCTTCGACGACGCGCTCATGGCCGCACGGCTGAACTTCAGGCTGCAGGCGTGCGTGGCCCGTCGCCGGTTCACCCACCGGTCCCGCCACGACTCGGCTCCGCTCGCCCAGTTCGTCTACAGCGGCGGATCAGCTGACCTGATGGAGCGCTCGCCGGAGGACCGCGCTCAGGTCCTCGCCAGGTCGCTGGCCAGGATCAGGCCGGAACTCGACCTGTACCTGATGACAGAGATCGCAGTCGAGGACATGGCCGGCCGGCTCAGCCACCATTACCGGCGCATCTTCCACGTCCGCGAAGGCTCGCTCGAGCTGCACCTGTCCATCCTGGACGGCGTCGCGGCCCGGTACCGGACGCCGTTTTTCAACGCGCTGCGCAGCTACAGCCACCGGCCCACCGGGGTATTCCACGCATTGCCGATCTCACACGCCAAGTCGATCCTCAACTCGCACTGGATCAGGGACATGGCTGACTTCTACGGCCTGGAGATATTCCTGGCCGAGACGTCAGCGACGTCCGGTGGGCTCGACTCGCTGCTCGAGCCCACCGGGCCGCTGCGCGAGGCGCAGCAGCTCGCGGCTGAGACGTTCGGCTCCCAGCAGACCTACTTCGTCACCAACGGCACCTCCACGGCGAACAAGATCGTCGTGCAGGCCGTAGTGCAACCCGGCGACATCGTCCTCGTCGACCGGAACTGCCACCAGTCGCACCACTACGGGCTGATGCTGGCCGGCGCCATGGTCACCTACCTCGACGCCTATCCGCTGAACAAGTACTCGATGTACGGCGCGGTGCCGCTGCTGGAGATCAAGCGCCAGTTGCTGGCGTTGCGGCGGGCGGGCAAGCTGGACCGGGTCAAGATGCTGCTGCTGACCAACTGCACCTTCGACGGGATCATCTATGACGTCAGGCGGGTGATGGAGGAGTGCCTGGCGATCAAGCCCGACCTGGTCTTCCTGTGGGACGAGGCCTGGTTCGCGTTCGCCAGGTTCCACCCGGTCTACCGGCCGCGCACGGCCATGCGGGCCGCCCGTACGCTCGCGGAGCGGCTGCGACTGCCCGAACACCGCGAGCTCTTCGACAGGTTCACCGAGGAAGTCGGCCCGGTCGACTACGCAGACGATGAGGTGCTGCTTGAGCGGCGGCTGCTGCCCGATCCGGCCCGGGCGCGGGTCCGGGTGTATTCCACCCAGTCCACCCACAAGACGCTGACCTCGCTGCGGCAGGGCTCCATGATCCACGTCTGGGACCAGGACTTCAGCCAGAAGGTGGAGGACACCTTTCACGAGGCCTACATGACGCACACCTCCACCTCGCCGAACTACCAGATCCTGGCCTCCCTGGACCTGGGCCGCCGCCAGGCCGCGCTGGAAGGGTTCGAGCTGGTACTGAAGCAGATCGAGAACGCGATGCGGCTGCGCGACGCGGTCGATAATCACCCGCTGTTGAGCAAGTACATGCGCTGCCTGACCACCGCTGACCTGATCCCGGCCGGATACCGGCCCACAGGGATCGAGCAGCCGCTGCGCTCGGGGCTGGCGAACATGATGATGGCCTGGGAGACCGACGAGTTCGTGCTGGACCCGTCCCGGATCACCATTTACATCGGCGCCACCGGCATCGAGGGCGACGCGTTCAAGCGCAACTACCTGATGGACCGCTACGGCGTGCAGATCAACAAGACATCGAGGAACACCGTGCTGTTCATGACCACGATCGGCACGACCCGCAGCTCGGTGGCCTACCTGATCGAGGTCCTGGTCGCCATCGCCCGCGACCTCGACGCCAAGGCGGCAGGCATGAGCCCGGTCGAGCGGGCCACCCGCGAGCGCGCGGTACTCCGGCTGACCGCGCCCTCGGCGCCGCTGCCCGACTTCAGCGGCTTCCACCCCGGCTTCAAGGACAGCAGCGGGCAGCCCACCCCGGAAGGCGACGTGCGGCGGGCCTTCTACCTGGCCTATAACGACAGCCACTGCGAGTACCTCACGCCCGACGAGGTCGAACAGCAGATGGAGAGCGGCGAGCAGGTCGTGTCCACCACCTACGTCACGCCGTACCCGCCTGGCTACCCCGTGCTCGTGCCCGGCCAGGTGTTCAGCCCGCAGATCCTGTCCTTCATGCGGGCCCTGGACACGCCCGAGGTGCACGGCTACCGGCCCGACCTCGGCTATCGCGTCTACACCGACAAAGCCCTCGAGATCGCCGCGACGGCCCGGCTGGCGCCGCCGGATCCGGCCGGGCCGGCGGCTGCCCCTCCGGCCGCTACCTGAGCGGCCGGGCTTTGAGCGTGCCGGCGTTGAAGTCGGTGGTCATGTTCCTTCTCCTAGCTGGTCACTGCGGTCGGGGCATGGAGAAGGGTGTTCCGGAGCCAGGGGTAGACGGCCTCTGACCAGATCTCCTGGCCGAGTCCGCCGCAATGGCCATCGGCTCCCTGGTGCTCGGTGAGCTGTACGAGCTGTGACGGGGCCGCCAGCGCGCCGGTCAGCGTCTGGCCGCCGCCGCCGGCGAAGTCGTGCTCGGCTTCGATGATCAGGGTGGGGCAGGTGATCTGCGGCGCGTGCTGGAGCATGGTGAAGCGGCGCAGTTCAGTGAAGTACTTCTCGATGGTGTCGAGGCCGTGGGCCGCCATGCGCGCGCCGAAGAACTCGGCGCGATCGGCGCTGATCCGCATCTGGGCCTTCACGGCGGGGGCGGCGATCTTTCCCGCTAGCCCGCCGGGGATGCGGGCGCCCATGTCGGGTTGCGCCGGGTCGCAGATCAGGGCGGCCAGGCGGTGGTCGAAACAGGCGGCCCGGGGGGCGAGGTAGCCGGCGAAGGACCGCCCGGCGAGCACCAGCGCGCCGGGGTGTACTTCGGGCCGGGACACAAGCCAGTCCAGAACGGGGGTGAGCACGTGCTCAAAGTCCGGCCGCAGGAACAGGCGCTGGGTGTAGAGGGCCTCTCCCTGGCCGGGCCCTTCGAAGATCAGCGCGTTGTACCCGCGCTGCACGGCGGCGGGGACGTTGACCCAGCCGGCCTCCGCGGTCGAGTCGTACCCGCAGGGAAAGATGACGGTCGGCCTGGCCTGGCCCGCGCCGTTCGGGGTGAAGAGGTACCCGTTGACCGTTGTGGTGCCGTAGGGGATGCGGACTGCCTCAGCGGGGTGGTCCATCAACGCGGTAGCTGCCCGGAACGTGTCGACGTGGGCGTGGTAGGCGTCTTGGAGGCGGTGGTCATCGAGGTCCGAGCGGACGAAGTAGAAGGCCTGGCGGTAGTACTCGCTGGCCCGCAGGAAGCCGTGACGGGCGCTGACCCGTTCACCTGACGCCCGGGCCTTCTCGGCGGTTTGCCGCGCCTGGTCGGCGGTCCGTGACCAGGCGTCGTACCATGCGGTGCCGTTCGGCTTGCCGACCCGCCGGGCGGTGGCCAGCGCTTCGCCGAGGTCGGCGCTCCCGGCCGTCGCGGCCGCCAGTGTCCGCACCAGCTGGCCGTCGTAGGACGCGTTGCGGAACAGCACCTTCGCTGGGTCAGTCATCGTGATTTCCTTCCGTAGTGGGCTGCCCGGCGGCGCATAGCTGCTCCAGGCAAGCGACGAGCTCCATCACGCCGGCGAACCGGCGGCCCTCGCGGGCCGAATCGGCCGGCCTGGCCGTGCCCGTCAGCCGTCCGTCGTTCAGCCGGGTGATGTCGATGAGGATCTGCATGCTCTGAGCATGCTCCGGGGCGAGGCGGCGGTCCCTAGGTGTAACGCCTAGTTGAGCACCTGCTGGCGCAGGTCCCGCCTTGAGGTGATCCCCAGCTTCCCGAAAATGTGGCCCAGGTGGTAGTCGATGGCCTTCGGGCTGACGTACAGCTCGGCGGCGACCTCGCGGTTGGTCATCCCCTTTGCTACCAGGACGGCGACGTCGCGCTCCCGGTCGGTCAGCTCGAGAGGGGACCGGGATCCTGGCCGGCCGACGGTGATCCCGAGCGGGGCCAGGTCGGCCTCAACCCGGCGCAGGAACGGTTCTGCGCCCGCCGCGGCGAACAGGTCGCGGGCGACGCGAAGCTGGTCGACAGCCTGGCGTCGCTTGCCCCCTCGGGCGGCCAGCAGCCGACCGAACCTGTGATGCAGCTCGGCCCGATCCAGCAGCGGATCGTCCGGGCCGAGCAGCGCGATCGCCCGGCCGTAGCTGGAGCACGCCTGATCGGCGCGTCCCCGAGCCGCCTCCAGGTGAGCGCGGGCCCCCGCAATGCGGGCTTGCATATTCAGGCCGCGTTGCCGGGCTGCGGTGTCGAGCAGTTCGATCTGCCCGGCCGCTTCGGCCAGCTCGCCGCCATCAATCATCGCCCCGATCAAGCTGGGCCACCAAGCCAGCGAGGTCGACATGGGGATCAGGTCGGGGTTGCCGACCAGCGGGGCGAGGATCTTCACCACCTGCCCCGGATCGTCGCCTGCCCTCGCCACCGCTGCCTGGGCGACGCGAGTGGTGACGACCGCCTCGACCGTGCCCGCCTCTGCCGCCGCCGCGTCTGCCGCTGTAAGGTGCTCGCTGGCTCGCTGCCACTCGCCCCGGCCGCCGAACAGCCGAGCCAGCGCAGCGTGCACCTGCGCGTCCATCCAGACCCGCCGTTCGGCCGACACCAGCGACAGGGCCGCCCGGGCATGAACGAGCGCTTCGTCCCACTCCCCTGAGCTCAACAACAGCTGCGAGAGCTGCAGGTGCGCTCTGGGCAGCTGGGCGGCGGCGGCGCCGTGGCGAGCCAACCGGATCGCCGCCCGCAGGTCCGCGATGGCCGTCGTTGTCCTTCCGGCGTAAAATCCCAGCGCACCGCGCACGATCAGCAGGTCGGCGTCGGCCGCCGGCACACTCTCAGCGGGCTGGGGCAGTCGGCTCGCCAGGCAATCGAGCCCCGCCGCGGCGCCTTGGTCTGCGGCCGTTCCGGCCGCGAGCGCTATCCAGCCGCTTCGCTCCAGCTCGCCGGGCAGGTTGCTCAGCTTGCTCAGCGCCAGCAATCTCGTTGCGGCGTCGATGGCTTCCCGGCCCCGGCCCTGGGTGTAATACATGGTGGCGAGGTGACCGAGCGCCGCAGCGGCAACCTCGCCGTCAGGCTCCGTTCCGCCCGCCGGCTTCAGGGCCTCGATGAGCCAGGATTCCGCGGGGATGCTGGCAGCTTCCTCCCACGCCAGCTGTCCCAGGACCAGGCTCCGCAGCGGTCCCTCGCCGCATCTCTCCACCCGCTCACGAAGCTCAGCGGCCCGCGCCACCTGCCCGTCCTCGAGCATCAGCCGGGCTGCTCGCAGCACCCGTCGTTCGTTCAACTGAGGATCAGAGCCAACAGATGACGCCCACAGCAGATACGTGGCCGCCACGCTCCGAGCTCCTTTGCTGGTCCGTTCAGCCGCGGACTCGTCGAGATCCCGGGCCAGGTCGTCGTCGATTCCGTCCGCTGCGGCCACCCGGTGCCGCAAGGCGGAGGACGCGTCGAGGGATTCTGCCGCGGCCTGGTGCAGCTCCCGGCGCCGGGTGGGAGCGAGGTCGGCGTACAGCGCCGCCCGGTACAGCGGGTGAGCGAAGCCCGCAGGCGTACTCGCCTCACCAGGCCGCCACGTCACGAAGCCCGTCCCCAGCAACGCCTCCAGCGCCTGGGCCGGACGCTCGACCCGAGCGATCCGTCCGGCCACCGGCAACGGCACCGCCTCGCCCACGACGGACAATGCCGCCGCCAATTCCCGGGCATCTGGCGGCAGCTCGGCCAGCCGAGCCAGGATGGTCGACGCCAGCGACCGGGGCACCGGAAGCTCCCCGCCCGGAGCGGTGAGCTGCGAGACGGAAAGCTCGGCCAGCAAGGTGCGGACATACAACGCAAGGCCGCCGCTGTGCTCGTGCAGCCGCTCGACCGCCCGCTGGGGCAAAGCCAGGCCGGCGATGCGAGACATCTCGGCCACGTCATCCACGCTCAGGGCACCCAGTACGACCCGCAAGCTACCAGACGGATCCAGCAGCAGCCGCTCCCACCCGTCGGGAGCGGCGCCAGGACGGCTCGTCACCAACAGCAGCACCCGCTCCTCGCCCGCACGCCGGACCACGGCCAGCAGCGCCTGGCGGGACTCACGATCCGCCCAATGCAAGTCCTCTACCACCACCGCCACCGGACCCCCGGCGCCCGCCTCGGTCAACGACGTCACCAGGTCCAGCCCAGCGGCCTGCGGGCTTCCCCCGCCCTCGATGCCGAACTGCTCCAGCACAGCGAACGGCTGGTCGACCGCCGACTCATCCGCCGCAGCCCGCACCACCACAAAACCAGCAGGAAGCCCAGCCACCACATGATTCAGGAGCGCTGTCTTACCCGAGCCCGGATCCCCCTCCACCCACACCACCCGGCCCACCCCGCCCGACACCGCATCGACACACGCCCCGATCGCGGCCAGCTCGCTGACCCGGCCGACGAACCCCTTGTCGCTAGCCGACAGCTCCCAGCGGCCCATAGCCCGAACCTACCCTCCAGCAAACCGCCGGGTCCATCTCGGATGAAGCGATCCCGGGCTGGAGCGAAGCTCACCGGGAGGAGGCGTGACCGCAGGCTATCGACAGTAGGTGTCGGCGACAGATGGTGTCGCTTACCTGAAGTGCTGCTATGGATCGTGACTTTCGTCAACCGGGAAGATGAGCTAACGCCCTGCGAGCATGGTGGGCGCGGCCGAGCGCATGGCCGGCACTCGTCTGGGGCCGCAGACGAGTAGGCAAGACGGCGCTCTTGCAGCCAGCACCGCTGAGGGCAGTTCGGCCGGGTCAAGGCCCAGTTCCTCGCGGGTGTGCAGGAGCAGCGCGGTGTCCGGATCCTTCGAGACAGCCGCGGCCATCCGGGCCGCAGTACCAGCATCAGCGCCGTAACCGCGGAAATACTCGGCCAGCTCAGCTTCCTCAGCGGCCGGGAACCGGGCCAGCATGGTCCGTTCCAGCGACACCTCGGAATGCACCAGCTCATTCTGGTTCGTGACCGAGATGTACTCCCCGCTCCCCATCGAGAACGCCCCGGCCACCAGCGCCGCCACCCCGGTCCGGGCCGACCGCGTGCCGTGACATCCGGGTCCACCGCGCTTCGGCTTCGACGCGCAGAATCGGGTGTCGCGGATCAGCGTGGACGGCTGGCTGCGGTGTCTTGCACGAGGAGTGCGATCTGGACGCGGTTTGCGGCATCGAGCTTGACGAGCAGCCGTGAAACGTGGGCCTTGACGGTGGCCAGGCTCATGTGCAGCCGGGCTGCGATCTCGGCGTTGGAGGACCCGCCGGCGACCGCGGCGGCGACCTCGCGTTCCCGCGGTGTCAGCGCGGCGAGCCGCTGCCGTGCCTGTTCCCGGCGGGCGGCGGCATCGGGATCGCCGGTCACCAGGCTGATGAGGCGGCGGGTTATCCGGGGCGAGAGCGTGCCGTCGCCGGCGTGTACGGAGTCGATCGCGCGGACGATGTCGGCGGGCGGTGAGTCCTTGAGGAGGAAGCCTGCGGCTCCGGCCTGCAGGGCGCGCAGGACCAGTTCGTCTGCGTCGAATGTGGTGAGCACGATCACCGCGGGCGGATGGGGCTGCGCGCGCACCAGCCGGGTGGCGGCGATGCCGTCGAGCCGCGGCATCCTGATGTCCATCAGGATGACGTCGGGGTGGTGCAGGTCGACGGCGGCCAGGACGCCGCGGCCGTCGCTGGCCTCGCCGACGATCTCGATTTGCGGGGCGCCGGACAGCATCATCGTCAGTCCGGAACGGACCAGCGCGTCGTCGTCGACGACGAGGACGCGGATCGGGGCGGTCATGAGTACCCGGGGATGGTCGCCCGGAGCACGAAGTCGCCGTTCGCGTTGGTGCCATGCTGAAGCTCGCCGCCGACCAGCGCCAGCCGTTCGGCCAGGCCGATCAGGCCGGCTCCCGGCCCCGGCCCAGCCGGCGCAGCCATCGAGGGCAGCACACCCCGGGTCCGGCGGCTGACGATCTCGGCTGTCAGCCCGGCCTGCGCGGTCCCGGTGACGGTCACATCGACGATGGCGCCCGGGGCGTGCTTGCGCGCGTTGGTCAGCCCTTCCTGGACGACCCGGTAGACGGCGCGCTGCGTCGCGGCGGGCAGCGGCTCGGCCGCCGTCAGGTCGAGATGCTCCCGGAGCGTCATCCCGGCCGCGGATGACTCCTCGAGGAGGCCCCGGAGCTGGGCGAGTTCGGGCTGGGGCGGCTCGGCCGCGGCGTCGGAGTCCTCGCGGAGTACGATGATGACCTGGCGCAGCTCGCTAAGCGCGGCAGCGGCCGAGGCCCGGATCACCCCGGCGGCCTGGGTGATCTCCCCCGGCAGGGCATCCGGCCGGAATTCCAGCGCTCCGGCATGCACGCTGAGCAGTGAAAGCCGGTGGGCCAGCACGTCATGCATCTCCCAGGCGATGCGCCGCCGCTCGGCCTCGCCCGCCTGCTCGACGCTGTGCTGCTGGTCGGCCTCCAAACGCGCGGCCCGCTCCCGCAGTGAGGCGACGAGCTCGCGGCGGGCCCGCGCATACAGCCCCCATCCGAACGCGATCACCGTGAGGCAGAAGGCGGGAAACCCGATCTTGAGCATCTCGCCGGCCGCGGGGTTGACGAGCGGGAACACCACGCTGCCCAGCACGGCCAGCAGCGCGATCAGAAGGAGCGGGCGGCCTCGCGCCCGGGATGCGGCCGTCCCCATGGCAACGAGCCCGGCGCCGAGGGCCAGCGGGGAAAACCACGCGGCTCCGAACGCCACCAGCGTGACCGCGACCGGGTAGTCACGCCGCCACCACAGGGCCAGGCACGCCACTACGCCGGAAACCAGGTCCAGAACGTCGAGGACCTCGCCGTGGCTGTGCCACAGATAGCCAAGCGCCAGGCCGCCCAGCGCGACC
>Ga0302181_10003710_pt1 | contig 10363 bp, 11 predicted proteins | sample I_Palsa_E3_3_FD_198786 | JGI IMG/M metagenome (GOLD analysis project Ga0302181, IMG submission 198786) | Peat permafrost microbial communities from Stordalen Mire near Abisko, Sweden - I_Palsa_E3_3 | ecosystem: Environmental > Terrestrial > Soil > Palsa > Peat permafrost | place: Sweden... | reverse complement strand
CCGCCGCGACGATCCGCGCGCGGGAGGCCATCAGCTCGGCGCGGCTGTCGGCGTTCGCGATCGCCGTCGCCACCAGCTCGGTGAACGAGACCAGCCGCGCCTCGGTGTCCGCCGGCAGCTGCTGGTCTCGGGTATAGGCCACGAGGACGAGGCCCCACGGCCGCCCCTCGACGCTGATCGGCACGCCCACCGACGAGCGGAAACCCCAGTCGTGAGCGCCAGTGTTCCCGATGCTGCCCGTGACGTCGACATAGGCGTCCAGCCGGGCGGGCCGGCCCGTCCGCAGCGTCAGCGTGCTCACGTTCCGGCCGCCGACCTCGAACCGGCTGCCGACCGGGCTCGGCAAAGCGACGCCGGTGCCAGTCCACCCGCCGACGACCGTGATCATGTCCTGCGGATCGGACCGGATCAGGACCGTGTAGTCGACCGCCAGCAGCCCGCCGACCTCCCCGGCGACCGCCGCGAACACCTGTTCCGGCGGAGTCGCCTGGGCCACCAGCGTCGCCACCCGCCGCAGCGCGGCCTGCTCCTCGGCCAGCCGGGCCAGGGCGGCGCGGCTGTCGGTGTTCGCGATCGCCGTCGCCACCAGCTCGGTGAACGAGGCCAGCCGCGTCTCGGTGTCCGGCGGCAGCGGCTGCTCTAGGGTCGACCCGGCAAGGATCGCCCCCCACAGGTTCCCCTCGACGATGATCGGCGCCCCGACCGCCGAGCGGATGCCCGCTTCGAGGGCGGCGACACCGAGCGAACCCGAGGAACTATCGTCATGGCGGTCGAGCCGGGCCGGGCGGCCGGTCTCGAACACGAGCGCCACGAGGCTGTACCCCTTGAGGGGCCACCGGCTGCCAACGGGGAAGCGCTCGCCTGCCGTGCCCCAGGTCGCGACGAACGTCTCCGTACGGTCGGGCTCGTAGTGGCACATGTTCGCCAGATCGACGGGAAGCAGGCGCCCGACCTCCTCCAGGACCGCTGTGAACACCGCCTCCGGCGGTTCGCCCCGCGCCACCAGCGTGGCCACCCGCCGCAGCGCGGCCTGCTCGTCGGCAAGCTGACGCAGCTGCGCCTGATCGGGCGGATCACGGCACACCCTCCCGTCGGCGGCATGGCCCGCACCGGCGGCGGGATCTGGCGCGTTCACATGGCTGACGGTAGTCCGGTGCCTGGCGGGCGGCAACGAGGGCGCCGCAGCCTGCGGCCCCCTCAGCCAATCCGGGAAACGCACGTTCGAGCTGGCGCGGTTCACCCACCCGGCCCGGCTAGCCCGTTGCTTATCGCGTACCGCACCGCCTGGGCCCGGCTCTGCACGCCGGTCTTGGCGAAGATCCGGTTCACGTGCGTCTTGACCGTCGCCTGGCCGAGAACGAGCCGTTCGCCGATCTCCCGGTTCGACAGCCCCTCACCGATGAGCGTGAGCACCTCGGCCTCTCGCGCGGTGAGGTTGCCGGGGAGTCCGGTGAGCGGGCGTGCTGGCTCGCCCGGGACGCTGTCGCCGAGCGCGCTGACCAGCCGTGCCTGTACCACTGGGTCCAGCCACGTCTGCCCGCGGTGGACCGCGCGGATGGCGGCCTCGATCTCCTCGGCGCTGGCGTCCTTGGTAAGGTAGCCCGCCGCACCCGCGCGAAGGGCGGGGAAGACCGATTCGTCATCGGCGTACGTGGTGAGCACGACGACCCGCGCCGCGCTGCGCCCGGTGATCTGCCGGGTGGCCTGCACGCCGTCCATCTCCGGCATGCGCAGGTCCATGAGGACGACGTCGGGAGCGAGCTCGTCGACCAGCGCGACGGCCGCCGCCCCGTCCGGCGCGGTGCCGACGACCTCGATGCCCTCGCAGAGCCCCACCAGCATAGCCAGACCGTCGCGGACGGCCCGCTGGTCATCGGCGACCACCACGCGCAGCGTCATGCCGGCGCGCTCACGACGACCGACCATCCAGGTCCCGACGGCCCGGCGGTGAACTCACCGCCGAGCCGCTTGATCCGCTCGCGGACGCCCGCCAGGCCCCAGCCGCTGCCCTCGGCCGCGAGCGCGCTCGGCTCTCCGCCGTCGTCGGTCACCGCGAGCCGAACTCCCGCCGTGTCGAAGGAGAGCTCGACGCGCGCGTCGGCCCCCGCGGCGTGCCGCGCGACGTTCGTGAGCGCCTCGCCGGTCACCCGGTACAGGGCCAGACCGAGGTCTGGGGGCACCGGCCGCGGCGTTCCCTGGACGGTGAAGTCCACGGCGAGGCCGAAGTCCCGGCGGAAGTGCTCGATGAGCTCGGGGAGCTGGTCCACGCCGAGCCGGTCATCGCGGCGCAGCGCGCCGACGGCGTCCCGCGCTCCGGCCAGACCCTGCTTGGCCAGGCCGGCCGCGTCGTCGATGGCGGCGCGCAGCTCGGCCGGTGCTTCCGCGTTGCCCGCGAGCTTGCGCACCATTTCGAGCTGGATCGCCAACCCGGACAGCGACTGGGCCAGGACGTCGTGCAGGTCGCGGGCGATGCTGGCCCGCTCCTCGGCTGCGGCCGCCCGCGCTTGGTCATCACGGGCCTCCTCGAGCTGCGCGAGGAGCAGTTCGGTGCGCTCCTGGCTGAGCCGGTAGCGCCGCAGCAGAGCGCCCGTGACGCCGAGCACCGCGCACAGCAGTGCCGAAGCGGCGATCGACGCGGCACCGGCACCTGCGGCCGAGCCGAGCGCGACGGCGATACCGACGGTGACCGCCGCCCCGACGGCGACGGCGAACGGCGGCGAAAGCGCGACCCCGGCGGTGAATACGACTGCGCTGCCGGGCAGCTCCGAGACCCCGTTCGGCTGGAACACGGCGATCGCGACCGCGCTCGCGCCGAAGACCGCGAGCTCGCCGACGCGAACGGCGACCAGGACCCCGGAACCCCGGAGGCCCGGTCGAAGGACCGGCCAGCCGAGCATCTCGACCACGAAGACGACGAGGCAGATCGCCAGCGCCAGGTGCCGTCCGGACAGCCCGACCGCAGGCTTCGATGTCACCGCGACGAGCACGACGATGCCGACGACGCCCCAGCGCAACGGGGCGAGCTGCCGGCCCTCACGCCGGAAGCGGCGCAGGGCTTCCGCCTGCGCCGCCTGTACCCGGTCGCTCATGCGGAAAGCTTACGGCGGCCGGGCTCAGGGTGACCGCTGGCCGCGAGCACCTCAGGCTGCCACGGTCTGGCGCCGGCCGGCGCCCAGGACCTCGCCGGTCTCGTGGGTACGGGCCGCGCGGATCCTGAGAACGACCAGACGGCCGATCACTTCGGCCAGCGCCATCAGCACGAGCCCCGCGACCCACGCGTTCTGGCTGGTGATGTCGTGGGCGATGGAGAAACTCACGATTGCGTGCGTCCCGCCGTGGCTCCAGAACTCCTCGAAGCCCAGGCGGCTGCCGATGCCGATGATCCACAGCGCCGCCGCGATGACGCCGGCCTTCGCGTAACCGTGGCCGTCGTTCGCCCGCCACACCCGCGTCGTCGCCGCGCAGGCAACGCCAAGGACGAGCCCGATGCCGCCCAGGACGACATAAAGGATGACGTCGTTCCCGGCGACCGGGATGCCGCGGAGGTAGTACAGGGCCGCGGCGGCCACCAGGATCACCGGCCGCAACGCGGTCTTCAGGTCTAGGCGGCTCCCCCTGATCTGCAGGATCACGAGGGCGATGAGGGCGATGTTGATGAGGTAATCAGTAAGTGTCATGTAGCCAGTGTCGGATTCGGGGCATCGCGCGTCGCCAGCCCGCGGGTTGGTCTTTGCGGCGGCGTCGCCTAAACCCGCGGGTTTAGACCGCGGCCCGGTCAGCGCCCAAGCTCGGCATCACCGCGCGCAACCAGCTCCGAGATCGGGCAGGTCGAGGATCAGGATGTCGCCATTGCGCTGGGAGGTTGAGGTGCTCGTCGACGACCGCGATCCGGTCGTGCGCGTCCACCGGCAGCAAGTAGGGCTCGTCGCCGATCAGCGACAGCCGGGTCCGGAACGTCTCCGTCAGCGCGGGCAGGTCGAACCGGCGGACCCGTCCGCCGTGGTCGATCGTCCAGGCCGGCCGGGACGGCTGCCCCGTGCCGGCGTCAGGCGCGTGGATTAGCCGGAGCTCCGGCGGCAGCTGCTTGGCGCCGATCCCGCACAGCAGCGGGGTGACCGGCTTGGACAGGCCACGAAGGCTGAGCATTCTCATGCCAAACGGCAGTACCGCGTGCCCGGCCCCAGCTGGACCCTAGGTGTGTAATACGGATCGTGTTACGCTCAGCCCATGGAAGTTGTGACCGTACGCGTGGATGAAAAGACGCGCAAAGAACTTGACCAGATGGTCGAAGAGCTCGGCGGGTCGACCTCTGAGGTGATCAGGAAGGCCATCCACCTTGCGTGGTTCACCACTATGCAGGACCGGATGCGCCGGGAGTCGGCCGAGATCGCTAACGATCCGGCGGAGCGAGAGGAAGCGGAGCAGATCCGCGAGTGGGCCCGTTACCTTGCTTCGTAAGGGCTCCATTTTCCTCATCACCATGCCGCCCCATACCGGTGATCACACCCAAGAGGGACGCCGCTACGCGGTCGTCGTGACCGCCACGAACTTCATCGGCTCAGTCGTCACCGTCGCCCCCACCTCCACCTCGGCCCGGCCCAGCCTTACCCGGCCAGAAGCCGAGATCGACGGCCGGAAGTGCCGCATACTCCTCGAGCAGATGCTCGGCGTCGACATTACTAAGCTGAACAACTGGATCGGCGTGCTCGACGACGACGAAATGGACGCACTCGACGACGCCCTGCGCCTTTACCATGGTCTCCTCTAGCACGCCGTGGGCCCGCCGCGAAAAGGGGATACGGGCTAGATGACCGATGAGCAGATACCGGAGCCGTCCCGGGCCACCGGTGCCGCCGCGGCGAGAGCCGGCTGGTCGCACCGGCATCGCGACGTTTCCGGCGGTTCGCTGCGGCCGGCCGTGTTCGGTGCGGTCGATGGCCTGGTGACCAACGCCTCGCTGATCGCGGGGGTGGGCGGCGCCGAGGTATCCGCTCACACGGTCATCTTGACCGGGGTCGCGGCGCTGGTGGCCGGGGCGTTCTCGATGGGGACCGGGGAGTACATCTCGGTCACGAACCAGAACGAGCTGGTGCAGTCCGAGGTCTCGCTGGAACGCACCATGCTAGCCCGCTTCCCCGCCGCCGAGGAAGCCGAGCTGGCGGAGTATTTCTGCGGGTACGGCGCTGATCCTGGCACCGCGGCCCGGATGGCGGCGGCGGTCTCGAAGGACCCGGACACGGCGCTGCGCCTGCACACCCGCGAGGAACTGGGCCTTGACCCGGCCGAGCTGCCCTCCGCGGTCCTGGCCGGGGTGGCGTCCTTGTGTGCGTTCTCGCTCGGGGCGCTGGTGCCCCTGCTGCCCTATCTGCTGGGCTGGCCGGTGCTGGCCGCCAGCCTGGGCATTACCGCCGTGGCCCTGACCACCGGCGGGATGGTCGTCGGCCGGCTCACCGGGCGTCCGGTCCTGCGCTCGGGCCTGCGCCAGCTTCTGCTCGGCGCCGTCGCCGTCGCGATCACCTTCGGCGTCGGCAGCCTCATCGGCCACCACGCCGGCTAGCCAAGCCGCGCGGCAGCGGCCGCGGCGATGAGGACCAGCCGGTGAACCACAGCCGCCCCGGCTCCGTGTTACGTAATAAGGATCGGTCTAGCTGGCCGGCGGGCGCTCTCACCGCGGTATGCCAGCCTCATTTTCGTGTCCAGACCCGCAGGGGCTGACCGGAGGAGGATCACGGTGAGACGAACAACGAAAGCGGCGCTCACGCTCGCGGCCATGATGAGTGCGGTGGCGGCGTTGGCGGTGGTGGCCGCGGGCCCGGCGGCGGCGACCTACCGGCCGCCGAGCATTCGGATCGTGTGCGGCGGCACCGGGGAGGGCAGCGTATGCGTGCTGCCCCCCGGAGTCACGACCGCGCCGAACAGCTACTCCGAGGCCATCGCGGTGAGCAAGACTGGCACCGCTGGCGCCACCGTCACCTTCGCGCTGGCCGCGGGCAGCCTCCCGCCCGGCCTGACCATGCCCGCCCAGTCCGGGTCCGGCACCGTCATCAGCGGGAACCCCACCAAGGCCGGAACGTTCAACTTCACCGTCAAGGCGACCGACGGGAGCTTGACCGCCACCCTGGCCTACCAGATCACCGTCACCGTGCAGGGCCTGCCGGATCAGCTGCTGTGCACCGCTGCCAACGGCAGCTACCTGAGCAGCGGGACCTGCGTGCTGCCCGACGCCACTCTCGGCGTGCCCTATCAAGGGCACCTGGTCACCAGCCACAACGCCGGCGGCACGCTCAGCATCGTCGCCGGCGCCCTGCCCGCCGGGCTGACCCTGCCCGCGACCTTCGGGGCGGCGGGCGACACCGTCGGCGGTACCGTCACCCAGCCGCTTGGCGAGTACAACACCTACACCTTCACCGTGCACGGCACCGGCGACCAGGGCCAGCCCCTGTACCAGCCCTACCAGATCAGCGTGGACCCGAACCAGCCGCTGACCATCGACCTGCCCTCCTACGATGGCGCCACCCTCCCCCCGGCGATGGTCGGCGGGGCGTACACCATCGGCCTCGGCTTCAGCGGCGGGGCCGCGCCCTACACCTGGTCGGTGGCATCCGGCTCGCTGCCGCCCGGGCTGGCGCTCACGAGCCCCTATGCCACGGCGGGCGATAACGACAGCCAGATATCCGGCACGCCTACCACCGCGGGAACCTACATCTTCACCATGCAGCTCAGCGACTACGACGGTCAGCAGGCCACCCAGCAAGTCAGCCTCACCGTCGATCCGCCGCTGCAGATCACCCCCACCACGCTTCCGGCCGGAACCGTTGGCGTGAAATACAGCCACGACCTCCCCGCCCAGGGCGGCGCACCCCCGTACACCTGGTCCGTCGTCAACAACATCAATGAGCTCCCGCCCGGCCTCACCCTCGATACGACGGCCCCGGACTACAACAACGTCCTGACCGGAACGCCGACCCAGGCTGGTACCTTCAGCTTCCCCATGCAGGTGTCGGACTCACAGGACAACACGGTGAGCGGGACGCTGACTATCACCATCAAGCCGTAAAGCCGATCGACGGCCGCGCCCCAGGAGCCGTGTAAACGAGCGGGGCTCTAGCCCACCGGGCGGCGATGGGTGATCGCTTGCCGGTACAGCGGCAGCCACGCGGGGAACACCCGGCCGTGACCCAAGAGAGCAGGTCACGGCCGGGCCTAGCGCTTACCTGACTGGCGACCTCAGCAGCCGCCATGCCCAGGACGTCGGCAAACGGTTCAGCGTGACGTCGCAGATTGCGAGCTCGCTGGCCGGCGCTGAACCGCCGCGCCTGCCGGTCCGTAATAAATACGTAAGGTCTGTCCGCACGTCTCCCATTACCCTGGCCTGGAGGGACCGGCATGGTTCGGAAGCACATCGCCGCCACGCTGACCATCGGTGTTGTATCACTCGTTTTGGTCGCAGTGGCCCGGCCCGCCAACGCGCAGGCGGCCGGCAGTCTTGATCCCACGTTCGGCACCGGCGGGAAGGTGCTGACCGATCTCGGCGACAACTCAGCCGGCGCACAGATCCAGGCGGTGGTGTCCGACGCTGCCCTGCAGTCCAACGGCGACATCGTGGTCAGCGGGAACTTCGGGCTGGTGCGCTATCTGCCCAACGGAAAGCTGGACACCAGCTTCGGTGCCAAAGGCCTGGCCACGACCACGGGGAGCGCGGCCGGCCTGGCCATCGAGCCGAACGGTGACTACCTGGCCGTCGGCGCGGGCACCACATCCAGCGGGGTCAGTACCTTTGAGCTCGCCAGGTTCACCTCCTCCGGCACGCTTGATCCGACGTTCGGCAACGATGGCGTGGTCACGACGACGTTCCCCGGCGCCTCCGACGGCGCTGCGGCGGATGCGGTGCTCATCGAGCCTGACGGAGACATCCTGGTCGGTGGCCAGGCTTCGGTGCCCGGCACCAGTCGCAATGAGCCGGTCATCACCGAAGGCGCGCTCGCGCTTTACAGCTCCAGCGGCGCGCTGGAGAAGTCCTTCGGGTCAGGCGGCATAGTCCAATCCACTTCAAGCATCGGCAACATCGCCAACCTCGGGATCGACGCCTCTGGGGACATCTTCGTGCTCCCCGCCCACGCCGAGTTCAGCCCCAGTGGCGAGCTCGACTCTGGCGTCACGGCCGAGACGATCGTCACCAGCTCCCAGGGTGGGGACAACGCGTTCCTACCCAACGGCCAGTCCGTCTCGGCCACCAGCGTCAGCGTCGCCAAGCACAACACCGACGTGCAGGCCACGCTGTTCAACGCGAACGGCACCGTCGACTCGGCCTTCGACAACCCGCCCTTCACCTACACCGGAGCGGAACTGGCCGGCTTCGAGAGCCCGGGTGCGGTCGCCGTGCAGCCCAACGGACAGATCGTGATCGCCGGATCAAGCTTCAAGGACACCTCGGTGTTCGGGCTTGCGCGCCTGGACACCAACGGCAGCCTGGACAGCACCTTCGGTAGCACGGGGGTCTTGACCACCAGCTTCCAGGGAGACGATGGCGCCACGGCCGTCCTCATCCAGCCGAACGGCGATATCGTCGCCATCGGCTTCTCCGAGAACAACACCACGGGTGTCACCGACATCGCCCTCGCCCGCTACATCGGGTAATCCCAGGACCGCCACCTGCACGTTACCCAGCCGAATCCGGCCGGCGCTGACGAACCGGGCCAGCCCGTTGCCTCTAGGCGTGAACGATAGCATAATGTAAGCATGCCAAATTTGCTGGTAAGAGACGTGCCGGCTGACGTTCACGCCGCCCTGCAGCGCCGCGCTGAGCGGCGCGGCCAGTCTCTGCAGCAGTTCCTCAGCAGCGAACTGCGCCGGCTTGCCGAGCGGCCAAGCGTCGATGAGGTGCTGGACCGCATCGAGCAACGCGACGGAGGGCAGGTTGGCCTGCGTCAGGCCGCCGAGGACCTCGGCGAGGAGCGGTCCCAGCGGTGATCGTCATCGATGCGTCTGTCCTTGCCAATGTCGTCGGCGATGACGGGAGCGACGGACAGCGAGCCCGCCTGGAGTTCCGCAACGCCGGCGACGTCGCTGCACCCGATCTTGCGGACGTTGAGACTGTGGCGGTGCTGCGGAAGCGATGGATCGCGGGCACGGTCTCCGATCAGAGGTTCGCCGCAGCGGTCGATGACCTCGAGCATCTCGATATAGACCGGTACCCCACCCTGCGGTTCATGCGCCGCGCCTATGAGCTACGCGCCAACGTGACTGTGTACGACTCCGCCTACGTCGCCCTCGCCGAAACTCTGGGATGTGAGCTGGTGACCGCCGATCAGCGTCTGGCCAGGGCTTCAGGACCCCGATGCGCCATCCGGGTGCTGGAATAACGGGCCAGCCCGAGCTGCTGGCGCGACGGCTCATCCATCGATGGCGCCGGAATGTTGCCCGTTTAGGGCTGCCGAAGGCGGGTGCCCCTGAACGCCGGGAGCTCGGCGGTTTCCGGCATCACCGGATTCAGTTCCGTAAGGATTTAATAACATTTTTAACCCCCGCCCCAGCGTTAACCGCTGCTTCAATGAGTGGCGTCGGGAATCCATGTTCCCGGATGAATCAGCAGGCCTTGTCCGCACACCCGCGCCTTACCCGCCAGCTCACCTGTCCGGCGACCAAGGAGATGACGTCAGCATGCAGCGCTTGCCCAGGGGCCGACACGCTGCAATCCGCGAGCCTCGACCCCCCGCCGAGGCGGGCTCGCGGAGGAACCGGACAGCTCCGCGATTCAACTTCCCGCGATTCAACTTCCCGCGATTCAAGTTCATGACCGTCGCTGCGGTGGTCTTCGCCGTGGCGGCAGCGAGCCTCGCTCTCGGGCTTGGCCTCAAGCCGGCCGCCCTTCATGCCCGGGAAACTGCCGACGCGCCGTCGGCTGGCTCCGCCGCCTCGGGCCCGGCAGAGGCAGTGAAATACACGTCCCGCTCTTCTCCGGCCATTAGCAGTCCGTCCGCCTTCCCCTGGCACCACGCCGCAAAACGCCGGCACCACGCCGCGGTGACGGCCACGCCGAGCCCGTCGGTTAGCCCGAGCGTGGCCGTTACCCCGACCCCGTCGGCCACCCCGAGCGGGGCCGCCAGCACCGGGAGTGACGGCAGCTCGTGGCCCACCAGCGTGCCCGGCTGGCAGCTCACCTACAGCACCGACTTCCCGGGCAACAGCCTGCCGTCCGGGTGGGACGCCTACAACGGCGAACCCGGCGGCGACCCGGACGGCAACTGGCAGTCCTCCAACGTGACGGTCAGCGGCGGCGCGCTGCACCTGCTGGCGACACCCTCGGCCCAGGGCGGGGTGCAGTTCTACGGGAACCCGCAGACCTACGGCATGTACCTGGTCC
>Ga0302181_10003709_pt1 | contig 10365 bp, 10 predicted proteins | sample I_Palsa_E3_3_FD_198786 | JGI IMG/M metagenome (GOLD analysis project Ga0302181, IMG submission 198786) | Peat permafrost microbial communities from Stordalen Mire near Abisko, Sweden - I_Palsa_E3_3 | ecosystem: Environmental > Terrestrial > Soil > Palsa > Peat permafrost | place: Sweden... | reverse complement strand
CCTGCGAGCTGTGTCCTCGCATGAGCGCACCAGGCGTGCCAGTGCGGCGGCCAGCGTCCCGCGCCCGCCGGTCGGGTTCAGCGGGTTGAGCTCGACGGCCAGCCACGGCAAGGAGAAGGCCCGGATACTGAACAGCGGCGCCAGGCGCCCGTAGTCGGTGGCGTAGCCGCACAACCTGTTGTTGGAGGTTATGGTCGACGAGAAAGCGAGGCTGAGGGCACGGGCGACACGCGGGTCAAGCTGGGCGTCGCTCAGCCACCGCCGCGCCGCGGTCAGATATGCGACCTGGCGGGCCGTATGCAGGTCCGCGATAGTCCTGATCCCGAAGCTGACCGGGCGGCCGTCGTTTGGGGCGGAACGGATGGGGACGTCGTAGTCTGCGGGATCGGCCAGCGCAGCCCGACTCCGCCTCGGGCAGGCAAGCGCCCGGTCGCTGTCCGCGGCAGAGCGGATCCGCCGTCGAAGCCCCGCCATCCGCTGCGGCCCGTCTCCCGGGGTTTCCTCCACGGCCAGCAGCGCTCGCGGCGCAGCTCCTGTCTGCAGCATCTCGTGGCTGCTCCGGTGCCCGCAGGACGGGCACACATAGCGGGTTCCGCGGAAGGTCGATTCCGCCAGCGGACGGGTCGAGCCGCAGCATGTGACGGTTTCGTCTTTCTCCCCGCGATCATGCACGCTGAGGCACTCTGGGCAGAACGCCGTCACCGCAGCGTCGCGGACCACCGAGCCGGCATGTCCGACGCTTCGGGCGATCACCAGTGACCGGTACAGCGGCCCCGCCTGCCCGCAGTGAGGGCAGGTCACCACCGCCACTGAGAAGTAGTGCAATGGGCTCCACCGGCTGCCGTCCGTTTCTCCCCTGACCGGCCAGAGACGGCCGATGGTGGCCTGGAGGTGAGCGGTGAGCAGCTCCCCGGCGGCCAAGACGTCCTGCCGCGCAGGGGAGGTCAGCTGGTGCTGATTGATCAGCACCGCGAGCGGGTCCACGTCGGTACCGTGTCCGCGCGCGCCAAGCCGGGCTGCCTCGACCAGCGTCGTCCCGCCCCCCAGGAAGGGGTCCCTCACGACGATGTCGCGCAGGTGCGGAGCTGGCGAAGCGTATGCCCGCCACAAGTCGGAGACCGGCGTGTCACCCGGAAGCATGGCTGCCAGCAGCACCGCCCGGACAAGAGCCGGGGGGCGGCGGGCCCACCAACGGTGCCCCCCGAACGCGGGGTCGGGGCTGCGTCGGTCAGCTGCGACAAGACGTGACACTTCCTGATAGGGGAAGCCGCGTTCGAGCAGGCTCGGCATAGCGATCTCGGGGTACCTCGTCTGGTGGTAGGGGTCGTGCGTGACAGTACCGGCTAATTCGATCACCTGTCGCGAGTAACTACCGGACGCCGACGATCTTCGGTTGCCGGGGGTTACAGAGGGGCAGCCATCGAACTGCACGCAGCTGAGCCCGGCGAGGTATTGAGCTGCGGCACCGGGCACCGGGCGTTGCTAAACGTGCGCAGTCGATACCACGCTCAGCACGAGGTGCCACTGGTAAAACTAAGGCGGATCCAGCGCAGCCGTCGCCGCCATCTCACGGAGCCTGACGCACGGAACGGGACCGTCGCCGGGAACGACGCCATGCGCGCCGACGTCGGCAACGGGAAATCACCGACGTGCGGAACCCGGCGGCTATTGGGCCTTTTCGTAGAGGACCTCGACCGGCACGCCGCCGGCCCATGTTTCCACGCGGGTCACGTAGGTGCGCACATCGGGAACGGCATAACCGATCGTGAGTTCAACGATGGCGTCGCCTGATGTCCCGCGCCGGCGCGCCCACTCGGCGTACGGGTAGCTGGCAAGGTCGGCGAAGACACCAGGCCCTCGTTTGGGCGCAGTGGGAACGTGCATGCTCCCGGTGTTGTACGGGGCGAGCTGGACGCGATCGAGGTATGCCTTGAGCAGGGCGGACGTGTCCACATGCAGGACGGTGTGCCTGAGGTTACGGTAGAGCCGGGCCTGGAGTAGTTTCGCCAGCCGCTCGGCGGATACCCAGAAGAAGACCCGGCCGTTGAGCGCGTCGAGGTACTCCTGCGGGGTCACGCCTTCCTCGAGGCAGACGTCAAGGAACTTCGCGGGCATCTGGTCGCGGACGGTGACGTCGGGCAGCCCGTCTCTCGTGAGCGTTATCTTCCTGCGCCGCACCGTGGTGAGGATCTCGGCCTTGATCTCCTCGGCGGGCTGGTACAGGTCGACTATCGCCTTGGTGGACAGGAGTCCCCTATCGCGGATGGATGGCCAGGAGCCGCCCTCCGCCATGTGGTACAGCGTCGGGTGCAGCCCAGCGAGCTGTGCGGCGTCCACAGCCGGTAACGTTACAGGCTCGCAGGCCCCGCGGTTACAGCATCTTTCGGCGATGCTCAGTTGTAGCTGCCGTCTCCTGTGGCATGGTGATTCACATGGCTTCACCAGAGACGGAACTCCGAGACCACGGGACCGCCCAGAGCCATGGCCGGGCGCCCGCGATCCAGAAGACGCCACGTGCGCTGACCGAGGCGGAGACAGGGGACGCGAGGGCCGCCACGGCGCCTGACGCGCTAGACGACCGCAGCGGCGTGTCTCAAGAACGTGAACCGGAACCCCGAGAGCACTCCCAGGGCCACGGATCACGGCCGGAGGCAGGCAACGGCCGCATGTCGGATGCGATGGCGTGCGTGGCGCGCTTCCATGAGGCTTTCGGCCTCCCCCGGGCTTCCCGCCCCGGCACCGATATCCCCGCTGAGCTGGCAAAGCTGCGCGTGGACCTGCTGGTTGAGGAGACAGGCGAGTTTGCCGACGCGTCGGCCAAGAACGACATCGTCGGCATCGCCGACGCACTCGCCGACATCGTCTACGTCGCCTACGGTGCCGCGGTCACCTACGGCATCGACCTGGACGCCGCGCTGCGCGAGGTGCACCGGTCGAACATGAGCAAGCTGGACGAACACGGCCGTCCCGTGTACCGGCAGGACGGCAAGGTCCTGAAGTCTGCGCGCTACCGGCCGCCGGACATCAGCGGCATGCTGTCCAGCCAACCCCCGCTCCCCTTCTAGACGCCAGCGCTGCAGTCCGCTGGGCCTGGCTCAGGCGCAGCGGGCATCTCTGACCACGTGCCGTGTACGGCAAGGCTCGCTGCGGGTATGAACGCAGTATGGTCGAGGCAGCAAGCGCAGTACCCGCGGCCGCCCGGCAGCCGCGCATAGTGGTGCTGTCCGGCCCGGTCGGTGCCGGCAAGAGCACTCTGGCCGGCGCTCTGGCCAGCAGCTACGGTGCCGTGCACCTGCGGACCCTGGACATCCTGCGCGGTCATGCCGAAAGGCGCGGAACTGCGCTTCCTTCCGATCGGCGGGCGCTGCAGGACTATGGTGACCAGCTGGACTGGGAAACCGGGGGCAGCTGGGTCGCTGACGAGGTCGCCGCCGTTGTGGCCGGCCGGGAGGACTTGCCTCAGATCGTCATCGTGGACGCGGTCCGGCAGCTGAGCCAGATCGATGCGCTCAGGGCGGCGTTCGCCAGGGTCGATCACCTTCACGTCCGCGCCCCCGAGACGGTGCTCGACGAGCGGTACCGTCGGCGGGGGAACAGCAGCGGGCTGGCCGAGCTCGCCAGTTACGCCGAAGTCGCCCAGAACAGGACGGAGAGCGCGGTCAACGAGCTCGCCTCCGACGCGGACGTCGACATCAACACCGACCACTGCGACGAGAAAGACGTCGAGATCCGCGCCGCGGCCGCGCTGCGCCTGCTCCCGGGCCGGGACCAGCGGCTGGTCGACGTCCTCATCGGAGGCCAGTACGGCAGCGAGGGCAAGGGCAACATCGCCTACTACCTCGCCCCGGAATACGATTTGCTGGCCCGGGTCGGCGGGCCGAACGCCGGGCACAAGGTCCCGACCACCCCTCCCTATACCCACCGCCTGCTGCCCTCCGGCACCCGCGCCAACCCTGGAGCGCGGCTTCTCATCGGCCCCGGTGCCACACTGGACACCGCCCTGCTGCTGAAGGAGATCAGCGACTGCGGTGTCGAGCCGGGCCGCCTTTCCATTGATCCCCAGGCGATGATCATCGAGGCCGCGGACGTCGAAGCCGAGCAGGGCCTGGTCTCCGGCATCGGGTCAACGGGCAAAGGCGGAGGGGCCGCAGCAGCGCGGCGCATCACGGGCCGGCACGACGCCGACCCGCCCGTCCGGCTCGCCAGGGACGCACTAGAACTAGCCGCCTACATCCGGCCAGCGGCAGAAGTCCTCGATGAGGCCTACCGGAGCGGGCGACGAGTTCTCCTGGAAGGCACCCAAGGCACCGGGCTGTCGATGTTCCACGGCTCCTACCCGCACGTCACAAGCCGGGATACCACGACGTCGGCCTGCCTGGCCGAGGCCGGCATCGCCTGGAACCGGGTCCGCAGCGTCATCATGGTCTGCCGGACCTACCCGATCCGGGTCATGAACCCGGCCGAGGGCACCTCCGGGCCGATGAAACAGGAACTCGACTGGAACGAGATCGCCCAGCGCTCAGGCATGTCGGCCGCAGACCTCAAGGAAGCTGAACGCGGATCAGTGTCCGGCACCCAACGGCGCGTCGCTGAGTTCGACTGGGAACTGCTGCGGTCAGCAGCCGAGCTGAACGGGGCCACCGAGATAGCGCTGACCTTCGCCGACTACCTGGACAAGAGGAACCAGGACGCCCGTCGCTACGACCAGCTCCAGCCCGAAACGATCCTGTTCATCGAGGAAGTCGAGAGGGTCTCCGGCACGCCCGTCACGCTGATCTGCACCCGGTTCGACACACGCTCGGTAATCGACCGGCGGCACCAGTAAGGCGGCGCCCTCGCAGCTGTCCGCCTAGACGGGCGCGGTGCTAGCGCTTCGTTCAGCAGGGACCTAGCGGCGTCGGGTGGCTTAGACGACGCAAACGGGCAACAGGCAATCATCGCAGCCCGCAAGCCCACCAACTCTACGGCGACCCGCCCCACCTGGGCAACCTCCACCGGGCACCATAGCGGCCCGCGTGAACTTGGCCAGCGTCGAGTCCCCATGCCGCGCGTCGTCACCTGGTATGAGGCGCGGGCCCATCCTGCGATGCGACTACGGCAGCGCTGCAGCAGGAGTGTTCCGTGGCCCGCTCCAAGAAGGCCTGGCCGCGGCGGTTCATGGACCAGCTCACCGGGATAAGCCTGGACTCGGCCGAGTTCCGCGGGGCCCGCCGCGCCGGGGCCCTGGACGCGATCGAGGACGAGCAGGACGCCATCGTCAACCTTTTGATGACGGCGGCTGGGCCGAGGCCGACGATACTGGCCCCGGCGTACAGCTAGTTCGCGCACGGGACGGGAGGACGAGGAGCAGTAAGGAGTCCGCAGCCAGCAGCACAGGCGAGAGCGGCCTATTGCGTCGTATGAACTCACGCCGAGCTATGGGCAGAGGGTCTGCGACCTTCTCAGCCTGCGAGGGTGTACGCCGGAGCGGGGTATTCGCCTGGTGCGCTGTTGGGGACGGCCTGGATACCGGACGGGCTGCGCAGGTCGACGGAGATGACGGAGTAGTCCTTGCCGCCGTGCAGCAGGCGCAGGACGTCGGCGACGACCAGGGTGCTTGCGAACGTGCCGACGAACGCCGCGCCGACGGTGACTCCGGCGATGTCGAGCATGCCGCACCGTGCGGCTGTCTCGTCATCGCCTGCCTCGGCGCGCCGCGTTATCTCCTGTTCGTAAGCCCGAACGAGAGGGCGAGCCGATGCGTCTTGGCCGGCGAAGGCAGTGCCGGGATCCTCAGCTGCGGGGAAACTGTGCAAGACCATGTCGAGATACTCGACCGGCCCCGAGCCCAGCCCGGCATCGGTGACGTGAGTGAACCCGGATTCACCGAGCAGGCGCCGCGGCGCGACGTCATCGAATCCCGCGAGCGCGATGGCCGGCTCGTTGCGCGCCGGACTGGCGTGCGCGACAGGATGGAAGTGCTCATCGTAGGCGCGCTCGACAATGCGTGTCGCGAAGCCCCGGCGTTCCAGAGCAGCAGCGACGACGCGGGCTTTGCGTTGTCCGGCATCGCGGGGGCGGGCGAGCAGCTGAGTGGCGTCGTTTCCCTCAACGATGCGGTCGAAGTCGACAAGCCCGAGCTCGGCTTCCGCCGGCTGCGCATATGGCAGCATACCCAGGGTCCAGGCGTAAGCCTGCCCGAGGTGCCCGAGCCCTAGGAGCCAGAGGCGGGCAGGCAGGTACCGCACTGCCGGCCCTGCGGCATCGGGGAGGCGCCAGTCGAGGTCAGGGCGCCACAGGGAGACCCCGACGTCACGGCGTCCGGGAAGCACAGCGCCGAGCTGCCGCTGGAAGATTTCAGAGAGGCCGAGTCCGGCAGCTGCGACCCCGGCGAGCACGGATCCGTCGCCGTCGAGGCAGCTGCGCTCGGACTGAACCACGCCGCCTGACCAGCCGCGCCAGGTCAGGTAGAGCAATGGACTGCCGGGCGGCTCTGCCGGGCGCCCCACGACAAGCGTGGGCCGGGCGGTAGTGAGCCGCTTCACCACTTGCCCGCCGTACTCGGCCACGGCCTCGGCGGCTGTCAGGCCGGCAGCCCAGCCGGTGGTCATCGGCGGGTTGGTATCGAGGTGGACGCGGACTCCGCCGAGGAACGCGCGGCGCCCGGCGTTCACGATCGTGGCGAGGGCCGCCTGTGCTGCCGGGTCGTGCTCGATCTCCGGGCCGACGGCGACTTGCAGGACGAGGGTTTCCAGGAACCGGCGTGCCTCCTCCGGGCTGCTGGCCTTGCCGGCGTCGATGAGGATCTTCGCGGTGCGGTGGATCTGGTCTGCTGTGCCCCAGCTCACAGGAGTCTCCGTATGAACAGCCGTCGTGCTGCGTCGTTCCCGGTCCAGGTCTGCCAGGCGCTCCCGTTGTACCGATGCACGCCTACTTCGGGGGGATGGACGGGTCGCGCCGCGAAGTCCGGGATGATCAGGGCCACGTGGCCTTGCCGGGCTACCATCGGGTTCTGGGCGTCGGTGCAGCTCTGCCGCACGCTTGATCCAGGGTGGGTGTGGGCGTCCCCGACCACCACGCGCTGCTCGGCGTCGCAGATGTCCCACAGTTTGCTGTAGGCGAGGCCGTCGAACTCGATGCCGCCGGTCAGGCAGGCCGGGTCGAGGTCGTCTAGGTAGACGACCCGGGTCACGGTGCGCCTGTCGCCAGCCGTGTCGGCGAGAAGGAACGCGCCCGATTCCCTGCTGCCGTGCCCGCGCTGGCCGAGTTCTTCGATCATGGTCTTCCAGGCGCTGGTACGCATGCGCAGCAGCGCCCTTCGGCCTCTAAATCCCCAGATAGTCATCGGCGTTGAGCACCTCATGGATGTTGGCGAGGATGAAGCTCAGGTCCCGCGCGGGGGTCCAGGCCTCGTGCGGGTACCGCGTCGCCCAGTCCGCGTGCGCTTGGAGCCCCTTCCGGTCCCAGGGGGCGTACATGGCAGTGGCGCCGCCGTGCCAGGCGTCGGTGCGGAACAGTTGCGCCGTCCGCTCCCCTTTCGGGCGGCGTTCAGCGGGCAGGGATGCGTTGGCACTGAGGTCCCAGAGCCCGCCCGTGGGCGCCGTGTGCGGGTAGCCGCCGAGGTCGAAGCGGAGCACGAACTCGCCTGGGCTGCCGGGCCGCTGAGCGGCGGCGACCGCGATCAGGGCCACCGGCCACTCCACGGAAATCAGCCGCCAGCGACCCTCGGCAGCACCAGACAGAAAGCGCCCCCCGCCGAGGTGGTCAAGCAGCGCGCGCTCATCGGGCGCAGTCACCACTGCGGTCACCCCTCGAACCGGGACCGGGGCAGCAGGTCAAGAACGGCCTGGCATGCCCCCGGGGTCACCAGCGAGCCGACGTGGACGCCGTCCTCCAGGAAGTGATCCGCACCGGGGACGGCTAGTACGTGCTTGGCGCTCTGCTCCGGGGACAAGTCTGCCGCCTTGGGTCCGAACGCCCAGTTCTCCACCGTCTTGATGGTCGTGGCCGGCCCGTAGGCGTGCTCGTACCTGTTCCCGTTGTAGCGGACGACCACCTCGACGCGGTGGCAGCGGCCCCGGTGCACGTGGTGATGGTGCCGGATGCCGGCGGCCTCCACGGTTACGTCGAGGTTAATCTCCTCGTCGACCTCCTCCAGCCAGACGTGACCGTCAGGCTTCCCCTCGATGAGCAGCTCCCGGACAAGGGCAGTACCTTCGATCTCAACGATCCCCGGGTGCTCGTTCTCGGGGGTGTGGACGAACAGTTCCATCGGGCGCTCCTTCAACATGCGTCAGCACCGCCGGCGGGGGCCAGCGCGAGTGGCTCTGTGCCGCTCACACACGTCTGACGCCGAATCTCGGCGAGCGTCCGGTCAGCTACCGCATTCAGTGCAGATATCTGCGGTGGAGTCCGCGAACTGGGACGGGTGCTTCTTCATGAAGCACTTGACGCACGTCCGCTCACTTGTGACCGTGCACCCGCAATGACCGACCGGGCAGCGAGGCCGCCGACAGCGACCGCAACGATCGGCCGCCGGAAACTCCTCCTCACACAGTTCGCACCACTCCTGGTACCGGGGGATGACCTTGCCTGTATCCGGCCGGGGAGGGGCGAACGCCCTCCACCCCGGCCGGTCGGTGACCGCGACCATGACGAGGTAGCCATCACACCAGGCGGCGTCGCCGTACAGCGCCGCGCTCGTCGACCCGTTCCGGTACAGGACATGAGTGGAGTCGTGTCTGGTGTCCGCGAACGCCTTCAGCGCCTGGGAAACCAAGGGGGTTCGTGACTGGTCGCCTCCCCGTGCCGGGGGGAATATGTCCCCGCGTCCGACCGCGAAGAGGACTTCCCCGGCAGGATCGAGCAGGCTGATGACACCGTGCCCGGCGAGGCGTTCGGCGATCCGGACGCAGCACGCGGCACGGGACGCCCGGCTGCGGTCGAAAAGCGCAACGACGTCAGCTGCGGTCGGGCTCCGCCTGGACACGGAGTCGGGCAGGAGGCTGTCGGGAAGGAGCACCCGGGCCGCGAACGCGTCGCATGCAGCATCCTCGAAGTCGGTGATGTCGGCGCGCTGAGCGCGGACGGCGACCGCAAGGTCGATGTCGTTCTTCTGCAGGTGATGGCCGAGTTCGTGAAGCGCCGTGAAACCTTGCCGACGCAGGCTCAGCGACGTGGTCACGGTAAGCGTGGGCGGGGTGGTGGTATGCACGTACCCGCCCGCGACAGAGCACCGCCGGTCCGCTTGCGAGTCCGGAACTGTGCGAACCTGTATCTCCCGCCACCGGCCGAGTTCGGCCAGCGCGTCATCCTGCAGAGCCACCCTCGACCCCGGCCAGTCCCGCTCCAGAACCTCCAGCATGCGCTCAGCCTGGGCGCTCGCCTCGCCGCGGAGAACGTTCACCAGCCAGCGTCCTCAAGGCCCTGCGCCTGGACCCACCGCTGTGCGCGGTCTCGCCACGCTGGCTCCTGGTCCCCTGTCTGTCGGGCTGCCATGCTGGCGCCGCTTATCTCATATGCCATCGCCAGCCGGGCCTCTGACTCGCCGCGATCGCCTCGGCGGGCGAAGGCCCGCGCCGCCGGGCGCCACCTCGGATGGCTAAGCTCGGCGACAAGCCCGCGGGCAGGCGCCCTGACATGAGGGACATGGCCCAGCACCTCGCGCAGGGCCGCGATTTCACCAGCTGCCGTTGCGGGACGACTGCCATCCACGAGGGCCAGGACATCCGGCAGCGCAAGGCCCAGGCGACCCTGAAGCTCGACGAGCTGGCTTCGGGACGGTGGCGCTGCGGCCGCGGGGCCGGCTGCAGGGGCGTGGTCGAGCCCGGCGGCCCAGCTCTTCGCGCTCGCCAGGTAGTCCAGGTCGTCAGCTGCCATCGCGCGGATTTCGATGTCGACCTCAAACGGCGAGGCGGGCTTGGTTCCCGTTCGGCACCCGCTAGGCGCGCTCGACTTGTCAGCAACCCATGCCGCCACGTCCGCGCCGATCTCGTCGATGGGCCGGTCGAGCACTTCAAGGCGGAGCTGCCGGGCGAGGCTGCCCCAGATGGTGACCGGCTCGTCCAGCGCGGTACGGCGGGAGTCAACGATGAGACTGTCCTCGTCCTCGGCGGCAGGCTCAACCGTGGCGGGAACAGCCGTAACCGCTTCCGCGGCGACCGACACGATGAGGACCAGCAGGGTCACGTCGTCCCATGCCGCCCGCCAGAGCTGCCCCGGACGGATCTGCCAGTTCGCCGGCGACCCGAAACGCGCCCGCAGTGCCGACGGGGTCAGGGCCGGCGCGGCGGCGCCGGCCGCTGCTTGCATCAGCTCATCTCGGATGCCGGAATCGTTATCTCGCATCATTGAATGCTCCCGCCGCCCGGTTTCCGTCTGCCGTAT
>Ga0302181_10003704_pt1 | contig 10368 bp, 9 predicted proteins | sample I_Palsa_E3_3_FD_198786 | JGI IMG/M metagenome (GOLD analysis project Ga0302181, IMG submission 198786) | Peat permafrost microbial communities from Stordalen Mire near Abisko, Sweden - I_Palsa_E3_3 | ecosystem: Environmental > Terrestrial > Soil > Palsa > Peat permafrost | place: Sweden: Abisko... | reverse complement strand
TCTCTACGCGAACCCCTTGCGACCAGTCGCCCACCGTTTCCGGATCCGGCCATCGAGTTCTGGCCAGTCGCTGCTTCACGTCGTCGATCTCCGAATCCGAGATCGAGACGGTGAACGGGCGGACGAGGGTCGAGGCCGGCGGCGTCGGTGCGGTCATTGCCTTCTTCTCTTCTCCTGAGCTTCGAAGCACAGCGCAACTCTCCGTTGCACACGATGTGGAAACTTCAGACCGATCGTCGTCCCGGAGAGGGTGAGACATCGTCACCCGAAGCAGGTGAATCACACCAATCGTGCGATTGCTCCGTCACCTGTGCAGGTCTACTTCATTGCACACTGGTGTGCAGTATAATTCATTGCACACTGGTGTGCAACAATGGTGTCGTGCCCGCCGAGCCCTCCCGTGTGCGCTCGATGAACGAGACACGCGATCGCATCCTCGACGTCGCCCTCGATGTGCTGGGAGAGAACCCCGACGCCGGAATGGGCGACATCGCCTCCGCTGCCGGCGTCGTCCGTCGCACGGTCTATGGCCATTTCCCCTCGCGCCTCGACCTGGTTCGGACACTCACGGAACGGGCCGTCACCGAGGTGACAGCCGTGCTCACCGAAGTCAACGCCTCCGACGCAGAAGCGGACGCGACGTGGGTCGAATTCATCGCCCGCGTCTGGCCGGTGGCGCACCGGTACCGAGTGCTGTTGGCGCTGCGCCGTGGCGAGTACGGCGAGGCGATCCACGGCCTGCTCGGGCCAGTCGATGAGCTCCTCGCCGACCTCGTGAAACGGGGCCAGGACAGCGACGTGTTCGCACAGCACCTGCCGGCAGGCATTCTGAGCCAGGTTGCCTACGGCGTCGTGTTCGCCATCGCGGACAGCGACCTGTCGAACGGGACCCTCGGCGCCCGGGCAGCGACGATCACAAGCCTGCTGATGCTGGGAGTTCCCGAGACGCGCGCAATCGCTCTCGTGGGCGACCAGCCCTGACCCGCAGCACTCGAGCGGAGCCGGCGGCCAGGAATCCAAGCCCGGATCCGGGACCGGTCAAGGGCCTGACGTCAGAGCTGATACACAGCCACGATCACAAGACGGCGCGCTGAACTGGCCCGACAGTTGTGGGATTTATCAAAGACCGCTCTATCGGGTGAGCTGCCATTTCTCGCGGGATCGCGCGTCCTGCCTAGGGTACGGGTGCCACCGCCCCAAATGCCGGGCTCGGCTGCTGCATGCCCCGGGCTGCGGTGCCTCGCCGCGCTCGCAGAGCAGGCTCCCTGTCCCTTGCTCGCCTATGGGCGCGGATTATCGTGGATCCGGGCTTCATGGTGGATCCGGGGTATCCCCGTGGCGCATTACCCCGCCCACCGATATGGAGGTGGCGCTGGTACTGGCGGCCCGGCACGATGTGGAGACCATGCCTGCCGGATAACGGACTCTCGCTTAGCCGGGGCATCCGCTTGTCCACTCGCTGGCGGGCGTTGTCGTCGGGGAACACAGCTCGGAGCACGGCGTCGGCCGCGGCGAGGTCCGCTTCGCTCACCCGGCTCCGCACCGTCTCGTTGAGAGCGTCCTGTGCCCTCCAGATCGCCCTGCCGTAGGCCTTGCCCCTCGGGGTGAGGACGACGAGAGTGCGGCGGGCGTCGGCATCGTCGGTGCCGAAGGTGGCATAACCGCGCTCGACCAGCCCGTCGGCCATCTGGCGGGCGGCCTGGCGGCTGATGCCCATCGCCTCGCCCAGCTGGCCGATGGCCAGCGGCTGCTGCACGGCGGCTGACCACCGAAGCCACGAGGCAACTCTGACCCGCGCAAGTCCCGTGGCCCCTGGTGCGGTGCGAAAGCGACGCGCGGCGGCCATGTCGGGGCTGTGCCGCCCGGCCGACCGTATTCATTCCAACGACGAATCGTTTGCCCTTGAGGACTTCTACCGGGGGACCGAGGTCATGACCCGGCTCCTGCACGAGATGGCCTTATGAGCTCGCTCACCGATCGCCGATGCTCAGAGCAGCTCAGGCTATTCGCTCCCTGACAGGCAAACACCGCTCAGTGCCAGGCTGCGGCCATCATCGCAGCTGAGCCCGGGGACCGTGCTAGCCCCACCTCAGGTTCGGGTATCCGCACGGTGGATGTCCTGTTCGCGTGGGGCGAGCATTGAGATACAAGGTGACCGGAGTGGCCGGCACCGCAGCTCACAGGAGGCATCCCCATGTACCCGTCAAGTGACAACACCGCTTCCTCACGATCCGTCCTCATGAGATTTCTGGTCAGGTCACGGGAATACCGCCATCCCCATCTGTGGGTGCAAGTGCGCGTTGCCTGTGGCGTCTTCAATGTCGTCCTTGGCGTGCTCCTGCTCGCTTCCGGCCACTGGTTGGGGCCGCTGGCCTGGTTGGGGGTGCTGCCGCTGGCGGGTGCGGCGCTGATCTTCTGGACCGCCTACCGCCTGCAGACCAGTGTTCAGAGCTAGCTTGGCAGCATCTCCCCGTAGCGGGACCGCGCAGCTCCCGGCCCGCTTGGGGAGATGCTTCCACTCTCCGGCTGAGGTTTCGGTCGCTTGTGTTCCGCATCCTTTTCGCCGCCGCCAAGATCCATACGAGTGGCCGCCGGTTCCAGGCGGTCACCTAGCCGCCTAGACGCGGTCCATGTTGAGCAGGCGGTCCCGAGCATGCTCGCGGTGGGTGAGTTTCGCGCGGATACTAGGGTACGGAAAGACGGGGGAGCGCGATGAACAGCAACGGCGCCATCCCGGTGACTGATCAGCGGCCCAGCCCACCCGTGCCAGCGCTGGGCGGCATATTCACGCTTGACACCGTTCCTTCCCGGGCTTCGCGGGCCTGGCGAGCATGAGATGTGGGTGACCGGAGTGGCCAAGGCACCGCAGGTCACCGGAGGCGTCTCGATGCGCGCACCGAATGACGACGCCACTCCCCGGCGATCTTTGATCATGAGGATTCTGGTGCGGCCCGCCGCGTATCGCCACCCCAGGGCCTACGGTGGCGTGTGCCTGGCCGCTGGTCTGTGGGTGTTCTTCCTTGGTGTCATCCTGTGCGCTTATGGCTTCTGGTGGGGCTCGCTGGTGATAGCGGTGGGAGCGCTGGAGCTTTGGGTTGCTTACCACCTGCTCGTTGCTCCGCTGCCGCGGCGGGTGCGTGAGCTGGAGCAGACCCGGGCCCGTGCGGTGGACGATTCGGCCGCGAGGCTGCGCCGGATCGAGCGAGACCTGCACGACGGGGCGCAGGCGCAGATGGTCGCCGTCGCCATGAAGCTGGGGCTGGCCACCAAGCGGCTCGGCGGCATAATCGATGGGACCGGGCAAGCCGATCTGGAGCGGGTCCTGGAGCTGGTCGTCGCCGCGCACCGCGGCGCCAAGGATGCCATCACCGAACTACGTGACCTGGCCCGCGGCATCCACCCCCCGGTGCTCGACCAGGGCCTGGGCATCGCGCTCACCACCCTCGCCGCGCACGGCGACCTGCCTGTCGAGCTGGCCATCGACCTGCCCGAGCGCCCGTCGGCCGCGATCGAGACCATCGCCTACTTCTGCGCCGCCGAGCTGCTCACCAATGTGGCCAAGCACAGCGGGGCCCGGCATGCCACGCTGGAGGCGGCCCACGTGCGCGGCCGGCTGCGGGTGCGGGTCAGCGACGATGGCTGCGGCGGCGCCCGCATCGAAGAGCGCGGCGGCCTGGCCGGGCTCGCCGAGCGGATCAGGACCGTGGACGGCAGGCTGCAGGTCAGCAGCCCGCCCGGAGGCCCCACCGCGGTCACCATTGAGCTGCCGTCCCACGCCTGACCGAACCGGAGCCCCCGATGCGGATTGTGATCGCCGAAGACTCGGCCGTAATGCGGGCGGGCCTGGCCGAAATCCTGGCCGACAGTGACCACGAGGTGGTCGCCGCCGTCGGCAATGCCGAGGACCTGCTGGCCGCCGTGGACCAGCACCGCCCCGACGCCGCCGTGGTGGACGTGCGGATGCCGCCCGGCTACACCGACGAGGGCCTGCGCGCCGCGATTGCTATCCGCCGCGACCACCCCAAGACCGGGGTGCTGGTGTTCTCCCAGTACATCGAGACCCGGTACGCGGCTGACCTGCTCGGCGCGGCGTCTGGCGGTGGTGCCGCGGGCGTCGGTTACCTGCTCAAAGACCGGGTCGCCGACGTCGAGGAGTTCGTCGAGGCGCTGAGCCGGGTGGCCGCGGGGGGCACCGCCCTCGACCCGGAGGTCGTGACGCAACTTCTGGGCGCCAGCCGTCGCTCCGACGGGCTCGGCACGCTCACCGCCAGGGAACGCGAGGTGCTCGCGCTGATGGCCGAGGGCCGCTCCAACGCCGCGATCGCCGGGATCCTGGTGGTTTCCGAACGGTCCGTCGAAAAACACGTCGGGAACATCTTCAGCAAACTCGGCCTCCCGCCCTCAGACGCCGACCACCGCCGGGTGCTGGCAGTCCTCCGCTACCTGGGATCCTGACCTGAGCGGGCACCTCACGTGATCACCGGCAATTCACGAGCCATTCCCGCCGAGCAACTCGCCGCAAGACCGCAGGCCTCGCCCTCATCGACGCGATCAATCCGGCCTGCGAAGCGGCGAGATACGTGGCAGCGCCATATCAGCCGGCTACTTGGCCGGTGCCACAAGCACCGGCATGGACAAGGGCTACGCCGCTGCGTTCAAGTCGGCGCTGCGAGGAGCTTGTCCCATCTGCGCAACGGTCTCACCCGGCCAGCTCGAGCTGCCCGAGCTGCTCGAGCTGGCCGCCGGCACGATGCTGCAGCATCCCGGCACTGCCCCGTCGCGCGGCGCGGTAAGTGGTCTTGGCTAGCCGGCCGCGACCGCCACAGCGCCAAGAAGACAAAGATGCCCCAGATCAGGAACCAGGGGTCCTAGAGGTATGCGTGCCATTTCAGGGCCAGGCGGTCTGCGTGGGCGGCCGGCTTGATCACGCCGGCCTGGACCAGCAGCCCGGTCGCGGTCAGGATCAGGCCATAGCCGGTCAGGATCGCCGTCTCGATCCAGGCCAGCACGCGGGCCAGCCTCCGCAGGCCACCGTTCGCGGTTCGCGGCCAGACCCCTATGGCGAGCAACGGCAGGAGTGCGGCGACAGCCTTGACCGCGGCCGCTCCCCACACTGCGAGCAGCGCCGCCAGGTACCCGGCCTGGCCCGGCTGGCTCAGCGAAATGCCTACCGTATTGAGCAGCCACCGGCCACCGGCGCCGCAGTAAACGCTGATCGCAGCATAAGCCAGCCCGGCCACGAGTCCGGCCAGCGCGGGCACCATCCCCCGCCTGCTCGTTGCGCTGTCCGGGATTTCGGCCCCCGCCGCATTCATGAGCCACAGGCTAGTGCTCCCCCGGTCGCGCCGCCGGCGGCCGGATAGGCGAGGGCGTCGCGGCTACGGGAGCTGGGACGACCCCTCGAGCCTGGAAGCACCTAGGTCAGGCGCAACCAGCCGCCGCGCAGATCAGCCCGTTCTGCGTGCCCTGGCCGATGGTTGCACAACCTTCCACGCCCCGCACCGAACGGCGGTTCCCGCTCGCTACCTGAATTACGCGTCGTCACTCCGCGCTGCCGCCCGGCGGTGGTCCAGTGTGTACGTATCTCTGGTCAGGAGTGGAAGGGGCCCGATAACGGCCCTGGCAATGACGAGATCCCCGAACCGCCCGACCTGATCGAGCAAGGGTCTCCCCGGGTGGCGAGGAGCGAGCCGGGGCATACAGCACTGCCCGTTCCGTCAGAAGATCTTGATTTTTGCTTCCGGACGGGAGATACCGGTCGCGTCCTGCCGGTCTGCCTGACTGACTGACCGGACCTTCGCTGCTTCAGCTGCGTGCTGGACCGGCGTAGCTGGCGGTTATGACGCGGCAGAATCAGGCCTGCTGAGGTATCAGCTGGATCGGTGCCGCCTCTGTATGGGCAAGTCCGACATCTCGCAGGGAGGACTGTGATGCATGCAGCCGCAACCGCCATCCAGGTGGCGCCATCAGTGACGGAGCAGGACGAGGTGCCGGGGTGGGCACCGGTCCGGTACCAGCTGCGCACCTCCGACGGCACCGGGAAAGGCGCGGACGTCTTGTGGAAGATCAGGCTCTTCACCAAGGGATCCCTGCTCAAGCGGCGGGTATGGTGCGGTGACCAGGAATGGGACCCGGACGGCGCCGCCGGGCATGAGGGGAGCACCATATGGCCGGCCTGGCCGGGCGCGGCCACCGGCCCGGACGCCGCGGCACCCTCTCCGCTGGCGGACGTCCGGGACTACTGGAGTGCCGTGGGCACCAGGCTTCGCGACTCCGCCAAATGGACGGCAGCCGTGCTCGGCGCCGCGCTGGCTACCTTGATCGGCACCTCACCGCTGTCGGGCATGCGAGATCACACGCCGCCGGCGACGGCCATCGCGCTCGGTGCCGCGGGACTGGTCTTGCTTGGCTGCACCCTGGTCCTGGTGGTCCAGGTGATGCGGCCCAAGTCGATATCGTTCACCGACATCCAGGTCTCGGGCACCAGCTGCCGCTGGGGTCCCCGCAGTCCGCTGCGGCGCTGGAAGGAGACGGTCGAATCCCAGCAGGACCTGTACCTGCCGTGCGGGGTGAAGTGCCTGACCGGGCTGCGGCAGGCCATGATCGTGGAGGAGCTCACGCTCGTCGCGCTGGCGTACGGGATCAACCAGGCGCGGGACCAAGACGACGCGATCACGGTGCTGTCCCATGCCAGGGAGGCCCGCGCCGCACGGCTGCATGAGCTCCGCGACGCCGCTGCCCAGGTCGCAATGATCGGCGAGTACTACCACCTGAGGTACCGCAGCGCGCTGGCCACCTACGGCGGCGTCCTGTGCGGCCTAGCCGGTACCGCGGCAGTAGTCGCCGCATTCGCCTGGCCATAGGCCAGAACCAAGTCAGGCCCGGACGGGTCGGCCGGGCCGCGCGTGGGTGTCCAGCTGGCCGTCGCGGACCACGAAGGTGCCGTTGACTAGCACGTGCCGGATTCCGGACGACGGGCGGGTGCTGTGGGAGTAGGTGGCCTGGTCGGTGATGGTCTGGGGATCGAAGACCACGATGTCGGCGTCGCTGCCCTGGTTGACCCGCCCCTTGCGCCGCATCGCCGGCACCCGGTCTTGCAGCAGCACCGCCGGGTACAGGCTGCACTTGGCCAGCATCTGCGAAAGAGGCAGCCCGCCGTCCCGGCTGAGCGTGCGGATCGAGCGCGCGTACGTGCCGGCCGTCCTGGGATGGGTGAACGCCGCGGGTGGCAGTGGCCAGGAAGCGGGCTCCGGCGCGGTGCCGATCCAGGTCAGGGGCATGGCGTCGCTGGCGATCACCGAGCCGGGAAATGTCAGGTACCGCAGCAGAACGGCCTGGTCCTCCGGGTCATCCTCATCCAGCAGCCTGATGATGGCCAGCCCCCCGGGGTCGGTCGCGCGCAGTTCACTCAGCCTGGCCGCGCTGGCGACCTCCTCGCCGGTGGGCGCGTAGATGAGCGACTGCGGCGTCAAGCCCCGCTCGGCGAGCCGTTCCGGTGCCAGGAACGCGGCGCCGATGCCGGTCATGCCCGCGCCGTACGGGTAGGCCTCGGTACTCACCTGCGCGCCCGCCCGCTGCGCCCGCTCGACCAGCCCGAGCACCCGGTCGGCGTGCCGGAGCGTGGTGCTGTTGACGTGGCAGTAGTGCATCCGGGCACCGGTCTCGCCCGCGGCGCGGACGATCTCCTCGGCGCCGTCGACAGGCCCGTCCGGGGTGAACTCGACCAGGTCCCGCGCGTGGGTGAAGGCCGGCACCCCGCTCGCGGCGGCGAGCGCAGCGACCCGCAGGTACTCCCCCGGCGCCGCGCCGGGAGCGTACCCGGCCAGGATGCCGATCCCCAGCGCCCCGGCGGCGACATCGGCTTCCAGCATCCCCAGGACCCGGCCGGTCTCGGCCGCAGAAGCGGCACGCTGCCACCGCGGGTCCGAAAGGTTCGCGAACAGCGGACCGACCGACCCGTCGAGCCGCACGCCGGCGAGAACGTTCATCCTGGCCAGCGCCCAGGACGCGGCGAACCCGTAGTTCAGCGGCCGGCCCGCGGCGGCCGCGTACGCGGCCGCCGCCGGCGTGGCGCCCGCCTCGAGCTCCAGCGCGGTCGTGACGCCGTCTGCCACCCGAAGCCAGGCACTGCCCAGATCATGGGCGTGACTGTGCAGATCGACGAACCCTGCCGTGACCACCTGGCCAGCGACGTCAGCCTCCTGCCGGCCCGGCGGCAGGCCGGTGCCGACCGCCGCCACCCGGTCACCCCCGATGGCCACGTCGCACACCGCGTCCAGGCCCGATTCCGGATCGATGACCCGCCCGCCGCGAAGCACCACGTCATACTCAGCCACGACCAGTGACGGTATCAGGCAATCAGGGCGGCGACGGCCGGGTAACGGCGCAGCTTTTCCAGGCAGCGGCGTCGGGTGGGTCCGATGCTGCCGACTGGGATACCCAGCCGGGCGCTGATGTCTGCATAGGGAACGGGCGGGTCCTCAAGCAGCAGGGCGATCAGCCGCCGACCGGAGGGTGGCAGGGCCACCAACGCCTCGCGCAGCGCGGCGTGGCGCTCGGCCGCCAGCAGCAGCTGCTCGGCCGTCTCGGACTGCTCATCCGCAATGATCTCGGTGCCCGTCACGCTCCTGGCCGCCCGCGGTCCCTGCGTGGCGCCCAGGACCCGAAGACACTCCCGCCGGGTCACGGTGGCCAGCCAGCCCGGAAGGGCGGCCGGCTCGCGGATCTTGTCCAGCTGGTCCACCAGCTGCAGCCACACGTTCTGGCCGACGTCCTCGGCGTCGGCGTCGCACAGCCGGTAGCTGCGGCAGATGGACCAGGTGAGCGGGATGAACCGCTCCACCAGCGCATCCCAGGCGCGCTTGTCGCCCGTTGCGGCCCGAGTCACGAGGTCAATAACCACCGGGTTATCGCGTACCGGGTCGGTGCCTGTCCGCATTGGTGCCCACGGGCCGCTTGCAGTCATGATCGCGGTTCTCCCAGCTATTGAAGGGCTTGTGGTTGTACTCCACTGTCGCCAGCGGGCCCGGCGGTCACCATACGTAGCCGGGCACAGGACACCCACAGGATTGGGCGTCCGGAGAGCCGTACCTGCGCCGTAACCGGGAGGGCTGGCGGCGGCCGGGCGCGCGGAGGGACGATAGGGCCTGTGGCGGAACAGGGTGAGCTGGGTTTCGGCGGGCTGCTGCGGCGGCTGCGCGATGATGCCGGGCTGACGCAAGATGAGCTGGCTGAGGCCGCGCAGGTGAGCCAGCGGACAATCAGTGATCTGGAGCGGGGCGTTAACCGCACAGCCCGCAAGGACACCGCCGTGCTGCTGGCCGAGGTGCTGGACCTGGCCGAGCCGGTGCGCGCCTTGTTTGTCGCGGCTGCGCGCGGCCGCGCCCCCGCCGCGGGAGTGCTTGCGGCCCGGCAGCGGCAGGCGCCTGCGGCATCCTGGGCTGTGGCCGGTGGCGTGCATGGCTTCCCGGCCGCGCTGACCAGCTTCATCGGCCGGGCCGAGCCGCTGCGCGAGGTCGCGGGCCTGCTTTCTGATCACCGGCTGGTGACGGTGACCGGACCGGGCGGAGCGGGCAAGACCCGACTGGCCGCGCAGGTGGCCCGGCAGGTGGGGAGCCGGTTCGCCGACGGGGCGTGGCTGGTGGAGCTGGCGCCGGTGGCGGACCCAGCTCAGGTGGCGGCGGTGGTGGCCGCAGCGCTGGGGGTGCGCGAGCAGCCAGGGCTGCCGGCGGCCGAGGCGTTGGCGCGGGCGCTGGCCCGCCAGCAGATGCTGCTGGTGCTGGACAACTGCGAGCACGTGATCGGCGCGGCCGCGGCGCTGTGCGCGGAGTTGCTGGCGGCTTGTGATGATGTGCGGGTGCTGGCGACCAGCCGGGAGCCGTTGCGGGTGGCCGGAGAGGCCAGGTACCGGCTGGCGTCGCTGGCCCTGCCAGATCTGGACGACCTGGCCGAGGCGGCGAGGGCGGAGGCGGTGGCGCTGTTCGCGGACCGGGCCCGGGACGCGGATGCGCACTTCATGCTGGATGATCAGACCGCCCCGGCGGTGGCGCGGCTGGTGACCCGGTTGGACGGGATGCCGCTGGCGATCGAGTTGGCCGCGGCGCAGGTGGAGGCGCTTGGCGTGACCGGGCTGCTGGGCGGGCTGGATAAGCTGGCGCTGCTGGCGGGCGGGGACCGGCTGGCGCCGTCGCGGCAGCGGTCGCTGGCGGCGACCGTGGCGTGGAGTTACCAGCTGCTGGACGAGGCCGAGCGGCGGGTGTTCCGGGCGGTGTCGGTGTTCCCGGCGGGGTTCACCCTGGAGGGTGCCGAGGCGGTCGCGGGGGAAGCCGCCGGGCCGGCCGTGCTGCGACTTGTGGACTGCTCGCTGCT
>Ga0302181_10003703_pt1 | contig 10371 bp, 6 predicted proteins | sample I_Palsa_E3_3_FD_198786 | JGI IMG/M metagenome (GOLD analysis project Ga0302181, IMG submission 198786) | Peat permafrost microbial communities from Stordalen Mire near Abisko, Sweden - I_Palsa_E3_3 | ecosystem: Environmental > Terrestrial > Soil > Palsa > Peat permafrost | place: Sweden: Abisko... | reverse complement strand
CCGGGCGCGCTCGAGCAAGGCCGGCAGCGAACCCATGTTGTGCGTGCCGTAGACCACGTCGACCCAGGGCGCGCGCTGGGTGATCTTGGTGCGCTCCATCTGGGCCAGGCATCCGCCCACCGCGATCTGCATGCCCTTCTTCTTCTGCGGCAGCAGATGACCCAGGTTCCCGTACAGCCGGTCGGCCGCGTTTTCCCGGACCGCGCAGGTGTTGAACACCACCACATCCGGGGTCTGGCCGTCGGGCGCGGGCTGGTAGCCGGCCTCGTCCAGCAGGCCGGCCAGGCGCTCGGAATCGTGCACGTTCATCTGGCACCCGTAGGTGCGGATCTGGTAAGTCCTGCCGCCTGCTGCCACGTGACCAGGATAGGCGTGGACGCGCGCGGCGGGGCCCGGTGATCTCCGTGGCCGGCTTCCGGCATGATATCCGGTATGCAAATGGCTACGGAAACGACATCTTATGGTGAATGGCCTTCTCCGATCGAGAGCGCCGACGTCGCGCGCAAGCAGATCGGGCTTGCCTTTCCGACCATGGCCGGCGAATGCGTGTGGTGGCAGGAGATGCGGCCGTCCGAAGGCGGGCGGCAGACCGTGGTCTGCCGGGGACCGGACGGGGTCAGCCGCGATCTGCTCCCGGCGCCGTGGAATGCCCGGACCCGCGTGCATGAGTACGGCGGCCGGTCATACCTGCCGCTCAGCGACGGTTTCGTCTTCGCCAACTTCAGCGACCAGCGGCTGTACCGCAGCCGGGACGGGGTCCAGCCGGGACCCCTGACGGCGGCACCCGGGGCGGACACCAGTGACCGGTTCGCCGATTTCGTCCTCGCCCCCGGCGGGAACGAGGTGTGGTGCGTCCGGGAACGGCACTGTTCCGGCCGGGATGAGGCTGGCCGGGGTGAGGCTGGCCGGGTTAGCCGCGCGATCGTGGCGGTGCCGCTGGACGGCTCGGCCGTGGACGACCCGGACGCGGTCCGGGTGCTGGTCAGCGGTTCGGACTTCTATGCCTTCCCGGCTCCGTCGCCGGACGGTACCCGGCTGGCCTGGATCTGCTGGGACCACCCGCGGATGCCGTGGGACGGCACCGAGCTCAGGGTCGCCGCGCTCGGCGACGGCCCGCTGAGCGAGGTGAACCAACAGCAGCTGCTCAGGGGGGGCGAGGCCGAGTCGGTGCTGGCCCCGGTCTGGCGGGACGACCGCAGCCTGTACGTGATCTCTGACCGTTCTGGCTGGTGGAACCTGTACCTGGCTGACCCGCTGGCCTTCCCCCGGGCCCCCCTCCCTCCGATAGCGCTGTGCCCGCGCGAGGAGGAGTTCGCCGAGCCGCTGTGGCAGCTCGGCCGTTACCCGTACGCGGTGCTCGACGACGGCCGCATCGCCGTGGTCCACGGGCAAGATCAGCCGCGGCTCGGCGTGCTCGACCCGGGTACTGGCCAGCTCTTTGACTTCGACCTGCCGTACCAGGTCTTCGGATCAGGGCTTTCCGCGTCCGGCCGGAGCGTGGTCACGATCGCCGGGGGCCCGGCGGTCCCGCTGAGCGTGATCAAGGCCGAGATCCCCGCGCCGGGCCAGCGCCGGCAGGCCGCCGAGGTGCACGAGCTGCGCCGGACCCTGGACTCGGTGCCGGACGCCGGATATCTCCCGGTGCCCCGCAAGGCCTGCCTGACCGGGGCGTCCGGTTCCGTCGTGCACGCGCTCGTCTACCCGCCGGCCAACCCCGCGGGCCGGGCACCCGACGATGAGCTGCCGCCGTACGTCGTCTGGGTGCACGGCGGTCCCACCTCCCAGGTCGGCCCCCGGCTCGACCTGGAGAAGGCGTTCTTCACCAGCCGGGGCATCGGGATCATCGACGTGAACTACGGCGGGTCGAGCGGGTACGGCCGCGCCTATCGGGAGCGGCTGCGCGGGCAGTGGGGCATCGTGGACGTGGCCGACGTGATGACGGCGGCGCTCGCGCTGGCCGAGGCGGGCGAGGCGGACGGCAACCGGCTCGGCATCCGCGGCGGCTCGGCCGGCGGCTGGACGGCGCTGGCCGCGGTGACATCCGGTATCGGGGTCCTCGGACCCGACGCCCTGGACCGGGTGGCCGGAGAAGCCGGAGAAGCCGGGTCGGACGCGGTGGAGGGAACCGGGCGGAAGGGGGTTTTCGCGGCGGCGGCCTCGTATTTCGGCGTCAGCGACCTGCGGGGCTTCGCCGCCCAGACGCACGACTTCGAATCGCGATACCTGGACGGCCTGATCGGGCCGCTGCCGGAGTGCGAGTCGCTGTACGCCGAGCGGGCGCCGGTCGGGCACGTGAACGATGCCACCTGCCCGGTGCTGTTGCTGCAAGGGCTCGACGACCCGATCGTCCCGCCCGCCCAGTCCGAGTCCATCGCCGCCGACCTGGCCGCGCACGGCATTCGCTACGCGTACCTAGCCTTCGCGGGCGAGTCACACGGATTCCGGAAGGCAGAAACGATCATCGCCAGCCTCGAGGCCGAGATCTCCTTCTACGGGCAGATCATGGGCTTTACCCCGCCGGGCGTCCCGCCGCTGCCGCTTACCGGCGGCTAACAAGGCACGGAACTTACCGGGCGCTGCCTTGCGCGGCGAGGGTGAAGTAGAAGGTGGCACCGCCGTCGACAGCGCCCTGGGCCCAGGTGCGCCCGCCGTGGCGTTCGATAATCCGCTGGACGCTGGCCAGGCCGATACCGGTGCCGGGAAATTCGCGGGGGGTGTGGAGTCGCTGGAAGGGCTGGAACAGCTTGTCTGCATAGGCGGGATCGAAGCCGACCCCGTTGTCGCGCAGGTAACAGCAGACCGCGCCGTCATCCTCGGTGGCGGCGGTGGCGAACTCGATGGTGGCGTCGTCGCGCCCGGCGGTGAACTTCCAGGCGTTCTCGACCAGGTTGTCGAGCGCGGCGCGGATAAGAATACGGTCCGCGGTCGCCCAGACACTCTCCTGGATGACAAAGCTGACCCGGCGGCCGGGATCAACGGATCGCAGGCCGTCGGCGATCGCGGCGACCTCTGCGCTGAGATCGACCGGGACGAGGTTCATGTCAGCGTGGGTTACCTGCGACAGGCGCAGCAGGTCATCGATGATCGTGCCCATCCGCTCGCTCGCCGCCTGGATGCGCTGGGCGTAGTCGCGGCCGGTTTCGCCGAGAGGCTCGCTGTAATCCTCGAGCAGCGCCTCGCTGAACCCGTTGAGCCCGCGCAGCGGAGTGCGCAGGTCATGGGCGATCGAGTAGCTGAACGCCTGCAGGTTCCTGTTCGACAGCTCCAGTTCAGCCGTGCGCTGCATGACGCGGGCCTCGAGCTCGGCGGTGAGCGTCCGGACCTCGGCTTCGGCTTCACGCTGGGCGGTGATGTCGCGGACGGTGTCGATGTACAGCAGCGGGCGGCCGGCTGGATCGCGGACCAGGCTCCGTTGCACCTCGCCCCAGATGACTCCGCCCCCCTTCTGCATGAAGCGCCTGTCCGCCGAATAGGTCTCGATCTCTTCGGACGCGATGCGTTGCCTGATCGCGACGTGGGCCTCGATATCGTCGGGATGCAGCAGGTCCGTCATCCCCCGCATGGATAGCACCTCATCGGCGGTGTAGCCGACGAACTGGCAGAAGTACTGGTTGACCCGGACCAGCTCGCCGCTGAGCGTTACCTCGCCGACGCCGATGGGGGCGTGGTCGAACAGGACGCGGAGCCGCACTTCTGACGCGCGCAGCGCGTCCTGCAAGCGCTCGGTCTCGGTGAGGTCGCGCGCCGCGGCGAAGACCCCGAGTACCTGCCCAGACGGATCGCGGTAGACCGCGGCGTTATACATCACCGAGGTGACATGCCCGTCGCGGTGGCGCAACTCCAGGGGGTAGTTCCGCACGCTGCCGCCCGCGAAGGCCAGTTCGTAGCCGGCCCGGGCCCGGCCGGCGTCGGTGAAGTAGTCGCTGAACCAGGTTCCGAGCAGCTCCGCCCGCTCGTACCCGGTCGCCTGCTCCGTCGCGGTGTTGACGTCGCTGATCGCGCCGTCCCGGCCGATCGTGAACATCGGGTTCAGGCTGGCCTCGATGAGGCTCCGGTTGTAGGCCGCGGCGGCGCGGATCTCCTCCTCGCTCCGCTTTCGATCAGTGATGTCCTGGATGATCCCCAGCAACCGTAGCGGCACGCCCGCGTCGTCCCACTCGACGACCGCTGCCTGCAGGACCCAGCGCAGTGCGCCGTCAGGGCGGACGATCCGATGCTCGACCTGGAAGCGAGCGCCGCCCGCCAGCGCCGCCCTGCGCGCCTCGGCGACCCCGGCCCTGTCGTCCGGATGGATAACAATCCGGAGGGTCGCTGACTTTATCTTGGACTGCCCCGGGGTCAGCCCGTAGATCCGATGGGTCTGCGGCGAACAGAGGATCATGTCATCATCGTCCGGAGCCAAAGCCCACCAGCCGAGCCCTAGAGCATCCTGCGCCTGCTCAAGGAAGGTGCTCTGCTCGCGCATCGCCTGGTGCGCCTTGGCCGCCTGGCTCTCCGCGGCTCGCTGCGCAGTGAGATCGGTGAGGACCAGGCACCGCTGGAGCATCCCGTCGAGATCGAATCCGCTGACCGCCAGCAGGACAGGGACGGTCGTGCCACCAGAGCCGGTCAGGTCCACTTCGCCGCGTGCGCTTTCGCCTACGGCGACATCGAGCAGCCGGGCGAACGCGGGGCGGTGGGCTTCCGCGATCAGGTCAAGCACCTGGGTACCGATCAGCTCCGAGGCGTCCTGGCCGGTCATCGAGCCAAGCCGCGGGTTCGCGCCGAGGATTACCCCACTGGTGGAGACGGTGGCGGCGCCTTCGCTCATCGCCTCGACGATGAGCCGGTAGGATCGGTCGGCGGTGTAGTGGACCTGCTCCTGGCCAGGCGGGCCGATGATCAGCGAGTCGAAGCTACCGGTCCTGATCGCCTCGACCAGCTGCTGCAGCTCGCGCAGCTGGGCCCGCACTTCGGCCAGCTCGGCGCCGTCCTGAAGGTGGCTCCCCCCGGCCACGTCCTTACTCGTCTGAGTCAGGGTCTTCGCCACCTATCCGACGTCAGGCCCGGCCGTCAGGCTGGCTCGCTGACCGTCGAAGCTCCAGTCCGATGAGCAAACGCTCGCTGTCTGAGAGGTCGCCGACGAGTTTGCGGATCGGCTTGGGGTGCCTTCTGACCACCGTGGGCGCGGCCAGGATCTGGTCGGCGGCGGCCCGGCGCGGGTTCTCGAGCACGTCCACGACCTCGATGTGGTAGCGGCCGGCCAGGTGCTCCTCGCAGGCCCGCCGCAGATTCTCGATCGCCCGCTGGCCCCTGGGCGATGAGTCGGTCACGTACACGCACAGATCCCACTGCTCGTCGCTGTCGGCGCCAGCCCAGTCATCCGCGGGCTGCGGCTCGCTCATCACGTTTCTCCGTTGTGCGGTGCGGCGTCGGCCCAGCGTCGTGCCGCCATCGTGGACCGGTCCGCCTCGGTATCGGCCACCTGGTGGCCCTCGCGCAGGTCGATCCGGTTGATCTCGGTCCGCTCGGCGTCGAGCTGGTCCTGCACCGCCACCAGGTGGGCCTCGCGCTCGATGACGCTGCGGTGCAGTTCACGCCGACGGCGGGCCAGCTCCTCCGCGATCCGCAGCTCCTCGTCGCGCTCGGTGGCCTGCTGGGTCACGCGGGCGGAGCCTGCCAGCACGCCCGCCGCACCGATATACACGTCGAGCAGTTCGATCCCGTGATCGGTGAGCACAAACTCCCGCACCTGATTCGAATGGGCCGTGCCGCGCGACTCCAGCACGAACATCAGCCGGTTGCGCTCGCCGTTGGCCTCGATGTTGCGCAGTTGCAGCCAGGTGTCCACCATCGCCGACACCGACACCGCGCCGACATCCTCCTCCTGACCAAGCGCCGTGATCACGCTCGTGATCCCCCGGCTCTTGAGCAGGTCGACCTGGCGGGCCACGATAGAGGTCACCTCGGGGGTCAGGATCCCGTGGGACAGGCTCGCGATCCCGTCGAGCATCGTTACCGCCGGCTTCTCCTCCTCGATCAGCTCGGCGAGGATGGCCAGATGGGTCTCCAGCCCGAACGCGGACGGCCGCGCCGCCCAGATGCGCAGCAAGCCCGTCTCGACCCACGGCCGCAGGTCGAGCCCGAGCGACCGCATATTGCGCAGCACCTGGTCCGGTGACTCCTCGAGCAAGACCATCAGCGCGTGCTCACCACGTTCGCAGGCCGAGTTCAGCACGTGCGCGCCGAGCGAGGTCTTGCCCGTGCCCGCGGTCCCGCTCACCATGAGGGTCGACCCGCGGAACATGCCGCCGCCCAGCATGTGGTCGAGGCGGGGGACGCCCGTCGAGACCCGCTCCTCGGAAGCCGCGTAGTCGAGCGCGACCGAGGTGATCGGCAGCACGGTGAAGCCACGCTCGGAGATCAGGAAGGGGTACTCGTTGGTGCCGTGCGCCGACCCGCGGTACTTGACCACGCGGAGGCGACGGGTGGAGATCTCCGCGGTGACCCGATGGTCGAGCACGATCACGCAGTCGGTGACGTACTCCTCCATCCCGTGCCTGGTGAGACCGTTGTCGCCGCTCTTGCCTCGCTCCCCGGTCAGGACGACGGTGACGCCACGGTCGTCGAGCCAGCGCACCAGCCGGATGAGCTCCGACCGCACGATCGCGGCGTCGCCGAACGCGCCGAATATCACCTCGATGGTGTCCAGCACGACGCGCTTGGCCCCCACCTGCCTGATCGCGTCGTCGAGGATGGCGAAGATCGGCTCGAAGTCGAATTCTCCGGCCGCGATGATCTCGGACGGATCCACCTGGAACGCGAGTACCACGAGCTGGCCAGTGCGCACGAGCTCGTCGAGGTCGAATCCGAGGGATCGCACGTTGCGGGCGACCTTGGCGGCCGGCTCCTCGAAGGTCATCAGCACGCCGGGCTCACCGTACTGGCGGGCGCCGGCGACTAGGAAGTTCAGCCCGAGCAGCGTCTTGCCCGCCCCCGCGCCGCCCGCCACCAGTGTCACCCGGCCCTGGGGCAGGCCGCCCCCGGTGATCTGGTCAAGCCCGGGAATCCCGGTGCGCGCCTTCTCCAGATCCGGACCCACCGCACCAGCCGTCAAGCTCGTCAGCACCGTGCTGTCCATGCGCCCATCCTCCCCCGAGTCTGGCGTCACTTTCCGGATCCCTGTGGTGCCTGCCGAGCAAAATGTCAAAAGCTTTTGCACTATGTCCGAAAAGCGTTAAAATCCCCTGCTGGCGACGCGCCTAATCCCGTACTTGATGCCAAACGCCGAGCAGGGAGAACTATATGCACAAATTGATACGAACTGGCCGAAAACGAAGCAACCAGATACCTATGTCTTTGTTTTTATATCATCATACGGCTAGTTTTTGAAAACGCTCTCAGGGCATGATGACGACAGATAATACCTCGCTGGGAATAGAATCCCGCCGCCTGACGCTCGGCCGTTGCCGCACGCAGGTGGATTAACGCAGGCACCTCTGTTCGTTCTGATAAAGGGTTTTGCTTTTCCGGTGAAATTCAGCGGGCGAATTCAGTGGACCGGGACTCGCGCACCACGGTGATGCGGATCTGGCCCGGGTAGGTCAGTTCCTCCTCCACCTGCTTGGCGATGTCGCGGGCGATGACCTGGGCCTGGATGTCGTCGATCCGGTCGGGCTTGACCATGACCCTGACCTCGCGGCCTGCCTGCATGGCGAAGACCTTCTCGACGCCCTCGTGGGCCGCCGCGATCTGCTCCAGGCGCTCCAGGCGCTTCACGTACATCTCCAGCGACTCCCGGCGGGCGCCCGGCCTGCCGCCGCTGATCGCGTCCGCGGCCTGGGTGAGCACGGCCTCGACGGTGCGGACCTCCACCTCGTTGTGGTGCGCCTCGATGGCGTGCACGACGTCCTCGTGCTCGCCGTACCGACGGGCGATCTCCGCGCCGATCAGCGCGTGACTGCCCTCGACCTCGTGGGTGAGCGCCTTGCCGATGTCGTGCAGCACCGTGCAGCGCTTAAGCAGCGCCGGGTCGAGCCGCAGCTCGCTGGCCATCATGCCCGCGATGTGGGCCGACTCGACCAGGTGCTTGAGCACGTTCTGGCCGTAGGAGGTGCGGTACTTCAGGCGGCCGAGGAGATCGACGAGTTCGGAGTGCATGTCGGTAATACCGAGCTCGACCAGGGCATCCTCGCCGGCCCGCTTGCACAGCTGCTCGATCTCCGCCTTGCCGCGCTCGTAGGCGTCCTCGATCCGCTGCGGGTGGATCCGGCCGTCCAGGACGAGCCGTTCCAGGGTGAGCCGCGCGATCTCCCTTCTTACCGGATCAAAACAGGAGAGCAGGACGGCCTCGGGCGTGTCGTCGATGATGAGGTTGACACCGGTCACCGACTCGAAGGCCCTGATGTTGCGGCCTTCCCGGCCGATGATGCGGCCCTTCATCTCGTCCCCGGGCAGGTGCAGCACCGAGACGACCGACTCGCTGGTCTGCTCGGTCGCCACCCGCTGGATGGCGAGCGTGACGATCTTGCGGGCGCGCTTGTCGCCTTCGGACTTGGCTTCGTGCTCGATGTCCCTGACGATGAGCGCCGCTTCCCGCTTGGCCTGGTTCTCGATCGTGGTGACCAGTTCGAGCTTGGCTTGGTCAGAGGTGAGCCCGGCCACCCGTTCCAGCTCTTTGCTTCGCTCGGCGTCCTGCCGACCCAGTTCGGCGGCGCGGCGGTCGAGGTCCTGCCGGCGCTGATCCAGGGCCTGGGTGCGGTCTTCGATCCGCTTCAGCTCCTGGTCGAGCCGCTGCTCGCGGTCGGCGAGACGGGTTTCGCGGCGCTCGAGGTCACTGCGCAGCTCGCGCACCTCGTCCTTGACCGCGCGGATCTCTTCCTCGACTTCGCGGCGGCCCTGGGCGGCCTGTTCGGCTTCCTCGCGGGCCCGCCCCAGGATCCCGGTGGCCTCGGTCTCGGCCCGGGCACGGATGTGATCGGCTTCCTGGGTGACCAGGTCGCGGCCGGCCTGGGTGAGCTGACCCGCGTCCCGCGATGTGCTCGCGGTCCGGCGCCAGACGACCCCGAACGCGAATATCACCGCGAGCAACCCGATTACCATGAACGCGAGCGACAATCCGCTGCTCACAGTGACCCCTTTCCGTCCATAGCCCTCGGGGCACCCTTGTGTTGTACGTCGGTACCAGGGTTCCTTGGGTTTATGCCCTGGCGCGAGCGGTCGCACGCCGCTCCGCTCACCGGCTGTTTTCCTTGTCAGCTCTGGCTACGCTACGTATCTTCCTGCTGATCCTCCGCTGTCGTTCTGTGCCGGATGGGGTAATACCTCGCTGCCGTGAGGTTAAGGCTTGATAACCTTTTTATCAAGCAAAGCACCTTGGATTCGGGCGAACGGTGCGTCTGTCGGACAAAAGGTGCGTTGGTGTGGACCTGCGGGAACGGGGAGGCGCGGGCGCGGCTGGGTGGCAGGCGCGACGGTAGCACGCGTAGTCCCTGGTCGCGGAGGCGGTCAACAGGGTTACAAGGAGTAGCCGGGTTCGGCGGCTATCGGTTGTTGAGCAGTTGCCAGGGCTTTTCCGGGGTTGCCTTGGGCTTTCCGGGGGTCGGGCGCCGGAGGCGGGCTCAGCCTTCCGGGATCTCGTCCTCCGGGGCAATATACGGTTCGGCGTCCAGGTCGATGACGTCGGCCGCACCTTCCTGCTGCATGGCCTCCCTGATCAGCCTGAACGCCAGGCCGGGGGGGTAGCCCTTGCGGGCGAGCAGGCTCGCCGTCCGCCGGGCCCGGGCCTCGGGGGACTGTCCGCGGGTGCTCGCCAGCTTCTGCTCGACTAGGCGCCGGGCGGTGGCGGCTTCCTGCTCAGGGTCGAGGGTGTCGACGGCCTCGCGGATTTCCTCGCTGTCGACGCCACGGCGCCTGAGCTCGGCGGACAGTGACCGCCGGGACAGGCCACGGCTATGGTGCCGGGACTCCACCCAGGCCCGCGCGAACGACGCGTCGTCGATCAGGCCGGCGTCGGCGAACCGGCTCAGCACGGCCTCGGCGGCATCGGCGGGCACGCCACGGCGCTGCAACGCCTGTGCCAGCTGAGCCCGGGTCCGGGGCTCAGCCGTTAGCAGCCGCAGGCAAATCTGCCGAGCCCGGGTTTCAGGATCACCGGAACGGGTTTCAGGCCCACGCGCCTCGGCCTCGGCCTCGGCCTCGGACGATGACCCTGAAACCCGCTTACCAGCAGCCACTTCCGGTCACTTGGCTAGACCGTGACGGCGGGTGCTGCTGCCGCCGCCCTGGGACCAGATCCGTTGCCGCGGCCAGCGGATCCGTTGCCGTTGCCGTTGCCATTGCTTGGCGGCGCGGCGGCTTCCGCGTCCAGGCGCGGCCCGATGCCGAGCTTCT
>Ga0302181_10003702_pt1 | contig 10371 bp, 5 predicted proteins | sample I_Palsa_E3_3_FD_198786 | JGI IMG/M metagenome (GOLD analysis project Ga0302181, IMG submission 198786) | Peat permafrost microbial communities from Stordalen Mire near Abisko, Sweden - I_Palsa_E3_3 | ecosystem: Environmental > Terrestrial > Soil > Palsa > Peat permafrost | place: Sweden: Abisko... | reverse complement strand
CGACGTGCTGGCCGCCGACCAGCGCATAACGTGGTGGGCCAGGGAGCTCCGCGCCGCGGGCCTGGACGGGGATATGGACCAGCTGAGGGCGCTGGCCTACATGGACATCATGCTCGGCCGGGACTCCAGGCTCGTTACCTCACCTGAGCCCCCGGCAAGCACCGACGCCACCGGCGGCGGGCAGGACGGTCCCGGCCGCCAGACGCCAGATGATCCGCGCGACGCCGGTCCGGGCGATGCCGGTCCGGGCGATGCCGGTCCGGGCGATGCCGGTCCGGGCGACGCCGGTCCGGGCGACGCCGGGTCAGGCCCGGATTCCGACGGGACCTGGACGCCACCGAGGTCCGGCGTGATCCCGGCCGGGTTCATCGGCTGCATCAACCTCACCGTCCCCCTGGCTACCATGCTGGGCCTGGCCGACCGCCCCGGCGAGATCTCCGGCCTGGGCCCCGTCGACCCGGCCCTGGCCCGCGACCTGGCCCACGCCGCCGCCCAGAACCCCAAGACGACGTACTGCGTCACCGTCACCGACGAGCAAGGACACGCCATCGGCCACGGTTGCGCCCGACCCGGACCCACGAACCGCACCCGCACCGCCAGGCCACCGGAACCCCGCCCACCCAGCGACCACAGCCCGCCCGCCGGACCCGGCACCAGTCCGGGATTCACCTTCACCGCCTCCGGCGAGGACGGGCCGCCCGGCGGCTACGGCGCCTGGCGGCTGTCCACCGGGACCCCCGGACGGCCGGACCTGCTCATCGCGCTTGACCCGATCGCCCTGGACACGTGCGACCATCGCTTTGAGGCCCGCGGTCATGATCCGGGGGTCAAGCTGCGGCACCTGTCCCAGATCCGGCATGCCACCTGCACGGGCCCGACCTGCCGCAGACCTTCCCGGCAGTGTGATTTCGAACATAACATCCCGTACGAGGCGGGAGGCCGAACGTGTTTGTGTAATTCGGGTCCTAAGTGCAGGCATGAGCACCGGCTGAAGCAGGATCCCAGGTGGAAAGTGGAGCAGATCACCCCGGGAACCTTCCGCTGGACCGCCCCGTCCGGACGCCAGTACACCACCGAGCCAACCCGGTACCCCATCTAACGAAGGTGAGCCGGTCGAACGCGGCTCAGCGTCCCCTAACGCCAGCTACCAGATACCCATCGCGGCCTCTGACCGCATCGCCTGTGTCTTGACCGGTCGGCCGAGGCGGTCCGAGGATAGCCGGATGAAGCGACGCGGCGGCCGGACCGCCACCACGATGGGCTACGCCACGGTACTGGCGGCGGTGTCGCTGGCAGCGGCGGGTTGTACGTCGGGCACGACGGCCTCGAACGCCACCGGCACCGAACAGCCGCCGTCACCGTCCACCGCAGCCTCTTCCCCGGCCGGGCCGGCCTCGCCGGCCTCCCCCAGTGCCGCCGCGGGCGGCCAGGATGCGGACTGGCCGACCTACGATCGCACCGCGGATCGCAGCGGGGTCTCGGTGAGCTCGCCGGCGCCAGGCACGGTGCGGTCGTCATGGACTGCGGCCGTGGACGGCGCGGTGTACGCTCAGCCGCTGGTCATCGGCTCCGAGGTGATCGTGGCCACCGAGAACGACACCGTCTACGCCCTGGACGCCTCTACCGGCGCGGTGCGCTGGTCACGGCACCTCGCCACCCCGGTTCCCAGCGGGCTGCCGTGCGGCAACGTCGATCCGTCCGGTATCACGGGCACCCCGGTGGCCGACGTGGCGACGGGGCGGCTCTGGCTCGTCACATTCACGGCCCAGCCGACCTACCGGCACACCCTGTGGGAACTCAACCTGGTCACCGGGCAGACGGTGGCGCAGCGTCCCATCGATGTCAGCGGCAGCGATCCGCGCGCCCAGCAGGAGCGCGGCGCCCTGGTCGTGCTCGGCTCCCGGGTGTACGTGCCGTTCGGCGGCCTGGACGGGGACTGCTCCGACTACAAGGGACGTGTGGTGGGCGCGCCCCTCTCGGGGTCGGGTCCGCTGGTCAGCTTCACCACGCCCAACCAGCGCCAGGCGGGTATCTGGGCTCCGCCCGGCGAATCCGTGCGGGACGACAGCCTTTACGTCGCCACCGGCAACGGCATGCCGTACGACCAGGTCGACGACTCCGACAGCGTCCTGCGTCTCAGCCCGGACCTGACGGTCCAGGATCGATTCACCCCCGCGAACTTCGTGTCGCTGTCGTCCGGCGACCAGGACCTCGGCTCGACCGCCCCGGCGCTGCTGCCGGACGGCCTCGTTTTCCAGGTGGGCAAGGAGGGGGTTGGCTATGTGCTCGACGGCACCCGGCTGGGCGGCACCGGCGGGGAGCTGACCTCCGCGAGCGTGTGCGAGGGAGGCTTCGGCGGTGACGCGGTGGACGGCAGCACCGTCGTGTTCTCCTGCTACGACAGCCTGCGCGCTCTTCAGGTCACGCCCGGTCAGGGCGGCGCCGCGGCCAAGCTCAGCGTCCGCTGGTCAGTGACCGGCCTCAACCCAGGGCCGCCGATCATCGCCGCCGGCGTGGTCTGGGACGTCGGCCGCAAGGGCACGCTGGCTGGCTACCGTCTCTCCGACGGCCAGCAGGTGTTCTCCGCCCCCATCGCCCCCGTCGACACCGATTTTCCCAGCCTGTCCGCCTCCGGTCCCCGCCTGTTCGTCCCCGAGGGCAACAAGGTCGTGTCCTACCTAGGCATCTGAAGCCCGAGCGAGCCCTCATCCGAGTAGCGAGCAGAGGCAACGCGCCTGGCGCCATCATGGTGTCATCTGAGTGCAGCTCGGGCGGTGATCGGCGGAGGGACGTGCATGGCAGACCCTGATTACCGGGCCTGGGCGGCGGCCGGAATCAACGCCCTGCAACGGTGGTATGACCCGTCGACCGGTCAGTGGAGGAGCACGAGCTGGTGGAATGCTGCTAACGCGCTGACGGCGGTGATCGGGTACACCAAGCTGACCGGGGACGGCACCCACGCGGGCGTCATCGGGACGACGTTCACGGGCGCGCGCAAGCAGCACGCGGATTTCATCAACGACTACTACGACGACAACGGGTGGTGGGCGCTGGCCTGGGTCGCGGCTTACGACCTGACCCGTGACCGCCGCTATCTCGACGCGGCCCGGACCATCTTCGCCCACAACGTGGCGGGCTGGGACGATACGTGCTCCGGTGGCATGTGGTGGAACGAGTCGAAGACCTACAAGAACGCAATTACGACCGAGTTGTTCCTCACCCTCGCGGCCCTGCTCCATCAGCGCACGCCGGACGATCACGGGAGCTACCTGACGTGGGCGCTGCGGGCCTGGCAATGGTTCAGCTCGAGCGGCCTGATCGGCGCCGATGGCCTGGTCAACGACGGGCTCACCGCGACGTGCGAGAACAATGGCGGTCCCACGTGGACCTATAACCAGGGCGTGATCCTCGGCGGGCTCGGCGCCCTGTTCGAGATCACCGGGGATCACGCCTACCTGACTCAGGGGGAATCCATCGCCAGCGCGGTGCTGAGCAAGCTGACCACCCCGCCGTCCGCGACGATACCGGGGATCCTCACCGAGCCTTGCGAGGCAGGCGAGCAGGGGTGCAACGGAGACCAGGTGCAGTTCAAAGGGATCTTCGTGCGTTACCTGTACGACTTCTGGTTGCGGAGCCGCCAGCCCGCCTACCGCGAATTTATCCTCGGCAACGCCCGGTCCCTGTGGGCCGGCAACAAAAACGTGAACCACGAATTCGGCTTGTGCTGGACCGGTCCGTTCGATCAGGGCGATGCGGCCAGGCAGAGTTCGGCCCTGGACGGGCTCAACGCCGCCGTCGCCCTCGCGCCGGGTCCGTTAGGTGCCGACCACGAGGTAGGTGCGGTCAAGGCGCCAGCCGGCCTGACTGTCGGGCCGGCCGGCATGGCAGTAGGGACAAGCGTCGTCGAGATCGGAACGGTAAGGGCCACCGCAGTCGGCGCATGTCCGCGGCAGCAACACGGCTCCCGGGTCGGTCCTTTGGCCAGCGGGTCGGACGAAGTCCCAGTCGAACCGCGTGACCTGGTCGGTCCTCCGCCAGCCCGGCCCCGCCGCCCCGGCGATCACCGAGGCCAGCCGGACCGTTATCCGGTCCAGCCCCTGGTCGCCAAGCGCGACGTTCTTCACCTCTGGCTGGCGCCAGCTTATGTCCAGCACCACCCGGCCGCGGTTCGTCGCACCCGGCCGGTCGCCCGCGTAGCGCCGCCACTCGGCTACCGCCGCGGCCAGCGCCTTACCGTTGGGCGTCTGCCAGTAGCCGGGCGTGGTGATGCGCCGGAGCAGCCGGTCGTCTTCCGCCGAGTGGGCCATGGCGTAGGCGCCCACCGCTACCCGGGCGCTGTCAAGGAAGGCCGTCACGTCGAAGCCGGGATCAATCGACTGCAGGTCCCTGATAGCGGTGGCCGGAATGGGTGAGCCGGCCCTCCCGGCCGTGTGCACCGCCCCATGCGGGGCTCCGGCCGCTACTGCGCGGCGGAACACGTTCCGCACGGCGTCTGAACGCCCGCGCGAGACGGCGAGCACCAACGCCAGGAACACGATGAAAGCCAGCGCCAGAGCCCAGGCCAGAGCGTAGAGGACGAGGATGCCGCCGATGACGCCTTCGACGATTACCACGGCGCCTCCTCAATGCTCCACACGACCCAGTCTCGCCCGCCGGTCAGGACCAGGGCCTGGCAATACGCACAGCTTCCGTCCGCCTCGACGCGGAGGGCCGCGCCGCATTGCGGGCACCGGCCGCTCAGGACGCCGCCGCTCGCGGGCGTCGTCGCGTCGGCCGAACGGCGGATGATCCAGTCCTCATCCCACCTTTGCTGCCCGTACTGGCCGCGCAGCACCACCCCGGCGACCTCGCACCGCTCACCCTGGCAGGCGAGCCGAATGCGGAGCTGTTCGGCTAGCCGGTCGCGGGTCGCCGCGACCACCTCGGCACCGACGACCACCGATGTCCCGTGACGGCGCACACCGTGAGCGGCGCGCTCGGCCAGGAGCAGGACAAAGACTCTCCACAGACCGTCGGACATGACCTGGCGAGCGGCCGAGGCATCGCCCGCCTGCCGGGCTAGGTCCACCACCTCACGCGCCCGCACGACCCCTCTCGTCGTGGCCGCAAGGTCAAAGCCGCCGTCCCGGGACTTCAGCGTCGCCAGCGCGGCCGCTACCATGGCCTGATCATCGGCGGGCGTGAGTTCTTCTCCCGAACTCCGGGCCTGCACCCCGGAGTCGGTGGCCGCTTCGCCGCGCAGGATACCGCCGACATGCGGTATCACCCGCAAGATCATGAACGGCAACCTCACCATGAGCCACAAGCCCCCGGCACAGCCCGCTCTGTCTGGGGCTGCCTGCACAACTCTTTGCCCGGACATGACAGCATTATCGCCAGCCTGAGCCGCACGCCCGACGAACGGGTAACCGATTGTGTAGGCAGGCCAGCAACGTCGAGGCGATCAGCGCACTGAACCGCAACGAGTGGACCGGCGCTGACCCAGACAAGTTCGACGGCCGCTAAGACCAGCGCAGGGTGAAGTCCACCAGAGTGTAGCCGAGCGCATTCACCGTCGGCTGGATGAAGTTGTCCCGGATAATCTGCCCCGCCTCGGCCTCGGCTGTGCGTATCAGCGGACGCGTAATCTGCGGATTGGTCCTGACTTGGCTGAACGCCACGCTCTGGGCCTGGGAGTAAAGCACCGACTCGGCAAACTGCGGACGGATGAGTCCGCCGCAGCCGAATCCGGGATAGGTCCAGCTGTGCTGGGTGTCGATCGGATGCGACAGGGTGTTGTCGATGGTGACATCGTGCACCGACTGCGGGAGCTGCGGTTGCGGCAAGACCATGACGACGCTGACCCGGCCCGGCTTGCCGGTGACCGGGCTGCTCAGGACCTGCAGCTTATAGTGGCCAGCCGACGGCGCCCACCAGGTCGCCCCCGGATTGAGATCGACCGTAGCCGACGCGTGGCCCACCGTGTCGAAGGTGCTCGAGTACCAGCACGGCCAGATGCCGATGTTCTTTGAGACCTTATGGGTAAAGGTGAAGTTGAAGTTCTCCGTGCCGAGGGCCGGCCTTGAGATGCCCTCGATCTTCTGCAGCACCCACGGGCCCAGATCAATGTTGGTGCTGGTGCCTGCGCTGATTGACTGCCACGGCCACGAAAGCTTGAGGTGAGGCAGATGGGCATTTATCCCCACGAGATGCAGCACCGCGGAAAGCCCCAGCAGCACCGCCCACGCGACCGCTTTGCGAAAAATCAGGCCGATCAGGAGAATGGCCGCTCCCCACTTCACCGGCAACGGGATCCAGCGGCGCCGACCCCTGAACCCGTAATGACCGTTGGACCCGTCCCGGCCGACCCTGCTCCCCTTACGAGGGCCTTGCCTAGGAGCGTACGGACCGCCCTCAGGCAGCCCCGATGGCGATTCATCCGGGGCGGGCCACCACTCCCTGCCGTCGCCATACCGCTGAGCAGACGGTGGTCCGCTAAGCGATCGCTGAGCAGACGGTGGTCCGCTACGCGCACGAGGGCCGTGCGGGGCACTGCCGCGCTGCGGGCCAGACGGATTCGGCAGCTCCCTCGTGCTGGCTGAATCCTCATCCCGGACCGAGGTGAACCTCGGGCTCCCGGGCCGGCTCGTGGTGAGCATTCCCAGCAGAAGAACAAAGAAGCGGAGCATGTTGGTTTCCTTTATATGCGTGCTGCGGATAACTCATCGACCGCCGGGTAATCGAGGCTCAGAACGACCGGTACTGCCCCGAATAGCAGGCGAGACCGTGAGCCGGGCTTATCCGGCGCGTTCCGCTCCCTGATATCGGGCCACCGCATCTTCATGTGCTGCGCCGTCAGGCCTTCTACCGAATACGGAAACTCCATGGCGGATATGTTGTGCAGCTTGAGCAGGCCTCCCCACCGGAACGCCGCGAAGACGTTCGCCAGATTACGCACGGAAAGCGCGCGGCGGGCCGTGATGTCAATCCAATAGACGGCCATCGCTAGCTCTATAAGGTCGTTGGCGCACTGTCCCAGCGCCTCAGACTTGGTCCGGTAGACCGTCCCGTCGGAATTGGCCGTTCCTAGCTTTTCCCCGTGGACCGGCGAGTTGCGCGGCTGCGCCTTGCACTGCATCCAGTCGCATGCCGCCAGCAACTCCCAGCGAATGCCGCTGCGGGTGGCGACGTCCTGGTAGAGAGGCTCGGCGCGGGTCAGCGGAGCCTTGGCCGTCGTCACGAACGCGGTCGTGACCGTTCGGGGGATCTGCGGTACATACCGACGGGTGCCGGCCCGAGCACGACGAGGCGCGATCCTCGGCGCCGGCTGGCGCGCTGTCCGAGGTCCTGCTGCGGTCGCGTCGCGGGCGTTCGCGGGCGTGGCGGCCGCCGTGGTATAGGCATCGAGGACGCCAGGGATGGTAGCGCCACCCTGGCTGTGCGTTCCCCCGCCGCGGTTAGCCGCCTCGCCTTCACTCGGCGTCCCGCCTTCGCTCGGCGCCCCATTCGGGCTGGCTGTCCCGTTCGGGCTCGGCGTACCGCTCGGGTTGGCGGTGCTGCTCGGGTTGGCGGTGCTGCTCGGGCTCGCCGTGCTGCTCGGACCGCTTGTGCTGGCCGCCTGCGGTGACCCGGGAGCCGCGGAGGTCCCAGGCGTCGAGGTGTCGTACTGGTAGAGGTTGTAGAGCTTCATGAGTGCGATGAGGTTCGCGCCGTAGTCGGGATCGGTCGCGTAGACCCCGCTCAGGTCCGCGGCGAAGGCATCGGGAACGTGCCGGTCGGCCATGGCCTGCTGGTAGCTCGCGCCCGTGGCGAGAAGCTGACTGTGATCGGCGATGCTCTCCGCGATGTTGTGGTACACCTTGAACGCGGCGGTCTGCGTCAGCCAGCGCCCGTTCTCGTACTCGCGTGTCGGCTGCATATCGGCACCAGCCGGGCCCGTGCCCTTGATGCCGAACAGATTGTGGTCGCGGACCGCGAGCACGCTCTGACCCCATCCTGACTCCTCGATGGCCTGGGCAATGGTCACCGCGGCCGGAATGCCGTACCTGCCTTGCGCCGCCACTGCGCCCGGCGCGACCTGGCTGATGAACGCCTGCTGCGAGGCCGTTTCAGGGACCTGCGTCGTGGCCGACGGCGCATTGCTCCTCCGGTATCCGGACGCCGGTGACGCGGAGGACGTGGACGAGGCCGACGATGCGGACGAGGCGGACGGACTGGACGAGGCCGGCGAGAGCACTGGAAGGTCGTCCTCTATGGCCTGGATTCCCGGTATCGAAGCCGCGCCGTGGGTCCTGGCGGTGCCCAGCGTCGCGGCTGACCGCCGCGGGCGGGAAGATGCGTTCCCGGCCTGCTGATTGCTGGCGCCGCTCAGCGCGGCCAGCAGCGTGCCGGGAATCGCGGCCTGTCCTTGGTGCGCGTGACCTGGCGTCGGCGTGGCCTGCGAGCCTGGCAGCGTCAGCACGCTTCCCGTCGCCTGACCTTGCTGGTTCGCCGACGACTGGCTGACCGACCCGCTCCCGGCGCTGGTCAAGTCGCCGTTGTCGACGAATCCGGAGACGCCCTGGTCCGCCAGCGAGCCGCTGTACTGGTGAGCATTGACCGAGAAATTAGGCAGTGAATCACCACCGATCGTGTACAGCACTCCGCCTGCGTACTTCGTGACCACCTCGACGTGACCGTCGAACAGGGCCCAGTCGCCCGGCTGAGGCTGGTAACCGTCGCCCAGCGGGTGCCAGCGGTGCTGACTCTCGGCGTCCTGAAGAACGGACATCACATTGGGCGAGGCCGGGTTCGGATCGACCCGGACGTCGGCCCACGAGTGCAGCGGCCACGGGTACGAGGTGCCTCCGGTCACCCAGCTTTCCTGGCCTGCCGCCTTTGCCCCAAGCTCCAGCGTGAGGCTGGCGAAGGCGGCGCACGATTCGCCGTGGTCGACCCCGTCTGCGCTGTCGCTCTGCCAGATAATCGCCTCCATTTCAGCCGGTGTCTTGGTCTGCGCCATCCGAAGGTAGTAATTGGCGACATTGACGATGGCCGATCGCAGCGTGCTGGCGCCCGCTGATGCCGATGCCGATGCCGATGCTGGCGCCGCGGCCGACGTCGGCGCGAGGGCCGACTCCGTCCGAGCGGGCTTGTTGAATTCCACCAAGTGAGCCGGCATGCTCGTCGGCGACGTCATATCAGCCACCGTTCCGTGGGTGAAGGAGAGTCCGGTCATCGCTCCGCATGTACTGAGGCTCACCAGCGCGGTCGCCTGCTGCCAGGTCGGTTTCCTAACGGGATGCACAGAATCACCTTCTTCCGCTGCTTCACGTGGGATGTTGTTTGGCGGGACTGGCTTATGGGCCCGTCCCGAAGCCCTTAGCCGGCACCGGGCAAGGTCCGCAGGATGGCTTGGACTTGGGGATTACCAGGGTCATTCGCGTTCTGGAACAGCACGCTGACGTTCCTGGCTTCATTGGCGGTAGCGCCGACCAGCCACTCCTGAAAGGCGTCCGCCGCCAGTGCCGCCTGTCCGGAGGTGCTGGTCACAGGCTGAGCGCACACGTCGGGGAATCCTGCCCGGGAGATGACAGCCGACGAGCCCGTGTACTGCTGACAGTTCGCCGGGCTGCTCTCCAGCCCGGGCTGCACCGCGGGGTCACCCTTGGCGTTGGTGAGCGTAGCCCCGCCGACGATGTTATTGATAGCCCGCGCCGCGACCTCGATGCTGTCCACCGGGTTATACGGGTTGTAGGGGTGATGAAGGTCCAGGGACCAGGCGACCTCACCGCCTTGGGTAGCGGTAATGGGCTCAAGTCCCTCTCTGCCGGTTTTGCTATCCGTGTAATTTGGATTGTCAGTGCTCGTCATGAGCGCAAAGATCCAGAGAATCTGGCTCGTCGTCTTTCCGCAGGAAAAGTTCACCTGTCCAGGTTCCGACGATACATTGGGATTCTGGCAGGCGGTGGTTATCTCGCTTTGCACTTTGGCCACGCTCGGAGGCCAGGAAGGGCCATTCCTGAAGATTACGAGGACCAGAACCGTAACCAGAACTAGCGCGGTGGCCGTCACGATAGTTATCTTGCGGCCGCGGGACCTGCGGGCCCGATCGACGCTGCGCCGCCCGTGATCAATGAGGGCCCTGGTACGTTCTTCGCCCGGATGCGGATGCGCCCCGGCACCAGCGCGCCCACGCCCGCTATCGGTTCGCGCCGCGGTACGCACGGCTGAGGTCTTGCCGCCGGCACGCACCGCGCTCAGGTCGTCCTGGGCGGACCCCAATGCGGACCTCGCCTGGTCCGGTACGGATTCCCTGCCGTAGACGGACTCGGTGACCTCGCGCGCCCGCGACTCACGCCAGTCGAAGAGCTCTTTCTCCAGATCTATGGCCCTTGTTTCTAGTTCGGAGAG
>Ga0302181_10003700_pt1 | contig 10375 bp, 8 predicted proteins | sample I_Palsa_E3_3_FD_198786 | JGI IMG/M metagenome (GOLD analysis project Ga0302181, IMG submission 198786) | Peat permafrost microbial communities from Stordalen Mire near Abisko, Sweden - I_Palsa_E3_3 | ecosystem: Environmental > Terrestrial > Soil > Palsa > Peat permafrost | place: Sweden: Abisko... | reverse complement strand
TCGGCGGCCAAGCCGTGCTGGCCGCCGACGGCGAGGATCGTGTCACATGCCTGCACAACCTCGCGGCTGCCCTGGTGACGCGCTTTCATCACAGCGGCAGCCTCCCGGACCTGGACAGGGCCATCGAGGCGAGACAACTCGTCGCGAATCTCAGCGTTGACGGGAGCGCCCGTGCTGATGCACTGGCGGACTTGACTGACAGCCTCTTTGAGCGCTTCACGCAGACGCATTCCTCCTCCGATCTGAGCGCGGGCATCCAGGTGAGCCGTGCAGCCATTGCCGCCTGGCCTGACAAGTCTCATCCCGGCAGATTCCAAGCGAACCTCGGCCTAGGTCTCTATTTGTCCTCCGAGCAGTCCGCGAATCCGGATGATCTGGATGACGCGATCGTCGCCATGCGGCTGGCGACCGGGATGGCGGTCGACGGAAGTGTCAGCAAGGCCCTCGTGCTGAACTGGCTCGGCATCGCTCTTCACAGGCGCTACCAGCGAACCGGGGATCCCGCCAGTCTCACCGAAGCTGTCGCATGCGGCCGTGAGGCTGTCTCGATCTTGCAGGAGCCGGAGCACCGCCCTGCCTTTCTTTCCAACCTGGCCGGGACCCTCACTGATGTGTTCGAGGTGTTCGGCCGCCTGTCTGACCTTGAGGAGTCAATTGCTCAAGTGCGCGAGGCCCTTAACCTTGCCTCGCCGGGGTCGGCTGACTGGGCCTCATACCAGCACACCCTGGGAAATGCGTTGCGGCGCAGGTATGACCGACTCGTCGAAATCGCTGATCTCGACGAGTCCATCGTGCGCAGCCGGGCGGCCGTTGACGCATTGCCTTCCGGTCACCCCTCGCTCGCGAGTTTTGAGTCTACGCTCAGCGCAAGGCTCAGGGTCCGTTCCGAGCGACTCGGCACCCCTTCTGACCTAGATGAAGCGATCTCCATCGGCAGACGCGCAGTCGGATCCATCCCCTTGACCCATCCCGGGCGCGCCGAGTGCCTGTCCACGCTCTTCGGCGCGCTGCGGGCCCGTTTTGAGCATGCGGGTAGCCCAGCCGATCTCGACGAGGCGATATCCGTGGGTCGGCAGGCAGTCGACATCACGCCAGCGGGTGAGGCCGGACTGCCACGACGGCTGTCCAACCTGGCCACCGGGCTATGGATCAGGTTCACCAGGACCGGTGATGATCCTGACCTCGAGGAGGCCCTTGAGCTTGGCCGGCAGGCTCTCCAGATCACCCCGGCCGGGCATCCCGACCGTGCTGGATTCCTATACGCCCAGGGACGAATGCTCCGGGTACGCTTCGACAATCGTGGCCTGGCGCAGGACGCGGCGGCCGCGATCCAGAGCTGGCGGGAAGCGACCCGTGCGCAGGCGGCCCATACTCACTCACGGGTCGAGGCAGGGGTCCACTGGGGGAGACTGGCCGCCGCCATGGGGAACTGGCCGGAAGCGGTTCGCGGATATGCCGCCGCGGTCGATCTGGTGCCGTTGCTCGCCTGGCGGGGCGCCGGACGGGACAGCCGGGAGCATATGCTTGCCGACTGGCCGACCTTGGCCTGCGATGCCGCCGCGAGCGCGATCCAGGCACACCAGCCTCAGCTCGGGCTCCGGTTGCTGGAACAAGGCCGCGGCGTGCTGTGGTCGGACCTTCTAGAAATCCGGGCCGACCTGGCCGCCCTGCATGACGTGGCGGATGATCTCGCGACACGCCTGGAAGCTTGCCGTGCCATGCTGGACAACGCCACGCTGGCCAATGGCGCCTCACCCGCGATCGACCAGCGGGTGGCCCTGGCAAGGGAATGGGACGGGCTCGTCGGGCAGGTCCGCGAGCTAACCGGGTTCGAAGACTTCCTCAAGCCTCCCCGCCTGGACCGACTGCTCCTAGCTGCCGAAGCTGGCCCGGTCGTCGTGGTGAACGTGAGCCAGTGGCGCTGCGACGCTCTCATTGTCAGAGCCGACCGAGTCGAGGTGACCGAACTCCCCGGGCTGACGGCCGAGGCCGCCAACGACCGGACGCTGGCATACCTGGACGGGCTGCACGAGGTGGAGGACGCCATCCGGCTCGCCCATGAGACGCGGTGGCGCGTCGAAGACGCTATGCACCCACTGGAGGCCATCACCGCCTACACCGCGGCGAAGCAGCGGCTCCAGGACGCGATGGACCGCTGTGAGGAGATGCTGCTCGACGTCACGGGCTGGCTATGGGATCAGATCGCCGCCCCGGTCCTTGACGCCCTCGGCATCACCGGCCCTCCCGAGCCTGGCGAACCCTGGCCGCGGCTGTGGTGGTGCCCGACAGGGCTGCTGAGCTTGCTGCCGTTGCATGCGGCCGGCCATCACACACCACAGGGACTCCGACGTCACGAATCCGTTCTCGACCGAGTGGTGCCCTCCTACACGCCGACCCTGCGGGCGCTGCTGGAAGCACGGAGCAACAGTTCCTTGGCCACCGATACCACCGCACGGCTGCTCGTCGTGGCCTTGACCGCCACGCCTGGGCAGCTGCCATTGCCGGACGTCGCCAGGGAAAGCCAACTGCTCACGAGGCTGTTCGGCGACAGCCGCACAGTCCTTGACGGCCCAGCCGCCACCTGGGCCACCGTCCGCGAGCAGCTGCCCCGCCACGGCTGGGTGCACTTCAGCTGCCATGGCGACCAGGACCTCACCGACCCGTCGCGCGGCGGGATCCTGCTGCATGACCGTCTGCTCACCATCGCGGAAATCAGCGAAGGCCAGTATCACGGCGACTTCGCGTTCCTATCAGCCTGCAAGACAGCCACCGGAGGCGTCGCGTTGCCCGATGAGGCCATCACCCTGGCCGCGGCACTGCACTACACGGGGTACCAGCATGTCATCGGCACGCTCTGGTCCGTCCTTGACGCGACGGCGGCCACCGTCGCCGAGGCCGTCTACACCGATCTCACCTCCGTCGGCATCTTCGAGCCTCGACGGGCCGCACCCGCGCTCCACTCTGCGATCCAGCGCCTGCGTGACGCAGGGAAACCGCTGAGTCAGTGGACGCCCTTCACCCACACCGGACCCTGAACCCTCGGAGGAAACTCACTCACATGACGAACAAGAAACCGGGCCCAAGCCAGCTGCCATACCAGGAAATAACCGACGACAGCTTCGCCGGGAAAGCCGCGCCGACGTTCCGCATCGAGGAGCCGAGACCCGGCATGCGGGTACTGCGCGGCCAGTGCCCACGCTGCGATGCGATCATCGACATCCCCGTCATGCCCACCGTCTTCGAAGGCAACAGGTGGTCCATTACCGGCCTGTTCCACCGGGGAGACGGCGAGCCACGCGCCGCCGATGCCGTCGAGCATGTGCTTTGCACCTGCGACATGCATAACCATCCCGGCCGCCCGGAAGACCGCAGAGGCTGCGGCGCATACTGGAACTTCGTGATCCGCACGTCGCCGGCATGAGCCAGATTGTCGATGCCGGGCCGTCGGCTACCTCCGATGACCTGCGCGCCGCGCAAGAGCGCGACCGGCTGCTCAGCACGGAACTGCCGCGGGTGCGGGCAGCCGCAGCCGCTTGGCGCAACGGCCTAGCCGGCTTGCTCACCGCCTTGGCCGGCTTTAGCCTTGTCAAGGGCCAGTCCGATATCAGCCAGCTCGCCGTAACCTGGGCGATCGCCGCAGGGGCCGCCTTGCTCGCCGCGTACCTCGGCGGTGCTGCCGGAGCCCTGCTCCTGATCCGTGCGGCGAACGGGCGGCCGACCGTCGCACGCGTCCGCAACCTGGTTACCCGCGCCGCCGCCGACCATGCGGAAGCTCTCTCCGCCGCATCGGCGCTACGCGCGGGTATCGCGCTGACCCTGGCCTGCTCGGCTCTCCTGGTCACCGCCGTCGGCCTGACCTGGTACGGCCCCGCCCGCTCCCCAGCCCTTCAAATCACCAGCCCGGCCGGCACCCACTGCGGGTCGCTGCTCCAACTCGACCAGGGAAAGCTGATCATCGACACCGCGACGGGCCCGGTGATGCTCGACCAGACCCAGCCTGCAATGATCCAGCCTGTCACCACGTGTCCTTCGCCCTAGCCGCGCTGGTGTGGCGTCTCTGGGTTAGTGGGATGGACCTATTCACTTGTATGCAGCTATGCCAGGGGCAGTCCTTATGGCAGCCGATCCGCTAGGTTATGTCGCTGCTTAGTTCACTCGACTTTCGCAGTTTTGCGGTCGGCGGAGCGGCGCTTACTTCTCGGCCGGCGGGCCTGCGTAGAGGGCGAGGGTTTCGTCGATTCCCTACTCCGGCGTGCTGGTGAGCGGGCCGTAGGACCAGGGCGCTGTACTGCTCGCTGGTGGCTTTATAGATGCCGATTCCCCATTCCTCGGGCGATCCGGTCCAGCGCTGGCGCATGAACGGGGTCGGGCCCCGGTGGCCGGGGAGTGACGGCGACGTAGCAGTACCGCCCGCGGAAGCAGACCTCGGGTAGGCCGAGACCGGGCCAGCCGGCGGCGATATGTGCGGTAATGCGGGCGTTGACAGCGTTCCGGGCCTGCTCGTGATCACCAGGGTCCGGTGCCTTCACTCGAGGCCGAGGTGCTCGATGTCGCCGCCGGTGGCCTCCGAGACGCGCAGCCCGTTGAGGGCGAGCAGTGAGATCAGTGCGTGCTCGGCGGGCGGGACGAGCCCAGCGGCGACCAGGAGGGCGCCGAGCTCGTTGCGGTCCAGGGCGGCGGCATGGGACTCGTAGTCCAGCCGGGGGCGGCGGACGTGCGCGGCCGGGGAGTTGATCGAAGAGTTCCTCTTCGATGGCGTACTTGTAGAACCTGGCGATGGTGCACAGCCGCTAGAACCTGGCGATGGTGCACAGCCGCCGGGTAACGGTGGCGCGGGCCCGCCCGAGCGCTTCTAGTTCCCGGGCGAACGTCTCGATGTCAGCGCGGCGGACCGAGAACAGCGGCGGGGACCGGGCGCGGCACCAGCCGGTGAACTGCCGCAGGTCGAGGGCGTACGCGTCGCGGGTCAGGCCGCGGTACCCGGCCAGGAACCCGGCGAGCGCAAGCCGCTCCGAATCAGTGAACGCCGGCTGGACTGGGACGAGGGAAGAGGAGTGGGACGTGGCGGCCATCGGGGCACCTCCGGGAACAGCCGGGACCCGGGAGGCCGGGCCGCCGCAGGTCCCAGCGATGAACGATGACCGCAACGTACGCCGCCTGCCGAGGATGAACTACGCGACGATCCGTAGCTGACGCACCGTCTCGACAACGACCAGAAGGCGCTCCATACCCGCCGATTCGGAATCTGCCGGAGCTATGCCGGCCTCGTGGCCTGCGCCGCGCAGATGGACCCGTTCTGGGGGCTCAGGTTCACCCGCAGATGCGGCTCACCGACAAGGAAGGCGCTCTCAAGCGCCTCTGGGGAGGAACCGCCATCCGCTCGGCGGAAGATCCTTTCATCCGGAACGGATGGCGGTTTACCCCGTGCCTGCGGCTTAGCCCTCGGGCACCAGGCTCAGCAGGCGGCCGTTGATCTCCTCGACGGCCGTGGGGATGAGCCTGCTCATCATCGTGACGGCGGCGCGGCCGGCACCCGGCACGATAAGCAGCGACGCGACGGTGCCCGAGATGCCGCCGCCGACGAGGCCGGCCGCGCTTCCGTCCGAACGCAGCGGCCAGCCGAGGCCGAAGCGCGGGTCGGGAGCGCTACCAGACGTCGGCTGGGGCCTGAGCGCCTCGGCGGCCAGGTCGGCGGGGAGCAGCGAGGTCCAGGTGGCGCCGAAACGAGACAAGTCGGCTGCGGTCGACCAGAGGCCGCCCATGGCCGGGATGACGCAGATCTGCGCCGGGGCCGGCCGGAAGCGGCCGGCGTCGTCGAGCCGGTAGCCGGTTACTGCGTCCTGCTCCGGCCACGGGGCGGGGAAGAAGGAGCCGGTCAGGCCGAGCGGCCGGAGCACCAGGGCCTCGGCCACTTCCTCATAACGGGGCCCGGTGACGTCCGCTACGAGCTGCCCGAGGACTGCGTAGCCGGCGTTGCTGTGGCGGACGGTGCCGCGCGGCCCGGCACAGTCGATGACCGGGCCGGCCAGCGAGGCCAGGCTCGTGACCGCGGCACCGAACGGATTCTGGTTGACCGGGTCGTCCACCACCCCGCTCGTATGGCTGAGCAGTTCGCGAACGGTGACCTCCGGGTCGGCCAGCCGGACCGCGCGCAGGTAACGGCCGGCTGGGGCGTCAAGCTCGACCCGGCCGTCGGCCACCAGTCGCAGCACCACGGTGGCGGTGACGACCTGGGTGAGCGCGCCGGCCATGAACCGCTGGCCGACCCCGAGCGGCTCGGGCCGGTCGAGGTCGGCCCAGCCGAGCGCCAGGCTCCACGTCTGGATCTCGGCACCGGCGGCATCCCCGGTGCCCGCGCCCGTGGTGCCCGTCACGGCCATGCTGAGGCCGGGCGGGGCGAACTCGGCGAGCGACTGGCGCGCCAGCGCCATCGCCTCGGCCGGTACCCGGCCTGCGGTCACGGCGGGCGGCGGCGCCACCCGGTCGTCGGTGACGTGCTCACTCAGCCGGTAGAACTGGGCCGAGATCAGCCGGTGCGGCGGATCAGCCTCGGCAAGCGCCTCCAGCCGCAGCCCGCCGGCCTGAGCCCGGACGCTCCGTTCAGAGGGCTCGTCGATGACGACCAAGTCCTCGCGGAGCGACTGGGCGACCTTGGCGAGCATGCCGGTGATCGTGGCGGGGGTGCCAGCGACAGGAAGTCCCCGGCGAAATGCTCCCGCACCTCGTCATCGGCTGGCGGCACCCAGGCCGCAGCGCCCGCGTCCCGGAACCGGGAGACCAGCCAGCGCACGTGGGCGACTGCTAGCTGGGCGTCGTGCATCGTAGCGAACTCGCCCGCCGCGAGCCGCCGTTTGGCCTCCAGCTTGAGGAAGCGGAAGGTTCGGCTGCTCGGGAAGCTCACGCGTCTGATCGGACAAGGCAGTCCTTCCTCAGCGCCCGCAGGTCCGCGACATCAGTCTGGAAAGACCTGCCGTCTGACGGTGACGCACAGCCGGTGAGCTTGAAGCTCTGCCCGCGGCCCCAGAGGCAGCCGGGAACCTGCCAAGCCTGATGCAACCTCCCCGCCGCCCCTCGGACACTGCCCAACGCCGCGATTCCGGAAATTCCGGGCGCTCCAGCCGCTCACGCAACCCGGAGGCACCCTCAAATCGAGGGGTGCAGAACGCCCGGATTGGTACCGGCCGGATGTTGATCAACATCAAGCACGTCCAGATCCATATCGGCGGCTACTTGCGCGCCGCATGTCGGCTCCGCCGCCACCGTCCGTGACGCCAGCCGGGTGCCGCCGGTTGATCGAGACCGACGAGGGCCGTTGGTATCGGCGATGGAGAATTTGAGGGGCGTTGCCTGGCAGGGATGCCGCCGCAAGGCGGGACGGGGCGCGCCGCCGGGGGAAGATAGCCATACTGGCTCGGCCTCTCACGTGGACCGCGACTCCCGCATGAACTACGCCCAGGTCACCGACTGGCATACCAGGACCCCTTAAGCCGCGACTCAGATCATCCGGCCGCCCCGGCGACTGCTCAACGTCACGGACATGTCATCGACGTAAAACCGCAGTTCAGAGGCATCAAAGGGTGCAGAGTAGTCGGAAAACTGACCGTGGCGAGGGTCCCAGCGGGTGACGGTGCCCTGGTCGCCGGGGCGGAGCCGGGTGCCGGGGTCGTCGGTGGCGACGAGGGCGACGCGGTCGCCGGGCTGGTAGGGAGCGGGGCTGGTCATGGCCGGGGGCCGTCCTCTCCGTTCGCGGCACGCCAGGCGAGCCATCCGTTGATCGGGGCCATGCCCGGGTCGTTGTCCTTGAGGTCCAGGTTCTCGGCCAGCCCGGTCAGCAGGGTCTCCTTCGCGGACAGGCCGGAAGCAGCGGCCAGGGACTGGCCGGGGCCCGGGTCGGCGAGTTCGGCTTCGGCTTCCATCAGGTAGGCCAGAGCGGTGTCGGTGAGCAGCGCGAACAGCTGCGCGGCGGTGTCGCCGTCCATGATCCCGGGGTAGCCGGTAGCGGCGTGCCGGGCGGCGGTCCGGGCCATGTGGTCGTGGATGAGCTGCCGCAGGTTCTGGTTCATCGGGGGGCGTGTCCTTTCCTGGGATTGGCGGGCGAGGTGCCCGTGGGCTGGATAGGTGCTGTCCAGCCGGGCGGGGGCCGGTCAGGGGGCGGGCGGCGCGGCGGGCTGCAGGGACTTCAGCTCGGCTTCGGTGAGCAGGGCGCCGAGGACCTGCCAGTGGTGCTGGCGGAGCGTGACCACCCGGTCGAGGTCGGCGGGCATGCGCTGGAGTTCGCCGAGGTCGTTCAGACTCAGGCCGTGGTCGAGGCGCTGCTCGATCTCGCCGAGCTTCGCGCCGATCATGGCGGCGGTCCGGCGGATGGTGGTCTCGGCGGCGTTGACTCCCCGGGCGGCGTTCTCGATGGCGTGCGCGGCGGGCCGGTCGCGGCCCTCGATGAGCTGGCCGAGTCGCTTGTAGCTGATGCGGTCGTCGTTCACGGTTTCCTCCTTTTCACCTGGCAGGGGGCTCGGGGGGTTTGCGGGTTCGGCGCGGGCCTTTAAGCGGTGAGGGCGCGGGTGGCGGCGCGGGCGATCGTGTCGATGGCGTCGGCGGGGTCGGCGGCCTCGGTGACCTGGCAGTCGGTGAAGCGGCACCTGCTCGCGTAGCCGTTGGGGGTGAGGATGATGACGCCGCAGCCGGCGCGGGCGAGGCGAGTGATGCGCTGCTGGACGCCGGCGGGCTCGCCGTCGCCTACGAAGTAGGCGTCGGTGACGATGACCAGCAGGCGGGCGGTGCCGGGGCGGGAGAGGCCGAGCTCGCCGTCGAGGGCGTCGATCGCGCGGCAGGCCTTCTCGGTGCCGTCGTGGGCGCTGAAATCGGTGACCTTCGCCGGTGACTCGCCGGGGCGGGTGAGGGCGTGGACGGCACTGCCGAACAGAACCGTCGCGGTCTGGGCGGAGGGGAGGTAGGCGGCGGCGCGGGCGAGGATCCAGGCGGCGGAGGCGACCGGGCCGGTGAACGCGCCCATCGAGCCGGAAATGTCGCAGGCGATGCCGACGCGCAGGGGCGGGGCGGGGACGCGGCGGCTTTGGGTGCGGGTGAAGGGCTCGGCGGTCGGGACCGCCCCGGCGGCGCGCTGGGCGGCTGACGCCAGTGCCTTGCCGACGCGGAGCCGGCCGGGCGGGACCTTCGAGGTGGTGGTGATCTTGTCGCGCCCGCCGGCGGTGGCATCGCGGAGGGCGCGGGCGAGGCGGCGGGCGGCGGCGGCCTCGTCGGGGCGGGGGTCGCGGTTGCCCGTGACCGCGCGGGGCGTGGTCTTCTTGCCGAAGACCTCGCGGGCTGCCTTGCCGGCGTTGCCGCGCACGGCCTTCTCGTGCTCGCGCTTCTCGGCTGCGCCGGGCGGGAACGGGGACGGCGGGGTGAAGTCGTCCCTGACGGCCGCTTCGATCTCCTCGATGGCGTCGCGGATCGCGTCGAGGATGTCGGAGATGCCGGTCTCGGCGGGGGCGGGCGGCGCGGCGTCGGGGTCGATGCCGAGGATGCGGCACCAGCGGCGGGCGAGCCTGGTCATGGCCTTCATGTCACCGTCTGCGGTGCGGTGGACCTCGCGCCAGGTGGCGCGGAGCCGGGTGAGGCGGTGCGGGCCGATGACGGCCTCGACCTTGGCGGCGACCGCCTTGGTCTCGCCGGGCTCGAGGATTCCGGCGTCCTCGCGGGCCAGCAGGAGGGCGGCGGCGAGGCCGGCCTCGCGGGGCGTGCCGGGGTCCGCGCCGGCGGCGGTGAAGTCGGCGAGGATGAGCCCGCTGGCCATGGCGCGGATCCAGCGGCGGTCGCCGGGGCGGCGGCTCGCCTGGCGTGCCTCGATGCGGGACTCTTCCAGCTCGTTGGCGGCGGTGCACCAGTTGGCCCGCTGCGGCATCGGGAGGTTCTCGCTGGTGTGGGCGGCGTGGGCGCACTCGTGGATCAGGGCTCCCCAGGTGACCGGGTAGCGCTCGCGGTCGGCGGGGCTGGCGGGGTCGCAGTCGCCGGGGTCTGCTCCCAGGAGCTTGCCGTCGACCTCGATGACCGGGATGCCGGGGATGTAGCAGGCGGGGTTGCCGAGGCCGGCTCCGGGGGCGCAGGCGACCGGGACCGGGCGGCCGGCGATCGCGGGGACCTCGGCGGTCATGGCGGCCGACAGCTTCTTCCAGGGGCCGGCCGGGGCGGCGAGCCCGAGGGCGGGGGCGAGAGCGGTGGCGGACATCGGGGCGGTCCTTTCCGGTTGCGGCGGGGCGGGGGGCTAGATCTGGCGGCCGAGGGCGAGGGGGGCGACCGCCTTGCGGGCGAAGGCCTTGGCTACGGCGTCGGCTACAACGTCGCGGTCCTCCTCGGGGGCGACGCCGACCAGGTTGGC
>Ga0302181_10003699_pt1 | contig 10378 bp, 9 predicted proteins | sample I_Palsa_E3_3_FD_198786 | JGI IMG/M metagenome (GOLD analysis project Ga0302181, IMG submission 198786) | Peat permafrost microbial communities from Stordalen Mire near Abisko, Sweden - I_Palsa_E3_3 | ecosystem: Environmental > Terrestrial > Soil > Palsa > Peat permafrost | place: Sweden: Abisko... | reverse complement strand
ACGGCGCGAGATCGCTCGACGCGTAGCGCTCGAAGCCGCGCGGCATGCGGGTTAGCGAGTCGTCCCAATCCTCCGGTTCGCCGAGTACGACGTTGGCCGCCCGCAGCTTGCGCAGCACGCCGCGAAAGCGTGCGGGCGAACGCGCCATTTCCAAGCGCCAGCGCTGCAGCATCGGCCGCTCGAGCTTGTAGAATGCGATCGAGAGGCGCGACGCGGACGGGGCGACCTGAACGTACAAGCCGCCCGGCGTTCCGCGTTCGCCGTCGTACGAAAGATACGACGCGACGTTCGTTCGATACGGCGACTTGTCGGGAGAAAAACGCACATCGCGATAGACGCGAAAGATCGAACGGCGTTCGCTGCCCCCAATCGGGATTCTCGCGGCGCGCATCGCTTCCGAAGCATCGACGACGAACGCTCGCATGGGCTCGAGGAGATCGCGTTCGTACTCCGCTTTGCGGGGCGTGAACCAGCTGCGCTCGTTATGTGCCGCGAGTCGCTCGAGGAAACGTAAGCCCTCGCGCGGGAAGCCCGTAAACATGTTTTTCGATGTGGCGCCGTACGAAGCGCGCCATCCTGCATGAAACCTCCGCCGAGTGACGGCACGGTTCGCGTCGGCTGCGAGCGCCGGCGCGCCGGCACGATGACGACCATCTTCGGCTTGCGTCCGCCCGATCTCGACATCGTCGCCAAAGAACTGAAGCGCCGTTGCGGAACGGGCGGCACCGCCAAAGACGGCGTCGTCGAGCTGCAGGGCGACCGCCGCGACGCGGCCTTGGCCTATCTCCTGGAACGGGGCATTCGCGCCAAGCGGATGGGGGGCTGACCCCCGGGCGACGAGCAATCGGGCCCTTGCCTCCCGCTAATTCCCCAGTCACATTGCGCCTTCGGGGCCGCTCCGAGCGGGGGCTCCCCCTCCCGTAGCGCGAAAACCTTAAGGGCACGCTCCTTCGGACGCGTGTCGGTACTCTTTCGAAGCTGGAACGCGCGGGTTCCAAAACCCAAAGCTTCGGTACCGCAGCGTCCGATACGGAGGATAAGGTATGGATGAACGGGGCGCGCGCCCGGCACCGATAACGCTTTTCGAAGCTTCACGACCCCCGGCAACCCCAATCCGGCGGGGGGCTGGTTCGATGCTGTCGATTCCGATCGGAAACATCGCCGGAGACTTCCGCGCCGTCACCCTCAACCGCCGGCGCCGGACCGCGACCTACGAGCTGATGGTCGCCAACGAGACGCACGGCCCGCTCGCGACCTTCACGTATGCCGTTGCCCGGACGCGGCCGGGCGATGCGATGACGTGGAACGCCATTACCGTTCCACCGCTCTCCTCGATCGCGATCACCGTCGATTTCGGCCTTCCCAAACGCGGCATCCGGCAGCGCGTGGTCGCCGAGTTGCACGCGATCGACGCGCATCTCACGCTCGAAGCAGACCCGCCGAAACTTCACCCGCAGGGCATCGCGCGACGCTTCGCCATCATAGCGACCGGATTTTTGCTCTTTTCGCTCGGCGCGGGCGCGTACGCGGCGGGTCGCCCCCAAGTCGTCGCTCTGGCCGCGCCGGCCGAAGTTGCCGGCGGGAAGCCGTTCTCGGTCGCCTATGCGCTCGGTCCGCTCGGTAATGCCGAGTACACGGTCGAGACGCCCGACGGCGTCGAGATCCGGCACGGGCGCTTGCCCTCGCGCGAAGGCGCCTTCGATTTGCAGCTGCCGGCGAAAGCCGTGACCAGCGGGTACGACCTGCGCCTCGTTGCGACGAACCGTCTGGGCGACTCGGTTCGCGTCGCGCATATCGTCGCGCTCGCGCCGCAATATGCGGGCGGCGCCGGCGGCCATCGCGCCCACATTTATAAGATGGCGCTGCAGCAAGACGAAGTTCGCGGCGGCGAACCGATCGTACTCGACTACAAGGCTTCCGGCGCGACCGGCACGATCAAGCTGCTGGATCAAGACGGAACGGTGCGCGCCGAAGCGCTGCTCAACCACCGCGGCAACTCGATTCTGATCGCGCCGTACGTCGAAGCAGACCAAGACTTCCGCGTCGTCTTGCAAGCGCGCCGTGGTCTCTCGCGCGCCGAGTCCAGCGTTGCGCTGCGAATTCTGCGCACCCCGCTGCCCGCTTCCGACTTCGCTTCGAGCGGCACGCCGGGCAACGTTTCCGCGCCGGCCGATCCCGCGCAACTGCCCAGCGACGTTGCCGTCGAGCCGGGTGAGTCGGCCGCGCCGCCGATCGCAGCCGAACCGCCGGGAACGAAAACGACCGGACCGATCGCCGTTTCGACCAGCGAATTCGTAGCGGGTTCGACGATACCGGTCCAAATCGTGCGACCCGAAAAAGGTCTGCGCGTTTCGCTGGTGAGTCCGCTCGGTGAAGAGGTCGCCGGCATCGACGTCCAGGCCGGACAACAGTCCCTCACATTCCCCGCACCGCAAGTTGCGACCGCGACGAAATATATGATCGTCGCGACCTACGCGCGCGGATACGAACAGGAGACGGTCATCCGTCCGATCGTGGTGCGCGCGCGATGAATCCAACTTTACCGCGGCTCGCCCCGACCGCCGTGCTGCGGCCCCGCATTTCCGCCTGGCTCGAACGCTACGCCGAAATGCCCTTGCGTCTGCTCGCCGCTCCCGCCGGAGCCGGTAAGACCGTCGCGATCGCGGCGTATCTCTCCGTCGCGGCGCGTCCCGGCGTGTACTTGGCACTGCGGCCGGAAACGACGCCCGAACAGTTTCGCGCCCGGCTCGCCAGCGCGCTCGGTTTACATCTGAACGAAGCGACCTTCGACGAACTCGGCGCGGCGCTCGCGACGGCCGCACCGCGCGAGATCGCACTGGACGACGTCGATCGCGCGATGCCCGAAACGCGCGAGGAACTCGCCGCGCTTCTCACGATTGCGCCGCCGGGCATCTGCTTCATCATCGCGGCGCGTTCGGGTAGCGTGGTCGACGCGCGCAATCTGACGGCGCGCGGCCTTGCCGTCGTGCTCGGCGCGGAAGCGCTGGCGTTTGACGGCAGCGACGTCGTGCGGCTGTGCGAACTGCTCAAGGTCGGTCACGACCGGGCCGACGTCGCACGTCTGCTCGAGCGGACCGAAGGCTGGCCGATCGTCACGAGTTGGGCGATTCGCGACGCGGCCGACGCCGAGTCCGATCTGCGCGACGCCTACGAGCGCTGGCACAACGTCAATCGCCGGCACTTCTCCGAATTTCTGGACGCCGAATTGCGCTCCGCCGGCGATTTTTACCGGACGGCCTTCCGGACGCTATCGGCCGCCGGTGCGGCGGGCGAACGCGACCGGCTCATGGCGCTCGAATCGCGCGGCCTCTTCGTCTTCGCCACGCGCGAAGGTTTCCGCCCGTACCGCGTTGCGCGCGAAATCGACGTCGAAGCACTCCCGGCGGCGAGCACCGTCGCCGCGGAACCGACCTCGCTGCTGTTCGTCCGTTTGCTCGGACGCTTCGAAGCCGAAATCGGCGGCCGGCGCATCGAGTGGATCCGCCGGCGCGAAGCGCAAATGTTCAAGTACCTGCTGCTCAAGCGCAACGGCTTGGCGACGCGCGGCGAATTACGCGAGGTTTTCTGGCCCGACGCGCACCCGCAACTCGCGACGCAAAGCTTGCGCACCGCGACGAGCAACATCCGCAAAGCGATCGCAGCGATCGTCGGGTACGGTGGGGTCGAGCGCTACTTTTCGTCTCGCGGCGACATCTCGGTAAACTTGCAAAACGCGGTCATCGACGTCCGCCGTTTCACGGCGCACGTCGCCGACGGCGATGCGGCGCTCGAGCGAGGCCGTTCGCAGGAGGCCTTCGCGCACTACTGCGCCGCCGAATCGCTCTACAGCGGCGAGTTACTCTCAGGCGAGTTTCCCGAAACCTGGTACGCGCCCCGCGCCGAAATGTACAAAGGTCTGTACATCGGTCTGCTCGAGCGCCTCGCCGAGTACCACGCCGACGCCGGCCACGCCCGGCACGCGCGCGAATACTCGGCCCGCGCGAAGGAACTCGCGCCGGCCGCGCTCCGCGCCGTGCCGAATCCGGAGGCCGACGCCCGCTGAGTGGCGGCTCCAAATCCTGAATTTCGCATCGCTGAAGAGCGCGTGCCAAGCGGGCGTTCGCGCGAGAGCCTGATCGAGCGGAGTACCGCGCGAAACGAGAACGGTATCGATCCCGCGTTGCGTGAGCTTCGCTTGCCAGCCTTCCCGCAAGCGCAAGACCTGCAGAAAATCGTCCCAGACCGCGGGCGGATACGGATCGGCGCGACCGTCGAGAAAGACCGAAATGCCGGGCGAACCGACCACGAAACTGCACCACGCGAAGTCCGCGCACAAGAGGTGGTATGAGCCCGGCGTCCGCTGCAAATCGCCTAAAACGGCGATCGGCATCGTGACCTCCGTACGCTTCTCGGAGTGCAGCAGCGCGAAGGCGACCGCGCACGCAATCGCCAGCGACATCGCGGGCAAAGCCCAGGTTACCGTTCGCGACGGCGGCGCTTCGTCCGGATCGCGCGCGAAGAACGGAAGCGCGCGCGACATCGCGAGCGCTACGATCGGAGCCGCCGCAAGCCCGAAGAGGGCGATGTTGCGCGCCGCGCCGAGCATCATCAGCGCGAGGAGCGCGAAGATCAAGACGTCGCCCCAGCGACGCGTGCTGCGCGTGCCGGCGTACGCGGCGAGTAGTAAGAGCGGGAGCGCGCCGTACGCGAACGACGTCTCGCCCATGTCGGTCACTTTCCACTCGACGATGTAGGCCTTGATCGGACTCGAGACGAGCATCAGCGCGTACGCGGGCAAGCGCCAGCCGAACGGATTGCAGCAGATCGCCGCGATCGAACCGAGTGCTACGAGGGTCAGCCGCCGCGCGCCGGCGCCGAAGCGGCGCTCGTCGAGCGCGCTTCCGGCGGCGACGATCGAAGCCAGGACCGGTGCGATCGTCGCGCTGGCGTGTACGTTCGACCAGAGCGCGGCCACCGGAAGAGCCAACCACACGAGCGGGCCGTCGACGTCGAGCAGCAGCAAATAGAGCGCGAAGAGCGGCCAGGCGAAGACTTGCGCTCGCGTGCCGAACGATTCGAGCAGCGCGATGCCGGCGAAGGTGACGCACACGGCGACGGCGGTCGGTGACGCACCGGCGCGAACGCCGCGATACGCGCAGAGGATCAGCGCGCTCGTCGCGCACAACGCGACGGAGGCGCTAAACGCTTCCCAGGCCAAGCCCGTCCGGGCGCCGTGCGCGAGAATTCCGAAAATCCACTCTTGTGGAACCCATGCGGCGCCCGGCGCGCTGAAGGTTTCCGGGCCGAGCGACGACGGAATGCGGCCCGTTCGCAGAATGGTCGCGCCGAGCCAGCGCTGCCAGCCGAGGTCGCCGTCGAGCCCCGGATACGCGACGGCGGTAACCAGGAAACGCGCCGTAAAGACCGCGATCACGAGCCAGGCGTACTTCATCTCATTGCTGCCGCGCGCAGGTACAGTCGAGCGTCACCCTGTTCGGCCCGCCGCGCCCATCCGTCGCCGAGTTCGAGCAGGCCCGCAAGCGAAGCGTGACGATCGACGACGATCGCATCGATGTCGAACCCGCGCACCTTCGCGCGCCACGTGCTGCTCGCCGACGCGATCGAATGCTGGTCATCGCGCACTCCCTGCGGATACGCGGCCTCGCGCTGATCCATGAAGACCGCGAGATGCGAATCGCCCGCTGCAAGCGCGCTCCCGCACCACTCGAGCCGCGTGCACAGCACGCGGTGCGTGCGGCCGTCCGAACTCAAAGCGGCGATGACGTCGCGCGGCGCGGCGTCCGAAGCGCTGCTGCGTGCGGCGGACCAGCCGCCGAACGCGACGACCGCGATGAAAGCGCAGGACAGCGCGCTCGCGAGCGCTCCGGAGGGAGGCCGCACCGCGCGCATCGCCGCCTGCGCAAGCACGGGCGCCGCAACGATCCCAAAGAGTGGGAGAAGGCGCCCGTCGAGCAAAGCGACGACGAGCATCCCGAGCGTCGCAAGGATGTCGCCCCTCGCGCAGCCGCGCAAACCGAAGAACGTCGCGGTTAGCAGGCACGCGCTAAATCCGATCCGGTATGCGAGTGGAGCGACGGACACCGGCCCGGGCGCGCCGCCGAAGTGAAACGCGAGTGGCGCGAGCGTGACGAACGCGGCGCCTGCCGGCGTCAGGAAGAGCGCGAGCACGCAACCCGCTACGGCGAGCCACGCAGTTCGCGTCGCGGGCGCGCTCGCGCTATCGTCAAGGGTTCGACCGGCCACGACGCACGCTGCCAGCCATGGCGCGAAGAACCCGGCGGCGGAGAGATTGCACCACAACGCGGCGAGCAGAACCGCGCACGCGGCCCCGGCCGGCCGGCGCGCGGTAAGAGCCAAGACGAAGGCGGCGGCGACCAGCCAGCCCAGCGCGCCGGAGCCGGTGCGCAGGCTGCTGAGAAAAGTGGCGCCGGCGAACGCCGCCGCTGCGAATGCGAAGAACTCGGAAGCATTGCGCCGCGCCCTGAGCTCGACCAAAGCCAGCGCTGCGATGAGCGCGCAGGCGCTCGTCAACGTCACCGCAACCGGCCCGCCCGTACGTTCGAAGAGCGCTTCGAGCACGTTCGTCAGCCAGCCCAGTGCGCCGGTCGCGGAGCCCGGAGCCGAGAACGCTTGCGAGCCGAGCGTCGTCGCGATGCCTTGATGCGCGAGCGTGCGCCAGCCGAGCCAAAGCTGTTCGTCGAGCCCGGGCGCCCAAATTGAAAAGAAAGCGCTAAGCAGAATCGTCGCGGCGAGCAGCGCCCGCAGCAACCAGATCATTTCACTCGAGAATCAGACGATCGCCGACGAGCACGTCGCGGCCCACTTCCGGGCCGGCGCCGAGTTCGACGACGGACGCCGAATCGCGGCACGAAAAGGCCAAGCGATTCGGCTTCGCGGCATGCACGATGCGCAGCACCTTGCCGTCCTTGTCGAGAAAGAACAAGTCGATCGTGGCGCGCATGCCCATCGTGTGCACGGCCGAGCATCCATCGATCCACAAACCTTCGTCGGGCGAAACCTTGCCGTGTCCGAGCAGTCCCACGCCGCGCGTCCAAAAGTTCGAGGCGCGCGCGATCCGCGTTGCGATCACTTTGCCGTTCGTGGTATTTCTCAGGACGTGGACGTTCAAACTCGTACGCTCACGGGAAAACGTTGAAGGTTAGCGCGGCGCCGATCGCGCCGGCGAGATAGGGCGCGAACGCGATCGGTTCGCCGCGACGTTTGCGAACCAGCGTGACGGCGACCGCGACGATGCACGCACCGACGAGGGCGACGATCGCGGCCGTGAGCCCGAGCACCGCCCCGCCAAGGGCGACGAGTTTCACGTCGCCCCACCCCATGCCTAAGCCCTTAGAAAGAAGCGCAGCGACCGCGAACGGCGCGGCCACGATGAGCGACGAGAGAATGATCGGCCACTGACGCGTCACCAGCGCAATCGCGAAGATGATGATCAACGGCACGAGCGTAAAATAATCGGGAACGATCCCGCAGCGCACGTCGCTGTACGAACTCGCTACCAGCGCGACGCACACGATGCCGATGATGAGGAGCGCCGGAATGGTCGCACCGCGCCAGGCGAGCCATCCGCCGAGCAAACCGCTGCAGGCGATGAAGAGCGCGACCGGCGGCCGGCCCGGACGCGGGCCATCTTCAAACGGCGTGAAGTCACGGCAGATCGCCGCGCTAAACTGGATGCCTAAGAAGGCCGCGGACGCATACACGACCGCGCTCACCGCGACGAGCCAAATCGGGCTCATTTCGATAGATACTGTGCAACGACTCCGCCGAAGATCATCACGAACAACGCGGGAAGCATGAAGAGCGCCATCGGAATGACCATCTTTGTCGGCATCAGATTCGCGATCTCTTCGGCGCGAATGATGCGCCGGTTCCGCGTTTCGTCTGCCAGTTCTTCCAGAACCGAGGCCAAGTTCGAACCCAAACGCTCGGCTTGGACGATCGCGGTGACCGAGGTCGAGACTTGCTCTTGCCGGATTCGCGAGGCCATCGATTTGAGCGCGTCGGCACGCGAGCGGCCGAGACGGATCTCAGAGAGCACAGCCTTGACCTCTTCGCCCAGCGGGCCGACCGCGACTTCCTGCGCGTAATTCAGCGCGGCATTAAATGCGAGACCGGCTTGGACCGTCGAGGCCAGCATGTCGAGCAAGTCCGGAAGCGCGCGCTGGATTGCGCGCTTGCGCGAGGTGACGGCCGCCTTCAGCTGCGAGAGCGGGAAGTACGCCCCAATGATTGTCAGCAACAGGATGCCGCCGACGAAGAGCACGTCGAATTTTCCGAAATAGGTCGCAAGGGCCAAGCCCAGCGTAAATCCAAAGGTCGCGCCGGCGACGATGCGGGCGCCGATCTGACCGGGCGTCACTTTGTACCAGCCCGCTTCGAACAGCTGCTGCTGCAAGCGCGTGCGCTGATCGGTGCTGAAAAGCCGGTCGAAGGCTTGGGCGCGGTTCGAACCGGGTTCCCACTTGAGCCCTTCGAGTTCTTCGAGCCGTTTGGTGACGTCGCTCTTGCTCGGGACGAGCGAGATCGCGACCAGGCCCGTTGCCGTGGCAAAACCCACCGCGATGAACAAGATGATGAGGGGAAGTCCGAAGACATGCATCGGTTAGCGGCCTATACGTCGAATTGCAGGATGCGGTAAAGCGCGACGATCGCGAAAAACTCGAGAATGAAAACGATACCGAGCGCCATCCAGCCCACGCGCGTATAGAGCAGCGCGTGACCCATCTCGCCTTGCGTGAACACGACGAATCCGCCGACGAGCAGCGGCAAGCCCCCGATGATGAAGGCGCCGAAGCGCCCCTGAGCCGTTAACGCCGACATCTTGCGAAAGACTCGGCGCCGGTCACGGATGGTGCTGGCCAGTTTTTCTAGCACCTTTGCCAAGTCTCCGCCGGTCGTCGATTGGACGCGCACGACGCGTGAGAACATCGTCATCTCATGACTGGGCATGCTGGCCGATAGCTCGTCGAGCGCGTCGACAATCGAGATTCCGATGTTGGTGCGGCCGATGATGCGCATGAACTCGCGGCGCGCGGGATCAGGGACCTCTTCGGTGACCAGGATGATCGCCTGGCGCAAACCGAGTCCGACGCGGAGCGCGCCCGAGAGCATGCGCAAGACGAGCTCGAGCTGCTGAACGAAACTCGTGATGCGGCGGTCGCCGCGGACGCGCAAGTAGAACGAGCCGGCGATAATCGCGAGCGCGAGGAGCAGCGGAAGCAGCGCGATCGAGACGAACAGCGCGGTGCGAAACACCAGCACGACGCCGACCCACAGCACGATGCCGGCGCCGACGACCATCAACGAGAATTCCTCCGCCTTGACTTGCATGTCGGCCCGGTCGAGGCGGTACTGGAAGCCTTTGCCGAAGGTCTTGAACAGACCAGAAACGTCGCCGCCCAGCGCGAAGATCAGCAGGCCGAGAACCATGACGACACTGCCGCCGATGGCATACGGATAATACGCTACCATAACGTACCCGCGGACTGCATGCGCGCGAGCTCGCGAATGTCGAAGTCGACGCCGGACTCGTCAAAGCGAGTTGCATAGTGCGGCTGGACGCCGGTGTACTGGAACTCTCCCACGACCGCCCCGTCGGTGTCGAGGCCGCGTGCTTGATAGCGCACCAACTCCTGCATGGTGACGACGTCGCCTTCCATGCCGACGACCTCGGAGATGCTCGTGACTTTGCGCGTTCCGTCCTTCATACGCGCGATCTGGATGATCGCGTCGACGGCCGAGGCGACTTGCTCGCGGATCGCGCGGACCGGCAGGTCGAAGCCCGCCATGAGCACCAGCGTTTCCAAGCGCGAGAGGGCGTCGCGTGGGGTGTTGGCGTGCAGGGTCGTCAGCGATCCATCGTGACCCGTGTTCATCGCTTGCAACATGTCGAGCGCTTCGCCGCCGCGGCACTCGCCGACAACGATCCGGTCGGGACGCATACGCAGTGAGTTTCGAACCAAGTCGCGGATCGTAATCTGCCCGCGGCCTTCGAGATTGGGCGGGCGAGACTCGAGCCGGACCACGTGGTCTTGCCCGAGGCTGAGTTCGGCGGCGTCTTCGATCGTGACGATCCGTTCCGAATTCGGGATGTAGTTGGACAAGATGTTCAGGAAGGTCGTCTTTCCCGAACCGGTACCGCCGCTGACCAAGATGTTGAGCCGCGACTGGACCATCGCGCGCAGCAGACCGACGCACTCGGGCGTGATCGAGCCGTACTTGAGCAAATCGTCCATCGTCAGGCGGCGCGTGCCGAAACGCCGGATCGTTAGCGTCGAGCCGTCGAGCGCGAGCGGCTCGATGATCGCGTTGACGCGCGAGCCGTCGGGCAGACGCG